>OJEJ01000002.1_pt1 | contig 360558 bp, 357 predicted proteins | sample 1593271 | NCBI WGS metagenome assembly OJEJ01 (sample SAMN05416877, study PRJEB24817) | seawater metagenome | isolation source: Sea water | place: Canada:Atlantic | collected 2013-11
CTTTTAATATGCCCAAACTAAAAAAGCCCTTTAGAGACTTAATAAGATCAAGTACCTATAGGGCTTTTTTAGTTCGAAAATGGCGGGAGCGAAGGGACTCGAACCCTCGGCCTTCTGCGTGACAGGCAGACGTTATAACCAACTTAACTACGCCCCCGTATTTCGTTTAAAGCAATATAAGATTACAGCCGTTTATCGTCAACATATTTTTAAATATTTTTTCTTAGCTCTAGTTATATTACAATGTATTACGTTACGACGCAGCACGTTGTTGGACTGTCTGGTTTTAGAAAAGTATAAAAATTTTATAAAACTTAAGGATTAATGTTGTCAGCAAATATGAAATCTTGTACGTTGCGGCAATAATTAACAAGCAAATAAACCATACTTTAGGAGGTATAGTGAAAAATTTTATTTTAATGTTTTTGTTAGTAACAACTAACGCAATGGCCGTAAGTGTTGAGTTCAAGTTTGATATAAACTCTTCAGGTCCAAGTATATATCCATGTGATGCAGGATTAAAGCATGCAGCACACCAAGAGAGAGTATGTTATGACAGAGTAACAGCAGAATCGTGTAACCCTGCTAGATGTACTGATGAAGTTCAGTGTAACTGTGTATGTACAGCGGATAGTACAAGTGGTGCTGGAGAATACAGACATGACTTTTTAAAGGCAAGTTATGCTAAATGGAGTGAGAACGGGGAGACTGCAACTAATGTAAGCTCGAAGTCAGTAGCTGCAAAACAAAGCTCATTTGCTAGAGTATTTAAAAACAATCTTGAATGGGATCAGCAGTTAACAAAATTATCTTTCAACTTAGGTTCTGAGAGATATGGCGCTGAGTTCTACCTAGACGTATGTTATAGAGGACCACAAATAGAGTATTATATGGCCGGATCTCTTGCAGATACGCCTAACTTTCTTTTAAGAGCACAAGCGACTGTTACAGACATTAACACTAATAATGGAATGAATTACTCATCTCTTGCTGACTTACAAGTTAGAGCTGTTGCAGTATGTGATCAACAAGGTAAAGGGTCATATGTTTACGCACATGACGGTTCAGGAAATTACGATAATACTTTTGCTCATGAAATTAACAACAACATGACTGTTGCTAATGGACAATTTGTAAAGTCTGTTGCATTTACAGGATTTAACACAGGATCTAACTTATTTTTAATTAAGAACTGGATCAATGTTAGAACAACTAAAACTCCAAGATTTTGTAAAGTTCGTTACACATTCAAAGAAAACAAAAGAAATAGTAGTGATCTATTATCTCAAATCAGAAAGTGGAAGATTCAACAAGCAGAGGTTTGTACTTACACTTCAATTAACGAAGATATCGAGTAAAAAATAAGCTTTGAAGGGGAGAGAAATCTCTCCTTTAAAGTTAATTATTAGAACAAGGATTGAATGAGAATATTAATTTTAGGTGCTTTAACACTCTTAACTTTTAATGCATTTGCCTGTGAGTTTGATACACCAAGGGCCTTAAATTTATATACATCTTTAGATCGAAAAGGCTCATATGCCTTTGATTTAAACAAAACACTAAATGATATACCGACTCTCAGTGCCTTTAATTGTAAAAAATTAGCACTAAGAAGTAAGTATATTATGATTGGACTCGGACCTGAGCTTAATGAGTTAAATGACGAAGTTCGTACCTACTCATTTAATGACGATATTAAGCCATCAAATTGTTCAGTTGAAAACTCACCAATAAAAATGATTCCTTTTACTGAAAAACTTAAAGATTTCAAAGAAAAGAAAAAATATTATAATAAATGTGTACAAATTTATATCGATGATGAGGGGACTTTGCCTCTACGAATTACAGAAGAACAACCAGGATGTAAAGTTCGAAAAATTTCAACGCATAAAGCAGTTATTGAGGGTGGTTATTGCTTTATAAAACCAAACGTCACATCTTCATACTTATTTAAATTAAAAATAAAAAGTGAATGCCAAACAAGAGAGGGGTTGAAAAAACTAAGAATTCAGCCTTCTGATATAAAAGGAATCTTAAATTTTTACGCTGCTGGCGATGAAACTGGAATGTCTACAGGACTTCAGGCAATTGAGACAACACCTTTAAGGTTAATAACAAGTAGTGATGACAAGGTTTTACCATCAAGTGAATCTTATGGAGGAAGACATCCAGAGTTTCCAGTTCAATGGGTTAACCCAAATCCTCATTTAGGACAAGTAAAGATTGAAGATATAGGTGGAGAGAGATTCAGAATTAATACTCCAATGCTTGTAGATAACAGATGTGGTAAAAAATGCGAGAATGGAGTTTGCTATAGTCCTTGTGCTTACGCTCAACCCGTTGTTTATGAAGCACTTTTGTATGAGGTCGGTAAAAAGAAAAACAATATTTTAACTTCATGGTATGACGGTGGAATTGCAGGACCGCAGTATCAGGGCTTTATACAGGGAGTAGGTTTTGAAATTCCTACAAGCTATTTAAGCGAGTCTGAAACGTATATGCTAGAGCTGAGCTTTAATGACCCTAAGTACGATTTTGATCGTTTTAAAAATAGAATCTTAAGAAAATTTGGAGCAATTCAACAACACTTACCACAGCTTGGACGAAGTGGAATAGCCACAATACCAGAGATTAACGAAATTTTAAATATATCGACAATTCCAGATATTAGAGAAATTTACGGCCTTAACTTTAGCTCAGGACTTTCAGGACTTAAATCAGCCTACGATCTGCTTAGATCTTACCTCGATTATAAGATCTGGCCTCCTTATTACGACGAAAATTGTGATGTGAATTTAGGGACCTGTTTATCTGCTGGTAGTGATGAAACTAAAATAGAGTTAACTTTCAAGTTATTAGGGCTAAGTAGTGGAAATGTTAGGGTTGAAGTTCTTAAAGTGGAAAGAAAAGCCAAGCTAATGAAAAATTACACAGGTACAAAATTACCATACATAAAATGTGAATAACACGTTATTAAGTTAACAAGGGGAAATAATGAAAACAATTTTAAAGCTTGTAGTAGCACTGATATCTGTATCAGCTTTTGCTTCTAACGGAAATGGTGGATTAAACGGAAGTGACGATGACTTTGGTCGTGGTTCTGATGAATTTGAATTTGAAAAATACTCGAACGAAAATGTTCTAAATATGATTGAAGAGGACATGGAGTTTGCTTGTGATAGAGCTGGACTATGTACTCTACACGCAGTTACGCAAAGTGACTCAAGGTTTACTGTTTCTTTTAATGTTGGAGAAGGTTCTCCAATAAATAGCGGTGGTAGATCTGATGGTTCTGTCATTATTACAGGTGGTGGTGATGGTGGAAATGATCTACTTGGTTCACAAGAGTACTGGGGATTATCACTTGAACATTCTGTAGGAACTTGTACTCAAAACATTAAAGTACCAAGATCTTTATATGTTTCAATGAACAGATATATGTATGATTTAATGGATGAAAATGGAAACACTAGACGTGGTTTTGATCCTTCTAAAGAAGCAATGATTATGTTTTATTCAACTATTATGAAAGAGGCCAGTGGCTGTAACGCTCCTAAGTAATTCATGACTATAAAAACACTTATTTCAGTATTTTTCTTAACTTTTACAATGAGCTCTTGCCTTTTTGCGCAAGAGCTAGAGTACTGGAAAAACAGTGAGAATATTCAAAGCAAGTTAAAGCTTAATCCCTTAAGATTTACTAATAGGGCACAATGTGCTTTAGATTCTAAGAAAGCAGCGACATCAGTATTCGTAATGATTGATTCTATCAGTACTGGTAAGGCGATATATCGTTTTAGTAAAATGTCCGATGGGGATACAACCAGCGAGACCAAATTAGGGATTGAGAAGTATCGTTACACTGTTACAGAGCTAATCAAACACATCACTAAGCAATTACTTAGCGGTGAGCTACCTATGCTAAAAGCTGATCTTTCAAAGTATGAAGGAACAGAAGTTTTTAACTACTTCGATGATTGTAATAAGGGAAACTGTTATGAACTCAATGCTCATCTCAAAAAATTGTGGAGTACTGAGAAGCAAAGTTTAATTTCTAGTAATATTGTTCAAAAAAATGACTTCTTAAGTTTAAATCATGATGACATTAAGCATAATGATGCAAACGTTGGATGTTATTTTGTTAAGAAGTTTTCAGCTCTTCAGGGACATCTTCAATCTACATCACCAAATGTTAAAACAGCAGCGAGTATTGCTGAAGCAGTTGGGACTAGTTCTGACTTGGTAAGTGACTGCTCGGATATACATAATCAAGAAAACCTTAAAGTCGCAAACTATCAATTTGATATTTTGAATGTCTTGGAGAGAGACTGGAAGTATAGTGGATTTGATTTTTGGAGCTCTGTTAAAACCTACTTAACTTGGGCCTTTAGACACTCAACTGAAGCAAAGTCTCTTGCCTTTCCTTACCACTCTATACTTCAAAATGTAGCACTCGAAGAAAACATTCTGTTTATACCGAACGGTTGTAAAAATATTGTAGAGCCAAAATGTGATGCGAAGACGCTAAATCTAAACTCTATGAGACAATTTACTCAGCTAAATGAGCAAGAGATTTTTAGAACTGATTTTAGTGCTCAAATTCCAGACGGGGTTGAGCAAGATTTATTAAATCAACCAATCGTTGATGTTAATACTGATATTTTAAATTTTAATAGAACACAAAGTGCTAATCAGTGGTCAGCTAACTTTCGAGATAAATTTACAAAGTCGAGAGGATTACTGAAATTAAAGTTCATTAACTCAATTAATAAACTAAAGGCCATCAAAACTCATCTTACTCCTAAAAGAATTTTAGATGAGTTATATAGTTCAATGACACTTTCAAAAACGAATGAAACTGTTAAAGCAGAAATTTATTATTTATGCTCTGAGTACAAGGTCGCAACAGATGAAACATTATCATTTTTAAAAGATGAAGTAGATTTATTGGCCCAGACCAGTCTTCTTGACGACTATAGTAAGACTATTGGTGGTGAGAAGATTGAAAGTTATGTTTCATACTTTAGAGAAGTATCTGATGTCGTAGGAAAATTCTGTGATGATATTACTGTCGACAATTACTGGCATAATATGAAGGATGTTGATCGTGAAGGTTTCACTTCATGGTATAAGGAAGTCACTCTAGATAAGAAGCAACCCTTTAAGACAAATATTATTCGTAAATTATCTAAAGAGGTTAAACCCATTTTAACTTACAGTAGCTTTAGCGAAACGAAAGGTTTAAAGCAAAAAGAAATCATCTGTGTCGAAGGGGCCAACTGTTCACGTGTAATACTTGAGAGTATTTTTGATTTACACTCTTCTATGCGTTATGCCGATTCACTTCTGCCAACATCTGAAATTCAATCACCAAATTTGGCCAACCCATACAGTGAAAGAATGTCTTGTAAGGTATATGATCCATTTAGAAAGAAACGAAGAGTAATTTTTCAATTTTTTTATGATATTGCAAGAGCTGCCACTTTTGGAGTTCTTCCGAGTCCAGTTTATATTTCTACAGAAGTGAAAGATAAGCAAGTTGTAAGCATGAAGACCCTTATGGAGGATGGAAAGATCTCTTTTGATCCTCAAGTTGATGGCTATAAATTTAAGCACTCTCTTGTTGCTGACCTTGGTGGACTCTTTGGTATTCCTTGTGCTATAGCGATTTCAGGTACATCTGTTAACCCTGTAAGATACTACCGCTTCAACGGTGTTTCTGTTGGTACATGTTCGGAGACAAGGATTAATAACTTAGTCGTAAACTCCTCAACAGATATGAGTGACTATTCTTATGATAGATCAAAGTGTGTCGCTTGTGCCATAAATCTCGAGACAGTTATTGGTGCAGCAGGCAGTATAAATCCAATTACTAGATCAGCTTATATACTAGCAAGGGGTGCTTGGAATCTATTTAAGGGGCTTCGAGACCCATTTGATATCCCAAGAAGATGGACTTTAAATGTAAATGATACTTATGATACTTATCGAAAATATGGCCATGTTAATAAACATTGCCTGCGTCAGTTACTAAAAGGAAAAGCCTGTCTTTCAAATAAATGTGAAGGAGCTGTAGCAAGAAATATTTCACTATTTTTAAATGGAGAAATTGAAGCAAGCTCTATTCCGAAAAAAAGAGGGAACGGTTTTGTAAAGCTATCTACCTGTGACCGTGAAGTAGAAGTAAAGCTCTCATACAATCGCAATCGAATATGTCAGAATACTAGTAAGATTACAAAAGAGGACTTCATTGTCCCTTCTGAGTGTAAAATATGGAAGTCAAAATGATACGTGTTGTTTATTTTTTAATATTTAGTTTCTTATTTAGAACTCAGAGTGTTTATGCAAATTTTAACGTGGAAACATCTTGGAACCTTACAAATGGAAAAGTGATCACTCTTACTTGTGATGAGGAATCACCTCGAGTTTGTCTTTCTGTATGTGATAGCGAAACTATGTGCGAAGTACCTGAGGGGCTTTGCTATAATTGTATTGGAAATGAACTATTTATTGTTAACTTTTATAAAAATCTTGGTCTTACAGTAAATGGGTCTGGAGTGAATCTTCATAGTTCAGTTCTAGAAGACACGTTATTAGTGGGCAACTTCGTAACGCTCAAAGCAAATTCAGTTTATAATATTATTTCTGATTATGACTCAAAGTCTATGAAGAGAAAGTTTCAAAACCTATGTCCAGAATTAACAATTAAAGACCCTGTTGTTTTTGCTAAAGTTAATAGGGATAGAAAGCCGGTTGGACTTCTATTTGTTATTTGTGATAGCGAAGTGTTTGAAATGACATATGATTACTCATCTTATAGTACGAGCTCAAATCTATATTAATCCTCATTTTATTTAATATTATTCTCTTAATATAATGGCCGAATTTCGTGTAAGCACTCTTGAAATCAAAAAATTCAATTCAATCCACGCGTGAAGGGTTGCCAGTGCAAAGTAGATTTCAGATCCTCGTGGGATGTTAAACATCCACAAGAAAGTGCTAATAAGGCAAAGTCCTATAATAAATATTGCAATATGCTTTCCAATATTTTTTTTCAGTATCTTAAACCCTTCTCTGTAACTATTTGGAGTTTCTCTGAATTGTCTATTCTCAGGTATGGCCTTAAGCCAAATGAAGTAATGTATGGCAAGCCCGAAGGTATATAGAACGAGAGCTCTTTGTCCTACAATCGGATCAAATGACCATGGAGCGAGTAACCAGGAAGTCCCTGCTACATCAGTATTAAATATTGAATTTTGAGTTTGAAAGTTTATAAGAAAGTCCATATGACCTGCAAGGGTTAGATAGTGTATAGCTCCAAAAAATACTGTGGCACCGATGGCCGTGAGTTGGTTCTTTTTATTTTTGGAAACAACGATCCAGTAAATAAAAGCAATCCAATTATGAATAAGTAAAGTTATACTCACAAAAATCAAAGGCTCATGCCAAGCGTACGAAAGTAGTCCAAGGTTAATAAGAAGTATAAATAACATCATAGCAAAACTTTTGATTTTTGATTTATATATAATGAATAAGCTCAGAATTGTTGCAGTAATAATTTCAAAAAAGTCTTTAGGTAAGTTCTCAGTTAGTGGAGTGTTATAGAAGAAATAATTAAAAGTAATTATTAAAAATGTGGCGATACAGAATAGAAGAAATTTCTTTTTTGAAGAGCTTTCATGCTCCTGGCTGCTGGCCAAAGGTTGAGTAAAGTAATAACTCGCCACTAAATGAAAGTAGCCATATATGAGAGGACCGAGTACTAAAAGGAGCTCTGGCCTAGTTAGTGCAATAGGGAGGTAGAACAGGGAAGCAATTATAAAAATGCTTCCAAGCCGTAAGTGGCTTGTTATATAGACTTTACGCAAGATGTTGATCTTCAAGGTTTTTCTAAAAGTATAGATTCGAATTAAATCTAGCGATTTAGTGAGAGAATCGATCGGGTTATAGTTGAATAATACTAAGATCTTACTTATCATATATGCATAATAAGAGATTAATCTTTTGCTAGCAAATCTTGATGGAGTTAAAAATGTTTTTTAGTGTTAAAAATTTAAGTGTTTCAATTCTTTTGTGTTTTGTTTTTTTCAACTTTTGCGGATTCAGTTTATGGAAAAATGGCACCTCCAAGTCGATTTGATACTACAAAGTTAATTTCAGAATTAGTACAGACTCAACAGACTCGCGAGCTAAATACAGTTGAGACTAATAAGCTATTTCTTTTAAAATTTTTAAATGAAGTTTTAGAACTAGATAAATTTAGTGCCTATATTCACCAACCTATTCAGCCAATGCATTTAGTAAGTGAACTGGAAAAAATGATTTATTATAAAGGAGCTTGGGCAAAAGAGCTTACTACAGTTCAGATGACTAGACTTGAATCTGATAAGGGTAAATTACTAAAGTTACTAGGAGATGACTCTATCTCTTGGGCATGGGTCTAGAATAAAACAGGTGAAACTAAACATTCAAAAAGTATTATAAAGAGATTATTTGAAGAGCAATTCAAAAAAACAATGGCATTAAAAATAGCTCGTTATGGTCTTACTGGGCCAGTACCCATGGGTTACTCTGTACAGTATTTAGAGTTTTTACTTGAGCTAAGTTCTGAAAAAGAGCAGGTAGCAGTTAAAGAAAAGCTGCGCAGGATGAAACTACATATTAGTAAAATTCCTCAATCTCGAATTCTAACGTAGATTACAATTTTGAAGACCTCCTCAATAGACTGTGTTAGCCTTTCATAGAGGAGTAAGTATGGAGTATTTAAACGTTCTTTGGGCATATTTATTAGTGTCAGCACCGTACCTATTATTCGGGCTTTTAATTTCTGGTGCCATTCATCAATTCATTTCAGTCGATAAAGTTAAAAAATGGTTGGGGGCAGATAAGTTCTCATCAGTGTTTAAGGCAGCATTAGTGGGTGTTCCCATTCCTTTATGCTCATGCTCAGTAATACCTGCAGCTGTAACAATTAAAAAAAGTGGGGCTTCAAATGGTGCGACTTCAGCCTTTCTAATTGCAACTCCTGAATCTGGTGTTGATTCAATATCTATTACATATGCTCTAATTGACTTACCAATGACTACTATTCGACCGATAGCGGCATTCTGCTCTGCGTTTTTTGCTGGAACTCTTCAATTTATGTTTAATGATTTTGAGTTACCACCAGAAGAAAAAGAAGGGCCCACAAAAGGGTGTTGCCCGAAAACTGGAAAAACAACTTCAGAGGCCGACTTCTCTACCAAGTTTAAAGGAATGTTTAAATATGGCTTTGGAAAACTTAGTGATGATATTGCTGGTTGGTTAACGATTGGAATCCTGCTTGGGGCACTCATTGATTTTTTAGTTCCTGAAAATTTCTTTATGGGAATGGGAATGGTTGAAAATCGCTTAATGATTTTAGCTATTGGTGTGCCTTTATACATTTGTGCATCGGCCTCAACTCCTATTGCAGTATCCTTAATGCTTAAAGGATTATCTCCTGGAAGTGCCTTACTATTACTATTAGTAGGACCCGCCACAAATATTTCTAATATAGCTGTTCTTCAAAAATATATTGGTAAAAAAGGCGTTATTATTAATATTTTTTCAATAGTTTTTGTCGCACTTATTTTTTCTTTTATTGCTGATTATTTATATGAAAACTTTTTTACTCTTCAGCTTAATGAGATGCTTAGCAAGCATGAACATGGGGCCGCTTGGTGGGAGAGTGCTTCGGCGATAATTCTCATGGTCCTACTCGCCAAGGGAGTTTGGAAAGAAGAAATTAAGCCACGATTTTTTAAGAAGGAAAGCTCATGTCACTAAGTGTTTTTATTACTGGGGGCACCTCTGGAATAGGTCTTGCTATGGCCCAGGCTTATCTTGATCGTGGGGCAACAGTAGGTATTTGTAGTCGTAGCCTAGATAAAGTCTCAGATTTTAATCACAAAAATTTATATAAATACGAAGCCGATGTCACAGACAAAGTTGCCATGGAGATAACGATCTTAGAGTATTTCTCTGAACATGGTCTGGACTATATGGTGGCCTCAGCTGGAATTGGATATGCTAAGAAGAAAAAGATCCCAGACTTTGATCAATCAAGACAAATTTATGAAGTGAATGTTGTAGGAGTGCTTAATGCTTTTGAGCCCGCAATGAAAATAATGCTTAAACAAAAAAGGGGAAAACTGATTGCGATATCAAGTCTTGCTGCTTTTAATGGCCTGCCTGGAGTCTCTGCTTATAGCGCCTCAAAGGCTGCAGTTAAACAATTGTGTGAGTCATTTGCAATTGATTTAAAGGACCAGGGCATTAGTGTTACATGTATCGCTCCAGGATTTATTGATACGCCATTAACAAGAAGAAATCATCACCCAATGCCATTCTTAATGGATTCAGATAAGGCGGCGAAGCTCATACTAAGAGCAATTGATAAGAATAAGGTGTTGTATGCCTTTCCATTTATCATAAGTAATGTTGTGAGACTTTTAAGTTTTCTTCCAAGAGGACTTTATACGAGAATCATGACTAGAGACTCAATGAACTACTCTTTAAAGGAAAAATAAAAATGAAATTTTTAATCTTACTATTAATACTTCCATTAAATGCTTTTTCATTTAAATATGAAACGGTTGTTTCTGGCCAGGAAATCATATGGTCCATGGCATTTATTGAAAATGAAATCATGTTTACTGAAAGAAGAGGCAGACTAAAGGTTTATAATCCTATCACTAAAAAAGCACGAATAATCAAAGGAACTCCTAAGGTATATGCTAGAGGGCAAGGCGGACTGTTGGATGTTAAACTTCACCCTGACTTTTCCAAAAATAAAAGAGTCTATTTAACATACTCAATAAGCCTCAAAGACGGTGATCGAACAACAGCTTTAGGGTTCGGAATCTATGATGGAAAATCACTGAACGACTTTAAAGAGATTTTTGTCGCTATAGGTGAATCGAGTAAAAGACATCATTTCGGATCACGTATTCAATTCGATGAAAATAATAATATTTATATGACAGTTGGAGATAGAGGAATAAGACCTAATGGGCAGGATTTAATGACTCACTTTGGATCAGTATTAAAGCTAGATGGTAACGGGAACGCTGCCGCAGGTAATCCATTTATCGGTCAAAAAGGAAAGCTTGCTGCTATCTGGAGTTATGGACATCGTAACGGGCAAGGTTTGTACTATGATAAGGACTCTAAAGTTCTCTATGAAATGGAGCACGGGCCACGAGGTGGGGATGAAATTAATATTATCACCCCAGGAGCCAACTATGGGTGGCCTATAGTTTCTCATGGTAAAGAATATACTCTACCCCTTTGGGTGGGAGATTATCGCGAGAAGAATGCAAAGATGGTTGATTCAATCAAGTACTATGCTCCAAGCATCGCTCCCAGCGACCTTTTAATGTATAAAGGAGATAAATACCCTAAGTTAAAAGGCTCTTTAGTTGTTGGAGCTCTGGCAGAGAGTCACCTTCATATATATAATCTCAAAACTAAAAAAGAGCTAAAACTATTTGATGACGACGATCTTAGAATTCGCGCTGTAACTGTCTCAAATGACGGGTATATATACTTTGCTGCTGATGATGGAGTTATTCGAAAACTACTTAATTAGTCTGTAATTTCTTCAACTTAAAGGCCAATCTAGACTTCATAACTTATAAATATCTTATGAAGTTACTATTTATCTGTATTTACTTGTATTCCGTTAACTCAATGGCAGTCATTTTTGGCGATGATGACCGTGTTGAGTATTATGATATGCCCACAGATATCCAAGAACTCTCACAAGCAAGTATCGCTCTTATACCAAAAAGTAAACTGACGAAGCTCCCTGATGGTAATTTTAGGGCCTCATATAAATCCTTGGAAACTCTTTATCCAATGTGTTCAGATTCTAAATTTAAAGACCAAAAGATTATTAGTAATTGTTCCGGTGCTCTGATCGCTGACGATATGGTTTTAACAGCTGCTCATTGCATTGATGGCGAGGGGACTCAAAGAAAAGATTACTATTTTGTTTTTGATTATAAGAAAGAATCTTTCTATTCTGATGAACTTATTATTAAAGCTAAAAATATTTATGAAGGAATCAAAGAAGAATATAATTACTTTGATACACAATTTAAAGATTCGATTGATCTCGCTATTATAAAGCTTAACCGTAAAACAACTAGAAAGCCTATGAAGCTTAACCTGTCTCCATTGAGTGAGGGAGATCAAATTTCTATCTTAGGATATCCTTTAGGTGTGCCTATGAAGTGGACGGGGTATGGAGAGATTAAACAGATGAGACCAAAGGAAAACTCCTTTAGACATGAACTCGATATTTTCTCTGTGAACTCTGGATCTCCAACATTAAACGATCGTAATGAGATTGTGGGAGTTCTTGTGCGCGGTACTGGCGCTAATATTTCACAAAAAGATGGAGCTGAGTGCTCAGACTGGACTCGGGGGGAGAAGATGAAGGATTACCACGAAAGTAATGTCTTAAATCCACTTTCTGAGACACTCAAGAGATTAAAAATTTAGACAAATTCTATGAGTTATGGAAAAATAATTTCTTATAACAAGCAACAACTTAGGCTTCTATCCATGAAAAAAATTTTCTTTTTACTTCTTATATTTACTCAGTTTGCTTTGGCAAATGAAGTACTTCGAAATCAAGATTCTTTAGAGGACTTTGGACATATTGATTCAATTGAAAATGATAAACTCATTTATTTTACGGATCTATTCCCAGCAAAGGAATTACATAGTACGAATTTAAGTTTTCTCGAAGATAAAAATCTGACTCCAGGAGAGAAAAGCCTGAGCATGCTTTTGGCCAGAGCTCAGTTCCGAATTGATTACTCAAAAGTTGATCTCGACCCTGCAGTAGTGAATACAGATAAGAATCTGAGAGTGATTTATAACTCCAGTCTTAATTCAAAAGTGAGTTCAAACCTTTATAATATGACAAAAACTAAAGTTGTTGTAAAAATTAACTATCAGCTTGAGTTCTTCTCTACTAAGACAGGTATTCTGGAAGGTGAAAGAAATCAAATGATAATCGATGAATCTCGTGCTCTTGATAACTCTTCGAAAGAGTACTTAGGCTCAGTCATTCACGAACAACGTAACTTCTCAAAGCTATTTGAAACAGGAATACTTGTGGCAAATGTTTACAAAGTCAGTGAAACCGAAATAGCAGTCTCAGCTTATAACTTATCTTATGTTCGTAACTCGGCCATAAGGACTTTAAATAATGTTCTTATTTGGAGTTCAGCGAGAAAAGAGCTCAATAAGGAAATTCGAAACTCGTTATGGGCAATATTTAGAGCAGCGAAAACGTTTTAATAAATGGTAAATAGAATCCTCTTCTTTTCTCTCGCCACATTCTGGGGAGGGTCATTTGTAGTCATTAAGTATGCGATAGCAGAGATTCCATCTTTTACAGCTGCCTTCTATAGAGTTTTCTTTGCCCTTATTTTTCTAGGTTGCATCTATTTCAAACACTTTAAAGGAGTTCCAAATTTATTTGATCGGAGAGTTTTCTATTCGAGTCTAGCGGGTCTATGCTCTATTGGTATTCCATTTTCCCTTTTATTTTGGGGGGAAAGATATATTTCAGCTAGTATTGCTGGCGTTCTAAATGGAACGGTACCATTTTGGACCTTATTAATGGGAATATCTCTTTTTCGTAATATTAAATCAGTGACGAGAGTAAAAATACTTGGATTGATCCTTGGCTTTATTGGAATTAGTGTTATCTTCGGCCCAAAGGTTCAGTTGCAAGGTAGTATTGAAGAAATCAAGGGACTTTGTGCACTTATTGGAATGTCTTTGTTTTATGCCTTAGGAATAAATATTAATCGAAGTATTTTAGTGAAGGAGACCTCTCTATCTTCTCCTGTGAATTTAATTATTCAACATTCTGTTTCGGCGATATTTTTAGGGATACTTGCATATTTTGTTGATGGAGTATTTGAGTGGAGCTTGCTTCTAAAGTCTGAAAATGGTTTGAGTATATTTTATTTATCATTTATATCAACTAGTCTTGCATTTATAGTCTTTTTTAGATTAATTCGTGAAATGGGTTCTGTTGAAGCGTCGAGTGTAACTTTTTTTGTTCCTGCTGTGGCACTTATTCTAGATATGATTACTCACCAAAGTACCCTCACTCTTTTGGAGAGTGTAGGTACAACTATTATCTTTGCGAGTATGTTTCTTCTGAAAGAGCGCAAAGTCTTATCATAAACTATTTTAGAATTGTGAGGATGTGGCCAGGTCCAAGAACAATCGTATTATCATCCTTTGATCTCAAGTCTAATTCATCAAGTCTAAACTCTCTCGATCTCACTGCATGATCAATTTCAATTTGTGCTTGTTCCATAAATTTAATATCACCAATAAAATCGAAATCACTATTAAAGTATGGAAACTGTAGTTTGAAGTTATTGTCTAATACATAAAGAGTATGTAGCCCTGTGTTCGGGTCATATGTGGTCAGTCGATGTGTGCCGTCATCTTGCTTATTAATATCAAAAACAAGAATAATATGTCCCACATTACTATCAAGTTTATTCGTTCCTTTCACCATTCTTCCTATTGTTAAGGGAACTATTACTCCTTCAGTAAGCATTGCTTTGAGTTTGGGAAGTGAGTTACTGTCAAGAACTCCTTGATAACGTAAGTTCTGATAAAGTTGAACCGCTGGATTTAAATTTAGATCATTTTGAACCGTAATAATAAATGTCTTTAACTCTTCTTTTTCAATTGAAGCTGTAAAGTCATTGATGTTTTTATGGCCAGGTATAATTGCGTATTCGCCCTTATAGACTCTTCTAAGAAGCTCGAGTTTATTTAACGTTGAGTTTTGTGCCTTTTCAGGTAGGAATGTAACCCTCTCTATAAGAGCTTTTTGTAGCATCGCCATTGCATAGCAAGTTCCACCAGATCCTTGAAAATCCTTGTTATTATTTACAGCAAGTATACCCTTCGCTTTTAGTGTTTCATAGTTTAACTGGGGTGACTTAACTTTATCGGAAGAGTCTAAGTAGACAAGTGTATGAATGGTTTTCGATTCTACATCAATATCAATACCGTAATCAAGTCTTTGAGACAGAACGAAATCAAGCTTTTTATGTTTTAGATATGTACCCATTTGCATACCATTAAAAGTAATAGCGTATGTCTCTGGGGTGTATTCTAGTTCTTTGATTGGAACTAACTTTTTAACTGTTACGTATCTTCGTGTTTTTGAATTGGCTCTTCTTACTCTTTTTTTCCATTCAAGTTGAATTTGAACCAGATTGTCTTTTAAAACAAGTTTGTGCTTTATCTTGGACTTATCTTTTGGCATTGAAAGATTATATTTAATTGGTGCTAATTCAATGACTTTTTTATATTGAGGATTAGAAAATAGATTATTTATGGCAAATTTATTTCCCTCAGTCTCAGCGGTTTTTAGGTATCGAACTAGTGAGCGAATCTCTTTATTAGTTTTATCGCTAGTTTTATTATGACTATTTAGTGCCAATAGTTTTAAATAAGAATTTTGCCTTATGTAGAAGCTCTCGCTTCCAAGGTTTGTTATGAAGCGGTTTATCCAACTTTTTTTCGGGAAGGCATCTTCTAACTTATTCTTTTTTATTGCACGGTCTGCGAAGCGCATTCTCTCGTGACTGGCCTTTGAGATAATATGCTTTGCTGTACCAATACCATCTCCAATAAGTACGCCTGGGGTAAGCCAAGGTAGAGATTTGTAGGGTAGCTTTTTTCCGATAGCTTTTTCTATTGCCTGAATGGCAAAGTATGAGCAATTTTTATAGAAGAACGTATAATTTTCTAATGTTTCATTGTTTTGAAAGTTAATTATATACTGTGTGACTTTTTGTACCTCTTCATCTGTTAAATTAAGGTCAACAAGCGTAATATCTCTATCTTCTTCTATTCTTTTAATCTTTTTGAATTCATAATAAGGTAAAAGCTTTGCAGCTACTTTGTATGGAGCTATCCCAGCACCTCTAATATATTTTTTGAGGGAAAATTCCCCTTCAGGTATATCCGCCACAAACTCTAGAGTTGCATCTGTAACAGTGAAGTTTTCGTGTTGAGATAGTCTTAGCGCCACATGGCCAAATGAAGATTCACTAAAACCACCTTCAGTCTTTCCCACAAAGATTAAGGATACTCGTTTAGTCTTTTTTAATACTTCAGTATTACCATAGCTAAATAGAGATATAAGTAGGGTTACGAGAACTAATAGGATATGTATTTTCATAGGCTTAAGTATATAACTTGTTTCATTTATTCTCAGGTGAAGTGAATGAATTTCATTGGGTGTTTAATTTTTGGACAAAAAAAGGGAGCAATAAATTGCTCCCTATATCGTCTTAAATACTTGTTTTAATTATAATTCAGCAGTAACTGCAGCAATAACTTCTGAGCTTGTCATTTCTTGAGCAGTTGCATAGATTTCAATTGTTGAGATATCTTCTGCAGATGCTTCACCAGCGTTAGTATTTTCTACTGCAATTTGTAACATTTCAACAGCTTCTGGAGAACCTAAGTTCAAAGATTGTGATCCGTCCTCAAGAAATACAACTAAACCAGCAAGTGGTGATGCATAAACAGAAACAGTAGTTGAAGTTAGCATTCCGCCTAGAGCTAGTGTTTGATCGTGTAAGCCAGCTAAAAATCCAGCAGCAGCGAAAGATTGTGCCATAGATGCAGTTAAAGTAAGTGCAATTAATAGTTTTTTCATGGTTATCCTTTAAGTTGTCTATTGTTTAAAATTTTTACCACAAATATTAATTAAATAAACAATAAATTGCGCGGAGTGTAAGAGTTACTCGTCACAGTTTTCTCTCCTTTTGACTCTTAGTGCGAACTAACGATATTGTCAGAGTTATAATTAACTAATTAGGATTGTGACGTGCAAGTATCGAGAAAATTTGATTTCAAAAACTCAAATGGTGAAACCCTCTCTGGTCGCTTAGAGCTTCCAGCTGGTAAGCCTAAAGCGTTTGCTTTATTTGCCCATTGCTTCACCTGCTCTAAGAACTTCATCGCAGCTTCTAAAATTTCCAAGCACTTGAGCTTGCTTGGGATTGCAACTTTGCGTTTCGACTTTACTGGTCTTGGTAACTCTGAAGGTGACTTTGCAAACACTAACTTCACATCAAATATAGACGACCTTAAGTCTGCCTACAGTGCTATTAGAGAGGAATATTCAGCACCAGAGTTGATTATTGGACATAGTCTTGGGGGAGCAGCAGTTTTAAAACTTCAAGAAGGGCTTGATGAAGTGAAAGCAGTTGTAACAATTGGTGCTCCAAGTGATGTTGAACATGTCTCTCATTTATTTAAAAGTAATATTGCTGAGATTAATGAGTTAGGTCGCGCAAAAGTTAACCTTGCCGGCAGAGAGTTTGAAATACAAAAGCAATTTATAGATGACATAAATGAGCAAGATCTTCTCACATGTCTATCTAGATCTAAAAAATCATTTCTTATTCTGCATTCTCCAATAGATGCCACAGTGTCAGTTGATCATGCCGCAAAGATCTATGGTGCCTTAAAGCATCCTAAGAGTTATATTTCTCTGGATAAGATTGATCACCTTATAACCAAGGTTAAAGATGCACAGTACATAGCGGAAGTCATAAGTTCGTGGGTTACAAAATATCTAAATATAGATAAGGTGGAAACTAAAGTCATTAAGGAAGGTGTTTTTGTAGAGTCTCGTCATGGTTTTAAATTCACTAATGATATTACCTCTCCAAAGCACCAACTTGTGGCAGATGAGCCTAAAAGTGTAAAGGGCGATGATCTAGGAATGGCACCTTATGAACTACTTCTCAGTGGTCTTGGTGCCTGTACATCTATGACTATGAGAATGTATGCAGATCGAAAGGGCTTTGACCTTCAAAGTATAAAGGTAGCACTGACACATGAGAAGGCGGATACAGGAGGCGATTTAAAACAAGATGTTATTCATAAGCATATAGAGCTTATTGGAAACTTGAACACCGAAGAAAGAGAGAAAATTTTGGCAATTGCTGATAAGTGTCCGGTCAATAGAACTCTCTTATCTGAAGTAAAGATGACCAAGTCTTCAGTCTAGTTTGTCTTCTTTAAAGTATTTTAAACGTACATTTTTGGGAGTTAGAGCTTTTAGATAGTTTGTCTCTATCCAGGCTTTTATCTTCAATCGCATACCCTCATCACTTTGGGCTTCAAGTTGACCATGCTCAGTGGAAAAGTGAGCTTTATATATATTGGGGAGTACTCTTATATAAACATCTAGTTGGTCACTGACGGGTATTGTTGATAATCGGTAAATGGCTTTAAAGTGAACAAGTGCACCTGCAGTGACAAAGATATGAAAAATTTCATGGGCTTCAAAAACTGAATGTATAAGACTGGGCCACCTTGCAAAGTCAAAAATTGCTCCCGTAGTATAAAGTAGTCCACCGATAAAAAGATACTTAACTGACTTAAAATCAACTTTTCTAATAAACCAGACAGTAAAAACACTCATCCAGCCCATTGAAATAAAGAAACTTAATAATAACCATTCGGGCATTGTACTAAAGAAAATAGAGGTGAGTGTAAGACCTGTAATACCCAGTAACCATATACATGTTAATGGAATCCACCTTTTATATCCCCTAAGTAAAACAACCTGAAAGGGTGTAAAGGACCCACTTATCATTAAGTAGATACCTGCATGATCAAGGACTTGTAAAACATAGTTGGATGTAGTCCCTTTTTCAAGGAGGTGATAAACTCCACTCATAGAGAAGAGAAAAACGGCACAACCAATATAAAGCAATAGGCTAATGACTCTGACAGCATTACCTCTTCCTTGCCAAATCATTTTAGATCCAAAATATAAGAAAATCAGAGCAGAGATAAGGTGAGTAAGTGAGCTAATTGGTTCGCTAAAGCCTAAAAACGGTATTCGTTCTATCATAGAGGGATTATACAGAGTATTTAGTGACAAAACAATGGCGAAGGGGAACCTATACAAATAGTAAATTTTCGATATATGTAGAACAATCTCTTGCGACGATTTTTTTTCAATGCTAGCGTAAGTAAAAAGGGGATTAGAAGTTGTTTTTAGAACTCACGTCTGTTGATTTAGTTCCATTACTTTGGATATCAAATTTTACAATAGCTTGTATATTATTCGGTTTAATTCTTGTTATTCAATTTGTTCATTATCCTAGCTTCCACTGGATAGATAAGGATAAGTTTGTAGATTTTGAAAAGTTTCATTCAAGATCGATCAGCTTTATTGTGTTGCCACTGATGGTATTAGAGTTGGCCATTGCAATTTCTCTCTTATTTACTATTATTGACTTCTATATTCTAATTTTCGCTAACCTTGCTTCTATTATATTGATTTGGCTCTCTACATTCTTATTGAGTGTTCCTTGCCACAGTACTCTCATAAGTGGAAAGGATGATGCAGTCATTACCAAACTCATAAAAACAAATTGGATACGCACTATTCTTTGGGGAATCAGGGTTGTTTCATTATTTTATGTTCTTTTCATGGAGCTAGACTAGATGGCCGAGAAAGAAAAATTTAACCTTACAGACATTAATCATGCCATTGTATTTGGTGCTGGCCACGGTATAGGGTTGGCAATAGTAGCTGAGTTGTTGCAAGAAAATCCGAAAGTAAAAGTCTTCGCCACATATAATAATAAGGCCAAGGCGGATGATCTCTTGAGCCTTGCAGTCGACTTTCCTGTGAGACTTGAGGTTAAGCACCTTGATCCTATTTGCGAGAAATCATTAGGAAATTTTTCAAAAGAGCTAAAAGAAGATAGTACTAATATAGACCTTATTATTAGCTCAATAGGTTTTTTGGGTCATGAAGATATCAAACCAGAGAAAAGTTTGAATGATATCAATAAAGACACTCTGCTTAAGTACTTTGCAGTGAATAGTATTTCTTCTGTCCTAATTGGTAAGTACTTCCATAGACTCTTTCCGAAAAAAACGTTGTCTTGCTTTGCAAGTGTATCCGCAAAGGTCGGTAGTATTGAGGATAATAGGATGGGAGGCTGGTATGGGTATCGAAGCTCTAAGTCAGCTCAGAACATGTTGATGAAAAATATGGCCTTAGAATTTTCGAGAAACAAGCTTGATATTATAACCCTTTCAATTCATCCAGGGACAACTATTACTGAACTGTCTAAACCTTATATCTCAAATACTAAATACAAGCTTCATTCGCCTAGTGATACGGCAAAGAATATATTAAATGTTATAAGCAACCAGACTATTGAGGATACAGGTTCTTTTTTGTCTTGGGATGGGAGTCAAATACCATGGTGAAAATAAGTAACTCTGACTTTGAAGAGTTCTCGAAAAGAAAAAGAGCCGCCTTTATTAACTCTCTTTCTGGCTATAAAGCTTTGAACCTCATCGGATCAATAAGTGCAGACGGAAAAACAAATGTCTCTATCATTAGCTCAGCATTTCATTTAGGTAGCGACCCTGCATTATTAGGCTTTATAATTAGGCCAGATCTTTCTCCAAGGCATACACTTGATAACCTCAGAGAAAATAAAGTGTGTACGTTCAATCATGTGAATGAAAAAATATATAAAAAAGCTCATCAAACGAGTGCAAGATACGACAGATCTGAGAGCGAGTTTGACCATTGTGGTCTAACAGAAGATTATAGAGATGACTTTGTTGCCCCGTTTGTTGCTGAGTCTCAAATAAGTATTTCTCTTGAATTTCAAAGGGAAATTATTATTGAAGAAAATGGGACACATCTAATTATTGCTAAGGTCAAAGATGTATACTTACCTGAGGATGCCATGGAAGCTGATGGCTTTATCAATCTTGCAAAGGCAGGAACTGTTTGTGGATCTGGGTTAGACTCTTACCATACGACTGAAGTCTTAAGTCGATTAAGTTATGCTAAACCATTTACTGAAGCAAAGGTTTTATAATGTTAAAGGTCTGCCTCACTGGCGCCACTGGATTTATTGGAAAGAATTTACTCAATATTCTTGCAGAGAAATCAGATATTGAAGTCATAGCCTTAAGTCGAAAAGTTTCACCACTTATGGATGGTGCAAAGAAGGGGAATGTCACTTGGAGGCGCTGTAATGGCTTCTCATTGATTGACGTAGAGAAAGCAACTGAGGATGTTGATGTATTAATCTATCTTATTCATTCGATGTTGCCGTCAACGGCATTATCTCAAGGGAACTTCACTGACTTTGACCTTTATCTCGCAGATAACTTTGCACGAGCGGCAAGCAAGAACAAAGTTAAGAAGATCATTTATTTAAGTGGAATCATACCTCCGGACAAAAACTTATCTAATCATTTACTGAGCAGACTCGAGGTTGAAAGTGCACTTTCACAATTTAATAATGATCTGACTGTTCTTCGGGCCGGCCTTATAGTTGGTCCAAATGGAAGTAGTTTTACTATTCTAGAAAAGCTTGTAAAAAGACTACCGGCCTTAATTTGTCCTGCATGGACCTTAACCAAAAGCCAGCCAATTGATTTGAAGGATGTACTCTCAAGTCTAAACTATTGTATTGAAAATCACGAGAGTCTCAATGATCTTTATGATATTGGTGGACCAGACATATTAACTTATATGGATATGCTTAAGAAGACTGCAGAGGTACTTAATAAAAAGAGGCTAATTGTAAATGTCCCTTTCTTTTCTCCAGGACTCTCAAAACTTTGGGTTTCACGGATAACTTCTACTCCCTCAAATTTAGTATATCCTCTAGTCGAATCCCTTAAGCATGAAATGGTTGTAAACAAAGATCAGCAATTAATAGTCGAGAATCACAAGTATACTAACTTTATGGAATCGTTGAAGCGGGGTGTATGTCTAGAGCCTGAGAGCTGGGGACGTATTATAATTAATTATAATGCCAATATAAACTTTAGATGGATGGAAAATGTCACATCAATTCAGAGAATTGAGAAAGTTGACTTTGTATCGGCTGAGGAGATTTCAGCTCTCTACTTTAATTGGTTACCAAAACTACTAAAGCCCCTTGTTACAGTGATCCAGGAAAAAGATCTCGTTTTCTTTAAATTATTTAATAAGTACAATCTACTTGTTTTACAAAAAAGTGAAAAACGAACAAGTACAACACGTATTGTTTATTATATTTTAGGCGGGCTTCTAGCAAGAGAGACCACCCTTAATGGACGCTTAGAGTTTCGTTGGATTGAGTCGAGCCAGTCAGTACTTATAGGCTTACTAGACTATAGACCTGCTCTTCCTTGGTTTATTTATAAGTATACACAAGCGATTCTACACTCAATTGTCATGAGGCGCTTTAATGCCCATGTAAAGAAAATCAAAAAATAACGCTTAAATTTTGTACAGTACTCTGTAAAAAATTTGAAAATGGTCAAAACTTCTCACTTTATTGATAAAGTATAGAAAATCTAATTTGTTGGAGTTTTGATGAAGTACATTTTTGGGCTTATGCTCATCTTTCTATTCTCTTTTAGTGCCATGGCATGCCCTGATGACCAGCTATGTGCTGGAGATCGTGTTATCGATGCAAATAATGACATCGGGAGCATTGTTGAAGTCCTTAAAGGGGGCGAGGTCTATATTGATTGGGATAAGCCTTCCTATGTAAATACGACGACTTCTACGGATAAGCTGGCATTTGCAATAATTTGTTTAGGTAAGCTTCGTAATGGTTATGGAATTATTGATAACAACGGCGCCGAAGGGATTGTTGTAGAGATGTTCACCAACGGAAAGGTTCATGTGGATTGGAATAAGGCATCTGATGACAATTCAGTAACCACGATAGTACGTGTAGGACATAAGTTAGAAGCTTGTACTCAATAGTGTATTTAGATAAATTAAAGTTATTTCTTCTTTTCATTTTTCAATAAGATTTCTATAGTTAAGGTTAACAAGAGAACTATAAACTATGGAATTGTCTAAACACAAAAATCACCGCAATCCAAAATATCTCAGCTGGCTGAGAAAGCAGCCCTGTGTCGCCTCTGGTAACAAAGCGCAATGTGCTCACCATATCCGCCTTGGAACTAATGGTGGGAGTTCACTTAAGCCATCTGATTACTTTTGTATTCCACTACTCAATGAATTTCATACAACTGGTTTGTTTGCAATCCATGTTGTAGGAGAAGATACTTTCCTAAAACAATTTAAACTTAATCGAAACGAACTCTTTATTAAGTATTTGACTCAATATTTAATTGAAACATTTGATGTCTACATTCAACTTGAAGATAAAAAAGATGAAGAGCTGATTGCCTATATGATTAAGCTCGTTGAAGAGAAGGGCCCAAAGTTTGATCGTCCTAAAAAGAAGAAAAAACCTAAACATAGTCTTGTTGATGATGAGTTTTATCAAAAGGCTAAGGAAGCCAAAAAAACTCAAGACCGAGAACTTCGCTTAAAAATCAAAGAAGATGTTAAGCTTGAGAAAGCTTCAAGTATGACTAAATCTTTAAAGGGGAATGAGTACTATGAAAAATCTAAAGAACTTAAGCGCCTTAAAGATAAGGAGCTAAGGGCCAAAATTAAGGATTCAGCTCAAAGTCAAAAAAAACAGATACAAGAATCAGAGTTTCATAAACAGGCAAAAGAACTTAAGCGTGCACGTGATAAGGAATTACGAGCAAAGATCAAACTAGATCAAAAAAATAAGGCGCCGACTGAAAGCTCTATAGCTCAATCAGAATATCATCAAAAAGCTAAAGAGTTTAAGCGTGCTAGAGATAAAGAGTTTAGGGCGATGCTTAAAGCTCAGCGTAAATAAGCTTAAGAACACTTCATAGATACCTCGGAGATAACGTGAAAAAAATTATTTTAATATTTATGCTTTTATCTTGTGCAAGCGAATTACCAAAAAAAAACGAATCAAAACCATTAGATAATAATCTGCTTTCTTCAAATGAAATTATGCAAATATACTCTAAATCTTTAAGCTCAATCGGCAGTAAGAAGAACTTCTCTGATAATATAAAGTTATCGAAACTAGGAGAGCTATGGAAAGAGCTAACTTGGAGTAAAATTAAAAAAGATAATAATATTATTTCTTTAAGCTCTGGAACTATCGGAAGAGGAATGCTTTTTGTGCTTTCAAAAGATCATTCTTATTTATCTCAAGATGGACCAACTTTATCCGCAAGAGTTATCAGTGGCTTTAATGGAGTCTTAATTCGTCCCTATGATATTAGTAATGAATGGGCCGCTGTCATGCTGATACATGAACTGGTGCACCTAGATCACCTTATAACAAAAATAGATATTTCACCTGATAAGAATGAATATTTAGCCTATGAAATGGAAAAAAAAGCCCTCGATATTCAGACGGACAAAAGACTTACTATTGAACAAGCAAAACTAATTAAAGATATGAAGCTAAATAGTTATATCCAAGTCATCTGGCAATTCAAAAATAATATCGTAGAATTTCAAAAAAGAATCATTCAAATGGATCAAGAAATATCAGCAGAGGCTCCTAAAAGTATTTCAGAGCTTGAGATGAGACTTGGATTCTATGCGGTTTCACTATCATTAGATATCCTTGATAAAGGCGACTTTCCTAAAGGCGAAAAAGAAAAGAAATCTATTGAAGCGATAGCACAAGTCTTAAAAACGGTGGGTAAGTACTAAGGTTAGCACCTACCTTGAGCCTTCTAATAATATAGACTTTACAAGTTCGTCAATCAGGTCAAAATTAAAGGGTTTATCTAAAAGCTTTTTAGCTCCCATCTCTATAAGCATTTTTTCATCGAAATCTGCATAACCAGTCATCATAACAAAAACTGGTGACTCTGGATTTCGTTGCATAGATTCTTTTAAGAGGTCGATGCCAGATGCGATAGGCATTTTAATATCTGAAATGACTAAGTCTATAGATTCTTTTTCAATAACCTCTAAGGCATCCTTTGCATTATAGACGGAAAAGGATTGGTAGCCAAGGTCATCTAATTCTTCAGTCAAAATATCGGCAATAAGATTTTCATCATCTACTACCAGGACTTTATATTTGGATCGATCAAAATTTTCACTCATAGTTAGGTGTCCCTTGTGTTTTCGTGGATGGGTATAGATATTACAAACTTACCATCATGAATTTTTGAGCCTACAGATAAGGTTCCACCCATGGATTTTATGATACTGGTCACAACTCCAATTCTTAATCCCGAACCCTTTTCAATCCCTTCACTCTTGGAAAAAGGAGTGTCGATATGATTGGAAATTGATTTTTCTATTTTTTTACAAGAGTCGGAAATAAGAAAAGAAAAAAGCTCTTTGTCTTTTTTACTCGAAAGTATTATCCACTTCTCTTGTTGATTAACCATATTATTAACACATTCGTCGACTAAATTTACAATGGTATTGACTAGTGTAACTTGATTGCACTTTATAGTCGTTCTAGTATATTCGTTTTGATATTCAATCTTAATTCCAGAAGAGGAGAACTTCGAATCACAGAAATAATAAACATCTTTAAAAATATCTTCTACTTTAACACTCGTGATTTCTTCAGGTGCGCTCGATGTTTTAGCATACGTTCCTAGCGACTTCGTCAGTCTGAAGATACGCTCTGCTACATCAATCATACTTTCGAGTTTACCTTCAATTCTGTCTAGAGGAATTTTTTCTTTCTTAAGAAGTCTCTTACATTGATTAAGATTCATATGGATTACGGTCAGCGGACTATTTATTTCATGTGCTATTCCCCCGGCCATAGAGTTTAGAACAATTTCATTTTTTGCTTGTATTAAGTCTTTTTGCGATGTTTTAAACTTCGTTATGGCTTCGTTCTTACCGGCTTCAAAAGAGACTGCAATCCAGGTGACGGTTGGTGTAAAACCTAGCGCAGTAAAGAAGTAAAAGTAGCTCCACATATTTTCAGAAACCTGTGAAACAAAGACGTGACCGTTAAGTTGCATGGTGAAAATTGTTACTAAAAATATTGTGACTATAATTGTCCAAAGGATACCAGCAAATATTCCCGATATCAGCAGTGCAACCAAGGGACCTATACTAAGCCAGGCCAAGACATTTGAGTCTAGCCCTCCTGTATATAAGACATCCACCATAATAATTGCACATGCTGCAAGCGCAAATTGGTGTCCAGCAGAATTTATACTCTTTAGTTTCTTTAAGGTATATAGGCCTGTAATGCTTGTAAGTGACCAGAGTGCTGTATTTAGTCCCGCCAAGTGTAATCCGAAGGAGCTGTAAATGACGGCATATGTAGGTGCCACAGTAAGGTAGATAAAAGAAAGTACGACGATTAGTCTCGATCTACGATACTTATCGATATCATCAGCAAACGCTGGCGGTATAAACCAAGTAATGATCGAGTTAATTCTCCTATTCATTTAGATTTCATCGGAATATAAGCTGGTTACTTAACTTAAATTTTAATGACTTAGATAAAGTTGATAAATGAAAACTATTAAACTGGTGGGCTCGGGGGGACTTGAACCCCCACACGCGAAGATAAGTGATTTTGAATCACTCGTGTCTACCATTCCACCACAAGGCCATTTTTTAGAATTTACCAATTCGTTTTCATTTTGATCAATTTTATTAATAATATCAACCAGTTAATCTATCTTATATGTTTGGTAATCAATTTTTCAACTCTATTTACCAATTCATCTTTTCTATCAATCATATCAATGGCTTATGGAACAAAATTCAAAATTCTTATTTTTTTGAATCTTCTGTAGCTACCATTTGAAAATAGACCAAATTATAATCACCAATGTGTTCACTGTGGGATTGTGTTCGGTAGTGAAGAAAATCGGATTTTCTAGAATGGTTAGTCATTATGTTAAATCATACATAAAGATTCGTTTTTTATGGTGAATGGAAAAAGAAAACTTATTTAAAGCAATTTAAATTTTTTAATATAAATAGTTAAAATGAACCTCTTATAGAAACAAAGGATAAAATACTACAAGAAGTTCATTCATTTTAAATTAGTGCTCTAAAGATTGAAAGGAATCTACGAATCCCGAAACACTATAGTCTTTCAACTTATTTCCTTCTTTAGCATGAGTCATGATTCTAGATTTAACTTCTTTGTAAGTTAGATTAGGTTCGTTTGCCATTATTAGACCGGCAACACCTGCTATAAAAGGACATGCCATTGAAGTTCCTGACATCTTTTTATATTTATTATTTTGTACTGTTGAATAAATATTTACTCCTGGAGCAAATACGTGAACTGTCTTTTCCCCATAGTTAGAAAAGTTTGCTCTTTTGGCCTTACCATCCATTGCACCTACTGAAATCACATTATTAATTTGAGTATTTGCTGGGGCTGTAGGTTTTATATCGTTATTACTATTTGAATTTCCTGCAGCCGCCACGAAAAGTATTCCTGCTTTTTCAGCTTTTGCTATAGCTTCGGTTAAAGCTTTCGAAGGCTCTCCTCCGCCCCACGAGTTACTCATGATATTTACACCTCTTGAAGTCGCGTAATCAATTGCTTTAATTGCACCCTCAAGTGTTCCTTGCCCAGAAACCGTTAAGAATTGAATAGGGAGTATTTCTACTTTACTCATAACACCTCTAATTCCGATATCATTATGAGTTGCTCCAATAACACCGGCGCAATGGGTTCCATGTCCATGACCATCCATTGGATCATTATCGTTATTTGCAAAATCATAGCCATAGATATCATCTATATACCCATTTCCATCGTCGTCAACTCCTTCTTGTCCATTGAACTCAGATTCGTTTATCATTATGTTTTCTTTAAGATCTTCATGTTGGTAATCAACGCCTGTATCGATAACTGCAATTTTAACTTCTTTTGATCCTGTTGTAATTGTCCATGCTTTTTCAGCATTTATATCCATTCCTTTGATTCCTGGAAAAAAGATATTACCTGAGTTTTTACCATTGTTCTTTAGACCCCATTGTTTTTCATATTCAGTATCTTGAATTGTATCAACTGAAAAAACTTGATTAGGTTCAATGTATTCAACTTCATCATAAGATTTAAGTTGGCTTAGTTGGTCAGGATTAATGTTTATCACACTAAATTTTCCAAAAGAGAGTTCGAAAGTTGATTGAATATTTAAGTTTTTGTTTAAAAGAGTTTTTGACTCTTTTAACTTAACTAAGTATTCAGCAGAGAAAACGGGTAGTGATAATAGAATAGAAATCGGTATTATTAATTTTTTCATAGATCCTCCTTGATTTAAAAAAAATATAACATTCATATCTTGATTGATCCGATAGGGCGGCGTCAAAGTATTTTTATAAATGTAAGTTTTTATCACTTTATTGCAATCTACTTGCGATAAGGGTTGTGTTGATTATAATAAAAGTATGAAACTGATATTTATGTTATTTATACTGTCTGTTAATGCTCTAGGGGTAGAACTTGAAGTACTAGATATAAAGGTTGAAGATAGATCTAGGATTTTTGAAATTGTAACTGACTCTCCAGCAACACTGGTAGTATTAGATTGTGCCAGTTTTATACATAATTTGAGTATAAATAAAAGAAAAGAGTCTTTTTTATATTATCTTACGGTAACAGAGTGTAGGGATATTCATAATTATATCAATGAAATTTATTTTTCTCAAAGGAGATGTATCAGATACGATCTAAATGGTGTTAGTTTTAATGATTGTGAATAAAAAACAAATACAGAACCTAAGATACTTTAGCACACTTAGGACAGAGACCAGTAATTTCTAAGTGATGCTTGAGATTTTTAAAACCATTTTTTTCTAATTCTCTTTCCTTCGAAGAAACGAAACAATTATGAAAGGGCTTAATATAATTACAAGCAGTGCACTTAAAATAGTGCTCATGCCCGAGAGAATTATTTTCTTCCATATTAGATAGTATGTATCTAGAAGCTTCTCCTTGAAAATTACTTTTTTTGATGAAGCCAATTTCATCGTAAGTAGAAAGAATCCTATATACCGAGACTTGGTCACAGTCATATTTTTTAGATTTTTGAATTTTATTAAATATTTCTTCAGAAGTAAGTGGTTTTTCTTTATTATTCAAAAGAATTGTTGCTACTGCCAAGCGAGTTTGAGTTACTCGAAGTTGCTTAGATTTAAGTAGAGATTTGATTTCGTTTAAACTTTCCATTAAGCTACTTTAGATAAAAATACTCTATCTTTAAAGTTATAAATATGACGCAAAGAAAACTCTTTCTTTAAAACGATTCGTCTTTGACCTGTTGGTTTTATGGGAGGTGAGCGGTGAACGACACATATCACTTTATTCAAAAAAAACTCTTCAATTTTATAATCGAGAGAGTCCATAACTTGTATGATCTCATTAATGTAATAGTTAATATTTTCGTTAATATCTCGGGGTGTATATTCAATGTTATTCTTGTTAATGCAAGTTACTTGCAAAAGAAGGGAGGAAGTGCAAGTATATATTTGGAAAAGGAGAATTAGTTATGGAAGGTTCAATCATGACATCTTGGCTAGCGCTAAGCATTGGTTTTTTACACGCACTAGAGCCAGGTCACGGTAAAACAGCATTGTTTACATATCTAGCATCAGGAAAGAAAACTTGGAGAGATGGACTTGTTATTTCATTCTCCTCAGCTTTGACTCATTCTTTAGCAGTTTTCTTAATTGCTTTTATTTCACATTATATTTTACATCATAATGTGACAGAGGAAGGGATGCATGAATTATCTGGATTCTTAGGAGTGATCAGCGGAGGAATTATCTGTGTCTTGGGACTTTGGGTTTTAATTAAAGCAAAAAAAGGTGAGGACTTACATGCAAATTGTTGTGCCCATGGCCATGATGATGACCAATATCATCATCAAAGTAAAAATCCACAACAGAAAAATTTCTCTAAGGCTACTTTTTTTACATCTAGTTTAATTGGAATTGCTACTGGAATGATTCCTTGTCCAACTGTAATTGTGGCCTATTTAAGCGGAGTTTCCACAGGGAATACATATCTGGGATTGCAAAGTGTAACTTACTTTGCTGTTGGGATGTTTGTAGCTCTTATGTCAGTTGTGATTGCGTTTAATTTTGGTGGACAAAAAGTTGTAGATAGATTTAAAGGTGGTAAGTTGTCTGCATTTAATTGGGGATATATCCAAGGTGGGCTATTTATAGTCATTGGTGTATTCACAGCGACAATACATTGAGGATTTAAATGGAAAATATAAAAAATAAAGAAAATTATGATTATTTAGGTATTTCATTATCAATACTTTGCGGGATTCATTGTTTGATAACTCCATTTTTGATTATTTACTTACCTATAGTAGGTAATACAATCGAAACAATTTGGTTTCATACAGGTACGATCTCTTTTATGGGATTTGCATTTCATCAATCTATTTACAAGCATTTTAAAATACATAAATCTAAGTTTATTTTTGGTCTTGGATCTATGGGACTTATATTATTTTTAGTAAGCTATATTAATGAATTAATACATCAGTCAGGAGAGCAGGAGCATGGACATACCTTAAGTGATGTTCACGGTGATGAGACGTTTATGATATATGTTGCTTTTGTTGGAGGGATATTATTGGTGAGTGCCCACATACTTAATATCAGAAAATGTAAATGTTTAAGAGGCAAAGGCCTTTGTACAGATAAGGAATAACTTTGGAAGCTATTATTGTTATTGTCGGTTTTCTAGGTTCAGGGAAAACAACTTTACTTAAAAAAATCGTACAAAATTATATAAAAATTAAGTGGAATCCTTTTGTTATTCTAAATGATTATGAGAATGCTAACTTGGATGCTCAGTATTTTCTGCAATATTTGAATCCTAAGGAGATAAATGCTTTAAGTGGAAGCTGCATTTGCTGTAGTGGAATTAATGAACTTAGGGATCAAGTAAATAGAGTTCTTCCACGGGATAAAGGAATCACTTTAATTGAGGCCAATGGAACAACTGATGCTTTTAGTTTGATGGGGTTCCTAGGTGTTGGAATGGAGAAACATTTCTTGCCTCCCGTACAAATTGCAGTTGTTGATGTCAGAAATTGGCAAAGAAGAGGGCATAATAATGAACTTGAGGCGAATCAAATTCAAGTCTCATCTGTTATTATTTTAAATTTTGTAGATCAAGTTAGTATTGAAAGAGTAGTACAGGTTGAGCAAGATTTAAGAGAGATAAATAAAAAAGCGATTATTTGTCATTGGGATAAATTTGATATGTACTCTCTTTCAGAGTTAATTCCAGTTGATAATGAAACACAGAAAATGGAGCATGTAAAATCACATTGGTCCTCTTGTTCTGTGGATCTTCCAGATCCTATCAATTCAGAACGTTTATCTCGTATTATAGATAACATCCCAGCAGAAGTATTAAGAGTTAAAGGTTGTACGCGAGTTGATGAAAATGAGTACTATTCTCACTTTGAAAGAACTCCCAGTGGAGAAGTTTTTGTTAGGCCTTACAATGGTACTCCTATTACAGGACCAAAAGTTTTAACTATTGGCCCCGGAAGTGACCCTGAAAAATTGAAAAGTATAATTAATAATAGTTAAAACTACAGGACGAGCTTAGATGATTAATTCAAAATCGATTGGTTTATTTAATGACTTTACTAAAGCTTTAGGACAGTAACTATATTTTTGGGGCTGTGATATTGAACATGCAAGGGGAAATTTGCTTTGTGAATTTGGCATGGACCGATTTGAGTCTGAAAGTATAAAAAGTACTAGTCGTTATAGAATGGACTATAATGGTGATTTAATTGAATTACATGGGTTATGTGTTGGTCGTTACTCAAAGAAACAACCAAGTTTTCTTTATACACGTAAGTTTCGACGTTGCTGGGTGTACGGTGACTCCAAGCCTCCTTTGCCTGGTTATTATAATAAAGAACTAGTTACTACTAATTCCTTTGCTTTACTTGAAGAAGCTAGTCTTCAATTTCTTGAGTGGTGGCTTGAATATGAATTATGGATTTCTAAAAATACAGATCCATCTTACCGTGAAGAATGTTTTAATACTTTTAAGAAGCTACCGAAATCAACTGTATGGCTACATCCTGATATTGCCTTGTCTTGGCTACAACAGTACCGGGAGTCGCGTTCTAACTTAAAACGATCTCGAGAGTGGAAAAGAGAGTATTCAATACCATTGGTGTCATAGCTTAAACTTGTTATTATAAATTTAATTATAAATTTAAAATGTTGAGAAGATGTCATTTGAAGTGGTGGCCAAGGCGGGACTTGAACCCGCACACCCGAAAGCGGTTGATTTTGAATCAACTGTGTCTACCATTCCACCACTCGGCCATTAAGATAAGTATAGTAGGTTGTTAGTCAGGTTTTTGCAATAGTCCTCTTGGTACTTACTCTTTTCTACGTATATTCCGATAGTTTTTTACCCGCTATGAGCTGAAGATATTTTAGCTATAATGTTATTATGAAAAATAGTATTAAGACTCAAAAGCCTAGTAATGATGACTTGCTGAAATTAAACAGCTCACTGCGGTCTCTACATAAAGTTGTTATGATGGATCATAAGAACTACTCCGTAAAAATGTATGAATACTTAAAGGTTGGTTGCAAAATTTTTAATTTAGAGACGGGTATTGTTAGTCATATTAAGAATGATGAATACACAGTTATCACGACTATCTCCCCTGGAGATGCAATAACCGCAGACATGGTCTTTCCCCTAGAGGGGACATATTGTCGAGAAGTATTTGATAAGCAAGCTACAGTTGCATTTGGAAATATTCGGCGTGATGAAAAGATGTGTAAGCACCCCGTTTATGAAGCTATGAAACTAGAGTCTTATTTATCAGCTCCAATTTGGGTCAGTGGTAAACTATATGGAACTATCAATTTCACATCTGTTGCTATACGTGAAGATGGTTTCTTTCCATCTGAGCTTGAAATGATTGAGCTGATGGCGCAAAATATTGGGAAAATATTAGAACTTCATTTTTTAGATGAAAAACTCATTGAATCTAAGAAGAATGAAAAGATTAATCAAGATAAGATATTAGATCAAAGAAACTTTTATGAAGATATTTTAAATAATATGATTGATGGTTTTGTTGTTCAGGATACCTCTGGTGCAATTATTGAATTTAATCCTAGGGCATATGAAATTTTAGGACTAAGCGAATCTCAACTATTGGGCAAGACCTCAATGGATCCCCTTTGGAAAACTGTTAAAGAATCTGGGGAAGACTTCCCAGGTGAAGAGCATCCAGCGATGATTTCTTTAACCCAGGGTAAATCTTCTAAGTCAGTCATTATGGGGGTGCACACTCCAAGCGGAAGATTAAGCTGGATTTCAATTAATTCGGTTCCTCTATATCGCTCTGGTACAGATAAGCCATCACATGCAATGACTACTTTTGATGATATCACTAAGCAGTTCGAGTATCAATCATTACTTACAAAAGCTAAATTAAAAGCAGAGAAAGGATCAAAGGCTAAGTCGGAGTTTCTTGCAAATATGAGTCATGAGATTCGAACCCCTTTGAACGGAATTATAGGAATGCTATCTCTCATTGAGGACTCAAAACTTACTGCAGAAGATAAAGACAACTTCGCGCTTATTAATCAAAGTTCGGACCTTCTACTTGCTGTTATAAACGATATTCTTGATATATCTAAAATTGAAGCCGGAAAAATGGATTTAAATGAAGTTTCATTTAACGGAGCTTTAGGAATTGAAAGAGTTTTTGATTCTTTTAGAAGTAAGGCAAATGAAAAAAAGCTCGACTTTAACTTAAAGATAGATTCTTCCTTTCCAGCTTACATTTTAATTGATGATACTAAGTTATCTCAAATTATGAATAACTTAATTGGAAACGCTATTAAGTTTACAAGTGAGGGGCTGGTTTCCGTTGAACTTATTGTAGATAAGCTAACAAGTACAGATGTAAAGTTCTTTATAAGAGTGAAGGATACTGGTGTTGGTGTTTCTAAGGAGCAAGAGGAAAGTCTTTTTAGGGCATTTAGCCAGGCAGACTCATCGGTAACTAGAGAGTTCGGTGGAACTGGACTTGGGCTTATTATTAGTCAAAAATTAGCGAATATGATGGGGGGAGATTTAAGCTTTATCTCAAATCACAATTCAGGTGCAGAATTTATTTTAAGTCTTAGGGCAGATCTTAGCTCAGGCTCTGAAGATAGTGACGAATTACATCTAGAAGGGATGAGAGAAGACTTAAAAGTTCTTTTGGCTGAGGATAACCTTGTAAATCAGAAAGTTGTTGTACGTATGCTTGAGAGAATTGGCGTTGATGTAGATGTTGCTGAGAATGGTGCCATCGCTTTGGATATGCTCCATAAAAAAACTTATGATATTATTCTGATGGATATTCAAATGCCAGTGATGGATGGAATCACTGCTATGAATAGAATTACCGAGCTGGGTTTAAAGAAGCGACCAAAAGTTATAGCACTTACCGCCAATGCATTTGCTGAAGGTCGAGAGATGTGTCTTGGAGTAGGGATGACGGATTTTGTTACAAAGCCAGTTAAAAAAGAAAAGCTATATCGTATTTTGAAACAATATCAGTAATTAACTTTTAAGCTTTAAGAGCTTTAAACTCTCTTCCATTTTAAATCTAAAAAAGTCATTTCCGAGTTGTTTTTTTAATGCACTATTATCTAGAAGGCATGAATATTTTAAGTAATCGATGAGGTACTCAGGGACATTAAAATTCGTTACCTTTAGAATTTTATTAAAAATACTGGCCATTGAAATAGGGAACGGTATACCTTTTGAGCCAATGATGTCGAGTGCATCTCTTAAGCTGACAAACTCATCAGTCGTTACATTATAAATTCCTGTGGGAAGATCTTCGATCGAGCGGTAGAGCACTTGTGCCATATCGAATTCATGAATAAATTGAAAGACTGGATTGTAGTCAACAGGTCTTAGGGCAAGGTGACTTAAGAGGTAGTTACTCATTGTATTTGAGATCTGTGTACCAATAATATTACAAGGTCGTAATATAACTGAACTGACTTGATTTTGATATTTCCACATCCAGGTAGAACATATTTGATCCATCTCTACAACATCTCTTAGTTCAGGGTATTTCATCGATGCTTTGAGAGGAGAGTCTTCTGGTAGAAAAATACTATTATCACTTAGTGCACCATAAACGTGAAAAGTACTAAGGATAATAACTTTCTTAATTTTAAATCTCAGACTGAGATCTAAGATTCTATTGGTACCCATGACACTTAGTTGAAAACGCTCATTGAGGCTTTCATGAATATTAGAACTATGAGAGATTCTTGCCAAGTGATAGACGTAATCAAATGCATTATCGCGAAATAAGTTCTCAAAGTTTCCTCTAGAGTACCTCATCTGTACCGTCTTAAGACCTTTGAGTTTTGGGACACTCTTAGTCGATCTAGAGTCTACACCGTAAATCGTCCAAGTCGGATGATTCTGTAATATGAGTCGTGTTAGTATTTGAGCCAGTCCACCTGAGATGCCAATAATAAGAATTTTTCTTGATACGATTTCGGGCATGACTAAAATCTCTTGATAAATTTATTAACAGGGTTTCTAAGCCAATCAAAGAACTCTCTTCTAGATTCTAAACCTTGATGGATATTACGTTTTATTTCATTTTCTATTTTATAAATATAAGGCCTAATTTCTTTTTCTGTTGCATCGGGAGATACATCAACTGGTACATCGATAGGCTTTCCAATATATATATCAATAGGGGATGGTAACGGAAAAAGATTAAGAGGAATTGGTAAGTTCGGAAGGCCAAGTTTTTTACCAACCTCAGCAGCTTGAAAAACAAGCGGAAACATCTCTTCTGCTCCAACAACAGAGACGGGTAGGATTTGGGTCTGAGCTTGTAGAGCAATTCTATAGAAGCCACTTGAAAATTTTTGAAGTTGATAAAAATTCTTAGTACTTTTGTTTATTCCTCTCACTCCCTCTGGAAATACGAGAATAGACTCACCTTGATTCAATAACCATTTACAGTTTTCTCTGTCTCCAAGAATAGAACCCGTTTGTGCAGATAAATCTCCAATGAAAGGTAATCCCGCCATGAATCTTTCAACCATACTATGCAGGACTCGTGGCTTATCAAACTCATAGGCCATGGCCATGGTGATCAACATACCATCTATAGGTACTTGACCAGTATGATTCGATACGACCATATAAGGCTTGTCTTGGACGTTTTCTAGTCCGAAAACCCTTACTCGAAAGTACTTAGAGTAGAAGGGAAGCATAATATCCATGGCTTTTTCAACCGATTTTAGGTTAAATCCCCAAGGATCCTTATAGTCTTTGTATCGTATGTGTAGGTTTTTATAGACTTCAGTCTTGCGCTCTTTACCTGAACTTGATAATTTCATACTAAACTGATCAAACATAATTCCTCAAATGAGTTTCTCTATTCATTTATAAAGCATTTAGCGCTATACTGTAAGCGATAATTAGTTATCGGAGAATAAAAATGAATTCTGAAAATAAAAACACGAGTAAAGATAGTTCTAATGACTGGAAAGAGAAGATCAATGACTTGGTTAATACCTGCCAGACAGAACTTAAGAAGACCACAAAAATAGGAATGAAGATGTTTTCAGCATCTCAAGCCAACGGTCAGTTACACGAAACCTATGAGGCCATTGGTCGTTGGGCGGTAAGCTCTATGGATGAAGGTACTTTAAAGATTGAGGATGAAAAGCTAATTTCTTTAATTGCAAAAGTTAAAGAGTTAGAGAAGAATCTTATGGGTTTTGAAGAAGAGGTTCAAGAAATAAAGAAGAGTGAGTAACTAGTCTTTACTTTCTGATTCAATGATCTCGTCTAGTCCTGATGTATCACCTTGATTATTTTTCAAATTTAAATTGAAGTTAATAACGGCCTGTTCTAGTTGCTCTACTCCTGTTTTTTTTTGGGCAGATACAAAGAAGATTTGTTTTACGTGCTTATAGTCGCTGTAAATTTGAGGTTTTAATTTATTTAGCGCCGCACGTTCTTTTTGTTTTTTTAACTTATCAATCTTATTAACAACGAGAAAAATATCAATCAGCTTGGGATTAATATAATTATAAAACCCTTGGTCAGCAGCTTGATGTGGATGTCTGGCATCTTGGATATTCAGCAATAATGTTTTTTGGTTTAAGGCAGTAAAGAAGGCATCCATAAGCGCCATCCAACTTTTACTCATGGACTTCGCTACAGAGGCATGTCCATAGCCTGGTAAATCATAAAGATAGTATTTAAAATAAGTATTATCTTTGGTGAGTTCATAAGTGAAAACATTTATCGCTTGGGTCCGGCCAGGAGTCTTAGAGGTTCTCGCCGTTTTTCCGCCAAACATCGTGTTAATAAGGGATGACTTACCAACATTTGATCGGCCAACAAAACCGATCCCGATTGTATCAGCGTTCTCTATCCACCAGTTATTGATTTCTTCTGGTGTCGTGAATCCTCTAATAAACTTAGCAGATCCTTTTTTAATTTGAATACGACTTTTATCATCCATAAGTTCATCTATTTAACCCTTTTGGTGAGCTCATGCAACCAATAAATCTTTAAGTGATGATAATTATAGAGTATATCAATGGCATTTAGATTGAATAGAAGGACTCGAACTAACAGGGAGTATGTATATGGAATTTAGTGAGACAAAGGCAATGACAGAAGTTTTAGATGACTATGCTGTACGCGAGGGAGATCTAATCATTATAAAGCCTTTAGCGGGGAGAAGACAGGAATTTAGAATTCGTCACACAGAATTGAGCTTTGAAAGTCAAAATGAAGGACAAATGTCCCAATCAAGGGGGCTTTTTTATCTTCCTCATATGAAAAATGAAAAATTTAATCTCAGAATTCGTAAAGAAAAATTTAGAACAAATCGAAATCAAATATGTGAAAGATACGTCTTTAATATTCTCAATGGGCCTGTTGCGAAACTGAATGGGCAGCTTGCCTTTAGTGGCGTACTCCAGGCTGGAGACCTTCTAGAGGTTGGACATAATGAGATCGTTTTCAAAAAACATACGAAAAGCTTAGGGGATACTCAAAAAAAAGAATACATAAATCAAAGAATTGTTAATTCAAATCTACCCATTTTAATCGCAGGCGAGACCGGGACTGGTAAAACTTCCCTGGCAAGTTCAATTCATGATCTATCAGGCCGTAGCGGAAAATTTGTACATCTTAATATTAGTGCATTATCTATAAATCTGGTTGAGTCAGAGCTCTTTGGCCATGTAAAGGGCGCCTTTACTGGAGCTGATAAAGATAAAAGAGGCGCCTTTCGAGACGCTGATCAAGGAACCTTATTTTTAGATGAAATTGATTCACTTTCTCCAGAGATACAAACGAAATTACTACTTTTTCTGGATGATATGAAAGTTCGCTCTGTAGGGGGAGAATCATTAAGCCGAGTGGATACAAAAATTATTCTCTCCTCTGGACAGAAGTTAGAAACTCTTCTTGATAAGGGATCTATGAGAAGGGACTTTTATTATCGCATCTCTTCTGGATTTCAAGTGGACTTACCATCCCTAAGAGATCAACCAGAACTTATTGAGAATTTTTGTGTGGAGTTTGCAGCTAAGAAAGATATATTTATTCACAAGGAACTAATGTCATTTTATAAGTCATTACCTTGGCCTGGAAACTATAGGCAGCTGAAGGGGCATCTTGAACGAAAGATGATTTTATCTAAGAGCTTTAAGTTATTCTTCGATGAGAGTGATGAATATCTAATTACTAAGGGATCAGGTTTAAACCAACTTGCTGAAATAGATATGACGATGAGTTTATCTGAGGTGAAAGAGGCCTATATTAAGAAAATATATTTAAAGAGTAATAAGAATGCGACTGTGACTGCAGATAAATTGAAAATATCAGCTCGGTCCGTAAGAAATCTTATGAACCAATAATGAACTGAATATCGACTTCATCTACTACGCCTTCAACTCTTTGGCTTTCTAGGAAGTCATTTATCTCACGGCGAATTTTATCTTTGAGGATATCCTTACTCTCGGTATCAATAACAAGATCAGAATCAATGGGATTAACCGAGGTAAAGAAATAGTCTTTCAATTTGTATTCATTATTTTCAAGGTAGTAGGCAGCAAATTTTGTGCTAGTCCTAATTGTAAAATCAATTGTGAAAGAGCTGATCTTTCCCGCTTTTTCAACCTGAAGAGGGAGTTTGATATTTTGTACTTTTAGAGTTTTTTCTTTGAACTGAAGGTAGTCAGGCTTGATATCATATTCCTGATTACTTGCTGGGGCCCTGTAAGGGTATTCTTTTTCAATGATGTCATTGGCAGAAAAGTAGATACCGGTAATCCCGCCGAGAATCATAAATAAGGAGCCGGCCGCTATATAAAATTGAGTCGATACGATTTTGTTAAGTCTTGCTTGAAGTCGCTCAAGTCTTGGCCTTAAAAATTTTGATAAGAGTTCGATCACTGATCGCAGTGGTGTTGTCTTTAAGAACTTCGTGGTTTTAGCAAAAGACTTATTAACATTATCTTGTAACGGATAATTGAGTACACTTTTTAACTTAGAGAAATACCTTAAGCTGATCTCTTTCGCCTTAAGCGCTTGTTTGATGAGCCAATCTTTAGATTGATTGAAAGCCTGGTGGGATCTTAGCTTAACTGCCTTGTTAAAGCTCGCAACTCTGAGCTTTACCGCTTCCGGTATGATTTTATTGAGAATGAGTAGAAAGATTCGCAGGAGCTTTTCAACTATCAGCTCTAATAAATCTACGACCTTTTCAAGTTTATCCATCATATTTGTAAACCTCACTATATTTATCGGTTACTAATTGAATTAACTTTAGCTTTTGTGTCGGGTAATGCAGCAAGATTTTCCAGTATTAATGCTCTTGGTTAAGTCTTAGACCTGATTTGTCGATTTGGAGGTAGGGAATAAATGGAGCTTATATGAAGTATTTAAACTTAACATTTTTATTAATAATATCAGCGGGTTGCTCAATGTTTGAGCGCAGAGACTTTGAGTACCAAATGTCTGAATATAACTTTGCAGATCCAATGTTTGTGGCAAATAGAGATTTTATGCCAGTCGCAGGGGATTCTGGCCGTGGGCATAGGTCAAAGTCTGAACTTAATGAGCGAACTCCAGCAACTGAGGATCAACTATTAAGTCAAAGATACGACAGAAGTTTGCAACGTGAGCTTCAAAATTTAGAAATGCAAGTTTCTGAAGCTGAATACGAGCAATTTAGTAGATATAGAGATCAGATTGGTGGGGCATCTCAGCAAATTTACTTTCTAAGGCTATCGCCTAGGTCTAAGCGCGCGTATCTCGAAAGTCGAGGAATTACCAAGCAAAGACAGATGAGTAATCTAAGTTATGGAAATAACTACCGAAATCCAGCATTTTCCTCTGTTCCAAATGATGTGACTTTAGGAATGAGTAAAGATCAAGTGATCCAGAGCTGGGGAAAGCCTGTTAGGCGAGAAACCTCTGGCAGCATTGCAGAAGGAAACGAAAGATGGGCGTTCAGAAGAGGTGATAAAATGAAGTATATCTATTTTGAATCAGGGCAAGTTCAGGGCTGGACTGAGCAGTAACAAATTTACAATTTCGAGTAAAAAGTAGTACATTCATAGAATAACTGACAGAAATAGGTAACTAGGTATTTTATGGATTTTACACTCGAATTTGAGAAACCAGTACACGAATTAGAAAGTCAAATCAAAGACTTAAAAGAAGCCAACAATAAATCCGACTTGGATATTAATAAAGAAATTGGCGCCCTCCAAACTAAGGTTGATTCTCTTTTAAAAGGAATTTATGAGAATTTAAATCCTTGGGAGCGGGTTCAATTATCAAGGCATCCCAAAAGACCTCACGCACTAGACTATATAGAAATCTTAATTGAAGACTTTCATGAAATTCATGGTGATAGACGATTCAGTGATGACCCATCTCTCATTGCAGGATTTGGATATTTTAAAGGTCAGAAAGTTGCTGTTATGGGAATCGAGAAAGGTCGTAAAACTCAAGATAAAATCAAAAGGAACTTCGGGATGGCAAGACCTGAGGGTTATAGAAAAGCACTTCGCTTAATGCGAATGGCAGAACAATTTGATATTCCGATAATTAGTTTTGTTGATACGCCAGGTGCTTACCCAGGAATTGGTGCAGAAGAAAGAGGGCAGGCTCAAGCTATTGCAGAGAACCTCGAAGAGATGTTTGGAATTAAAACTCCTATGATTGCGGCGATTATTGGTGAAGGTGGCTCTGGTGGTGCTTTAGGTATTGCTATTGCTGATAGAGTTCACATGATGGAGTACTCTGTGTATTCAGTCATCTCCCCTGAGTCATGTGCTTCTATACTTTGGTCTGACCCAAAGAGAGCAGAACAGGCGGCCAATTCACTAAAGCTTGATCCAAGAAAGGCCAGTGAATTAAAGATTATAGATTCAATTATTACGGAACCAGTTGGTGGTGCCCATAGAGATATTCTATTCGCTGCAAATCAATTAAGCCTAACTATTGAGAGTAATTTAAAAGAGCTTAAGTTACTAAGCAAAGAAGACCTGCTTGAAAAAAGATATGACAAGTTCAGGGCCATGGGTAATGAAACAATTATAATTGGAGAAGACTAGATATGAGTGCTCAATCGATGACTGGATTTGGAAAGGGTGAAGCCGAAAGCGAAAACTATACTCTTTCTGTTGAAATTAAGTCAGTAAATCACAGATTCAAAGATATTCGGTTTAAGATGGGCTCTGTTTTTAATATATTAGAACTGACTCTGAAAAAACAACTTGAAGCTAACTTTGGAAGAGGCAGCTTTGATATTTATGTGAACTATAAAAAGAATGCTGTTAAGTCAAAAGAACTTGAATTGGATTACGCTAAAATCGAAGCTGTTGTCTCTAAGTTAAAAAAAGTGGCAACTGCAACTGGTGCAGAGTTAACAATATCTCCTACCGAGTTTATGCGTTCGGATTTTTATAAAGAAGATGAGAAAAAAGAAACAGAGCTAGCTGAGATGCTGAAGCCTGCATTTGATCAAGCTGTTGCTTCTCTGCTAGAGAGTCGCAGTGAAGAGGGAAGTAAACTTGTTGATCAGCTGCATGAACACAAAGAGATGTTTCAGGAGTCTTATAACAAAATTTCTCCACTTAAAGAAAGTTATCAAGCAAAGGTTAAAGATAAGCTAAAAAAGAAATTTGATGTGGAAGCAAGTGATCTCAATATCGATGAACCACGCTTCTTACAAGAGGTGATTTATTATCTTGAGAAACTTGATGTTGATGAAGAAATAAATCGAATAAAAATACATTTAGAGAAACTAAATAAAATATTATCATCTGAAGGTGAAGTTGGTAGACAAATAGACTTTCTGATCCAAGAGCTTAATCGTGAAACAAATACTATTGGCTCAAAATCTGGTGATAGCGCGATCTCTGAAAATGTTGTTCAAATGAAAGTGCAACTTGAAAAAATCAGAGAGCAGGCATTAAACTTACAATAGGTAGTAAATGGAACGTGGTAAGTTAATAGTTATAGTGGCACCTTCTGGTACCGGTAAATCAACACTTCTTGAGCAATTAAAGAAAGATGTTCCCTCGCTTGAGTGGTCAGTATCTTGTACAACTAGGCCTATGAGAGAAGGTGAGGTTAATGGAAAAGATTATCACTTTATCTCAAAAGAGGACTTTTTAGACCTTAGGTCTAAGAATGAATTTGTTGAGTGGGCCGAGGTTCACTCTAACTTCTATGGAACAAGTAAACCTTTTATAGATAAAGGGCTTGAGACAGGTGCTCACCTATTATTTGACCTTGACGTCCAGGGCTGTGACTCAATGAGAGATATATACGGTTCAGAGGCAAATATTATCTTTATTGAACCTCCAAGTGTAGATGAACTGGAGAGGCGCTTGAGAGCAAGAGATACTGATTCGGACCAGGTTATTCAAGAAAGATTGAATAATGCAAAAAAAGAGATTCTACGTAAAAACGATTTCGACTATAATGTAATTAATGATGAGTACGATAAGGCTTATACCAGACTTTATCAGATCGTGACGACTATACTTGGTAAGGAGTAGCTTATTTATAATAGGCTTGATTTTTCACATGAAGGCGACCTTACAATTGAAGAATTAGTAAGAAGAGTAAAAGCATCGATACCAGATGTTAATGTAGAGCTCTTTGTACGTGCTTATGAATTCGCAGAACTCCATCACAGACCCCAAAAAAGAAGTTCAGGTGAACAGTATATAATTCACCCTATGAACGTTGCAGCTACCTTGATTAAGCTGAAGATGGATGAACAAAGTATTGTGGCCGGCTTCCTACATGATGTCGTTGAAGACTGTGATATCTCTGAGGAAGAGATTCGCGCTGAGTTTGGAGATGATATCGCCCTTATTGTTATTGGCTGTACAAAGATTTCAAAAATAAAATTTAAAACAAAAGAAGAGTCCCAGGCCGAAAACTTTCGTAAGATGGTTGTGGCGATGGCGAAAGATATTCGTGTCATAATCGTAAAGCTTGCTGATAGAATGCATAATATGCTGACTCTTCAGTATGTCTCTAAAGAAAAACAAATAAAAAAAGCTCAAGAAACTCTCGATATTTATGTGCCACTTGCTAGTAGGCTCGGAATTAACTCTGTTAAGAGCGAACTCGAGGATCTTTGTCTGCGCTTTCTACACCCAGAGGTTTATTATCGCCTAGCTGAAAAGATAGCGATGAAAAAGTCAGAGCGTGAGAAGTATATTCGCGATACTGTAGATGAAGTTGTAGAAAAGTTTCTTGAATACTCAGTTAGGGCCGATGTTCATGGACGTCCTAAACACTTTTATTCTATTTACAAGAAAATGCATCATAGAGGCGTTGACTTTGATCAAATTCAAGATCTTCTTGCCTTTAGAATTATAGTGAATAACATTACCGAATGTTATAAGTGTTTGGGTATCATTCACTCATCTTTCACCCCGGTTCCCGGACGCTTTAAAGATTATATTGCAATACCGAAAGTGAATAATTATCAATCGCTCCATACAACAGTCATTGGTCCTAAGGCCGAGAGAATTGAAATACAAATTAGAACAAATGAGATGCATGAGATTGCAGAGACTGGTGTTGCCGCTCATTGGTTATATAAAGATAATAAAAAAACAAATAAGAAGCTACAGTGGGTTGAAGAACTCATGGAGTATAATCGTGATATCAAAGGAAGCTCTGAGTTTATGGACGTTGTTAAAAACGACCTTGACGTTGGGGGCATTTTTGTGTTTACGCCAAGTGGTGATGTTAAAGAGCTGCGCTATGCTTCTAGTCCTCTCGACTTTGCTTACGCCATTCACACGGATGTCGGAAATAAATGTGTGGGAGCAAAAGTTAATGGAAAGATGGTACCACTTAAGTACCGTTTAAAATCTGGAGACACTGTTGAGGTTTTAACAAGTAAAACTCAGACTCCAAGTAAAGATTGGCTTAAAATTGCAAAGTCAAGTAAGGCACGCACAAAGATAAAACAGTACCTTATTAAAAATGAGCGTGATAAAAATAAAGAGATCGGCGAAGAGATGCTTGAAAAAGCACTTAAGCAATACGGCTCAAGTATCAAAGCTATTGAAAAGAAAAATGAGTTTGCAAAAGTTTACGAGGAACTCAACTTAAAGAACTTAGAAGAGCTTAGTTTACATATTGGTTCTGGACGATTTTTAGTTAAACAAATTCTTGAATTACTTCCATCTATTGTTCTTGAAGAAGACACGGAGGAACCAAAGCAAAGAAAAACTTTTGATACCCTTTATAAAGAAGTCTCTGATAATGCCAAAAAATCTTCTAATAGGGACAATGCGGTTATCGTAGACGGTCTTGATGACATAATGGTTAGAATGGGCAAGTGTTGTAATCCTATACCTGGAGATCCAATCGTTGGCTTCATTACAAGAGGACGTGGAATAACAATTCATGTAAAAGCCTGCCAACGAGTTATGGAAGGGGAAGATACAAGGAAAGTGTATGTAGAATGGAATACTTCATACGCCTTCAGACATCCGGTTAGCTTACGAGTTATTACTCATGACAGGCCAGGAATACTTTCTCGTATCACAAATAATATTCACGGACACGGTATTAATATTAAGTCTGCCATCGCAAAATCACTTCCTGATATGAAAGGAAGCTTTCTCTTTGAAATAGAAGTTAAAGATTACTCTGAATACTTAAAAGTGGTCTCGCTGATTGAGGCGATGGAAGAGATCATCTCTGTTACTAGATCATAAATGAAAAGGCTTTTATTTCTAATCCTATTTATTTCATGTTCAGATGAGCCCTTTGATCCTAATGCCTATGAAGAGTTTGCTGACGAATCATTTCGAAAAATTGAGAATTCTATTACAATTAATATTATTCCTTCTACCTATGAGCTCGAGTGGACGACACCGCGAATGTTAATCTTTTCCATTCTTAAAAATCAATATTACTTTCCAAAAACCAAAAGCTATATAGGTCATGTCAGTGCAGAGGTAAATTGCTTTGATGGAAATAATCAAAAAAGAGAGTTCATAGGACAGTCGTCTCATTCTCTCGATGGATTTAGAAATTTTATTTTGGGAGGTTACGGCTTCTCATTACTTAATAAGCCACAAAATAACTATGATCTCCCGCTGCTTATGGTGGCAGGAAAGCTTGATGACTATTCAGAAGTAAATATAAAATATGCTGAGTATATGGCCAATAAAAACTTTGCTATATTGACGACCAAGATGAGTGAGAAGTCTTGCTTAAGAGCTTTGAGTTATATAAAAGAATATAAGAAAAAAACAATCGAAGGGAAAGAAGCTGGTAACCGTTATGGTTTTGGCGCAGACCCTCTAAAGTTTGAAGGTGCCGGTTGTGCTCCCATGGTCCAGACTATTCTTTCTCTAGCTGATCTAGAGTCTTTGTCCTCCGGCATGGATCAAGAGGTTTTTATTCCTAAGGAACTTCTGGGTGATCCCGAGACTAAGAATAAAGTCTCATTGTGGAAAGTACTGACTAACAATAAGAATATCTCCAATTCAGGTAATGGGGGAGTCAAATTCTCTTTTCCTGATCCCCAGCAACTTTATGATATAACTAAGAATTCACCACTTACGAGAACCATCGACGATAAATTTCTCTATTTAGAGCTTAACTCTGAAAAATAGAGCTATCTTAGAGGGAATTTCTTCACAATCTGCGTTAAATTTGAAATAATCAGCATATGAAACGTACTATCCTAGCATTTGCACTACTATTACTCTTGTCATCAATATCCTTTGCTGAAGAAGCTGGAAGCCCTGATGAGGGTTTTATGATTTTTGGTGATAAAAATTTTGCCGCAGAGAAAACAGAGGAGAGTAAGTGGATCTTTAAAACAGGTCTCGAGTATATCCAATATACTTCAAATCTACCTGAATACAGTGGTAAGTTTGAGTCCGTTTCTGCTGGAACGAAGGCGGATATCCTTGGTTTTGGTCTCGGTATTGGACGAGAGTTTTATTTTACGAACGGTTTCTCAAGTACATTCTTAATTAGTGCTGTTTATCAAAAGTCCTTAGACAAATCTATTGGTAAGGCTGCTGAAGATATTGACTATGATTTATCCAACGTTCGAGATGCTCAATATGTCTATGCGTATGAAGCTTCTCTTTCTCTAAACTATCTATTGGATTATAAAACAGTTGATGTGCAACCATTTATTGATATTGCTGGTGGCATGGGCTACGCGGAAATTGAAAAAGAATATATTAAGAAAAAAGAAGCTCCCTCTGATAGTGCTAATACGACAGAAGATTACGATGTTAAAACAAAAGAGAATTTTCTGTTTACACGATTAGGTCTCGGAGTAAACTTTATTCACTTTAAAGGTTTTATGTCATACTTTAAGGTTTCCTCGATGATTGTTCAGGTTACAGACAAAGAAACAATTGGAAGCTCTAATCTAAGTGGAACAACAGCGGTTGTAGACTATGACGGTAAAGAAAAGAACTTAGATGAGACTGAAATCATAACAACAGCTCAACTTGGTTTGGGGTATTACTTCTAATGAAAATTCTTTTCATTATACTCTCATCTCTTTTTATATTTCTCAGTTGCGATACTGAAGAACAAATTTATCATTATAATAAGTATGATGATGAGTATGCCGGTCTCGTCTTGATGGCGGCTCAAGAATGTATTGAAGAAAATGATATCTTTGCTGCACTTGATACGACTAATGATTTTGATACAGCAGAGTTTAAAGTTAATGATGTATATAAGATTACAAGAGTTGCTGATAGTATTACGAATATATTCTTTATGAAAATTACGGCGATTGCTACAGGAACTCCCGATACGATGACTGTCGTTCTTAACGGTGATGGTAGTGAGTATGATAAGATTATCAACTTTGACTCAGACTTAAATTCAGATATGTATGATAATATCGGACTTGCTGCCTGTAATATTACCTATAAAGATATATGGTCGGCTTCTGGGCTTGGAAGCTCTGAGCAGATGACCTTAGTTTGGGATAAAGAAACGATTCAAATTGCTGATGATGCTGGGGCAGGGGATGACGATGATGATGATGATCCGGAAGCCTACACAGAACAAACAGATAGCTTTAGAATTAATCGAGACTATCCACTCTTCTTTTCTTATTTTAATGCCACCTATTCATCTACCATACTAACTGATGGAAGTGACTCGACAGTTAATAAAACTGGGGAAATGACTATTAGTCTTATTGTGGATACTGATGATGACGGAAACTATGAAGATGAAGATGAGTGTACCGGAAATGTAAATTGTAGCTTTGTTACTACTGGTTTTGATGACTGTGATATCGCAGTAGATACAAATATTGTAACAAAGTCAGATTATACAGACTTATTTTTTAGCTATGTTGCGAATACAGGTGACTGTAAACTAATACCTGAGTTTGGAACAATCTAATCCAAAATTGGGCTCTCTTGATCCCAAAAGAGTAAAAATGTAGAGGCCTTAAAAAACTTATAAACTTCTTTAACTAATTTTTTAAGATTTCCCGTTTTCTTGTAATCACTTGGAATACTCTCATAATAAAATTGATAATCAGCGCTATGATCTTTTAGGGCATTCATAATACGTGAAATTCTGAATATATGGTAGTCACTGGAAATAATGAGAATCGATTTTGGTGACTTTAATTTTCTTAGATAGTTGATTGTCGCGAGTCCATTTTCAACCGTATTTCTGGCAAGGTAATCGAGCTCAATATGATGACTCTCTTGAGATAAGTAATCATCAATGGAGATCTCTTTTCCCTGCTTTCGAAGTAGAGTTGATAAACTATTTTTTGCATAAACCCCAGTGATAAAAACTTTTGCTGAGGGGTATTGCTCAGCTTTTTTTAGAGTATAATCAATACGCCCTATATCCCCAGTGAAAACGGCTATAACGTCTGGAGACTTCTGATAGAGTGCTTGAGAAGTTATTTCATTTTGCTCTTCAGCAAAAATAGGAATATAGATACAGAGAAGAATACAGCCCATAACAGCTATGGATCCAACAACGGCGGAAGTTTTTAAAATTCTCTTCGTTCTAGTCGTTTTTGTTTCAAAGATGTATTTCTTAGTAAACAATCCCTATCCTTTAGCCGCTATGACTTCTATTTCTACGACTGCACCCTTGGGGAGATTTGGAACTTCAACACAAGATCTCGCTGGGTAAGGTTCCGAAAAATATTTAACGTACTCTTCATTTACGAGATTAAACTTATCAAGATCTGTAACAAAGATACTTGTTTTAATAATATGCTCTCTTGTAATAGAGCAACTTTCTAGTAATCCATCAATATTCCTCATGATTTGTTTGATCTGTGCCTCAAAACCTTCAACAAGCTGAGAAGTCTTAGGATCAATACCGATTTGTCCTGAAAAGAAATAAGTTCCATTATGTTCAACACCTTGCGAGTAGGTACCTACAGCGGCCGGTGCAAGGTCAGTTTCTATTATATTTTTATTAAATCCCATTCTAATCTTCCTTTTGAATCTGACTGATAAGTGCTGTTAGGTGAGTCATGTTTACAATCTCTTCTACAGTTGAAGTTCTTTGAACGATATTGGCAGAGTAGTCCATTGGAGCCACAATAGGTCCTATGGCCGTACATTCACTTAATTGTCCGAGAAGCTTATAACTAATATTTGCTGATTGGAGATCAGGGAAAATGAGAACATCTGCTGAATCATCTAGCTCTGAGAACTTAAATAGATTTTGTAAAATCTGGTTATTAACTGCAACATCTGCTTGCATCTCACCATCTACTTGTGTTTTAGGAAGCTTCTTCTTTGTAATTTCTACTGCTTTTTTTACTTTCTTTGCGTCTGTATTTAGGTTTGATCCAAAGTTCGAGTAACTTAAAAAAGCCACTCTTGGCTCTCTTTGCATAAGACTTCGATACATTTCAGTTGTGGCGATAGCGATATCTGATAATGCTTCCGCGTCAGGATTGATTTGTACTGTACAGTCCCCTAAGAAGAGAACTTTATTTCTATAAACAAGAATAATCATCCCACAAGCTTTCAGTTGCGTTTTTCTACCAAGAACTCTCATCATTGGTTTGAAACACTCTGGGTAGTTATGGGTAGTTCCAGTAATCATTCCATTGGCATGACCTTGTTTAACCATCATAGCTGCAAAATAATTCCCACGTTTTAGAAGCTCTTCAGATAAGGAGAGTGTTGCACCCACTCTTTTTCTTTCATCATGGTATGTAAAGTAATAATCTTTAAAATGCTTATCTTCAGATGGTTTAATAATCTGAACTTTATCTTTCAAGACTCCAAGACCTAGAGTGTCCATCTTTGCATGAATCGTTTCTTTTTGTCCTAGCAGAATTGGCTCTATTCGACCTTCATCTACTAAGGTTGCAACAGTTCTAAGAATTCTTGTATTTAGTCCCTCTGGGAAAACAATTTTCTTTTTATCATCTTTTGAAAGTCTTGATCTAATTGAGCGCATAAACTCAGCTGACTGACCAAGTCTTGCCTCAAGATCCATGGCATATTGGTGATAATCTGTAATCACTTCTCTTGCAACACCTGAGTCACAGGCGGCTTTTGCTACTGCAGGAGAAACTCTTGTTAGAACTCTTTTATCAAATGGCTTCGGGATTAAGTAATCACGACCAAATTTAAATTGTTTTCCACCGTAGGCCATAATAACATTCTCAGGTACTTCTTCTTTGGCAAGGTCAGCAAGTGCCTTAACAGCAGCAAGTTTCATTTCTTCATTTATTTTTCTGGCTTTAACATCGAGTGCACCTCTAAAAATAAAAGGAAAACCTAAAACATTATTGACCTGATTGGGGTAGTCTGTTCTACCTGTGGCCATAATTGCATCATCTCTAACTTCAGCAACTTCTTCTGGAGTTATTTCTGGATCAGGGTTGGCCATAGCAAAAATGATGGGCTCTTTTGCCATTGATTTAACCATTTCTTTATTCACAACGCCTTTTGCAGAACATCCCATAAAAGCATCTGCACCGTCTAAAGCGTCAGCAATAGTTCTTGCGTCAGTAGCAACAGCAAACTGTTCTTTATATGGATTCATTCCTTCTTTACGATCCTTATAAATAACACCTTTAGAGTCACACATGAGAAGATTTTCTGGTTTTACACCAAGTTGAAAAAATAATTTAGCAATCGCCATGGCCGCTGCGCCAGCTCCACTAAAGACAATTTTTGTTTTCGTAATATCTCGCTTCGTAAGCTCTAGGGCATTTACAAAACCGGCAGTCGCTATGATTGCAGTTCCATGTTGGTCATCATGGAAAACAGGTATATCCATTATTTCTTGAAGTTGCTTCTCGACTTCAAAACATTCTGGAGCTTTAATATCTTCAAGATTTATTCCACCAAATGTTGGCTCAAGTGCCTTAACAGTCCTAACCATTTCTTCAACTGTTTGACAGTTAATTTCAATATCAAAAACATCTACATCCGCGAACCTTTTAAAAAGAACGCCTTTACCTTCCATAACTGGCTTACTTGCTAAGGGACCAATATTTCCTAAACCTAAAACAGCTGATCCGTTACTTACAACACCAACCAAGTTTCCTTTAGAAGTGTATTTGTAAACATCATCAGGATTTTTTGCAATTTCTAAACATGGTTCAGCAACACCAGGTGAGTAAGCAAGAGATAAATCTCGTGAACTAATACAAGGTTTGGTAGATACAACTTCAATCTTTCCAGGCCTCCCGTTTGAGTGATAATCTAGTGCCTGTTGTTTTTTGTTATCTTTCACAGTCTTTCCTTTTTAAATTAAATAGTTAACACTTTATTCTACTTGATTGTGTAGTGTCAATTCACGTACTAGGCTAAAAATTCTCAAAAACTCTCAAAAATTCTCAAAAATTTTCTATTAATTTTCTGATTTGGTGTATTATATTCCCATGGGTATTTTAAAGAATATATTTGGTAAAAAAATTAATTCGCGTTCTCGCCGATTCTTCGTGGGGAAATACCATAGTGCCAGTATTGAGATTGGTGGCAAGAGCTACGACTTAACAAATGTTTCCGTTTATGGACTGGGGATTAAGAATCCAGATATTAATGATGGCTTTGAGCTCCAATCAACTCACCATGTAAAACTAAATTTAGCGGATACAGTTCTCGAGTTTAATACTCGGGTAGTGCATGTTAACGAAGAAATTCTTGGCATGGCGGTTACGGCAAATCTAGAGACTTATGCAAAGACTATTCAAGAATATTTTCGCTGTGAAATTGATGCCTTTAAAACTCGTGAGCTAGATCCTAAGAAACTTCAGGTTAGAGGTGACGGCAGTCCTCATTGGTTTTTTGCTGATTCAAATAAAGAACTTTTTTATTTAGAAAAAGAAGGAAGAATTTTATTTTTTCAAATTTGTTATAAAGATAAAATACTTGAGATGGATGAGAATAGTTTCTTTACACTCGGGGAAGTTGAGTCATACGTAGGAGAGAAGATTAAGGGCAGTGATATTATTACTGTTGATGGTACGGTCGACCTCACTGTTGTTAAGAGCTTTATTCGATATATTCAGGGTATAAACGCTATCAATCAAGATCATAAAGATTTAATTGTTGCAAAAATTGAAAACTACTACCTAAGTGCTAAATAATTATTTATTCAATAGGATCTCTAGGAAGCGATCTACCTGTTTTCTTAAATGATCTATGTCTAAATTATTCTCTATAGAGTAGTCCGATTTTTTAATTTTAAAATTCACATCAAACTGTTGATCAATAATTTTTTGTGCCAACTGCGGCGATGAGCTGTCTCTTCTAATAATTCTTTCCAGTTGAATATTGGGTGAACAAAATATATTCAAAATATAGTCAAATTGTAATTCTAGTTTCTTTTCAAACAACAACGGGACATCATAAACGACAAAGGAATGACTTAAGTTTTGATCAAGCTTTTCTTGAAAAACTATTGGAAGTCTCTGGTACAGAAAATTTTCGATTTTGTGTTTAATTTCAGCATTTTTAAAGAATTGAGCTCTTAAAACTTTAAAGTCTACTTCCCCATTAGAAATTGCTTGAGGTAAAAGTTTATCGATAAAGATTATCGTTTCTCTTTTGCGGTAAATATCCTTGATTAGCTGATCTGCATCAATGACAAAAAGTCCCTTCTTATTTAATATTTCAGCAACTGTAGACTTACCAGAAGCAATGCCACCCGTTAGACCTACAATAGGCCTTGATGCGCCGTGCAACCTTGTGGAATTGTCTAATTTAATATACTTAGATTTGAGCTTATACATAACTAATTGTAATATTAATCAATAATTACCTCGGAGTAAAACATTATGAAAGGTCATACATATATTTCTAATCCCGTAGACTCAGAAGGTTTCGTGGATTGGAACGAAACAGAGAATGAAACCTGGTCTAAACTGGTAGCAAGACAAAGAGAAATTATAAAAGGAAGGGCCAGTGCAGAATTCCTTAGAGGTCTTGAGTTATTAAACTTTGATGACCATAAAATTCCTCAGATACCAGACGTAAACAAAATCTTAGGTGAAACTACTGGCTGGGGAGTGGCACCAGTTCCAGCACTAATTCAGCCAAGAGAATTTTTTACTCTGCTGTCAGAAAAGAAATTTCCAGCGGCAACGTTTATTCGAATTCCAGAAGAATTAGATTATATTGAAGAGCCTGATATATTTCATGAAGTTTATGGGCATACACCACTTTTGACGAATCCATCTTATGGTAAATTTATGGAAACATTCGGAAAGTTAGCTTTAAAGGCCAATCCAAAAGATAGAAGACGATTATTTCGTTTGTTCTGGTTTACGATTGAATTTGGTCTTATAAATACAACTGAGGGGCTAAGGGCCTATGGTGGGGGAATTCTTTCTTCTATTGGAGAAACTCAGTACTCTTTATCTGGAGAACCAGAAATTGCTCCTTTTAATACTCTCAGCGTATTAAGAACACCTTATCGAATAGATATTATGCAACCGCTGTATTTTGTTATTGATGATTTTCAAGATTTGTTTAAAATATTAGATCAGGACATTTTAAATTTACTAGATGAAGGGAAGAGGCTTGGGGACTTTGAGCCAAAGTATCCACCCAAAGAAGTTGAAGATGAGAAAGAAGGAATGGGGGCAATGAAATGTTAAATATAAAAGAAAGTTTAGCTGAGCTATCAGACGGTTGGGAAATCAATGATAATATTTTAAGAAAGACATATGAGTTTAAAGGTTTTCTTAAGACAATGTCCTTTGTAAATGCAGTGGCGTGGGAAGCTAACCGCTGTATGCATCATCCGGATATGGAGGTAAGTTTTAGTAGGTGCACTATAAATCTTACGACACATGATGAAGGTAATACTTTAACGAATAAAGATTTTGAATTAGCAAAGGCGATTGATAGTTTATTATGAAAGTCACTGTAGATTATGGAAACGGAAAATTAACTGAAGTGGAGATTAATAAATTTCCTGCAATTGTTGGTCGTGGTAAGCAATGTGATATTGTACTAGAAAGTGATCACGTATCTAGAAAGCATCTGGAAATTATTAAGGTTAAGGGGGATGTTTTTATTAAGGATCTTACTTTGGCAAATTGGGTTTCATACAGCGATGAAAAGCTTGAAAAGGGTGTCGAAACACAATATTTTGACTTTGCTCTTTTAATCTTACCGGGAGGTATCTCTGTAAGAATAGCAGATGAAATTGTTGCTCCTATAGTGCAAGATATGAGGAAGAACTCAAAGAGTGGACGAGAAACAGTCGATCTCTATAAGAATAAACTTCCCGTAGAAAAGAAAAAGTCTACAAATGAAAGCAAGCAAGGCATGTCCGAAGAGAGTATGAAGCTCGCGGTTATCGTTTTAGCCTTCATTGGAGCTCTAGGATATGTTTATTATGAATTCTATCTCAACGGTCCAGAGTATGTTCCTATGACTGCTGCACCGACACCTATCAAAAAAGCTAAGGTCATTCCTAAAAAAAAGCAAGTAAAACCGGTCAACACAGCACCGGTCAAAAAACAAGTAACTCAGAAAATAAACTCAAATTTACTTCAGGAATTTAATTTACTAATAGCTAAGAAAGATAAATGTACCGGATTTACGACAAATCTTTGTCGTTTAATTTTAAAAAACAAATACCCATCAGAAGGTTTGATTGCACAAGAGGGAAAGCTAATCGTTCTTAAAAATCACAAAGCGAGATTGGAAAATTTATTCTCAGCTAATTTATCTATGATGGAGCAAGCAAGTGTTGTAAAGGATATTAGTCTAGTTGTTGGGGGAGAGTTTCTTCTCATGCCTCGGATTTTGGAAAGTTTAGAGAAAAGATTTATTACATCTATTGAAATCTATATTTTTGAAAATACCCTCAGAGGCTTAAAGCTTAAAACAAAGCTTCGTCTTGATACTAGCTTTTACAGACGTTACGATTTAAAAGACTATAACCTGGCCTATCAAAATATTAAAAAGAATTTAGATATGAAGAAGTTTAATAAAGAATTCGCCAAGTTTTTCATAAGGGAATAATTCGTGAAAGAAATTGATGTTGTAATTATTGGTGCTGGATCTGCTGGTCTGTCTGCTCGAAGTGAAGTTTCCAAGATAACAAGTAGCTATGTTGTTATCGATGGAGGGAAGCTTGGTACAACCTGTGCTCGTGTTGGCTGCATGCCTTCAAAAGTTTTAATCCAAATAGCCGAAGACTTTCATCGAAAAGCCAAGTTTGCCGAAGAAGGAATTATTTTAGATGGAACCCTATCTATTGATAAGGTCCAAGCGATGAAGCATGTGAGAAAACTTAGGGATCGATTTGTACGAGGGGTAATGTCTGGTATGGATTCATGGATGAAGACAAATTTTATCTCTGGCTATGCTGAGTTAATTGATGCCCATACATTGAAAGTTAATGATGAAATTATAAAGTTTAAAAAGCTTATTCTTGGAGCTGGTACAACTCCAAATGTCCCAGAAATATTTAAGCCTTATCCCGATAATATTGTGACGACAGATTCATTCTTTGAAATGGAGAGCTTACCAAAATCAATCGCTGTTATAGGGCTAGGTGTGATTGGATTAGAATTAGGTCAAGCATGTTCTAGACTTAATGTCGAAACGATTGGAGTAGCGAGACGTAAAGTACTTGCAGGAATTTCAGACCCTCAGCTATCAAGCTATGCCGTCTCTAAATTTTCGGAGATGATGAATCTTTCTTTTGATGGAATTCAGTCTGTGGAAAAAGATGGTAGTGAGTTAGTTATTACCACTGGAGATAAGTCAGTTCGCGTTGAAAAAATACTCGTTACAGCAGGAAGAGGTTTAAATCTTTCAAGGTTGAATATTGCAAATATTGGGCTGGATAATACTAAGGTTCCAGAATTTGATGTAAATAGTTTAAGTCTTAAACAACATCCACATATTTTTATTGCCGGTGATACTACAGGAGATAAACAAATCCTACATGAAGCTAGTGATGAAGGAAAAATTGCAGGTTATAATGCTGTAAATTCAAGAACAGTTTTTAAGCGAAGAGCTCCTTTAATGATAACTTTTACAGACCCAAATATAGCTTTCTGTGGAATGAAATATAGTGAACTTAAAAGTGCTCAGTTACCTTTTGAAGTCGGAGAAGTTAGTTTTGAAGGACAAGGTAGGAGTATTGTTAAGCTTAAAGAAATAGGTATGCTTTATATTTATGGACATAAAAATTCTGGAAAAATTCTTGGAGCAGAGCTTATGGGGCCTGACGCTGAACATCTTGCTCATTTAATTAGCTGGTCAATAGCCCAAGATCTTACGGTTTACGATATGCTTGCTATGCCATTCTATCACCCAGTAGTTGAAGAGGGACTAAGAACTGCTTTACGCTCATTAAGAGGTAAGGTGGACGAGCGACCAGAAGTTGGTCCACTCGAAATACCTTTACAATAACTTCTTTAAATTATTTAAGTTCTTTTTTACAAGAGATGGTATATTTTTTCCACTAGATCCCGTATATCTTGTTTCAACTTCGGACTCTAAGGCTTTTCGTAGCGACGTAGAACAAAATAAAGACCAGCAAGCTCTATGAGATCATCTTTGCAGACCGACTCAAGCTTACTTTCGTTCTTGAGGTATGAGGAGAAGTGATCTTTTGGTATCTGAGATTGACATGATAGACATAAGTTTGCGTCTCATTAAGCCTGAGTCTCGCAAAATTTTTGTTATCATATTTAAAGTTTAATAATGCTTCATCAATTTTTTGAGAAAGAATTCTATAGTTAGGATAGAAGGTTGGTAAATTAAATATCTTAATTGTGTTTTGCGGATTTAAATGATTGTACAAGGTTTTCCATATGATACTGGATTTTCTTGTCAAATTTAGGATCTTCAAACTTCATAGGAGAGCTCATGTACGGTAGTAGTGAGCTAAAGAATCAAGGGGTCCTTTCATCGCCTCTTGTGTTGGATTACTTTTTTCTGCATAGGCCTGACCTATAAATAGTATAATTATTAATAAGCATGTTTTCTTCATCTAAATTCTCCCTTATAATTATTGTATTCTGAATATGTTTGAATTATATGATTTGTATCATGTTCTACCTTAAATATTCTTATCAGGAGACTTAAATGAGTATTTGGTTTAAAGACTATTCTCTAGAAGAAATAAATCTTGGAAATGCAAAATCCATGGTTGAGCATTGTGGCATTATAATAACAAATAATGACAAAAATTGCCTAGAGGGTACGATGCCAGCAGATTATAGAAATAAGCAACCATTTGGTATTGTTCATGGCGGTGCAAATTGTGTTTTGGCGGAAAGCCTCGGAAGTATAGCCGCAAATATGACTTGTGATCCATCAACTCACCATTGTGTTGGTTTGAGTATTACTACAAATCATATTAAGGCCGTTCGAAATGGACTCGTAACCGGAAAAGCAAGGCCAACTCATATTGGGCGAACAACTCAAATCTGGGACATTGAAACCTTTAACGACGCTCAACAATTAACATCTAAGACCTCTCTGACTATGGCGGTTGTAAAAAAACCTTAGTTAAGCTTATTAATTTTTATATCAATGAATATGGCTCTGTGGTCAGACGGGAATGTTTCTTTAAAGTTTCTTGAAATATCTATGGTATAGTTTTTTACTTCGAATGGATGACTTTGAGAAAATAAAATGTGATCCACTAAGCATTCAGGAAAGACTTTTCCTTTCTTTAAGTAGCAGAGGTCTCTTTCCTGTTTTTTGTTACCAATAATATTAAACTCATTCTTGATTTTATAAGCATTTACGAATGTGCCTTGAGTCAGCCTTTTGTACTCCGGCATGTAAGAAGTCTGGTTGGTATCCCCAGCTAGGATGATAGGAACTTTGATATCCTTGATAAAATCGTGAATCATTATTGTACTACCATCCATATTCTCTAAACGATTATCAATATGAGTACTCATAAAAAGAAATTCAGTTTGCTGATACTTAAATCTTGCCCAAAGAACTTGCCTCGGAAGAGATAATTTCCATCCGAAGCTGAGGTTTCCAGAGTTAGGTCCAAGCCAAAATTGACCCGAGTTCATTAATTCAATTTTTTTTTTATTATAAAGAATAGAGGGATCCGCATAACTAAATATAAGGTTTTGAGTTACTATCTGACCATAGTCCTTAAGTGAGGAGTTAATAGTATTTAATTGTTCAACACTTCTTAACTCTTGAAGACTTATAATATCTGCTTGTGTATTAATAACGATTTCAGTAATACTTTTTAACCTCTCATCGAACTCACTTAACTTAGAGCCTTTACAGAAGTCACACATAGTATTGAAAGTCATAACCCTTAGGTCTGAAGCCCTTAGATTTAAACTAAATAAAAGAAATACTGTGATTAGAAGTTTCATCCTATATTTATATTATGAATCAAGTCTTTTGCAAACTGACAAAAAAAGACGGGTAATTGTCATAGTCATTGGCTCGAGCTAATATTTGGCATAGGAGAATTTATGAGAACAACATTATTACTAGTTTTACTTTTAAGCGTACAAGCACTTTACGCTTCAACAACTGACTTTTTTAACTCTATGACGGCAAAAGCTTTATGCGCTGAGGAAAAAATAAATATTATTAGAGGTGATGAAAATACTATCGCTTTTAGTTATATGAGTAAAAGAGAGAGTTACGTAAAACTTGTAAATTTGGTTGATGGTAATATTCAAAAACTAGAGCAAAAAGACAAAATTAAAGATACTCTTTTTATTCAAGATAAAATATTTATATTAACAACAAAAGAACTCATTCAGTATGAGCGTCAAACCGGTTATGAAATTAGTCGTACTCGCACACTTCCTAACAATTTAATATATGGAAAGTATAGAGGAGCTAGAGGATTATACCTTACAGATAGTTCTATTTTTATTGCCCATGGTATTTATGGAATTATTGAATTAGATCGATACTCATTAGAACATCTTAGAATATTAAATCCTTCTGTACCTCAACCAAATGATGCACATATTTCAATGGTAACAGATATTGAGGGTAAGGATGGCAAGCTTTACGCAACCCTAGATAATGTAACGATAGGTCCTGGCCCTGATGAAAGAGCTTTTGAAGGACTAATTATTTACGATCATCTAAATGATAAAATGATCAGAGTTATTCCAGTAAATCAAAGAAAAGAGGCTTATCATATGTCTACTCTGACAATGTTAGAGGATGAACTTATTATATCTAACCTTCATCTTAACTTTCGCCATAAGCTTTCTAAATTAGCAACAGATAGAACTATGAGACCATTTCAACGTCTTTGGAGATATCCACAAGGAAGTTTAAAGGGCCATCCGTATATTACAAATACAAAAATCTATGGTTGCTTCGAAAACTTTAACACAGGTGTGATTTCGTCGGGAAGTTATAAGCTTTAGTGTTTAAACGAATCTATGTAGAAATTTCAAATCTTTGCAATGTGCAATGCTCCTTTTGCCCTATCGTTGATAGGGATAAAAAGGTTATGAGTGTTGTCGAGTTTTCCAATATTATTGAAAAATTGAAAGGTAAAGCTGATGAGATTTGTCTGCACCTTATGGGGGAACCTACCGCCCATCCAGAATTCGAAGAGATTTTAAAAATTTGTAATGATTCTGGGGTACTAATTAATCTAACTACCAATGGCTTACTGATTAAAAGAAAAGCGGAGCTATTGTATAAATCAAAATGTATTCGCCAGGTGAACTTTTCCCTTCAGAGTTATAAGGATAATTTCCCTCAAAAAGACCTTTCACAATATTTAAAACCAATCATGGATTTTTCAACCAAGTTGGCAGAAGTAAGACCAGAAGTGTATGTGAATTACCGCGTTTGGAATGTTGGGACGAGTAGTGATAATGAAGAAATATTTAAACTCGTAGAAAAGAATTTTGATATATGCATTAATCGAAATATTAATGTCGAAAATATAAAATCAAAGCGTATTTGGAATAAACTCTACTTACACTTTGATTCACGTTTTGAGTGGCCGAGCCTTGAAGGTGAAATCTTAAGTGAAGAGGGAAGATGCCACGGACTTAAAAGTCATATCGGTATTCAGGCTGATGGAACTGTTGTCCCGTGCTGTTTAGATAAGGAAGCAGTCATTAGCCTAGGTAATCTACATGAAAGTAATTTGGATGAAGTATTAAGTACAAAACTTGCACAAGATATGAAGAAAGGTTTTGAGCAAAATAAAATTGTTCATGAGATGTGTAAAAGATGTGACTATATTCAGAGGTTCAGAAAAAAATGAGAGAAAAAATGAGAGAGAGAGAGAAAAAGTAGAATAAAAAAGAAAAAGAGATTGCTCACTCTTACTCACTCACACTCACTCTTACTCACACTCACTCAAGACCATTCTACAAAAAATATATATTATGTGCAAGGAGTATTATTTTTGCTCTTTAAGGAAGTTTAATATAAATCTAACTGATTGATTTCCCATCTTGCCAAAGAGTGGATCGATATGTCCAGCTTGCCTTAGACTTAAGAAGGTTTCTCCGTGGGCACGAGCTTCTTGTATGAGAGATTCAGTTGGCGCCAAAGGGTCCTCGGAGCCTGTTATGTAGGCAAAAGGAAAAGGTCTCTTTTCTTTAAGAAAGACATCGGCGTACACAATATCTCCGGAAGAAGATCCAATCTGGTCACTCATTCTTTGTAAGTCATCTTTGTAACTTACAGGCACTGGCTGGTAACCATACCTTGCTAGCTTAGCAAGTGAGTAGTCATCAAAGTCATGCATTTTCATATTAAAAACAAAGGTTATAAAGTCGGAGACAAATGGAATCCGTAAAACGTAAAGATTAAGATTTAAGAGCTTTACCCAAAGGGTGTCGGTCTCTGCAACACCTGCATTGATAACATGTGATAGATCTACAGACCCTGGAAGGTATGAATTAGGCATATTATCAAAGATCTTTAGATAAGAGGATATGTCTTCTGTGAAGATACCGTTCGGAGAAGATATAACAACAGAGCCTTTTACGTACCTTGCATTATCTCTTTGCGCCTCTTTGCTAATGATATACTTTCCGTCGCTGCCTTTGATTAATCCTAGGGCATAGATTCTTGCAACCATTCCACCAAGAGAGTGGCCTATGATGAATGATTTCTGTCCTGTGCGTTTGAAAACATACTTTGCAATCTCTTTTACAGTTTTTGCACCCGCAGCATCAATATTTCTTTCTTTATTAATAGTCCAAGTAAAACCCCAAACATCATAACCTTCATTATATAGAGCAGATCCAAGATCCATCCAGTTGTGAACATTACCCCCAAAGCCATGTAAGAGGATTACTGGGATTGCTCCTGGTCTATTTAAATGCACAAGAGGGTACTTTATATTTGTGTGCTCTTTGAGTCGTACTTTTTTGTGAATACCATTCTTCCAGGCTTTAGGAATAATATTTTCTTTGGCATGAGCATAGCTGTCGATGGAACCTATTTGAATGATAAAGATAATAGCAATTAATAGTCTCATGGCCCCTCTCAAGTTTATGATACAAACACATATATAGATGACAGGACTTGTAAAAGCAAATGAGACTTAAGTCTAAGTATTTGTAATTATTCGTCTGAATATTGGGACTTCATGGTTTAATGTATAAAATTTTTACGTCTCTGTAATAATAACAACTTGAATACTATCAAATAAAAATCTCTATTAAGCTTAAGGTATCTAAAAATTATGAATCGGACTAATTTGTCCCCAACGATGGATGTGAAAAATTAAAAAACGCTCAAATTTAATTCCCCTAGGTCTCTTGTGTTTATCCCTTTTAGCAGCTTCTTGTAATAGCTCTAGAAAGCCTAAATCAGACTCTACTGCAAAAAAATTAGAGCAAAGTCAGGCTAAGGAAAAAGCGGATAAAGCCGCAGCTGAATCAAAGGCAATACAGGAAAAGTCAGCTGAACTAGCTGCTGAGATAATCCTATCTATGGATGAAGATATGGCGAGAATGCAGGATGAGTTAACGAAGAAGATTCTTGCAAAAATTGAATTACAAGTAATCGATCTTGATATGACTGCGACTATGGAAGCCAATAGTAAAAAAATTGATGAGTCGCTTGCTACGCGAATTGATAATATCATGAAGGAAGAACTTGATGAGTTAAACGAGTTATCACCAATTGAATATAGAACAAGAGTATCTGTTGAAGAGGCGAATACTAGAAACTTAGAAAATTTGAATCGTGAACTAAGTGAACAAATTGATGCTAAAATTTCAGCGACACTTCAGTCTGAGCAATTAAAAATGCAAAAGCAAGAAAAACTGAGTGAAGATATTGCGGAAGTTGCTGTTGCAGTTGAGGCTAGCGAAGATGAAAAAGCAAGTACATTAGTTGCAGATATCGTAACTGGTAAAATTGTTGATCAAATGATTGAAGAAGGAATTGCAAACGCTGAATTAGAAAAAGACCTTAAGGCAGAATTTTGTGATAAAGCAGATAATTGTTCAAAATAGTATTTATAAAGTTTTATTTTATATAGAAAAAGCCTCACTAAATGAGGCTTTTTGTTTGAGGCTATACCTTCTTAACATACTCTGACTTGAGTCCCATAGCACCGAAGCCATCTATTTTACAGCTGATATCATGACCATCACCAGAATCAGGATTAAGTTTTATATTCTTAACCTTAGTTCCGACTTTAACTGCATTTGATGAACCCTTAATCTTTAAGTCCTTAATAACAGTGACAGTATCACCATCTTTAAGCTCATGCCCATTGGCATCGCGAATAACATTGGCAGCAGCTTCTTCTGCAGTAAGCTCAGGGCTCCATTCAAAGGCGCATTCCGGGCAGATCCATAGACTACCGCTTGGGTAGGGATAAGGAGATTCACACTTTGGACATGGATGTTGTTCTTCTTCGGACATTGGTCTTCCTTATTTCACTCGGATTAAATTTTATCGATAGATTTAGTAAGTGGTATCTTTGCATGAAAGAATCTCACAACATCAGAGTACTCAACAAAGCCCCTATCTTTTCCACCTAAAAAGCTAAAGATAAGGCCAACCTCAAGCTCTCCTGGAGCACTTATAGTGACATCTTCATCTTCACAGATCTTAAGCTTCACTTTCATTAGATCATCGTGAGTAAGTGTACCCTGCTTTTGATCAGCAAAAACTTTTAGACGAGCAAGAGTTTGTGATCTTCTAATATCACTAACTTCAGTTCCACCTTTCTCAAATGTAAGGCCACAGTCATGAGCAACACCTCTCGCTTTATGAAGCTTTGAAATATTCACGCTCATCATATTCGTAGTGCCTGGGTGAGTATTCTGGCCAGCAGAAACAAGCGTTGCAACGGCAGCACATTCAACCCATTTACAGCCAAATTCTTTAGCCTTGGCGGCGATATTAAGAATAGAAATAATGATATCTGATTCTTTTGCTTGATTGATAGTATCTAATGTTCCTGAACGCTCAATCAATCTCCAAAAAGGACATAGTATTTCTTTTTTCTCCACTCTTCGGCTTCCGTCATCGATACTTGGGTATTTCATTCTAAGTTCTTCACTTGTTGCGAAATCAGCAAGGGCAAAAGAGTTAAGAGATGAAAATGTTAAAAGAATAAAAAGAGTAAAGCTTAAAGAGTTTTTCATAATGGTCCAGTTTAGTTAAAATTTAAACCGAGATTAGCATTAATAGATGTGTTTAAGAAGCAATTATTATATACTTTTGTAAAGTCTTCAAAGTGAATTTAAAGGGTTAAACAACTATGAACGTAAACGAAAAGTTTAAACTCCCTTGTGGTGCAAGTCTTCCAAATCGAATTGGCAAGTCGGCCATGAGCGAAAATATGGCAAAGCCAGTATTCTACCCAGGAAGAGAGTTTTATCAGGCTTACAAAACATGGATAGATGGTGGAACCGGACTTTGCATCTCTGGAAATGTCATGATCGATTCTAACCACTTGGGTGAAGCTAATAATGTTGTGATCGAGAAAGGTCTCGATAATTTTAGTGAATTAAAAAGTTGGTCAAAAGCATCAGCAGACTCCGATTCTCATATATGGATTCAACTTAATCATCCAGGTAAGCAATCTCCAAAGTTTCTAAATCCAAATCCAGTTGCACCATCTCAAATAAAATTAGCTCCGCCCCTTGATAATATGTTCAATGAGCCTAGAGAGCTAACGGAAGACGAGATCCTCGATACTATTGATCGTTACGCTTATGCGGCAAAGGTTGTTAAAGACTGTGGCTTTCAAGGAGTACAAATTCACGGTGCCCATGGTTACTTAGTAAGCCAATTTCTTTCTGGAACTCATAATCAACGAACGGATAAGTGGGGAGGAAGCATAGAGAATCGTATGAGATTTGTGGGCGAGGTCTATAAAAAGATGCGAGAGCTAGTTGGTGATTCTTTTCCAATAGGAATCAAGATGAACTCTGCCGATTTTAAGAAGGGAGGCTTCACACATGAAGAAGCAGTCTTCGTAGCAAAGTCTTTGTCCGACCTTGGAATTGATCTAATTGAAATCTCCGGTGGATCCTATGAAATACCAGTTATGACTGGGGCACCTATTAAAGATAGTACTCAAAAGCGTGAAGCTTACTTTTTAGAGTATGCAACTGATATAAAGAAAGTCATCAAATGTCCTCTTATGGTTACGGGTGGCTTTCGAACAGGAAAGTTTATTCATGAAGCCTTACTTGAAGGCAATTTAGATATGATTGGCCTTGGTCGGGCACTATGCTTAAATCCGAGTTTCAGTAATCAGTTATTAGCTGGTGAGAATGTTGAAAGTGAAGTTCAAAGACTAACCAGTGGATTTAAAATCATTGATGCCATATTTCCTCTGGAGATTATTTGGTATACAATGCAAATTCACCTTATGGGGGCGGGGAAATCGCCAAATCCGAAAGCTGGTGTCTATGGGGCTATTTTCCATTCAGCGATGGAAATAGGTATACAAAGTATTAAAAGAGTACGTTCTTAATTTTAGGAGATTTATTATGAATGATGTCCCCGTTTATATGGTTGTAAATTTAATAATCACAGATAAAGATGAATATAGAAAATATGAAAAAGGATTCTTTGCGATTCTTAAAAAACATAAGGGAAGCTTTGTCACTTATGATGATAATCATATGACACTTGAAGGAACAGCTCCTAGAAGTGGACGTATGATTATATTCAGTTTTCCTTCAGAACAGGCTGGAAGGGATTGGTTTGCAGATGCAGACTATCAGGCGTTATCAGAACATCGAAGAGCAGGAACAAAGATGGAGTTCCTTACAATGGTTCACGGATTACCACCAAGGGATTAATTAAAAACTTAGGGAAGAGCTGAAGAGATCTTAAACACTGGAAAGATTGTATCCACTTGCTTAGATATCGTCGTATCATCTGCGTATTCAGGTAAGCTTAAAGAGTTTCTTCTACAGTAGTCTTGGTAATATTCTTTTTTTGAAGGATGGTTTTCATTTACAGCATTTATCACATCAATATGACTTGGGGCAAGGCATTTGAGAATGATATTTATAAGATCTACTTGAGAAGTCAGATTAAGAGGAGAGTTAGCACTCTTGATTTCAGTCTTTCCTGATAAAGATTTTCCTGGGTGGCGATCATCACCATATAGTCCGCCAGCCCTGATTACGGTGCTGCTACCTCTGGCCAAAAGAAGTTCCTCACATTTTAGGAGAAGCTTTCCATTCTTAGTCATAGGTTCAGGCTTAGTTTGCTCTGTCACCTTACCACTTTGTCCATAAACAGATGTTGAACTAATAAAGATAATTTCTTGGCTGAAGTTACTTATAAACTGTTCAAATTTTTCAAATTTTTGAATTGATGTGGGTGTTAAGTTGAAAATAATGAGTTGTGAATTTAAAATCTCTTCGGGTATCTTTATATCATTGAAGTCAAAGAAGACTTCATTAAACTTTCCTTTTGGGCCTGAAAAGTAAGTACCTACGACTTTATGTTCAAGTTCCACGAGTGAGTCATAAAGAGAGTTACCTAACCAGCCTAAAGCAATGATAGAAATTTTCATTTTATGGCCTGGATAAAAAGTTTGCTATCCATGAAGAACGACGACCATAAGTATAAATAATTCCTGGCTTGTGTCCAAATCTTGTTCTAACGACTCTCGTATTATTTGGATCAAAGAGGTTTATAAGTTCGTCTTGGTATTTTGGACGAATAACCGTATCACTATTTGTTTTAAAGAATAATAGCTTCTTATTTGCGTAGTTATCTTTAAAATTGATCGCTTCCACTGTTAAGTAGGTCTTGATCGCCTGAGCGTACTCATCGTTACTTTGAAAACCAAAGTATTCAAAACGCTTTTTTCTAAGTTGGCTCAACTCAGGTAATGTTGTTGTTGCCATAAGTTGAGATAAATTAGTCCCACTGGCAATGATTGCGGCCTTATCAATAAGATCAAATTTACCAACAGCAACTCCTGCATAGATACCACCTAAACTAGTACCTAAAATGCTTGAAGGCTTTTCAGAATACTTTAAAAAAGTCTCAACAGCATGAAGTCCTCTTAGTGTTCCTCTGTTGTGAACAGAGAGGTCTTCAACAGATGCTTCCATGTCATCAGTCCAGTTAACAAAGACAAATGCAGAAGTACCACGATTACATATTTTATTAGCATATTTCCCTTCAAGTAGGGAAACTCCACCAATTGGAGGCAGAATGATAACTTGTCTATCAGAGTCTCCCTTTGGAACAAAGGCCCTTATATGCAAAGAGAAGTCTTCACCATTTACAGGGTTTATAGATTTAAGATGAAGAACTGTTTGCTTACAAGCAAAAAGGGACGTGGAAACTAAGGCTGTGACTATTATAATTATTTTTTTCATATCTTCTTATATCGTAAATGAATCTAAAATCAAGGCGTGTTTAACTTTAAGGTACTGATATTACCCTTGTTCTATGGACATTTTCTAGACAGCTCTACAACCCTTAGTTTTTTGTGCTATGAAATAAAAAACAAAGGAGTTTATATGAAATTTTTGTTAATTCTTATCACATTACCACTTTTAGCATTTGCTGATGGAAGTAGTCTGCTTGATCGGGATACTGTTGTTAGTGATTTTGGAAACATTCGTTATCGAGCTCCGATAAACGATAATATTAACAAGAAGCCCATAGTACTTTTTCATGGAATATATGGTGGAGCATCTCACAGAAGTTGGAGAGAATTAGTTCCTCTTCTGGATCAAGCAGGGGAAAGAGTCTATCTTATGGATCTACCTGGCGTAGGAGAAAGCGATAAACCAAAGAGATCTTATAGTCTTGCTGACATTGATACTTTTGTAGAGAACTTTCTAGTAGAAGTAGTCAAAGAGCGAGCAACAGTTGTTTCTGAATCAATCCTAAGTAACGGTGTTTTAAAAATTAGCGCAAAAAGACCGGACTTAATCAGAAGAGCGATTGTTTTGAATCCCTCAGGAATATCGTCTTTAGTAGACCCTCCAAGTGCCAGAGAGCAGGGCCTTTATGATAGACTCTATCAAAACGATAATGCGGCGATTGGATTCTACCAAAACCTATTAAACCCTAATTCTTTAAGATATTTTCTTGAGTTTGGTTATTTTGATGATGCAACGATTGATGAAAACCTAATAAAAGATTTCTTAGCTGTTAGGGATAATATTGATCAACGCTTTTTAACTTTGAGTTTTGTCGGTGGACAGCTTTACAGAAGCTTTGAAGAGTCTAGTGAAGGGGTATTTATACCGGTATTGGCAATCTTTGGAGCAGAGTATGAAGCTTTTCAGGATAATCCAATATCAACAGCAGCAGACTTTGAAGTTATTCGTCCATACTTTGACTATGTTGAGATTAAGGATAGTGGATCTTCAGTACAAAGAGAAAAGCCAGTAGATGTGGCAAAGAAGATTATTGATTTTGCAATTTTAGATTAGATATAGTTGCGGGGAAGGTTTTCGCTTTCCCCGTATTAAGTTAAAACTTTTTGGTGAAATTAAACTCGACTACTTCTTGATCAGTAACATACTCCTGTCTAACCCTAAAGCTCCAGCTTGTGTTCTTCATAAAGCGTGAGAAAGCATTCTTTCCCTTAACATCAAACTTACCCTTGAGTACAAAAGTATTATAATGTCCTGGTGTATCTGGAGTGGCAAAGCCGCCTGGATAGTTATAACCTCTAGGGTTAAAATCGTCAGAAATATAGTTATGTCTTGCCTCAAAAGTGACACTTTGTGGAAGGAACTTAAATAGTTTTCCTAATTCTGCTGCAAAACCAACTGAGGCTTTAAGCTTATCAGTATCGACATCATAAAGAGCTTCAGTTAGAATTTTTAGAACGCTCTCAGTTGCATACTCTATTTCATAGTTTGATGCGAATGAAATAAAATTTGTCCCATCATATTTTTCATATCCTAATTGCATAGTGTAGTTTTCAAAGACTTCTTTTTTCATTCGAATCTCAACATAGTCAAGATCCAGATCACGCTCCCAAATATTAGTTTTATCATTTTCGCCTAAAGCGCCGGCCGTGACTATAACTTCACCTAACTGATCAGTGTTGAGGATGACTCTTGCGCCGTCTATCCAGCCAGATGAGTCAAAGGCGGTAATAGACTTTAGTCCCTTATTTCTTTGAAGTGCACCAACTTGAAACTTTAGGTCTTGTGTGACTTGCTTCTGAGCATAGAGATTTCTTAGGCTAAAATTATCAATGACTTTATTTGCATCTGAGAATTCATTTTCTTTATTACTGTCATATAATCGATCAAAGCGAGAATTAAATCGAGGACCATTACTTCCTACTCCTATTACTTCCCAGCCACCGTTAAGCTTTGCTCTTAGTTGGAGAGAAATATGTTTTTGCAGGAGAGTCTGATCTTTTTGAGTAATATATCTCAGCCTAGATGAGGAAGTACCTGAGACATCCCACTCTATAAGCTCGTCTTCGGCGTTCACTGAAGCGGTGAAGGGTGTTAGTGCAATTATCAAAAATGGAAGACTTCTCTTTATAAGCTCGTTTATCATGCTCATATTTTAACGAATTTTAAGACTTAAATAGAGCCATAGTTATTAAGGGTGTAAAATCTATTATTTATGTCTAAAAATAAGACATTATTTTTTGTTAAGTCTCTGTCTAGCCACCTTATTACAGGGGGGCTCGATTTTTTTTTTGAATAAGCTAAGATTTATTAAGAATACTTAAGGAGGTTTTTATGAAGGTACTATGCCTTTTATTGTCACTTACCATAACACAAGTTTTTGCGGCTGAAGCGCAGAATATAAGGCTTGTTATTAATGATGGATTCAATAAAGAAGAAATAATGTTAGAGGGCGAGGTTAGAGGGATCTCTGTTATGGAGGATGTTCCTGTTGATGCCGCCACTGGTGAAAAGCCTACTAAGAAATTAATGCTTAGAGAAGCGATTAATAAGGATAGAGTTCCAGCGGTTGAATGGATTATTAATACTCAATACGGTACCGCCCAAGTGAGATCAAACCTAACCAAGATACCAAATGATGATCTTGCAACAGAGTTTGAAATTCCAGCGGCGTCAGTAGAGGCGATTAGAATCTATGTTTCTTCTATAATTAATCGTAAACATGAAATTCGATTATTATTTGCTCCTTTGGAGTATGAAGCGAGCTTTGTTCCGGATGAAGATATTCTTTTTAATGGAGTTCAGTTTTTGGCCGGTAAGACAACCACAACTGGCTATAAATTTAACTCATACAGACTAAGTTATATCTATCACTTAAATCCAGATGGTAAAATGAGATACAGAATCGGTTTTACTGGTAAAATTAGAGATGCTTATACTCTTGTACGCCAAGGTGGTGTCGAAACAAAATATTCAAATGTAGGTTTTGTTCCGCTTCTTCACCTTGGAGTGAATATTATTCTAACAGATAAGATTTCATGGGATAATGAAGTTGAAGGTTCATGGGCACCACAGGGTTACGCAATAGACTTTAGAAGCTCAATTAATTATCAAATTTCTAAGAACTTTAGTATTAACACAGGTGTTGGTTATCTAGATGGTGGAGCTGAAAATGATAAGGTTAAGACCTTCTCAGATGTAGTCTTTGGATTTATAGGCATTAAACTAAAATTCTAGTATATATTTTTTGGAGCTTAGTATCTCTAAGCTCCAAATAGTGTTAAAATTTCTAAGTGACCAATTCAAAAAAACAATTAAACTATTTTATTACAGGTGTCTCTTCTGGCATTGGAGCTGAGCTTACTAGGCAGCTAGTCGACGATGGACATAATGTGTTCGGTACTGGAAGAAGAATTGCCGAGTTACTTGCTCTCCAAAGTGAGCTCATTACTTGTACTGGTAAATTTGACTTTGAGATTGGTGATGTTCTAGATAACGGTTTTTTAGAACAGGCAAAGATAAGGTTTGAGCAAAAATTTGGTGGAGAAATTGATGTTCTTATTCCAAATGCAGGCTATGTTTGTAGAGGGAATTTTACAGAACTGGGCGCAGCAGATTATAAGCATCAGCTAGATGTAAATCTTAATTCAGTTATAAGATTAGTTGATTTATTCATGGATAATATCAAATCAAACAAAGGACAAATAGTCTTCATGGGGAGCATGTTTGCCACAAGGTCCTTACCTGGCTTTAGCGCTTATACAATCTCAAAAGTGGGGATAAAGGCCTTGGCCGAGGGGCTTTTTTACGAGCTACAAGATAGTGGAGTCGCCGTTACATTAATAACACCTGGCTTTATTACAAGTGATATTCGTAATCGTGGTTCCAGAGGAATCTACACTCAACAGAAACTAGAGCAGACACCTCAATTCTTAGAGGTAGATACCAAGAAGGCAGTCTCCGTTATGTTAAAGGGGATTAAAAAGAAAAAACGTGAACAGGTGGTAGGGTTCCATGCTGTCTTACTTATATTCATAATGAAGTACTTTCCCTTTCCCTTTATCTTTGATGGCTGCTATAGGCTTTATTTAAGCAAGCTTTCCAGATCAGCCGAATCATCTGAAAAACAATAGAATCATTTACACACAAATAACTTAATTCTGACTTAATGTAGATTGTGTGACATAGTGCCCCGAAATTATTATAGGATCATTATGTCTGACTTTAAGTCATTAAATTTATTACCATCAATTCTAACTGAGATTGAGAGGAAGGGTTATATTAACCCTACTACTATCCAGTCCAAGAGTATTCCTGTGCTACTAAAGGGCAGCGACCTACTTGGTATTGCCCAAACAGGAACAGGAAAAACAGCTTCCTTTTCTTTGCCGATAATCGATCGTCTTGGCAGGTTGAGTACAAGACCTGAACCTTTGCAGGTACGTGCACTAATCCTCGCACCCACAAGAGAACTAGCAACTCAGATTCATAAGAATATTTGCTCTTACTCAAAAGGTCTTAAAATTAACTCTGCAATTATTATTGGCGGGGTAAGAAAAGAAAATCAAATTGAAGAGTTAAAAGATGGGATGGATATTGTTGTTTCCACTCCAGGAAGGCTAATGGACTTAATGGGTGGTGGGCATATTAGATTCGATGAACTTGAAGTTTTTGTTCTTGATGAAGCTGATATGATGCTCGACTTCGGTTTCTACGAAGATGTTAAAACAATCTCAAGTAAATTACCTAAAGAGAGACAGACGGCTTTATTTTCTGCAACGATGCCAAGGCAAATAGAAGAGTTAGCAAAAAAACTATTGAATAATCCTGTAAAGGTTCAATCGGCCCCACAAAGCTCTACCATAAGTAAAATAGAACAATTAGTTTATTTTGTTGAAGAGAACGATAAATTAGCGCTTCTACAAATGTTGTTAGCTGATGAATCCATTCAACGAGTACTTGTTTTCTGTAAGGCCAAGTACGGTGTTATCAATGTAGTGGAAGATCTTGCTAAGAATGGTATCTCTCACGGTGAAATACATAGTAATAGAACACAAACTCAAAGAGATGAGGCGATCGCAGAATTTAGCGAAGGGAAAATACGAGTTTTAGTTGCTACAGATATTGCTGCAAGAGGGATCGACGTCCTTGATGTGACTCACGTAATTAATTTTAACTTACCAGATGATGCAACCTACTATGTTCACAGGATAGGAAGAACTGCTAGGGCCGGTAAAGACGGAGTGGCGATTTCTCTTTGTGGAGAGCGAGACTTGGCGCTACTTAGAAACGTACAAAGACAAATTAAAAAAGATATACCAACTATACTAGATCATCCTTTTCATAAAGAATTTCCACCACTAAAAGTGAAGAAGAAAAGAGTCGGTTCAAGTGCTAGTTTCAGAGAAAGAAAGAGACCTTCTCAAGCAAAGAGGCGTGCTAAGAAAAAATTCTTAGAAAATTTATAAAACAGATAATAAGACGGATGAATAGTGATTCAATTAAATAATATTTCAAAACATTTTGGCGTTCAAGTTCTTTTTGAAGACTTAGACTTAATGATAGGTAAGAGAGAGAGAATTGGCTTCGTAGGTCGTAATGGTTCTGGTAAAACGACACTTTTCAAAATTATACTCGATGAAACGACTCCTGACTCTGGTGATGTTGTTATTCCTAAGGGATATAGAATTGGAACACTTGATCAGCACATTAAGTTTAGCAAACCTACAGTTCTAGAAGAATGTTGCCAAGTTTTGCCTGAAGATGAAGAGTATGATTGGTGGAAAGCAGAGAGAATCTTATTTGGTCTTGGCTTTTCTGAAGAGGATTTACAAAAAGATCCCTCTAGCTTTTCTGGTGGTTACCAAGTTCGTATAAACTTAACTAAGGCATTGGTTCAAAATCCTAATCTTCTTCTTTTGGATGAGCCAACAAACTATCTCGATATTGTCTCTCTAAGATGGCTACGAGGCTTTCTTAGGGCCTTTAAAGGGGAAGTGTTATTAATTACCCATGATAGAGACTTTATGGATTCAGTTGCCACTCATACAATGGGCTTATCACGAAAAAAGCTTAGAAAGTATAAAGGTAACACAAGTAAGTTCTATGAACAGACGAGTCTTAGCGATGAGATGTATGAACAAACTCGTATGAGTCAAGAAAAGAAGAAAAAAGAACTTCAAGGATTTGTAGATCGTTTTGGAGCTAAGGCTTCAAAGGCGGCACAGGCGCAGTCCCGTGCCAAACAAATTGAAAAAATGGGAACAATAGAAAAACTTGGCGCTGAGAATACTCTTGGCTTTCGCTTTCATTATAAAGAATGTCCTGGAAAAGTTATTCTAGAAACAAATGATCTGAGCTTTTCCTATACAGGCAAAGAAGAAGACGATTTATTCAAAAACCTTTCAATCAGTATTGGTAGAGATGATCGTATTGGTATTATTGGAAAAAATGGTAAAGGTAAGTCGACTCTTCTTAATGTGATCGGAGGGGAGTTAACAGCTAGAACCGGAAAAATAACGTCTCATCCTTCTATCTCTATCGGCCATTTTGGACAAACAAATATAGAAAGATTAAATGAGAATAAGACCATCATGACAGAGATCTCCGACTGTAACTCTGAGCTAGGAATGTCTCAAGTACGAAATATTTGTGGAACGATGATGTTTGCAGATGACCTTGCAAAGAAAAAAATATCTGTGCTCTCTGGTGGTGAAAAAAGTCGTGTTATGCTTGGGAAAATATTAGCTCATAAATCAAACATGCTTTTACTTGATGAGCCAACTAACCATCTCGATATGGAATCAATTGAAACTCTAAGTGATGAGATTGTTCGTTTTCCTGGAGCCGTCATTCTTGTTACTCACTCTGAGTTACTCCTAAGGGCCGCAGTTAATAAATTAATTATATTTCACCAAGGTAAGGCCGATTTCTTCGATGGAACCTATGATGAATTTCTTGAGAAAATTGGCTGGGAAAGTGAAGAAAATTAATCTGCAGCAATAAGCCTTAATTATACGAGGTATCCGACAGTCTTACTCGGGTAGAGGGTGACATGACTCAATTGTTCATGCATTTGAAATTACTTTTGAAAATGAAGGGTTTCAAAGAACATGAAAAACCTTAAAACACGAAAAAGAGTACACCCTTATACCTTATAAAGGATGAGACACTTAAGAAGGTCATCCTTAAAAATGAATACAATAAAGACTAAAGCCTACTCGTAGAAATTAGACAATAAAACCCACAAAGTAACTCTCATTACTTAATTTAAAAAACAATTATTTGGCGCTGTATAACTATCACATTTTTATGTTAAGACTAATTTTGTAGACCGTGAAAATAGAGTACGCATAATCTTGATGAGAATACTGACGAGAACCGGGGCCCACACTGAGCGGATGGAATCACCTGTATGACAACGGTTACTGGAGTTGAAAACGAAGGCCAGAAGACTCCAGCGGAAGGCTACAAACGACGATTTGAGAACGTCACGATAGATTACTCGGTTAAAATTCAGTGGTCGCTACTCGAAACAGAGATGGGCGGCTAGCAGGTAATTGCTTTCTTATTTGGCAATGAGTATTGAATGGATACGAGTAGAGCTTTAGTCCCTTTAGAAAGTAATAATATCTCAGGCCAGGATCAGGTTGTTAATCCTTATTTTGCCCACTTTTTGGTGCAACTGTAAATTACTTAAGTTCCCGATATGTTAGGTCGATTAGGTTTATTAATAACCAACGTTTATAGTATTTAAAAAGCAGTTGCATTATGAATAGGGAGATATTGATGTGTTTAAAGTTTATTGTTTTTGCCTTAGTTTTTTTATCGTCTACATCTTTTGCTGAATCAAATATTGTAGATTTGTGTGAAAAAGATGAATACGCCCATGCCTATAAAAACCTCATTAAAGAATATATAAATGAAAGAAACACACTACTCGACGCCTTAAAGAAGCATAATTGTTTCCCAGATAGAGAGAATAAAAACTGCGCACACTCAGAAATAATTGCACCGACCGTATTTTTTCAAAAGAGGTATAAAAATATAAGAATGAAATATCAAATAGTAAATACTGAGTTCGGTGTTTGCTACCCATCATTAGTTGGCATTGAAGATAGCCCCTTTAATAAACCTTTTCTAGCAAAATAAAAATGAAGGAAATATTATGAAAAATTTTATGAAATTATTAATGTTACTAACTCTTTCTTTAAGTGTTAATGCATCTACATGGAGACTAGCAAACGACGTCAGCTGGCATAATAATGTTAACCGTTTTGGCTATGCTTGTCATGAGGTTTATAAGTTAGTAAGGATTTGTGCTGAGGAAGGTTTAGTTCCAACGAGTTGTCGACGAGATCCCAATGGTAGCCCTTTAGGCGATATTAAAACAGAATACAAATGTGGTGCTGAATCTGCTTCTGTTCAAAATATTGCAGCAAGATCAGAGTGTTCTTCTTATTATCAAAACGCTGTTAGTCCCTGTAGCATCTCAAGAGAGCAGTGGGAATCATCAGCCAGAAATTGTCTACCCCGAAGTGCAGCTGAATATAGAGCAGAGCATTGTCCTAATGGTTGTATAAATAATGCAACAGGATTACCTATAAACAGTGGTCCACCGATGCAGTTACACTGGAACTCATGGACAAAATATGAACAAGAAACTTGGCGATCTTGTGTTGCAACAATACAGAATACAGAGAATTTCAATAGAGCGATCTTTAAGATTAGGAACAATCTAGATCCAGAGAATCGAGATCATCCTGATGGAAATAAAATCATCGTTGATGTTAAAACTAAACGTTTTATTAAAAGAGAACTAACTGACTTAAACGGAGTTAAAAATACTCACTGGGTAATAGGTCATGAAAATGATGAAATGAAATTTGGACTTTCTGGAATTAGAGGCCATAGAGCAAGCTATTGTTTTTATCGAGAGGGTGGTGTTTGTAGTTATTCTGAATTTCATCGAATTGGATATTCACGAGTTTGGGATAAGACTATAACTACAACAGAGCCTTCGGATCGTTTTGATCAGCGCGGAAGAATAAGCACTGCTAGACTTACTACTGGAAAATATATATTTAAGGCAAGAAATGATAGTACAGGTAGAGTTACGACAAAAAGTATTTACCTTATACATAGAGACGAAGTCATAGGCTCAGGCTGTACTCCTGTACTTGGAAGTTGGGAAGCTTATAATGGACCTGAGTTTTCACCTCGTTTACCTAGTGGGGATAACCCACCAGCTTTTTATCAAAATAGTTGTGATTGTAAAGATAAAGCTGAAAGAGATACATCAGGTCAAATGTGGCAGTGTAAAGGAGAGTCGATCAGTACAGATTCCGGTTCTGGCGAACCTCACTGTATGTACGTAGACGATGTAAATGGTGATTATAGAAACAGAGTAAGAAAATATTTAAGCAAAGGTGAATCTACCAGTAGAAAGATTCAGTTAAGTAGGGAAAACAATGTGATTATTCAATGTTCTAAACAGGATGGATCAACTGGAGATAAAATAATTGCAGAATGGATGGAACACCAAATCACTTGTGAGGATTCAGGAGCGATAAAGCAAGTTGGATTACCTTTAGGCAGCGGGAGTAACATCATTGTTGATGAGTGTGGAGACTCAGCAGTAGAGCCATTAGAGGCTATTAATCAAAAACTTTGTACCTACTATCACTATCCTAATGGTCAAAGGGAATATGAAACAAAAAGTCTAGCAGCTGGAAGGACAACAACCCGTCATCTTAATAGTCGCTCTAGTGGGAGTTATACTAGTCAAACAATTATGTGTAGTGATGATGGTGATACTGATGGAGTTGGATCTGGTCTTAGTGAGGTCAGTAAAGAGACTATTTCAACAACCCGTCAGTCAAGTACTAGTGAAAGCGGAGGTTGTACAGTTAGAGAAGGAACTTTTTGTCCTGATAACGGAAGAGAAACAGAATTTTATCAATCAAGCTGTGGTACCGCACCTGCGGGTAACTGGGTAGCACAGAGAAATAATATGTATCATCGCTACACAGGTAATACATGTGGTGCGGGACCAGCACCTGCTAGTTCGACTGGAGCGACAAGTTGCCAAGAGAAAAGAGGTACTTTTTGTCCGGCCAATGGTAGGAAGACTGAGTGGCTAAAGCCATGCAGTGGAACTCCTAGTGGTACAGGTTGGGTAACTCAACCAAGAGGTGTTTTTCACAGGTATACTGGAAGTACATGTAGTGGAGCCAGTACAAATGGAGGCTGAACCGATGACAAAAGTACTACTTTTAGAGGTCGTTGATAGTGCTAACAAAAGAAAATAGATAATAAAGACATACTCTACAAGACTGATAATTAGAACTAGTCTTGTAGAGTATCTAGCATCAGTTATCTTTTATTCTGATCTTTATATAAAAAAGTTAAAAAATCTTAGATACAAAAGCTTTCTATCCATGTTTTAGAGTGAGCCATATTTATGAAATTCGTTTTATTTATTTCCGTTTTAATTACTAATAATACTTTTGCGCAAATGAAGCCAAGCGACACTCTAGATTGCTTGGGGCGAATGGATTTACACTGTAACAAGAAACTTTAATTAAGAAAGTGTTTGTAACCCCCTTTTCGAGTAGACACTTTTTCTAACGATAGGAGAAGTGGTACGCTCAAGGTTCTGAATATCGAACTTTCTTCCTTCAAAATCCACGTTTTAATGTTAATGAAATTAGAGAGTTATTAGCTTCCTAGCTTGAAGAATTACCGCAAAATGTGTTCTGCCACGCTGGCGGCAGAAAGTGTGGAACTGGAAGATTGGGATTTACTCCAACATGACATCACATCTAAAATTTGATATTATTTCACTATGAAATATTTATTGCTTACATTTTCGATATTAATAGCCAGCAATACTTTTGCTTCTCCTTATATTGGGATGACTCGAAAACGTTTAAATGAAGTATTAAAAAGTAAGCCAGTCTCAAGTGGTTTGTTTGAAAAAAGTTTTGTTATACAAATACGTATTATCAAAAGTAAGAACAAAGTTTTTTTAGTTAGTCTAAGTGATAATGCTACTGTCGTTGACTTTTTAGATGTTGATTTAAAACCAGATGAGAGGTTCTCCGATGGAGCATCTTTCAGATGTCACAATAATGGAAAATATGTAGTCGGGTTAATTCAAGACAAGCTTGCTAAAGAAAAAGGGTACTTTCCTGCTCATAACGCATGGTCTATTAATAAAGTAGCTAAAAAATTTGAAACTGTTAAAGATATTTCTTCAGTAAAATGTGACTGGTTTCAAAATGGTGATGAGCCATTCCCAATAGAGAAATAATCATCTTATTAAACTACTTTAAACCAACTGAAATATTTGGCATTCTTTCATAATGAGTTCGATTGCGTCCCCTAGACTATCTAAATTTCCCAATCTCATCGAACCTAAAATCTCATGTAACTTACTAGAAATAAAAAAGCCTTTCCGAAGAAAGGCTCTTTTAATATAAAAATGGTACTCCCAAGGGGATTCGAACCCCTGTTGCCGCCGTGAAAAGGCGGTGTCCTAGGCCAGGCTAGACGATGGGAGCATATCTGGACTTACTTAGGACTTTAAAGAAAATGGTGATTCCGCTGTGACTCGAACACAGGACCCTCTCCTTAAAAGGGAGATGCTCTAACCAACTGAGCTACGGAACCAATTTCTTAAAATCGTGAAATCTAATTTAATTCTTACGACTAATTCTGTCAATAATAAACTCTGAATATAATCAGGTTTTTTTATTCAAATGTAATTCTTTCAGTAAACAAAAATTACATAGAGGGATAGCTTGTCATAAAACTTCTAATCAACTAGTTTAAGCCGACTAAAATTTTGAGGAAAATCATGAGTAAAACAGTAGCTTTTCATACATTAGGATGTCGCTTAAACATGTCTGAGACGGGGCAAATAGCCCAAGGCTTTGTAGACAGGGGCTATAAGGTTGTCTCTTTTGGAGAGACAGCGGATGTCACTTTTTTAAATACTTGTACTGTTACGGATGGGGCAGATTCTAGTTGTCGTAACCTGATCAGAAAGTCTTACAAAACAAGTCCCGAGGGCAAAGTTGTTGTTGCAGGTTGTTATGCTCAGATGGAAGCTGAAAATATCAAGCGAATGCAAGGTGTTGACCTTATTTTGGGGACAAATGAGAAATATAAGGTTTTTGAATACCTAGACGAAGATGAAGATATTCAAGTCAAAATAGATAAATCTACAGAGTTTTGGGGAGCCGCCACTACTGAGGCAGATTCTCACACCAGAGCTTTCTTAAAGATTCAAGACGGCTGTAACTATATATGTTCATTTTGTATCATTCCTTTTGCAAGAGGAAGATCTAGAACAATCACTGTTGCCAATGCAAAAATTGAAGCTGAAAAGCTCGTTCAAAATGGATTTAAAGAAATCGTTTTGACGGGAGTGAATATTGGAGAGTATGAAAGCACATCAGGTGAGAGGTTAGTTGATCTAGTTAAAGCTATTGCTGATGTTGATGGACTTAAGAGATTACGATTATCTTCAGTTGAGCCCAATACTATAACGAGGGAACTGTTGGAGACCTTGAAAGAGACTGGGATTTATCAGGATCATTTTCATATACCGATGCAATCAGGCTGTGATGAGACATTAAAGTCTATGCGTAGAAAATATGATGTAGATTTTTATAAAAAGACTATTGCTATGGTTCGCGAGTATTTTCCAAATACTTCAATTGGAGCAGATATTATTATTGGCTACCCTGGAGAGACAGATCAGCAGTTTATGCAAACCTTCAATCTTCTTCGTGAGCTGCCAATAACTCATTTTCATGTATTTCCTTATTCTAAGAGAAAGAATACTACTGCGGCGAAGATGGATAATCATATTCAAGGTAGTTTAAAGAAAGAGCGCGTGAGAACGATTATAAGCCTAGGCGAAGAAAAGCTTATAGAAGCCTCAAAACAGTCTGTGGGATCGATTACTGAGGTGCTATTTGAGCGTGAAAAGGATGGCTTTTATCATGGACATACAAGTAATTACTTGAAGGTCAGGGTCAAATCAGATCAAAACTTAAAGAACGAAATTCGTACTGTGAGAGTGGCCGAATATACAGGTACTTATCTAGTTGGAGAGCTGTAATCTAAGTAAGGTTCATTTTGTAAATACTTCAAGTTGCTAGCAGATTTTTCTAGAAGTGCTATAAGTCTCCTCATGAAAAAATTAATCATTATTACTTACATCCTTAGTATCCTATTCAGTCTTACGACGATGGCCCAGGTTAGCTATGGTGATTGCCTGGCTGATCCTGGTAGTAAGGTCTACTCACAAGATGTTAACTTTACTGCTCCTTATCCAAAGGTTGTGAAGTTTAGTTGTGAGTATAAATGTTTAGGTAGCAAAGGTTATGAATCGATTAGGGGGAATCATTCTGTAACTGTAAGAAATATATCTGACGATGCTAAACTTGTGGTTTGTCAGGGAGTAAAGGTTGAAAGGCGAGCCTGGGGATATGACTTTGCTGGAGTCGATCCTTTTTATAGTTACCAGGGTAGTGCTAAGAGCGTAAAAACTTGGGCATTTACTAGGGTAGATAGAGACAATGCAAGTGAGAAGGCACTCCTTTTAGAATTAAAAGATATGCTTTATCAGGTGGCCTCTGGCTATTTCGTTGCTGCAGGTTCCGGTACACAATTTAGTTTTTTTAGAGGTGCGGCAGTGGAGCTTTTAGAAGTTTCTGGGGAACTGCCAAACTCTACTAAAAAACTAGATGAATTGGTAGCAAAGTACCAAGGCTATGTATCAAAGACGGGGGATGTCTCAAAGGATAAGCTCGTTAATGATGTATTAAAGTCAGCGGCGAAGTTTAGATTTAGATAAAAAAAAAGGAGCAAAAGCTCCTTTTTTTTTTATTGAAAGTAATTTTTTCTAAAATGGATCTGGCTTCTTTCAGGTCCGTAAGCAAGAATCCCAACAGGAATATCAACAGCATCTTCAATAAGCTTTATATAGTCATTAAGCTCAGTGGCATATTCACCGTCTTTTTTAAAGTCTTCTGTGAACGGAGGAATACTTTTATAAAGTGGAGTCGCCTTTGAAAGATCAAGTCCTGGGTAAGCACAGTCATATTCTTTTCCATCTATCTCGTATGCATAACAAACTTTAAGCTCTTCTAGTCCAGATAGGACATCTACCTTAGTAAGAGCTAGTGATGTGATAGAACTTGCTTTAACAGCATATTTTAGAATTGGAAGATCTAGCCAGCCACATCTTCTTCTTCTCCCTGTCGTAGCACCAAACTCGTGACCAATCTTTTGAATGCGATCACCAATCTCTTCTGCAATTTCTGTTGGCATTGGGCCCTCACCAACTCTTGTTATATAGGCCTTAACAATTCCTAGCTTTTCATTTACAACACCACTAGTGACTCCAGCTCCGGTATAAATACCCGCAGCTCCAGTTGAACTCGATGTTACGTATGGATATGATCCGTAATCAATATCAAGTAGAATTCCTTGAGCTCCCTCAAATAAGACTTTTTTCCCATCTTGAGTTGCTCTATCAATGAGAGAGAAAGTATCGCAAACATACTCTTTAAGAATTTGACCATACTCATAGAGTCTAGCAGCTTCATCTTTTGCTGATGGATATTCTGCATTATAAACGTGCTCAAATAGGTAAGCTTTCTCTTCTAAAGCATGTGTCAGTTTTGTTTCTAGTATGTCTTTATCGAAAAGATCTTTAATTTTTATGGCACGTCTTGCAATTTTATCTTCGTAAGCAGGTCCAATTCCTTTTCCTGTTGTTCCGATCTTTACCTTTGATTGACCTTCGCGATTAGCATCAAGAATCTTATGGTAAGTAGTAATGACTGTGGCATTAAGTGAGATACGAAGTCTATCTGGAGTGACTGTGATATTTTCTTTGACCATTGTTAATTCGGCCATAAAAGCTTCTGGTTCAAAAACAACTCCATGAGCAATAACTGAAATACATTTCTCATGAAGAATTCCGGATGGGATTTGGTGAAGAACAATCTTTTTATCACCAACTATAATTGTATGACCGGCGTTATTTCCACCTTGAAAACGAACAACGTAATCTGCATGTTGTCCTAATAAATCAGTAATTTTTCCTTTACCTTCGTCTCCCCACTGGGCACCAATAATCGCTAAAGTATTCATGTTCTGTATCTCCTAGAATGTCTCCAAACATTTGAACCTTACAGGCAAATACAATGAATTAAAATCAAAAAAAACAATAGCTTAAAAGAAAAATATTATGCTGAATATGCTTTGTCAGAAGCTCTGGATTATGTTAGTTTAATAGAAATCCCAAGTATCGATTCAGTCTTTTTTTACTTTTTCTAGCAGCTTTATACGTAGATCAAGAGCGCTTATCTTTTTGTCATATTTAGAATTATTCTTATAAAGAACGATAAGATCTTGCTCGATTCTTTTTTCAAAGTTTGAGAATGTTGTCGAGAGGTGGTCATTATTTTTAAGCTCCATCATGAGGTTTTCATTTTTGAGGATGAAACGTCTTAGGTGGGTGAAGGCCCTGATTATAAAGATGCCCATATCTGTGGACCTTTGAGATTTTAGGATGAATGATAAAGCGAAACATCCTGGCTCTGTAAAAGCATAGGGACGATTTCTTTTAACGTAATTATCGATACTTGTGTTACCTATGGTCACAGATTGTGACCATAGGGTATCTAACTCATCGGAATTTAGTTGAAACATAAAATCATCTGGGAAACGTTTAATATTTCTTTTAACCGCTTGATTCAGAGCTTTGAGTTCAACCCCATATAGTTTAGCTAAGTCACGATCGAGCATGACTTTTTGATCTCGAATGATGTGAATATTGTTGGTAATTGTAGTGAGGTTCCTATCGTTCATTTACGCACTCCTTTTTAGAAGTCATAGATGTCTTATTTACAAATGAGTATTGATTAAAAATTTTAAGGACTTATTTTTCAAAAAAGAAAGGCCCTCTTTTCAGAGGACCAGTTCTGGGAGAAAATTTAGGCAATCGATCTCAATTCAAAATTACTTTGAAGAGAGTCAAGAGTTGATTGGAATTCGGATAGGGTGGGGAGCTCACCAAAGTGAGTATTCTCAAAAGTATTCATGGCAATGAAATCATAAACTTCAATTTCAGTAGAAGCCTCTCGCTCTTTTTGAAAGCATCTCCAATTTGTTTTTCCTGATTTTTGAAAGTTCTCGAGTACACTTTTAACAAGTTCTTCTCTTGTTTTAACTCCAACTCCTACCATTCTTCCGGCGGAATTAAGTTCAAGGTACCAAACCTTGTAGGCGTTTTTTTTCTCGGGATGCTTGTTAGGTTCTACACATACAGCTAAATACATATATTCCTCCTTGTGTGTGGTCTTTAGGATTCCTTCCTAAAAAATATGTCGCTTACTGCTATTTAAATGGGCCTATTGTCCTTCCTAGACGTTATTTACGGCCTATTGCTCGCTTCCTGCACAGTCATCATATCCACGTGCCCCTACGGATGCACGTTAAATCTACTAACACTTACTGGCCTCGAATTGAGAACATGTAAGAACTAAAAAGCTCAGTTTGACCCCAATTTTATGCGTGTTGAGCAAAGTCATTGAATTCTCTATGGGCGCTCTGAGTCGTTGTTCCGGTGCTAATTGCACCAGTTTAGGCCTATTCGATGAATCAATACTAATTTACAATGTTAAAAGAAGTTCTTAACCTGTTGAAGAGGTATAATTTGGGGCAAAATTTAATAGTTTTTCTTTCATCTTTAAAGATGGCAATAGCGACATTTTTTAGTCGAATCTTAGGACTTGTTCGTGAGCAGTTCATTGCTTACTTATTTGGAGCATCTGGATTTACGGATGCATTCTTAATTGCTTATCGTATTCCAAATCTTTTACGTGATCTCTTTGCAGAAGGGGCATTCTCATCTGCATTTGTTCCTACCTTTGTCGCTGCTAATAATGTAAGCCAAGAGACGGCCAGAAAACTTTTATGGGCACTCTTTATTTTATTGGGAAGTATTACTTTATTTTTTACGGGACTCATTTTTATCTTTACACCCGAGCTCATTAATCTCTTTGCTCCAACATTTATTGAAGTGCCAGAGAAGTATGAGATGACAGTATTGCTGACGCGAATTATGTCACCGTTTCTTTTCTTTGTTTCTATCGCAGCTCTTTTTATGGGAGTCTTAAATTCCTTGAAGATATTTTTTGTTCCAGCTTTTGCTCCGGCCTTTTTTAATATCACGATGATTTTATCCATGTTGATCTTCCCAAGTTATTTAATTAGTGAAGGATTAAATCCTATTTTATCTTTAGGAGTAGGTGTCTTTATTGGTGGACTTGTTCAGGCCTTTGTTCAGTTTCCTCTCATTATAAAAAATGGATATGGCCCCGTATGGCCGGGTAAACTTTTTTCAAAAGAAACAAAGAAGGTTATGACCTTACTTGGTCCTGGCCTTATTGGTTTTGCAGCGACTCAAATAAACTTAGTGGTTACAACAATTATTGCTTCTTCAACTATTGTAGGTGCAGTGTCATGGCTAAGTTTTGCTTTTAGACTCTTTCAGTTACCAGTAGGAATTCTAAGTGTCTCAATTGGAAATTCTAATCTTATACATTTTAGTCGTGCCTGGAAGGCGGGAAAGGAAGAAGAGGCGAAAGGTTACCTTGAAGGCAGTTATTTTTTAAGCTTCATGTTAGTGATACCGGCGATGGTGGCACTGTATGTCTGCGCAGATGAAATGGTTAATGTTATTTTTGAGCGAGGTATGTTTACTAGTGAGTCAACGGTTATGACTGCAAAGGCATTAAAGTGGTATGCACTTGGTCTTCCTTTTTACTCTATCTATAAAATTTTTGTTCCTACTTTTTATTCTATTGATCGTCAGAAGATCCCCGTGATTTGCTCCATCCTAGGAATCATTTTTAATATAGTCTTTTGTTTATTACTTACACCGATTTATGGCTTTGAAATATTAGCGCTTGGAACCACTCTTTCCATTTTCTTAAATGCGACTATTCAGGGCATTATTTTGAGATCGGATCTTTCAATGAGAGTTAGTAGCTTTTTGAATGTGCGAATCTTTAAGCTTATTCTTAGTGGAGGAATTACCGCCTGGCTTGGGCTGACAATTAAAGCTCACGTGGATTTCCTAAGTATGGATCTCTTGTTTCGATGCGCCTATTTGGGTGCTTATCTGGCGGGTATAGCATTTATTTACTTCACTCTCTGCGTTATCCTTGGTGAGAGGGCGTTAGTTAAGAAGGCTTTTGCCAGGTTTACGCGCTGAAAATAAGTATTCATTAAAATTTAACAAAAATTACTTGAGCTATTGATTTTTTCTGGGGTATGCTAGGCTCCTATCTATTATATATAATGAAAGGACTAAATATGAGAACTGATTTTAACACACTAATTTCTCTGGCCACCCATACAATAAACCACCTTAAGCAAGATGATATTATCGATTATGCTGTTGAAAAAAGAGCTGATCTAATTGATGCACTAGCAACTGAGCTTGGTGTTAGCTTTTCTACTGATGAAGATATCAGAGATCAGGCGGTAGAAGAAGTAGAAGATAAGTTTGGATTAGATGAAGTTTCAGAAGATATTACAGAAACTGAAATGTTTAATCACGCTAGAAAAGAAATAATTAAATCATTCCAAGGTGAGAACCTTGGTGGACTATATATGGTTGAATCACTTCACAACGTTGCAAAGAGAGTGAAGAACTTTCTTTTAAACTGTGATCTTGTTGAAGATGTTTTCAGTACAGATGAAGAACTTATTGAGTTTCTAGTTCGTGAGATGAAAAAGTACAATCCAAAAAATGACAGAAGCCTTGAGCAACACGGATTCCAATAAATAATATTTATTAAATAATTATAACTAGTTAAGGAGGCTTTAGCCTCCTTTTTTTTGTTATTTCAATATCTTACCTAAAAACATTAAAGGTTTAACTCAATTACTCCGATGAAGGATTGCAAAGAAAAATCTGGCCCAATATTTAGTTTATTGGGTGGATAAAACTGAACTTAATATAGGTGTAATTATGTTTAAGGGAATTAAAAAATTAACACTCTCACTTCTTACTATAGGATTTGTGATCACTCCTGCTTATGAAGCACAGGCCGACTCCGACTTTGTTGGTGAAACCTTAGCTCAATGTAGAAGAGATGGGGGAGATGTTAAGAAAGAACAAGTTGGTGATGTAGAAGAAGTAACTATTTCTGATACTGAAAAGAAAATTAAAACTTGTTATAAGGTTCTCTGTTATAGAGCAACTGCAAATATCAGTGCAATCGATTTTGATAGTATAGATGATTTCTATGAGCAAATAACTGAAGCTGGTGCAGCAGTTATCGCCTTTGAACCTAAGGTTTGTAAGGAAGATACTGTCACTATTCAGTTGGGCCGAATCGGCGGACTTGATGATGTTCAAACTGACGGCGACGGCGATCTAGATGGTGGTGTCTCTGTAAGATGGGACGGAGAAACTTATAATTGTGATGACACAAGTAATGCCATTGTTTGTTTAAGAAGAAATGGTATTGATATCGATTTTGACTATACTCTTGCATCAGGTGGAAGAGACGGTAGTGGTAGAAGAATTTATACTGTTAACCGTGGCGGTGGAAAAGTCGGCGGTGATGGTAGCATTAACGGTGGCGGTAACAGAGGCGGCGGTGTCGATATCTCTGTTGGCGGTGATATTGATTTAGATACTGATGGACGAGGAAACACAGGTTTCTACCGTTATTCATATAATGGTCGTGATCTTAGGTGTATGGTGGGACAAAGTGTTTCAGCTTGTCTAAAGGATCATGGTTATAGTGTTAATGGTGACTGGGATCGTGATAATTGTGTTCACTGTGGATATAGAAGTTATAGCTCACGTAGTAGTGGCGGATTCGGATCCGGCGATAGCTGGTCTGGAGTAATAAGTGCAACGGCAGAGCTAGCGGGAGCAATCCTTCCACCAGTTATGGCGTATAAGGGGCAAAAGGCGTGGGCCAATGCTTACCTTGGATCAAATACTGCATGGGCCGGAGCAGCAGCTACAGGGTTTGAGCAATGTCAGATTATGCAAACAGGTTATGTCGATGCGACATACAATCATATTACAGCAAATGAATTACCAGATAGAGAAGTCATGCCACCAGAATGTAATGGCTACCAATTAAACGGATTTGCAGGAATGCAAGGCGGAGGTTGGGGGCAAAACGGCTATGGCGGCGGTGGTAACTCTTTTCTTGGAGCAGGTTATACGTCTCCATTTATGCAGGGCTTTCAAGGTCCTTATATTAACCAAGGTTATAATGCAGGAATTAATGTTACAGGTGGTGGAATCAACCCACTACTCGGCCTAGGACTTGGATTACTTGGCGGCGGTGGAGCTCAGTTTAACCTTGGACTTAATGCAGGTGGGGCCGTCAGCCCTTACGGCCAATTTGGAAGTCAATATGGACAGTTTGGAAATCAGTTCGGCGGACAGTTTGGAATTGGAAATCAGTTCGGAGGACAGTTTGGAAATCAGTTCGGCGGACAATTCGGTATCAATGCAGGTATAAATCCCTCTTGGCAATACAATGCAGGTCCTTATGGAAACTCACAGTATAACCCATATTCTTATGCGGGTGGACAGGGTATGGTACCTCCATATAATCCATATGCTGGTTCATACTTTAATGCTACTGGTGGAGCAGGAAGTCAATTTGGTAACAATCAATTTGGTAATAATCAATTTGGTAACAATCAATTTGGTAACAACAGTGTGAATGGTCAAGGCTGGTGGCAGGCCCAACAGAGCTTACAACAAAACCAGCAGGCAGCATCAGTTGGATCACAATATCAGCAGCTAGCTCTACAAAATCAAGCGTATAATGCAAATCGTAATATGTATTACGGATCTCAGGCTTATGGTGGCGCACCTTATGCCCCAGGGAATTTGGGTGGATCACTACAGTTTGGTTATAATTTGGGTTGGCAATAACAATAAATAAGAAAACAAATAGACGAAAAAAAAGGAAGCTTAAAGCTTCCTTTTTTTATTATTTACCGTGAACTAGTAGTTTTACTTCGTGTTGAAAGAGAACTTCAATTTTGTCATCAATCAGAGTTTGAACAATTCCTGGCCCAAATTTCTTGTGATCAATCATATCTCCAACTATAAACGTAGACTTTATAGAGTATGAAATAGCTTGTCCGCTTGCTTTGCCGATTAATGTCGTCCAAAGTTCACCAACAGAAACAGATCTTTTGCTCTTTCTAGTTGAAGCTGTTTTAACTTTCTTTGTTTTTGATGCAGGGTCTTTATACATATGTGTCGCGTCACAAGTATTACACTGAACTTTCCCAAGAGTGTTTGCATCCTTCATAGATACGATAATGTGCCCTAGAGAGAGCTTACACTTACCACAGTAAGAGAGTACTTCTTTTCCAGCTGAAAATGATTCTGACATTGTATTCCTTTATTTATTTTTTTAATCACAATATTTTGCGATATACTGAGGCTGATTAGGACAAAAGACATGAGGATCATTTTTGCCAGATAATAAAACCAAAGATATTGTACCCAATGAGGAAGCAAAGGTAAAGAGAAGTGGGAGCAAAATACGCAAGGAAGAGCTTCTAGATCAGGCCAAAAGCCTACCAAAACTGCCAGGTTGTTACTTGATGCAAGGTAAAAACGGTGAAATCCTCTATGTAGGTAAGGCAAAGAATCTCAAAAACAGGGTCACGAGCTATTTTAATACTTCCGCCAAGACACCTAAAACGCAAATTCTTGTGGGGCATATTTATACATTTGAATTCATGATTACTCACTCAGATGCTGAGTCATTTGTCTTAGAGAATAATCTGATCAAAAAGCATAAGCCTAAATACAATATTAGGCTCAAAGACGATAAAACTTATCCATACGTTCAGGTGAATTTTAAGCATGAATTCCCAAGACTAGAGTATGTCAGAAGACCAAAGAGAAAGAAGCACTTAGAGCTTTATGGACCCTATCCTTATGGTTCAAATATATCTGCCGTTTTAAAAACTCTAGCAAAAGCCTACCAACTTAGAGATTGTTCTGATCACGAGTTTAAGACGAGAACAAAGCCTTGCCTCCTTTATCAAATGAAACAATGTACGGCACCTTGCGTGGGAAAAATATCTGCAGAAGACTATCAAAAAGATTTAAGGCTCAGTTTAGGCTTATTAAAAAGTAAGAAGCACGCAACTAAAAGTTTGCAATCTTTAACCGAACTTATGATGAGGAATGCAGAGGATGAGCATTTTGAAAAAGCGGCCATGTTAAGAGATTATATTGAAGAGTTAGATACATTTTGTATGGAGTCGTTTGAACAAAGTGTAGAAAACTTAGATGAAAATAATATTGATATTATTGCTTATCATAAAGGGTCAGAGGAACTAGATATTTCCATCTACATTATGAGGCGCGGAAACCTTGTGGGGCATAAGAACTTTCACTTCTTAGTTGATGATCTTTTAGATGAGGTCGAGACAGAAGTGATGCAGGCTTTATTGCAATACTACAGTCAAAGTAATGATATACTCCCAGAGAAAATCATTACCATGTTTGATAAAGAGAATATATTAAAATTTGAACAAGCACTACTAGATATACTAGGAGAGGGTTTAAGACTAAAGGTATATTCTAAGAATAAAAAATATGAAAGCTTACTTCTCTCCACTCTTAAACATGCATCAGAAACTCAGCGTTTAAGACTAAAACATGAGAACTCAGTTTTTATTGGACTGAATAAACTTAAATCTCTGTTAAAGCTTAAAGATCGTCCTAAGACCTTAGAGTGTTATGATATTGCTGTTTGGCAGGGAAAATCTCCCACGGCCTCTCAGATTGTGTTCTACGAAGGGAAGCCAGATAAAGTGCAATATCGTCATTACCATATGACGGAATTACCTGAAGGAAATAATGACTTTGCCATGATGAGAGAAGTCTTTGAGCGAAGATTAAAATATGGGAACTTTCCAGATGTCTTTATCGTCGATGGTGGTAAGCAGCAGGTTAATACAGTTTTAAAAGTTTTTGAAGAGTTTGATGTTACAGTGCCTGTCGTTGGGATTGCAAAGGCCAAAGATATTAAGGCCGGAGGTTTCAGAACAGCTGAATATCACTACTCGGAAGAGAGGCTTGTTATACCTAATCGTGCCAATCCTTATGTATTAAACAAATGCTCTTCTTTAATGAAAATCGTTGTAGGGATGCGAGATGAAGCCCATAGGTTCTCTAGACGCTTACACCATAATGCAGAAAAGAAGAGAGTCATTACCTCTTGGATTGATGAAGTGAAAGGATTGAATCCAGAGATTAGAAAACAAATTAAGCGTTTAAATATTTATTCTAGAGATGACTTAAAAGAAATGTCTGAAAATGAAATTGCAGAAGTTCTTGAGCTTAACTCAAAGCATGCAAGTTTAGTTTGTACTTACTTACATGCCGAAGAGAATTAATTTAACGCGTGGATAATTTTTCTTGTACCGGATCCACAATCGATACACCGAGCGGTCTCTTGCACTAAAAGATTCTTGTAGTCTGGCAGGTGACTCAAAAGTAACTTGGAACCGCAAACTTTACAGTTTCCCATTATTTTTTGAACATTATCTGCTGAACCCCAATATTCTTCGTAGCGCTCGAACCTGAAATCAACTTCTTTAGACATGAGCTGTGCCCTCCCTCAAAAGATTAGTTACTTAACTCTTCGGGGCGTGAGCAGACTCACTTAAAATATATTTTTTACTAGGAAATTAGTGACCCATTTGTTACTTGATAAGCATGGAAATAATGTACAAAAATGCCTTGCGACGCAGCAGAGAGATGGCCCAAGATCAGTCCCAACAATTTGGAGTTAGATGGAGCTATAAAGAATTTGAAAGCATCCCAGTGGATCCTAAGACTATTGAAGTTAAAACGAAGCAGATCTCTGAAGTAACTGAGAAGGCAAGAGTACTTGACCAACTTCATCGATTCGGTGAGAAGGCTTTAGAGACAGCTGATTCAGTGCAATTGGATGGTGGAGAGTTAGTTAAAAAGGTAGGCCTTTCACTATCAGATGGGGACTCTGTTGTTACGGAAATAGAGTTCGGAAAACTAACACCCAAGCAAATTGAAAGTACGTACAAGGAACAATCAATTGCTGCTATTGATATTGGATGTAAAATTAAGAAAATAGATTCACTAGATAAAATAAAAGTCTTCTTTGTAACAGACAGTAATTATCTCCACGAAGAAAGAGATGAAGAGGGACTAAGTGATTTAAATACCTATTTTGACCTGGATGTCTCCAATTTATTCGGAAGAATGATTTCTGCTATGAAACTAGGTCAGAATGACTACGCAATTTCTTCCATTGCTTTAAATGACACTGATATCAATGATACTGTATTTTCAGAGATTTACTCTCTAAGGCCATCACTAGTCATGACTTTAGGGGCAAAAGCAACTGACAGCTTCTTAAAACGATCAGAAAGGCTTAAGGACATTCATGGGAAGTTTTTTGATTTGAAGTTATTAGCAAAAGATGAAAAACCTCTAGACCTCAAACTTATGCCCTTATTTTCTCCAAAGCTCTTGCAAACTGCGCCTAATATGAAAAAGACGGCCTGGAGTGATATGCAAGCAGCGATGAAATTCTTAGAATCATAAGAATCGTTGTAATTTTAAACATTTATCACTAAAATAGAAGAAATGTTCCAAGGAAGGGAAATTGATAAGAACTCTAGGATTGATTCTTTTTCTATTACTAGGCTTAGTACAGGCCCAGGCCACTGTCATACCGAAAATTAAAGTTCGAATTGGTGAGTCAAAACAAAATGTTTCTGTATCAGGTTTTGATCTTGAGCGACTTTTATGGCCTAAAAACTCAAAAAAATATTTTCCAGGTACTAAGAAAATTTCATTTAATTGTAAGTCTAAGCAAAAACTAACAGGATTAAAGAAACCAATTAGACTGGCAACGATCAAGTCTCATACAGGCTTACTTAACTGGGATAATGAACGCTTTAAGGGCTCTGTGCACATTCAGACAGCTGAGAAGAATGATGGCTGCGATATTATAAATGAATTATCTATAGAGGACTATCTTACGACTTTGCTGCCCAAAGAAATGAGCTCTTCATGGCCAATTGAGGCACTTAAAGCTCAGGCAGTTGCGGCTAGAACTTATGCATATTTTAAAATTCAATCTAAACAAGTATCAAGGACTATGGGCTTTCAAACTAATTATGACTTAGAGAGTTCGGAGAAGCATCAAGTGAATGGTTCATATTTTGATGCTACAGAAGAAACTATCTTGGCCACGAGACAGACTAATGGTGAAGTTCTGACTTTATTTAATAATAAAGTGACCCCTGCGTTCTATCACTCGAAGTGTGGTGGCAAGACCCTTAGACCAGACCAAGTTTGGAGGAATTTTATTCAGGGATACTCTTCAGTCAATTGTCCTTTTTGTCATAAGCATGGAACTAAAAACTGGAAGAGAGCAATTCCTTCAAAAAAATGGAATGGGCATGTTCAAAATATATTAGCAAAAATGAACACAACTAAAACAGCAAAGAGTTATGAATTTTTGTACTTGAAAGACTCCAAACTGAATTCAAGCATCAAGTTCTACATGGATAGTCAGTTCAAATCACTCAAGAAGTCTAGACTAAGATCTGCCCTTGGAAGAAAGAAACTACCTTCAAATAACTTTCATTTGAAAGAAAAAAATAATAAAATGATCATAGAGGGATCTGGGTATGGACATGGTGTCGGTATGTGTCAGTTTGGAGCTAAAGAAATGGCATTACAGGGACAAACTTACAAACAAATACTGGCACACTATTTTCCTGAATTAAAACTACAAAAGATATATTAATAATTTATGTTAAAAATTACGACGTTACTATTTTCATTACTGTTAAGTGAGTGCTCATTCTCATTTGTGGTACTTATTGATCCTGGGCACGGTGGAACTGAGCATGGAGCCACGACAAAAGTGACAAGAAAAAATAGTAAAGGAAAGTACTATACTCGAACAGTGTATGAGAAAGATTTTGCCTTGATTCTTGCTAAGAAAGTGAAGAAGCACTTACAAGCTAAGCACAGTACGTATCTTACTCGCAGTTTTGACCGAACAGTGACATTGGAAAAACGAGCTGAAATGGCAGAGACAGTTAAGGCGGATATTTTTATATCCATCCATTTTAACTCTTCGACCGAAAAGAAGTCTCATGGGTTTGAAACATACTACTTAGATAATCATGATGATGTGGCCATAAAAAAAGTAGAGATGATAGAGAATGAAAACCTTAAGGGAAAAGATAAAGTCGTAAACCAAATTCTTATTGATCTCGTCATAGATAAAACAGTTGTCTCATCAAAAAAATTAGCAAAGATGGTTCATAAGAATATCTCAAAAAAAATATCCAAGAAGTTTCAAATGACAGATAGGGGTGTTAAGCCAGGCTTATTTTATGTTCTGGCGCTTTCAAAGAGGCCAGGTATTTTAATTGAAGCAGGTTTTATCTCAAATCCTAATGAAGTGAAAAAGCTCAGCTCTCCAAACTACTTAGATAATTATGCTAAAGGTATCGCTATCGGAATTTCTAAATTTATTGAGAGCCGACCTAAGAGAGGCCTTCCCTTATTTTAGAAAAAAAATGCGCAAGATGAGTTAAGTCTTGCGCAATTTGAGAGAGAGTACTTTAGCACTTTCGTGCCGCGTAGGTAAATATTAACACATTGCGGTGTGCTCTCAAGTTGATTTCACTTTTCATGTAAAAACTACAAAGAGCTAGATTTTCCGTCCCTTTTAATTTTTTGATTTTCGAATATCATTATGTATAAGTGGCGGATATTACAATGAAGAAGTTCAAAGTAGCAAAATTATTTCAAGAAGAAGATACTAAGTTTTTACTTGGATGTGCATTTAAATTTAGCACTGTTTACTTGCTAATGGCGCTTCTCATTTATTACATTATTTGGGTAATTCTGTCTGTAAACAGTATCTATTTTGAAACACTCGACTTTGGTATTAGCCAGGATTTACGAGCGGCCTTCTTAGACTCTTCAATGAAAATAATCTTTGATAGGATTCTCTACTTCCTGGGATTTTATATTCTATTATTTCTTGCTGGGCTCTACTTGGGAAAACTCTTGCTTAGACCTTTTGATATCATTGCCAAATACTCCGAGGGAAGAACTAATGATCAAAAGATAGAATTTAACCCTGATACCTTTTCAGATTATAAGTTTTTGACACGTTTTGGAGAATTCTTTTTTCGGTACCTAGCGGAAAGTGAAAAGACAAAGAAGCTAGCACCAAATACTGTTCCACCAAGCTTCGCAAAGATAAGAACTCCACCATTTGAAAGAGTTTTCTTTTTTCACTTCATCTTATTAATTATTATTCTAGCGATAATTACTGGCTATTTTATGGGCTACTTCGTTGCAGGGATAAGAGATCAATTATTAGAGCATTCTATTAATACCTTCAGCAGCAGTAAAAAAATATCAACTCAATTCTTTAGTAATCAATTCTATATCTTTGACAGTATTATTCTTATGTCGGTATTAGGAATCTTTGTCAGCTATATTTCTCTTAGTTTGCATTTATACTCTAAAGTATCAGGAGGGATATTTGCATTCTTCCTTACTATGAGATCTTTTATGAAAGGAAACCATTCTGCTCGGGTACACTTCGTTGGCTTTCCTCATTTACGCTCATATGGAAGATTGTTTAACAAATACTTAGATAAGGTTGAAAGAGAGTGTGAAAAATCAGATAATGATGTAAAATCTTAAAATAAAAATCTAAATAAGGTAAAACAAAAGGATAAAAAGTATGTTTAAAACGTTAATTTCACTGTTAGTTGTAGGATCTCTTTTCATTGCTTGTACGAATGAAAAACAAGTAGGAGAGATGCTTAAGAAAAATCCAGAAATCTTAACAGATGCTATCAAAGAAAATCCTGTTGCATTTATTGACGCTCTAAATGAAGCCGTAAAAGCTGCTCAAGGGACTCAAAAAGAAAGACAGGAGCAAGCTGAGAAGAAAAAGTTAGAAGATAGCTTTAATAATCCAATGGTTCCAACAATTAGGGACAATGATGTAATCGCAGGGACTCCAGGGGCCCCAATTACACTTGTTGAGTACTCTGACTTTGAGTGTCCATTCTGTGAAAGAGGATATAAGACTGTTATAGATTTACTGAAGAAGTACGAAGGGAAAATTCAGTTTGTTTATAAGCACTTACCACTAAGTTTTCACGCAAATGCAATGCCAGCAGCTCAGTACATGGAAGCAATTAGAGTTCAGTCCCAAGAGAAAGCAGGAAAATTTCATGATGAGATCTTTGAGAACTTCAGTAAAGTTAAACAAGGTGAAAAGTTTTTTAGATTTATTGCTAAGAAGCTAAATGTTGATATGAAAAAGCTTCAAGCTGATCTAAGTTCAGACACTGTAAAGAACAGAATTGCAGAAGATCTTGCAGAAGCAAAAAAATATGGGTTCCAAGGAACTCCAGGTTTTCTTATTAATGGAATACCTGTAAAGGGCGCTTATCCAGCTTCACACTTTGCAACTATCATTGAAGAGTTAAAGAAAAGAGGAAAGTTAAGCTTATAAAGTAAATGAGATTATTGGTTGAAAGGGGGACTCTATTGAGTCCCTTTTTTTTATTAATGTAAAAAAATCCTCTGGCAACCTCCTTTATAAATTATTTTAGACGTTTTATAAAAAATTACTATTTTTCCAAAAAAGGTAAAAAACATTTGCCATATATAAAATTAAAAGTAAGAATTTCTCTATAGTATTACTAACATTACATTTAGGAGTTATCATGAACAGAAAAGAGCTTGTAGAAGCAATCTTAAGTAACAAAACTTTAAATCACATTTCTAAAAAAGATGGAGATCATTTCGTAAACACTCTTCTTGATACAGTAAGAAAAGCTGTTAAAAAAGGTGACGACGTTTCTCTAGTAGGATTTGGAACATTCACTAAAACTAGAAGAGCTGCTAGAACTGGTGTTAACCCAGCGACTGGTGAAAAGATCAAAATCAAAGCTAAGACTCTTCCTAAGTTTCGTCCAGGAAAAGCTTGGAAAGAAATGTTCTAATTTTGCTTTAGGCAATTATTAAACATATTAGGGAGGTCTTTGGCCTCCCTTTTTTATTGGAGTTTTTATGATGATTGAAAAATACTTTATATTGGCTATGTTTATTCAGGCAATATTCCCTGTGTTTATACTCTTAAAGATGCTTCCTATGCGTCTCAAGGCATTAAAGCGAGGAGATATTTCGGCAAAGTACTTTAAATCCTATCAATCGCCAGACAAAGAAGTACCAAAAGAACTTGTTATCATTTCTAGGCATTATGGTAATTTATTCGAAATGCCTATGCTGTTTTTAATACTGGGAACCTTATTGATTAGTTTGCAGTTGGTATCAGTTTCATTTTTAATCGCAGCATGGATTTATGTTTTCCTTAGATTAATACATACATTTATTCATTTAGGTTCAAATCGAATCATGCAACGGTTAACAATATTTGGATTGAGCTGTTTCGTCTTGCTGGGAATGTGGATTGCTTTCATCGGCAAAATTTTCCTTGTTTAGGCTAAAATTGTGTACCTGAACATTTTACAATGTCATATATATGACGTTTCTAAGGGGGTAGGTGAAGATTTGTAGGCAATATGTTCCAAACTTTGATACATCTACTTGATTCCAAAGATTTTAAGCGCTATAATTTTGACATAACCAATTGAAAGGATTTCAGTTGGAGTCCAATATAACAGGAGTTAGTTAAATGGCCGAAGAAGGCACAGAAGAAGTCGGACAACAAGCAGCTGCAAAGCCGCCCAAAGATTCTTCAGGAAAAAATCCATTAGTCGCAATTTTATTAATAGTTAATATGGCATGCTTAGGTGCTGTAGCATTTATGCAGTTCAAATTTATGGAAATGGAAAAAAGTAGACCGGATCTTACAACTCTTTTAAAAGAAATGAATGCGGATAATAATTCTGAGCTAGATACAGAGCTTCCTCCAACAGAATCAATTTCAAAAGAGAACTTAGTTGATCTTGCAACATTCACAGTAAACTTGGCCCAAGGTGACGGTCCAAGAAGATACGTTAGACTTAACGCCGTGTTAAAGATGAGTGCAGATTCTGAGCTGTCTGAGATTGAAGCGAGAAAACCTCAGATAAGAGATACGATCATTGGGATTTTAAATTCGAAAAGACCAGAGGATATATTGAAGAGAGATGGTAAGCTTTATTTAAAGCAGGAAGTTAAGTCAGCAATCAATTCTTTTTTAATAGATGGAAAAGTGGTTGATGTATTTTATGTTGGATTTCAAATTAACTAACAACAATTAGTTAATTAAGTAATAGAGACAAAAGAGTGAGGTTTGCAGGAAGCGAACCTAGAAAGACCCAGGAGGGGACAAAATGGCACAGGTTTTAAGTCAAGATGAAGTCGATGCTTTACTTAGTGCGGTCAACGATGACGCAGATACTGAGCTGGATTCAGGGTTTGATGATGACTTTGATGATGATGATGATTCCGAGAATATTCAACCATACGACCTAACAAACCAAGATAGAGTAATCCGTGGGCGAATGCCTATCCTTGAAATTATATATGAAAGATTCATTAGATCATTCAGAGTTTCTCTTTCTAATAGTTTAAGAAAAATTTCAACTATCTCAATGATATCAACTGACCTTTTAAAGTTTGGTGAGTTTGTTAACACTCTGCCGATTCCAAGTTGTATGTGCATCATGCGATTCAATGAGTTGCGTGGGCCAGCTCTTTTGGTATTTGAGTCAAAGCTTGCATATGCCATTATCGACTCATACTTTGGTGGAACAGATAGACCCTTTACAAAAATTGAAGGAAAAGAATTTACGTCGATAGAACTTTCTTTTATGAAGAGAGTTATGGATATGGCAATTGATGATCTTGAGGATGCTTGGCAACCAGTTCATAAAATTGATGCTCAGTATGTAAGAACTGAAATTAATCCGCAGTTTGTTGGTGTTGTCCCTCCAAGTGACGTTATTATCACGACTACCTTTGAGGTTGAGTTCGAATCTGCCTCTGGAACAATTATGGTCGTTATTCCTTATTCAACAATTGAACCTATTAAACAAAAACTAAGTTCTAGTTACCAGTCTGAAAACGATACTGTAGATAGCTTGTGGACTCAGGCGATGAACGAGCATGTGAATGAGGCAACAGCGTCTGCAATTGTAAAGCTCGGAGATACTGAAATGACTGTTGGTGATTTAGTTAGCTTACAGCCAGGAGATATTATTCCTTTGAGCCAAGAGGTTTCTGGAGAGTTAGGTATTGAGGTTGAAGGAGTTAAAAAGCTTCAATGTCTTGCAGGTGAATACAAAGGTAATCGTGCCGTACAAATTACAAAAAGAATGGATAAGTAATAAAGGAAAGAGCAATGGATGAGAACTCAGAAGACAATGTTGTAGAAATGAACCAAGATCAAAAAGATGCGATCACAACTCTGGCCGATACTATTCAGACTGGAGATGAAGCTCTAAATAAGCTAAAGGTTCAAAACTTAGATTTTATATTAGATATACCTCTAAAGGTAAGTGTTGAGTTGGGACGTGCTCAAGTTGTTATTAAGGATTTATTACAACTTGGACAAGGTTCGGTTCTTGAACTAGATAAGTTAGCAGGGGAGCCGTTAGAGGTTCTTGTAAACGGAAAGCTAGTTGCAAGAGGTGAAGTTGTTGTTGTTAACGAAAAATTTGGTATCAGGTTGACCGATATTATCAGTCCTCTTGAGAGAATTGAAACATTAAAATAAATAAGGAAATAGTATGAGAAACTATTTAAGAACAATTTTAATTTTAGCTTTCACTTTTAGTCTAGCAGCTCAGGGCTCTGTAACTATTGAGAAGTTAAACTTCAAGAAAGGATCTAAAACAGGAATGCTTTCTGTTGAGTTTAAAGGAAATCTTAAAGATTACCCAGAGCTAAGTATTAATGGAAAATCTATTCAGGTTCTTATTCCAAACGCTAAAGTTTCAAAACCTATTGAGAAATCAATAAGTTTCTCATCAACTTTAAAAGATACACAGCTAAGAGCTTATCAATCAACAAAAAGCTCTTCAAAAATCAAAGTTCTTCTTCCATTCAATATAGAAAAAATGAAAGATAAAGTGAGTTTAACGATTAGAGATAATCGGATTGAGTTAACATTTCCTAGAAAAGTTATGCCTTTGAAAGTCGCTCCTAAGTTTGGATCAATTCTTAAGAAAACGAAAAAGAAAAGTGTGAAAAAAGATTTCCTTGATGAAGCCTATTTAAATAGTTTGTTAAAGATAGATAAAAAGAAAACAGTTAAAAAAGAGGCTTCAGTAGCAGTAAAGAAAAAATCTAAAGATATTATGAAAGATAAGGTCTCAATGAGTATGGCAGCAGCAAAAACGCCATCTAAGAAAGATAACTTCTCTCTCATGGAGTATGGTGGGAAGTTTGTTGCTTTCCTCGGTCTTGTTCTACTTTTATTCTACGGACTAGTTACATTAATGAAAAAAGGATTTATTAAAAAAGGAAAACTAGGGTTCTTAAACAATGCCGAGCAAGTTTCAGTCCTAAATCAGACATTTATAGGACCTAAGAAAAGCTTAATGCTAGTTAAAGCACATAATCAGGTTTTCCTTGTGAGTAATACAGAAGCAGGTATTCATGCAATCTCTGAAATTAAAGATGTTGCAGGTTTATTAAAAGGTGAAGAAAAAAGTCTAACAGGACATAATTTTGATACCAACTTAGGAACAGCAGATAGTGACACTCTTCTTGAAAGTAGAATTAAAGTTAAAGACGATATTTCACTTTCCAATCAGGCATCATCTTTGTCTGACTATGGAAATGTTAAAGAAAAAGTAAAATTTTCAGATCAGTTAAAGAAAAAAGTAAAAGGGCTTAAGCCTCTTCAATAAGGAAGTAAATGAATATTAAAAAGTTAAATTTAAAATTTATGATTTCAAGTTTACTTCTCCTTATCTCTGGAAATGTATTCGCTCAAGCTTCTAATATGAACCTACCTGGGCTAAGTGTTAATTTTGGTCAAGGAACAGATCTTGTCGATACAATGCAAGTGCTAATTCTTTTTACACTTTTATCTCTTGCTCCAGCATTCATTATTCTCTGTACATCATTTACAAGAATTATTGTTGTTCTCTCTTTTATGAGACAGGCGATTGGTACTCAGAGTATGCCACCAAATCAGCTACTCGTTGGATTGGCCTTATTCCTTTCAATGTTTGTCATGATGCCTACCGGTAAGAATATTTACGAAAAATCTATCACTCCTTACATGAACAAAACGATCAATACTTCGCAGGCCATTGCTGGAATCGAAGTTGAGCTTCGTGCTTTCATGCAAGGACAAGTTCGTAAAGCAGATATTGGACTATTCTATGATGTTACTGGAGAACCAGCACCCAATGATATTAATGATGTGCCAATTCATTTTTTAATTCCAGCCTTTATTATCTCGGAATTAAAGACCGCCTTTCAAATTGGCTTTTTACTTTATATACCATTTCTAATTCTAGATATGGTCGTGGCATCTGTACTTATGGCGATGGGGATGATGATGCTTCCGCCAGTTATTATATCGATGCCTTTTAAACTATTATTATTTGTTCTGGTTGATGGTTGGCAGCTAGTAACAGGTTCTATTTTAAGATCATTTAATTAGAAGAGAAGGAGTCTCTCATGGATCATGGATTTGTTATTGAAATTACGAATCGAGCAGTAAAGGTTACAATGATGCTAGCAGCTCCTATGTTGCTTGGTGCACTTGTTATGGGTATTATCATTTCATTGTTTCAGGCTGTTACGCAAATCAACGAGCAAACACTTTCTTTTATTCCAAAGATACTAGTAATTGTTATGGCGCTGGTGTTTTTGAGTCCATGGATGATGGAGACAATGACATCATTTACACGTGACTTATATACAAGTATTCCATCGGTGGTAATGGAAAGATGATAAATGTAAGTATTGTAGATTTACCTTTAGTTATAGCATTCTGGCTAACTTTTACGAGGTGGGTAGCAGTACTTTTTCAACTTCCAATATTTGATAATACAAGTATTCCAGTAACGGCAAAAGTTTTAACGAGCTTACTTATTTCATACGCTTTCTTTCCGATGGTTAAAACACATATGTTAAATGAAGTTTTAACTGTTGGTGCAGAGCATTTTTGGTATCTAACAATCTTCCATACGATCGTAGGATTACTTATTGGATTTCTTGTTAAGTCCATCATGCAAACATTTATTGCTGCCGGAAGTATCATGACTCAACAAATCGGATTTGCTTCGATTAGTTATTTTGATCCGACTTTTGTTTCAAGAATTGGTCCTTTTGAAAAAATTATTCAATGGACCATTCTCATCATGATCATTTCTACCGGGGCTCTATTGCCCATGTTTAAAGGGGTTGTAAACTCTTTCTTTAGTATAAGTGCTGTCAGCATTGGGAAAATGGCAACTATCCCTATTTTTTACCAAGACTTCTTTAAGGGAGTCTTTGAGGCAGCATTTTTATTAGCAACACCTATCCTTTTTACAAACTTAATTTTAAATATGGTTATGGGTATCATTGCTAGGACGGTTCCTCAAATGAATATTTTAATGGTTAGTTTTGTTGTTAATATTGGTATTGGACTAATTGTATTTTTCGCCATCTCTGATGAATTTTTTCATGTGGCATATAAAATGTACGTAGATAGGTTGGGCGATTGGTTCCAATTTGTTATATAGGAGAGTAGTTAATGTCCTCAGATGATTCTGGCGAAAAAACAGAAGAACCCACCCAGCATCGTATAGACGAAGCTCGTAAGAAAGGTGATGTTTCCTCGTCTAAGGAGCTGAACAGTGTTCTGATTTTATCGGGTGTCTTTTCTGTTTTAATCCTATCATCACTATATATCTTCGAAGTAATGTCTGAATATATTGGATGGTTGTATACATTAGATATGAGACAAGCATTTACCAAAGAATTAGGAACAGAAATATTTAAAGAGTCCTTTTATGCTATTGGAAAAAGTATCGCTCCAGTATTCGTCACGTCGATGCTTCTTGGTTTCTTGTCGCAGGTGATGCAAATAGGATTTCTGTATTCTCCTGAAGCATTACAATTGAAGTTTGAGCGAGTAAATCCACTGGCTGGATTCAAAAGATTATTTTCTAAAAAATCTGTGGGTGAAGCTGTTAAGGGAATGTTTAAATTCTCTGTTATCATGTGTATCACTTACTTTATTTTATCTCAAAATATTACAAGCTTTATTGGATTCCTTCATGTTGAGCCTGCTGAGGCACTAAGTTATGGTGAAACCTTTGCATTTAAACTTGCTGGTGCCATTTTGATGGGGCTGATGCTTGTTGCTATAGCTGACTTCTTTTGGGAGAAGTACACGTACACAGAAAAGCTTAGAATGACGAAGCAACAAGTAAAAGAAGAGAATAAACAAAAAGAGGGTAATCCCGAAATAAAGCAAAAAATACGTGCAATTCAGAGGGAAATGGCCTCTAAAAGAATGCTTGCAGATGTTCCAAAAGCAGATGTAATTATTACAAACCCTACCCATATAAGCGTCGTTGTAAGGTATGATGGTTTAACGATGGTTGCCCCTCAAGTCATTGGGAAAGGTCAAGATCATATTGCCATGAAAATTCGCGAAATTGCTAAAGAACACAATATTCCAATTATCGAAAATGTACCTTTAGCGCGAGCACTATTTAAGACAGTTAAGGTTGGAGAAGGCGTTCCAAGATCACTATATAAGGCAGTCGCAGAGATTCTAGCCTTTGTTTTTAAATTAAAGAAAAAAAGAAAAGCATTAAATTAAGGATGATTTATGTTTAGTAAGATATTTAAAAGTAACCCTGATATTTTTGTAGCCTTAGGCTTAATCCTTATCTTGGGTGTTATGATTGTACCTGTTGCTCCTTGGGCGATGGATTTACTTATTGCTTTAAGCCTTAGTGCTTCAATCATCATCTTGTTACTTAGTGTTTATATCAAGAAGCCGTTAGACTTTTCTACTTTTCCAGCAGTCTTATTAGTTATTACATTATTCCGATTATCACTAAACGTGGCTTCAACTAAGAATATTCTTCTACGTGGTGCTGCTGAAGGTGGTGGAGCTGCCGGTGATATAATCAAAGGTTTTGGAGAATATATTGTTTCAGGTAATTTTGCTGTCGGAATTATCATGTTCATCATTTTTGTTATCATTAACTTTATCGTCATTACCAAAGGTGCTGGTAGGGTTGCAGAGGTTGCAGCAAGATTTACATTAGATGCAATGCCTGGAAAGCAAATGGCGATTGATGCCGATTTAAATGCAGGACTTATAAATGAATCTCAGGCGAAACTGAGACGTGAAGAAGTAGCTCAAGAAGCAGACTTTTACGGGTCTATGGACGGTGCAAGTAAGTTCGTTCGAGGGGATGCAATAGCCGGTATTTTAATTACGGCGATTAATATTATAGGCGGGATTATTGTTGGAGTTGCACAAGGTGGTATGGAGTTTGGTGCCGCAACGGAGACGTTTACACTTTTAACTGTTGGTGATGGTTTAATTGCTCAGATTCCAGCCATTGTTATCTCTACGGCTGCCGGTATTATCGCCACAAGAAATACAAATGATACAGGTCTATCAGAACAACTGACAAAGCAATTTTCATTTAATACCAAAGCTCTTTATATAACAGCTGGGATTCTATTCTTATTTGCTCTCATTCCTGGTTTTCCAGTCTTTCCGTTTGTTGCCATCTCTGCAATGATTGCTTTTGCAGCTTTTAGAATTGATAAAGGTAAGGAAGCGGAAGAAGCGAAAGGTAAGAAAGATGCTATTGATGAGAAAAAGGGTACCACTGATAACCTTGAGGAACTTCTTGCTCTTGAGATGGTTGAACTTGAGGTTGGATATGGCCTCGTTAATATTGTAGATAGTGATCAAAATGGAGATCTTCTTGAACGAATATCTCATATTAGAAAACAGTTTGTGACAGATTGGGGGATTATAATTCCATCAATTCGTATCCGAGATAACCTCGAACTAAAGCCGGGTGGATACTCGCTTAAGATCAAAGGGATTGAAGTGGCCGAGGCTGAACTTTTGCCAGATCACTTCCTTGCTATGGATCCAGGAACAGTTGTTGAGGAAATTGATGGTATCGCAACTAAAGAGCCAGTCTTTGGGCTTGATGCTGTATGGATAAATGAAGAGTTGAAGGACGATGCTCAATATAACGGCTATACCGTAGTAGATCTCTCAACTGTTATGGCAACTCATATCACTGAGCTACTTAAGTCAAACCTTTCAGAGATGTTTGGACGTCAAGAACTTGCTCACGTACTTGATAACTTTAAGCAGGAATATCCAAAAGTTGTTGATGATTTAATCCCTGAAATCTTACCACTTGGCAGTGTGTTAAAAGTACTGCAAAATCTACTTAGGGAAGGTGTTCCTGTAAGAGATTTAAGAACGATTCTTGAATCCCTTGCTGAGCATGGTACAATGTTAAAGGACACTGATACTCTGACAGAAATGGCAAGAGAGTCATTGTACAGAACAATTACAGAGAGAGTTAAAAGTGATCAAGGAGACATCCCACTGTTCACACTTGATCGTGGAATTGAAGAGTCATTGGCGCAAAATATTATTCAAACAGAAAAAGGTCAGGAGCTTTCATTGGATCCAAAATTAACTCAAACTATTCTTGCAAGTTTGAATGAAAGGATTGAAGAGGCAACAAATATGGGTGAGAAAATGATTGTCTTATGTTCTCCAGTAGTACGAAGACACTTCAAAAGACTTACAGAAAAATTTATTCCGAACTTAATTGTGGTTAGCCATAATGAGTTAAGCCCGGAAGTGAACATAAGGTCCCTTGGGACCGTGAGGGTATAATATATGTTTGTAAAAAAATTCGAAGGTGACACATTAGATGCAGCACTTCAACAGGTCAAAAGAGAATTAGGACCTGATGCTATTATTCTTAAGACGGTAACGAATAAAGGTCTGAAAGGTGCTTTTAAGAAGAATCGTATCGAGATTACAGCAGCAATTTCTGAACAGAGTTATGAGAAGAAAGCAAGGGTTGATCACGTTATGACTAGTCCACAACAGGAAGAGTTTTATCAAGCTCCTGCATCTCGCGTAAATAATATGATTAATAATTATGATGATCATAGGACAGGGCAATCTCAACGAAATGAGGCTTCAACCCAAACAGCTAGCTATGGTAATATGGGATTAAATAAAGTTGTTAACTCTGTTGCAAAGGCATCAACAAAATTAAAAAATTCTTTAGATGATTTTTTAACACTTGAAGAGGATCCTAAGGGTACTACTGCTAGCGGATCTCTTGATTCTTTCTTACAAGAAGCACCTCAAAAACAAGCAGCGACTCAACAACATAATAATCTAAATGAAGAAAGTCACTATGCTCAAGAATCAAAAACGGAAATGTTGATTGAGCAAGAGAGAATGCATAATGACGAAATTTCTTCTGAAATGAAACATGAAATAAAAAGTCAAAGACATCAAATTGAACTACTAGAACAAAAGCTTTTTGAGATCTCTGAGAGGATGACTCATAGGGGTGATGATAGTGAACCTTTAGGAATCAAAGGGCTAAGAACAACTCTTAGATCTTTAGAGCTAAGTGAAAAAATAGTTCAGAAAATTATTAAAAAAGCAGTTTTCGAATTAACAAAGGAAGACCTTGATGATGCCGATCTTGTTTATGACTTTGCCCTCCGTGAGATAAATGGCCTTGTGAATACAGATATGCCACTATTTTCATCTGTCGATACTGATGAGTCTCCAGTGGTAACAGCTCTGATTTCAGAGAACCCTTCAGGTCAAACATCTATGGCATTAAAGCTAGCTGTACTGCAAGAAGACGTTAAAGTCATTAGATTCAGAATGAATCCAAATGATGTTGATTCAGCAGATTTTACTACAAAAGTATTTAAGCTTGATGTAACAACTGTATCAACACTTGCTCATTTGATGAGTGAGGCGAGAAAGGCCTTGGCAGATAGAAAGTCACTGATCTTAGATTTGAAATTAAGCTTTACTGACAATATTGAGTCAAAGAAATTTATTGAGACCCTAAAACGCTCATTTGATCAATTAGAAATTTTGGTAACAATTTCGGGAATACATTCAGAATTATACAATAGAAAAATTCTTGCCAAGTATAATTCATTTTCTAATGGTGCTATAATTTCTTATATCGATCAATGTTTGAGCTTTGGATCATTGTTGAATGTGCATGCTGAATATAATGATTTACCACTGAAGTTTTATGGAACAGGTCCAACAGTACCTGATGATATAGAAGCAGCAACGGCCGAAAGGATTTTGGCCGGAATGTTTGAATTGTAGTTAAAACAAGTTGAGTTGAGCGTTCCAATAGGATGTTGGAATTAGAAAAACAGGAAGTTTATGAGCAAGACAAGTGAATGGTTAGTTTCATTTAATTCGAATTATCAAAAGCACATTGAAGGAATTATTTCTGAGAGAAAAAAATCTCGTCGTGAAATGATGACGATCTCAGTGACAGGTGGCAAGGGCGGAGTTGGAAAAACATCTGTCTCTCTAAAAATAGCAAAGGATCTAGCAGACTCTGGAGCAAAAGTTCTCCTTATTGACTGTGACTATAATCTCTCAAATACAGCGATTAAACTTGGTTTACCAATACAAAATACATTCTATTCTTTAGTTACTGCCGAAAAGCAGTTTGACGAGTGCTTGTATAAAGATGGAAGTTTTCACTTGCTTTCAGCATGTAATGGAAGTCTGGATCTATTTGATTCACAATTTAAATTAGAAGAACTTATTATTGATGTCGTGAATGAGCATGGGCACGAGTACGATTATATTGTTTTAGACTGTCCTGCAGGATTGCAGAGAGAGTCTATAACATTGAATGCCTACTGTGATAAGCGAGTTGTTGTTGTTACTCCAGATAGATCCTCCATAACGGACTCATACTCCTTAATGAAAGTTCTAGCTATGAAATTTGGTATTAAAGAGAATCATCTTTTAGTAAATATGACGAGTTCAAAATCTCAATACAATAGAGTCGTAAAAACACTGAGTGAAACAGTTGAGAACTTTCTTGGTTGTAGAACTCAAATCCTCGGAGGGATTCCTCGTTTAAATGTATCTGCAAGCGAATTTGATAGTACATTTTTAAACCTAGGCAAAAATGACCACCAGAAAATCTTTCTTAAAGTGATAAGTAAGCTTACCGAAGAGTTAGGCAGTCCAAAGATTGAAGAAGTCGTATTGACTCCTAAATCTCATGGGCATTGTGAACAAGAAGTTCAAATTTTTAACGCTTAAGGAGAAAGCTCAATGTCGTCACTTACTGCCAAACTTAGAAATTTAAAAGATTACAGATGTACAGTAGATCAACAGGTTAAAGATGAAATAATTGTTGAGTACGCACCTCTAGTACGATTTATTGCTCAAAAAATAGCTTCTAGGCTACCAGCAAATATTGAGTTAGATGACCTTATCTCTTGTGGAGTTATTGGTTTAATGGATGCGATCCAAAAATTTGATCCAACGAGAGATAATAAATTTAAAACTTATGCAGAGTTCAGAATTAGAGGGGCCATCCTTGATGAGCTTAGATCTCAAGACTGGGTTCCAAGATCTGTAAGGGAAAAAACAAAACAATTAGAGAGAGCTTATACAAAGTTAGAAAGAAATTTAGGTCGCCCTGCATCTGATGATGAAATGTGTGCTGAGCTTGATTGTAACCTAACTGATTTTCACGAAATGCTAAATAAATCAAAATCCGTTTCTCTTTTAAATATTGATGACTCAGCGACTTTTAGTCGAGGAGACAAGAAGCTAATGATGGGACTACTTGAGCATAGACGCTCGTCAAATCCTTTCTCAGCGGTCAATTACAAAAGAGCTCAAGATATTATTAGAGATGGAATTAAGGCTTTGCCAGAGAAGCAAAGACTTGTACTCTCACTTTATTACTTTGAAGATCTAAATCTCAAAGAAATTGGTCAAGTATTGGATGTTACTGAGTCGAGAGTTTCACAGCTTCATACCCAGGCAATCTTAAAATTAAAAGCTAAGCTCAAAAATGACTTTGATTCACATGAAGACCTAGCTATGTAATTTTTCGAGTATTCTGATAGCGTTTGTCAGGCATTTCAGCTAAAGCAAACGCTAGTCATTTTTATCTACATCCTTTACAACTCAACTGAATTCATTAGATAATATCTTCGGGTAGCTTACCTTGAATGGCACAGGATCGTGTTATTAGTGGAGATTAGGATGATTGAAAACATTTCAAAAAAAATCACTCAATTTTATCAAATTTCATTAGTCGTTATTATGCTCTCAACTCTTGGAGTTGTTCTATACTTTTGGAAATTAGGTTTTATTGATGGAAGTAGAGGAAATGACTTACATAAGAGTAGTTATATCTTAGAGACTTATGATAAAAAACGTATTTTTAATGAAGTAAAAACATTGATCCGCGATGAAAACCCAAAACTATCAATTAAGCGTATTAAAGAGATGGAAAGTGACTTTGAAAAAGTTCACAGTCAGGTTGATATTCCTGAATATGAAGCTCTTAAAATCAATTTACAAAGTTTGAAAAATGGGGCTGCAGCTCTAATCACATACCCGAAAGTTTCTAAAGTTCAAAAAGTCTTTAATAACAAAATGATGAACTTCTATGAATATGTGAAGCAGAATAACTGGAGAACACTAACACGAATGAGTGATCGTATTTTCTCTCAGACAAGAGGACATATAAATATAGATAAAATTGATCTCTTAGCAAAAAACATAAACCGTGATTTTAATTCCATGATTAAGATTACAGAGAACTCAATACTATCAAGAAAAGATAAAGCAGAAGTCGTTGTAAGAATTAAGAACCTTCAAATCGAAATTAAGATGCTTGGAAAATACGCAGCTGGCAGAACAGCTTTCTATCGGAATTATACTGATACTAACGAAGCTATTAAGTCTTGGGTTGCTGGGGTTGCTCCAGAGTTAACACTCCAAAAAATACAGGTAGAACAAATTGGACGTTATTACGTCATGGGATTGCTGGGAATCTTTTCAATAGTGTTTGGTGCCTTCCTTGGAAGTTTTGTATGGAATAAATGGTCATTAAAAAAGTCTCAATCTGACATTGAATCAGTTATTGAAAATCTTATAAGTCACAATATCATTGAAAAAGAAACACTTGAAGCAGGAGTCTTCTCTAAAAATTTTGAGAGTTTTACTCGTAATATGACTTCATACTTTCATAAAAGAATGAGCTTTGGCAGTATTTTTCAAGATGCTATGCCATTCTCTTCAATTTTATTAGACAATAATTTAAAGGTTCTTTGGGCCAACAAACAATTCTGTGAAGATTGGTTGATTTCAAATGATGAAATCAATAAAGAATATATGAGTTGGGACTTCCTGAATAAACTAACGAATATTGGTAACGATGACCCAGTACTTGAAGCCTTAAAGCATAATGTGGCAGGAATTTATCAAGTACAAATTAAGCCAAACGATAAGGCACCTGCAAGGCCATTTGAGATGTTTGTCGCTCCAGTTAAGCAGCATGGAGAATCTCGAATTATGCTATTCTTTTACGACTTAACTAATTTGGAAGAAACCATTCAGGATCAAGCGAAAAGTTTGTTAACTCCAATTAAGAAAAGTTTAAACTTAATGGAAAGTGGTCAACTTACAAGAAGTGAAGATTTGGAGCAAGAGTTTGGTATATCAGGAACTCTTGATATTTATAACCGATTTATAGAACTTAATGAAAAGGTTAGAAATGATAACCAACGCTTAATTGATAAAGTTGAAATGCTCTACAACTCCATAGAGGTTTTAGAGGACCTTGTTGCCAACTTGGAAGGTGGACTTGTTGAAGGTATGAATCTTAATAAAACTAAAGTGCAATCACTAAAAGTCTTTAAAGATTCTGTCATTGGAATGTCTCAATTATCCAAAAATTTAAATCAGTCTATGCTTAAAGGTAGAGAGCTCATTGACGTGAATAAAACGACTGTTTTTGGAAGTGCTCAAAAAATTGTAGAGATGAAGAGTCTTACTACTGAGATGATGGGAACATTGCCAAGATTTAATAAAGTTAAAGAAGAAATAAAAGAAGCTAAGTCTCACTTTCAAGATTCTAAATCGAAAATGGGACATGAGTTGGCTCAAATGACACTATTTATGAAAAGAATAAATGAGCCAAACGGCGTTGAGAAGGTTGGAAGAACTTTTTCTCGTTTCTCACAAACTTTCGGAGATGTGGCGGAGTATGCAAATCAATTAGATAAAAAGATATCTCACTTAGAGCTGATTATTAGTAAAGCGCAGTTGGTATTTAACTCTTCTCATGAGCGCTTGACCCAGCTTGAAATCAGTAAGGAAAAGTCTCAAATTATCGCTTGTGATGAATTCTCAAAAAGCTCAGCAGATCTTATGGTAAACAGCACTAAAAGTATTGAGAAGCTTGAGACGGAAATTGTTTCAAGTTTGAAGGATATCTTTGGCGCTACAAAAGCCAGCATTTCTGTTAACTCTGAGCTACTTAAGGGTCTCCCTAAATCTGACCCTTCGAACGAATCAAGAACAGAGGGTGATAGGCACGTAGGCTAGACTACCTCTATTATGATATGATTATGTTCTTATAATCTAAGCTAAATCATAGACAGTTGATAATTTGTTTGGTATTGCTATAATAAGTTCTACATATGAAACAGGTTATTATGAAGCTAGATAAGGTGTTAATATCACAAGATTATGAAGTTCAGAGCTTAGAGATACCTGAACTGGAAAGAGGTCGCTTCTTTAAGCTTGGTGTTTATCCAGGCGCGATCATTACCTTAGAGCGTAAAGCCCCCATTTTTTCTGATCCTCTAATCTTTAATGTTGAAGGCTCAAAAATCATTATGACTAAATTTGAAGCTTCCCATATTGAAGTTAAAGCATTGGAGTCATAAATGTTTGTTGGATTAATTGGCCTACCTAACTCTGGAAAATCAGCTCTATTTAATGCTCTTACAGGGAATAACCAACGTATTGCAAACTTTCCAGGAATTACTGTTGAGAAGAGACTTGGAAGCTTTAAGTCTGATGAATTAGATTTAAATATAGTCGATTTACCCGGAGTTTATACTCTTGATGCCACATCACTTGATGAAAAAGTCACACGTGATTACATTTTTGAAAAAGTGAAAGAAGAGCAGGCAGATGTATTCGTTCTTGTTGTTGATACGACAAATTTAAAAAAATCATTATATCTCGCCTTACAGTTAAAAGAGATTGGACAAAAATTTGTTGTGGCGATGAATATGTACGATCAGTCTCAAAGAAGAGGGCAAGTTCTTAACCTTAAAAAGCTTTCAATTGCTTTGGGAGGAGTTGAAGTTTTTCCAACCGTTGCAGTAAAGAAAGAAGGCATCGGGGAGATGATTTCTGCGATTAAAATAGAATCAGAAAAAGAGTTTTCTCCGAAAACATTTTCAAAGACATATCAAAAAGAAATTAAAGAACCCAAATACATAAAAGAGAAATTCAATGAAGTTGATAAGATACTAGCTGAAGTTGTTGAGGAAAAAATCTCTCAAGATAAATTCAGTCAGAAAGTTGATAGTATTGTTTTACACCCAATACTTGGCCCCATTTTATTGATAGCGATTCTTGTTCTTATATTTCAATTATTATTCGCGTGGTCAGACCCTTTTATGGGAGCTATTGAGGGGCTATTCGAAATGGCCGGAGGATTTGTCACTAATAATCTTGCTGACGGTTATTTGAAAAGTTTAATTGTCGATGGAATTATTGCTGGTGTCGGTGGCATTATGATCTTCCTGCCTCATATTGTTTTCTTATTTATTATTATTAATTTCCTTGAAGATATTGGGTACCTTGGTAGGGCAGCATTTCTGCTCGATTATATTATGAGAAGACTTGGCTTGCCTGGTAAAGCGGTAGTACCTCTCTTATCATCTCATGCATGTGCAATTCCTGGAATTATGTCTGCCCGTATAATAGAGAATCCGTTTCAGAGATTGGTCACAATGATGATCTCCCCACTTACAACTTGCTCAGCAAGGCTACCTGTTTATACATTACTTATTGGAGTGATTATTCCAGATGAATATCTGTTTGGCTTCTTAGGCATGCAAGGTCTTACACTCTTTGGACTGTATATGTTTGGAATGATTTCAGCTTTTGTAGTGGCTTTTATAGCTAAGAAAGCTTTTGCTCCAACATCGCCAAGCTACTTACTAATGGAGCTTCCTCCTTACCGGATACCAAGTGGTATTTTAATTTTAAGAAGTGCTTTTCAGAAGGGATGGATTTTCGTTAAGAAGGCGGGGACAGTCATTCTTGTCCTTTCTGTTATTATTTGGGGCTTAGTCACTTTCCCTGGAGCTCCGGCCGATGCAGACAAAGCAGATATTCATTATTCTTATGCTGCAAGTGTCGGAAGAACATTTGAGCCGATTTTTAGACCTCTAGGATTTGACTGGAAGATAACAACCGCCTTAATTCCTAGTTTTGCTGCGAGAGAGGTGTTGGTTGCGGCGATGGGAACAGTTTATGCTCTTGATAGCTCTGATACTGAAGATGAGGGCTTTATAACTGATTTGTCACAGATTCTAAAAAATGAGTATTCTTTAGGAACTTTAATGGCACTACTTATTTGGTTTGTATTTTCTCCTCAATGTATCGCAACCTTTGGAGTTTTGAGAAAAGAAACAAATAGCTATAAGATGCCCATTATATTTGGTGCTTATACACTTGTGATGGCCTATGTTTTTGCATGGATTGCAAAGCTAATTTTTTAATTACTTATACGAAACTTTATCCCAGTGTTTTAATTGCCAGGTTGTTTGAATAACCGCGATAACTTCTTCATCAAGATTTTTTATATTAGTAACAATTATTATTTCTGACTTATCGCCTTCACTGAGTTCTTTTCGAACTCGATATAACTCCTTGTGATCAATTTCAACTTCACCTGTGACAGCATTTTTACTTTGCTTAAAGTAGTCGGCCTCAAGCTTTTTCATAATAAATCTATATTTAGATACACCTACATGCTTAACAAGGCTTAATCCTGCTGGATATTCACCTAGGGTTGCAGTGGCACATGCATGAATTCCACCAAGATGATTTTTATTTTTTCGAATACCTGGTAGTTTTAGTATAGTTCTATCGTGACTTAGTTCAACGAACTGAAACTTATGGGGCAAGTTAAAGGGGATACCCGAGTTAAAAAGTTTTTCTAGCGCTTTAAGAGCAACTTTGCTTTCACTACTGGTAAGGAGTTTATCTATCAGGTTCATTATATTTTTCTTCATAGTGTATTTATCGGATTAAAATAAAAAAACTCAATCTGTTAGAGGAAGTTTGTTTCCACTTGGTTATCCGTATGATCTACTGATAGACACTATATAAAGAAACAAAGGAATGTTTTATGAAAAAATTATGGATGATGGTTTTAAGTGTGGCCGTTCTATCAACAGGAGCTTTTGCAAAAGAGATTTATGTAACAATTGGATCTGATGCAATTGATATGTCTCAAAAGTCGTTAATGACTGCAAATGCAATTGCAACTTCAAGCGAAATTACAGTTCTTAAGATTAATGAAAAAGATATTGAAAAACTTTCGCATTTAATGCATGTAAATTTTAATCGTTGTGGGGGATTTATCGTTCACGACTCTGAGCAAGAAGCGATTGCTGTATTAAATAATAATGCCGTTAGAAAAACAGCAAAAAGTCTAAACTTCTTAAACTATACAATCACCGAAGGTGAGAGAGTTCAGAATATGATTTCTAGGGTTAATGAATTTAAGATGAGAGATATGATCTTAAAATTATCTAGCTTTAATAATAGATACTATAAGTCTCAATCTGGAGTTGATTCACAAGCTTATGTTAAGTCGACTTGGGAAGCTATCGCTGCCGGAAGAACTGATGCTAAGGTTGAATACTTTATGCATTCAGCATGGCCACAACCATCAGTTGTTATGACGGTTGAGGGAAGCACTATGAAGGATGAGATCCTTGTTATTGGTGGGCATGCAGACTCGATTGCTGGTTTTTGGGGAAGAGAGAGAGCAAGAGCTCCTGGAGCTGACGATAATGCTTCTGGTATTGCAACAATTACTGAAATCATGAGAGTTATGATGGAAACTGGTTACAAGCCACAAAGAACTGTAAAGTTTATGGCATATGCAGCAGAAGAAGTTGGTCTAAAAGGATCAAAAGCAATAGCTGATCAGTACAAAGCTCAAGGGAAGAATGTGGTCGGTGTAGTTCAATTCGATATGACAAACCACAAAGGTACGAAGAATCTTGATATCGTATTTATGAAAGATTTTACAAATGAAGCTCAAACAAAATTCATGGGTTCTTTGATTGATACATACGTAACAGGTGTATCATGGGGATATTCTAAGTGTGGTTACGGTTGTTCGGATCACGCTTCTTGGCATAATGTAGGTTACCCTGCAAGTATGCCATTTGAATCAACTATGGGTGATATTAACGGTAAAATCCATACAAAAAATGATACTATTGATGCTGTAGGCTCTCAAGATACTGCTGACCATGCTGAAAAGTTTGCAAGACTTGGTGTAGCTTATTTAGTTGAGATGGGAAAGTAGAGAATAATTGAATTTAGATAACTTATTTGTTGAGATTGAAGAAAACCTAAGTGCATCATACCAAGTTTATGCGAAAAATAACTTGGATGAGGGCGAGGGGGTTCTCCGATCTGAGCAAGAAGCAAAAGCGATTTTAAAAACTTTTGAATACATAGCCCTTAAAGCTAGAGAGTTAATCGCAGACCATCCGGCACTAGAATATCTTTTTGAAAAACAATATGGAAAATTTAATTATGTGTTTTCTAGAGAACATATAGTCGATACTTGTTTCTTAGGTGACTATATTTTCTATGATAAGGAAGAGTTTCCTCTGCCAGATGATATGGTGGTGACTGATGAGATCTTAGTGAATTATCAGGCATCATTTTATGATTGGGTTAAAGATAAAAAAAGTAAACATATTGATACACAAGACCTTGTACTCAATCGAATTGACCTTGAAACAAAGCAGTCCAATCTTACTTGTAGTTGTCTCAAGTGCGTTGCTGATTATCGTGCAAAGATCAGAGACTATGCCTATGAATTACAAAAGAAATTAATAGATGATTCTTTATTACAACTTGAGGAATTAATTGTAGAAGAGAAAATTTCTTATATAAGTGATTATGTTTCTAAGCTTAAGAAACGAATGGAGCGTAATACGGCCCAAGTTCGTTTTAGACTCAAACGTGCATCTCTGAATAAATTAGATCAAGATGTAAAAAGTTACTTTAAAGCTTATCTCGGATCTCAATCAGAGCTAGGTATTGTTTATAAGCAAAGACTTATAAGCTTTTTTACTGGAATCCTTACTGATCAAGGTAATAACGCTGACCTAATTACTGACAATGAATATGAGCGATTCTTTACTCAGATTGGTATCGGAATTTGGAAAGCTCCTCACTCACTTCAGAGAGAATTTGAAAAGCTAGTGAAGTCTGTGTTGGCATTCAAGAGGAAAGATATCTCTGCGACTATTTTGAGAGATTATCTGGGACAATTCTGGATTCACTCAGAGGCTAGAAGAAAAACGAGAAAGATTATATATCATATGGGGCCTACGAACTCTGGTAAAACATATAACGCTATTGAAGCTTTATCTAAAGCAGATAACGGATGTTACTTAGCACCTCTGAGATTACTTGCTAGTGAGCTTTACGACACTTTAAATACCAAAGGTTGTAAGACCACCTTGCTTACTGGAGAAGAAGTTGTTGAGACTGCTGGGGCGACCCATTTTTCTTCAACAATTGAGATGGCCAAACTAAACCAAGAATTTGAATGTGTTGTTATCGATGAGATTCAAATGATCACCGACACGCAACGTGGTTGGGCGTGGACGAGAGCACTTGTTAACGTTAATGCTAATGAAGTTCACTTATGTGGAGATCATTCTGTTTTAGATCTTGTGAAAAAAATTTTAGAACTTACAGGGGATACTTTAGAAATTAATGAGTATGAGCGTAAGACAACACTAACAGTTATGGATCGCCCTATTAAACTTGTCGATCTTGAAAAAAATGATGCTCTTATAGTCTTTTCTAGAAGAAATGCTTTGAAATATAAACGAGACTTAGAGAATTTAAACTTTAAAGTTTCAATTGTTTATGGACGCTTAAGCCCTGAAGTAAGAAGAGAGCAGGCCAGAAAGTTTGATGAAGGTGAAACCGATATCATGGTTTCCACTGATGCAATTGCTATGGGAATGAATCTTCCAGTAAAAAGAATTGTTTTCTCAGCAGTAGCAAAATTCTGGGATAGTAAAGAATTTCCACTCTCAGACTCTGAGATTAAGCAGATTGCTGGTCGAGCAGGAAGATATAAGCTTTTCCCAGAGGGCTTTGTTACTACTCTTCAGAAAGTCGAGGACGGCGTCGAAACAGTTCGAACGGCAATAAATCATAAGTTAGAACAAAAAACATTGGCGATGGTCGGCCCCGATTTAGATATTTTTAGATCTGTAAATATGGCACTTGAAGAAAGTAATTTGAAAACATTGAGCTTATCAGAATTCCTTCGTCTCTTTAATACAATGTCATTTGAGAAGCCATTTTACTGTGTTGACCTGAAGGAGATGATTGAGTTAGCTGAAACTGTCGAAGAAGCTGATTCTATGGATGTTCTTAGTGATTCTGAGATATTTGGTTTTGCATGTGCTCCAGTTAATCAAGGTTTATTAGAGCATGTCCAGTACTATGTATGGATTCTAAATCATTATGTTGGATCAAAGTCGATTCTTAATGAAGATATTGATGCAGAATCGGACGATATTGATTACCTAGAGACTGCAATTAAATGTGTTGAACTTTATCAATGGCTTGCAAGGCATTTTGATAATAACAATTTTATGTTTGAAGAAGATAAACTTCTCTATAATAAAACTAAGGCCATTGAAAGACTAAATGAATTATTATCTGCTAAAACAACGAAAAAGTGCTCTTCATGTGGATGTAAGTTAGACGACGAATCCAAATTTAATATATGTGAGACTTGCTTTAGTCAAGGGAGATCAAGACGTCATCCTTCAAGAGGTGGACCTCGAGATCGTAAAGCTGGCGCTGGCGCTGGCTCTGGCTCTGGTGGAGGTGCAAACCGTAGAGGTGGATCTTCTGGTGGAAAAAAGAAGTTTAGCAAAAAGAAAGATTCCAATCGAAGCAGTGAACCGAAACGGAGTTCGTCTTCAAAAAAATCTAAAAAGCCTAAAAATAAAGCAGCAGCTTTTCTTAAAGGCTAGCTTCTTACCATATATTTAGCACTACAGTATCTTGCCTTTAAAAACTGCATACTAAACTTTAATTCACCATCTCGTAGTGCGTTTATAAACTTCATGACTTTATCAGTATATTTCTTCGGCTTTATCCACCCTTGAACTGAAGAGTAATAGAGTGCACCACCAGCACCAACGGCTATTAGAAGTGGTCTTGCCATAGGTACTCCGGCTATTTCAAGTCCAACACCTGTAACGGCAAAAAATGACAACAATGTTGCCCTTGACCGTGACCAATTTTCTATTTTTACTAGAGATGCATGTGAGCCCTCATGAATAGTATAACTCTTAAATTTACCCGTTTTATCTAGCACTTTTCGAATTTCTTCTTTAAGTGCTTGGGGATTTTCAACTTGGATCTTTCCTACCTTTAATGCATCTTGTAGCTCTTCAATCTTTTGATACTTACGTACTTGAATGGCAATGTCTCCTGGACCTTGGGCAATCATTCCCATAACTGAGCCCATAAGAATATCACCAGTCAGACCCATTATCGTTGAGGTACCACCGATACCAGCAACAGCTTGAGGTATCTTAATTGCGGTTGCTGTGAAGGCAACCTCAGTAACCCACCATTTAAAATACTCTTCAGCAGACTTAAGTCTTGATAAAATTTTTGTAAACTTACCAGCTTGTTTCTTCTGAGCCATTTTAGTTTCAGCTATGGCCATAGGCTCAAAGAGTGTTGGGTTTTTTTCATAAAGGGATGGATATTTTTCGCGAAAGAATTCTTTGTTTCTACTTAACGACTCTGTAAAGGTTTCAGGATTCATCTTAAAAGATGCTCTTACTTTTTTTGCGAAGTAATTATCTGATTCAAGTAACCATGTTGCCCATTTTCCACTGGTTAGAAAAGACCCATAAGAGTTACTATAGTAAGTAATTGCACCTGAAGCTAAACCTGGCCACAATGCAACTGAGGCTGACATCGAAGCAGATAGGCCTTCCATATAGTAAAGTCCTGCAAACGTACCGGCCATAGTAGATGAGAATCTTATTAGGGTCCAGAACTTTCTTCCATCAAGGAGTGATGCAGGATACCTTTTGAACTTTTTATTTTTTTTAATTTTAGAAGTATAATCAGCAAAATCAGGAACCTGATTATAATGTACTTTCTTGTCCTGAAGTTTAAACTGAGTAAGAAAATTATCTAGATCTCTTGAGCCTTTTAAAGTACTCGTTTCATTACTTACAGCGATGACTTCAGTCTTAAAATTAGGATCGAGTCTTTTATCATCATCAAGTATTTCTTTAATATGTCTAAGTCTAGCTTTGGACTTTTCAGACCCATCGTATTCGCCAAAAAATATTTCAATAGCGACGGCTTTGTTTGGATCTGGATTTTCTTCGTACTGAGGAACCATATGGAGGTAGCCAATATCATTATGCAGATCTGCGCCAGGTTTTAAAAATTTATTTAAATCTAGGTACTGGGACCTGTCGGCCAGAGCAGTAAAACTGAAAAATAAGATGTAAGCTACTGATAATATATACTTCATTCGTGAATTCTCCTCTCTGTATTATCGGATTAAACTGGTGGAACTTTACTTATAAATGGTTGTCGTTAAAGAATAAAAAGCTTATATATTAGGGACTTATGAAGCTATCAGAGTTAACAAACGAAATTGTATTTGAAGGGAGTCTAGACTCTAAGCTTATCCAGTTTGGTAAGGTCGACTTTGATGAGTTCAATCCTATTAGTATCCCAAAACTACCTCAAAGAAATGCAAGCATAAAATTTTCAGAGAAAAGTTTGAGATTTCCTCGTGGACACTTTCATGAAGATGAAAAGAAGGCGATTGCACTCCATAGTTTTGCAAACCATGAGTTACTTGCTATTGAAATGATGGCAGCTGCTTTAAGCCTTTATCCTCATCATACAGATGAATTAAGAAGATTTAAACTTGGAGTTATTAGTTCTCTTAAAGATGAGCAAAAGCATTTTCGACTCTATGTTAAACAATTAAATAAGTTAGGCTATGAGTTTGGTGACTTTCCACTTAATGATTTCTTTTGGAGTCAAATGGATAGCTTAAAGACACCCTCGCAATACTTAGCAGTAATGGCGCTTACATTTGAAGCGGCAAATTTGGACTTTGCTCATTTCTATAAACATATATTTTTAGAGCTAGGCGAGACTGAAATAGCGAATGTGTTAGATATTGTTCTTGAGGATGAAATTAGTCATGTTAATCTTGGAGTGACTTATCTTAATAAGTGGCGGGCAGACAAATCTTTGTGGGATTATTATCAAATGAGTTTACCTTGGCCACTTACTCCTGCTAGATCAAAGGGAAAGCATTTTATTGAACATGTTCGATTAAAAGCAAGAATGGATACAGAGTTTATTCAAAAACTTAAAAACTATGATGATGACTTTAGCATTACTAAAAGAAAAGAATGGAAGAAGTAGCATATTTATTTAATGGTGATTTTGAGAAAGTTTTATTTTCTAAAAAACAGAAAATAATGGCATCTTCTAAAGAGACTCAAGAGTTTGAGTCATTTATTGCTTACCTTGACCCACACAAACATATTTTTACAACAAAAAAAGAATCGATTTCATTTTTAGAAAACTTTTCATTGATAACAGGAGAGTCTTATCTTACCTGTAACAAAGCAAAGGAAATCATTCCATGGTGTAGTGACTATGGAAACGTAGAGACTTTACTTTTTTTACAAGACAAAGTTCAGACTATAAAATTTTTAAAAGAAAACAAGCTGATTGAGCATCATGCAGAAATTCTGTCTCCTGGTGATGTGTTGAAAGAAGATTTTCTTTACAAGGACCCCTATTCACTCAGTGGTATGGGACACTATAGCTATCCTTTGCATGAAAAACGTATCCAAAAATTATTACGTATAAATAATCCAATTATTGAAGAAGAACTATTAAATCGAACTGAAGATTTCTCGCATTTAATTGATCATAATAAAGTTGTTTGTAAGTATATTAATTATGTCGATGATTATTTTCAATATAAAGGCACTTATATCACTGATGATTTTGAATGGGAGAGTAGTCTTGATGAAAGAATGAAGTCGGCACTAGCTTTAATTTTAAATTATACAAGTAAGCATAGTGGACCAATGTCGATTGATGGATTTTTATTTGAAAAAGATGGCATTAAAAGTATTCATCCATGTTGTGAAATTAATGCACGAAAAACGATGGGATACTTTGCTTACCATTTTAAAGAGAGATATTATCCCGACTTTAAGCACTTTAAGATTCTTTTACACCGAAATTCGAGGCAAATTAATTCCTATGAATATTTTAAAGATAAAAACGTTAATCTTTTATCTCCATTAGATAATCGCTTCTATGTATTTTCTTTAGCGGTTAAATCAAGTGAAGAAATGAAAAATATGGAATATGAACTATTTTCGACTTTCTTTTAGAGTTTCGAGTATAATACGGCCGGCTTCCTCGGCAGTTGCTCCATATGAGATAACTCCATCTTGATGCCCGGCCATTACAAATATCCCTGACTGCTTTGACCCAATACAGACTTTTGCTTCTTCTGCCATCTCGTGTGTTCCATAATCAACAGATTCAGAAGTTCTCTCAAATTTATTATCTAACATATATTGCCAGAGTGATTCACTATGTATGTGAAAAATATATTTAATCTGCGGACAGCTTGAATAGATTGCAAAGTGAGTTAGAGACTCGCTTGAAGGGGCGATTGGGCCCAGCGCATCTAATGACATTTTCTCCAGGTTACATTTAGTGATTTTTGTATACTGAGTTCCGTCTAAGTTTGGATGCTTACCCGTTTGAGTGCCGGTAATAATAAATTCATTGTCCCCACTAACAACTCTTCTTGATAAATTACCAAAACCAACCTTTTCTGTCGGGTACTCACCAATTAGGTTCATCTTAAAAAGAATTACGCGCCACTTCTCAACATCAATATAGAGCTTCTCGTCTAGAGCACTAGACTTTTTTAAGTTAAATTTGAACTTGATAACACCTTCACTTGGGATATCTGCCATAATAAATCCTTGAAATCTTTGAAAACAGTTTCGGAAAATGAAAAAGCTGTTTATAATATTATAGAGATTAACTTTATTAATAACAAGTATCTAAAACTGGAGTAATTTATTTCTGATAAAGATGATGAATCAGATATTCTTGATGATGACCTAGGCCATGAGCAGAGTCTTGAAGATAGTCTCGGACTAACTGAATCTACGGAATCATCTGATGATGTTGACCTAGAGGTATATGAGTCTACTGGAACTCTAAATGAAGGTGAACTAGACGAACTTGAATCCCTAGAGAATGATGAGCACTTAGATGTTGAGGCGGATATTAGCGAAGAGTTATTAGCTGATGAAGAGGAAGAATTCGAAGATGAATTTGATGAAGAACTTGATGCAGAAGATTCTCCAAAACAAAGTATTAAAGATAAAATAAATCTCATGATTTCTGATTTGAAAACTAAGATCGCTGGTCTTGGAAAAAAGAAGAAAACTACCAGTGATAAAGTAGTCGAAGAAAGTGAAGACGAAGAATATGAAGAATATGATGGTGATGAACTTGAAGACAGTCTTGAGACTGCTAATTCAAATGGTGAAGTCGTTTCAGAAAAACCAGAGAGTACACTAACTAAAGTTCTAAAAGAACGAGTCCCTGGATTAGCAAAAATACTTAAAGGTAAAGGATCAAAGGCTCCCAAAAGTCCAGACTTAGAAGAGCCTACAGAAGTTCAAGATGGTGATATAGAAATAGAGGGTACTAAGCCTAAAAGAAAATTTGAGATAAAAATTATACATATAATCGTTGTCATTGGGTTAGCAGCAATATTAATTTTACCAGATGAAGAACCAGCAGTGACAGAAGAGGAACCTGATCCGACAACTAAAACGGCTACAGAAAACCCTCTAGATCTACCAGATAAAGAATCAGCGGAACAACCAGTGGAGCAACCAGTGGAGCAACCAGCGGAAGAACTAGTTGAGCAACCAGTTGAACAGCCAGTGGAGCAACCAGTGGAGCAACCAGCGGAAGAACTAGTTGAACAACCAGTTGAACTGCTAGTGGAGCAACCAGTCGAGCAACCAGCTCAAGAACCTGCGGAAGAACCAGTTGAAGACAGTGGTCTTGTTGAAAAAGAAATTCCAGTAGAAATGATTCAACCAGATATTTCAAGTGAGATGACGAAGAAGCTTTTATCAGAACTCGAAGTTAAGCTAAAAGAAGAAATCAAGGATCAGGAAGTATTGGCAGTGTCGAAACCTACATCAGCTCCTACGTATGAAGCAGCAGGAAAAAGTTTAGTTTACAATTGTATTGATAAGCATTGGGCTTGTGTGGATATAGATAGTTATACAAAATGTCGTGAAAACTATTCTTGGAATAAGTCTCAAAGTTTACCACTACAATGTTATCCATTTGCAGTACTTGATTCAAGCTATGACTGTGTAACAGTTCAGCAAGAAAAGATTGATACTATAGGTGATTCAAGCTTTTGTGGTAATTAGAGCTTATGCAGCAGTTTGGTGTTGCTCTTCTTTAAATCTTTTTACAAAGTATTGAACTAATTCTGGATCAAACTGTGTTCCTGAACCTTTAATAAGACTATGTAGTGCTACATCGAAGCTCAATCCTTTTTGATATATCCGACTTGATGTCATTGTATCAAAAGAATCAGCTATAAATAATATGCGAGAAAATAACGGTATCGATTCTCCACTTAAACCATTCGGGTAACCTTTGCCGTCAAATCTTTCATGGTGATGTTTTACAAACTCAGCTAAATCTTTAAGTTGATCAAAGTTTTTAAGAATTTGTGAGGAAAGAAGTGGATGTTTTCTAATGATGAAATACTCTTCCTCATTTAATCGGCTAGGTTTAGTTAAGATATATTCAGGAATCTCTATTTTTCCAATATCATGATACATTGCTGTTAGTCTAAGTTTAGAAAGTTCAATTTGAGACAACCCAAGCTCTTCTCCGATCATTAAAGAAAAATCACAAACTCGCTGAGCATGTGCTAGTGAGTAGTTATCCTTAGAGTTAACAGCTTTAAGAATAGTAGATAAAGCAATTTCACTTGCTTGAGCAGATTGAACCGATAAGTCTTCAATCTTCTTTTCCATCTGTACAATTGTATTTGACTGGGAAACTTCAGTATTACTATTTCTATTGCTCATTTATTTACCTCATAGTTGATACAAATAGCTTCTCGGTTGTTTTAACTGAAAATAAAATGTAAAATAGATTGAATGTTTACATAGATGTAACGTACTGATTTTAGGAGTTTTTCTTGATAGTTATAGATGAAAATACAGCTGTTGTGTCTTGGTTGAACCAATTAGAGCGCAAAGATGAGTTTGGATATGTCAGGCTTGATATTGATACTTTTGAAGTTGCAGGCGGCCTAGATACTGAACTTATATTAATTGAAGATGTGGTTTACTTGCAAATGAGTAAAGTTCTTTTGGATAAGTTGAGTCTCTGTGCGGGCGTTATAATATTTAAAAGTTCTGATGCTCCTCTTGTAAATTACCTTCGTAATATTTTATCTGTCATTGATAGTAAAATGAATCAAGAGTTGGTCATTAATCAAATTTTATTTTTTGAAAATCAGTTTAGAGTTAATAATATTCTGAAATCACAGTTAATAACTATTAATAAAGAATTAATTGAAATTGGTGGTGGCGTAGAGTCCCAAATCGTAAGAATAAAAAAGGCTTATGAACAAAATGTACCCAAAAGACTCTCAGAGTTTAAGGGGGTAAATATACTTTCAAAGTATGCCGCCGGCGAAAATATGGGGGGCGAATTTTTTGATATGTTCTCTACAGAGAATAAAATATTTTTATTAATGAGTTCAACAAGTTCATATCTAGCGTCAAGCAGTATCTTACAGTGCTTTGCTGAGATGAAAAGTAGCGGAGATATTTCTAAGAAATCTGAGCTTCAAACTCTAGAGAGTATTAGGGCCGAAGTTGTAAACATGAATCACGGAAAGAGTAAGGAAATTGAAGTTCAAATCGCAACTTGTATTCTTGACTTGCAGACGCTAAAGATCTCTGGGCATATCCTTGGAAACTTTCAATTTTTAAGTTCAAATACAGAGCATAATAAGAATTACTCGAATCCAATAACATCAGATCTAGAAGATGCTTATTTCGAAGCTCAAATCGTAAGAGGAGAGCGAATTTTATTTAACTCACCAGGATTTATTCATAATTGGAATAGTATTGAGTCTAATTTTTTATTAGAAGAGTTAGTTCTTAATAGAAAACTTCGCTCTTTAGACATTCTAGATGAGGCTTTTTTTAATTTGAAGAAAAACTCAACTACCGAGTTTCTTCCTTATGATGCATCAGCAGTTTTGTTGGAGGTAAAAGATAATGTTATGTTACAAGTTTAATTTATTTATTATGTTGTTATTAATCTCAGCAAGCTCTATTGGGAGTGATGAAAAATTCACATCTGAACAATGTCTTAAGGCACAGCTTGAAACTAATATTATTCATTCTGGAAAACTTTTTGGGCTCATTAAGAGTGACTTAAAGATATCAAAAGGTGAATGTATCATAAAAGTTACATACAAAAATATACTTGAAACAAAGTGGATTGTTGATGTTTGTCGAGAGCCGATTCATGTCAAGGTTACCTCCAAAGGAAGCCAGGATGTTTATAAAAGGGTTAAGGAGTGTGATGCTGGAAACCCTACTGACTTTTGTACGCATTGGAATGAGTTGAGTAATGTTCTTCAAGACCACGGACTTATCTTTGCCAGTGGTGAAAGAGAAAATATAACGACCTCACATGGTAAAACATATTGTACTTACCTACTTCTAAAGAAGCATCTCGGAAAAGGTATCTTATTCTCAAAATATGATGTTCCTGGTAGTATTTTTGAAGACGACCTTGTTTCAGACGAGAGTTGTGATTTACCCGAGTCTAAAAAATTAGTGCCAGTAAATTCCAATATGAGTACTAAGAACAATTTTGTTCAATCTGATCAGAATAGTTCCGTCGACAAAGTTGAAGCGATTGAACAAACAGCTGATAAGCTAGTTGAGGAAGCTAAGTTTTAGCCTTTACAGTAACTGGTACACTTTTACATATTTATAGTAAACCCTTTAAAGTTATTTAAACCTTAAAGGGTTTATTATGAGAAAGCTGTCTGTTTTTTTGACACTTGTTCTATTATCATCTTTCAGCACTTTTGTCTTCGCAGATAATGTATGCCAAGAAGTTGAGTTGCGTGAGTACCAAAAACCAAATTGGAGAGAGAGTCTCAGTGATGGTCTTAAAGGTGAGCTCGTAAGGCAAATAGATAGAAGGGACGACCTGTTTGAAAGACTAAGCCCAGAGATAGAGTATGGGGTTAATCAATATATCGACCTTGAGCTTCAGTTTAATCGATCAGTAAAAGATAATTTACCCAAATTAAACTCTGAATGTATGACAGGAGATGATCTTTTTTCAACTAAAGTTCAGAACAGATTACAGCTTGAGATTAATGCTAATGTTGAAGGGGAGTTTTTGTTCTCTGAGGGAGTGGCCGGTCTACATTTAGTCCACTCTACTAATAACTATGGCATTAAGTCTGAGAGTGGGTGTGATATATTTTAAATACTTAATTGATAGAAAAAATAAGAGAGGCTCCACATTTTATACCGCCGCTTGTAGTGGAAAAGATAAAACTCTTTTCTTAGTTTATTATGAAAAATTAATTAATTTCTTTTCACTAACAACAAAGAAGACACTTTCCTACTTTGTGGATACAGAAAAGGGAAAAGTGTTTGCTGAAGATCTCTTGGCACCATTAAAGGTACATTCTATGCTTGGGGTCCCAATGGATCACAGGGTATCTTTTGAAAATAATACTGATCATGCAATTGGTGATATTGTAGAGCACACAAGCTTCTATGGAATTAAGCCACTTGATGTGACGATTTACTTGTTTTCCTCTATTATTCCAAATTACACAAAGTATTAAAGAATATTTAGAACACTTGCTTTTAAAAAAATGATTGGAAATCAGGTCGAAGTTGAAATTGAAGATACCTCACTTTCTGGATACAGTGCGGAAATATATAAAATAAACCCTAAGCTTCTTGGACTTGTAAAAATTAATTTGGGGAAGTGGGGACTTGAAGATTTTCATGAAAGAAAAAACTACTCCAGAAACTTCGAATTGACCTAACAAAAGTCAAGGGGGTTGAGCTTTTTAAGAAAATTCTTCTTTCTGCTTATCAACCAACTTTTAGCTTGAATAAAGACTCTATTCTCATTGATATTACTGACTATGAGAAAGTCGTGAAATCTTATTCACCAGTTTTTACTGATGGGTACGGAGATGATAATCGTAGTGTTTTAAAGTTTTCAAGTACATTTAATTACGAAAAGTGAAAAATTACAAATCTTAAACATGTCTTAGTTGATGAGAGTAAGTACTCTAAAGTCGAAAAACTAAATTCAAAGAGCTTCGCTCATAATATTAATTTTAAATTTGGATTCATAAAGATAAATCCAAAGGATACTAGTTTTCAGTGCCGTATGGGAATTGAATTTACGAAAGGTGAGGTCCTTGCTGTAGATACATCAATGAATATCGAATGTAATTATCATAATCGTTATGCAGAGAAGAAACACTCCGAAGATATCGTCGAGTTTCTTGAAATGATTCAACATGAAAATATGAATCAAGATCATAAAAAGATTTTAGAGCATTTAGAGTTCGCTGATAGAGAGAGAATTTCAATCTATTCTAATATCAGCTTTTCTAAGTCCGATATTGATAAGATTATGTCAAGTGATGAGGATGTGATGTATCACGAAGTTGCAAAACTACTATTTGGTAATGATGCTGATAATATTTTTGCAAAAAAATATCATCGTGTATGGCATAGAATAAAAACTGATAGTCGTGGTAGAGGTTCTTTACAAAGTACTCGCTTATATCGGAACTGCTCTCAAGTCCTATATACTTATAATATAACAGACTCAAAGAATCATCAGTATAGTGAATTTAATGGCATTGTGAGAAATGATAAGGGAATAAATGCTTATAAAACAAGTGCATGTTATAACTACTTTAGAAGAGCAAAGAAAATTGTCACGGCCATATCGAGCGTTAAGGATCAAATTATTGCGATACTGCGATTGCAAAGTTCTTAAAACTCTAAATGATGCAAAGTTGATAGGATTAGCTCAGTCACTTCTTGTTAAACTTGCTGGAGGCTTTAGTGATGTACACAACTATATTACCTGTTTTTGAGCGTGGAATTATTGCTGAGTTGGATGCCACTTTTGATCCTCGAATAGGACAAGTCTCTTACAGTACGCAGAAATGTCGCACGAACGAACTTATCGTAGAGTTAGATTTAATTTATAAAATCAAAGAAAAAAAAGATATCTTTGCAAATATCGTCATTGCGAAAAATCAAATCTTAGCAGATGAAATTCAAGCAGAGTATAAAGTGAGTTTTGATGACATGGTATTTAAAGATGGTAAGTATAGGTTTAAGCTAACGTTACCGTATGGTGTTGGAACAGATGAAGAGCATCATATTTATTTAAGGTTAATGAATGATGAGGGGTATGGACTCTCAAAAGAGACTAAAACTTTTACTAAGGCCAATATAATTACAAAAAAATAGGCTCCTGTTGGAGCCTTCTTGCTTACACTAAATTTCCGTTTTCACCTATAATCTTTAGAATGTGATTGGCCAATTCATCTTTTGTTGTATCAATTTTGTAATCGTTTGCTAGCATCCATTCATCATTATAGATTTTTCCAGCATAACGGTTTCCTGAATCAACCATTATTGTGAGTATCTTTTCTGGTTTCGAAAGAGTTTTTGCGTATCTAATCGCTCCAACTACTGCAGAGCCACATGAGCCTCCAGCATAAATCCCTTCTTCTTTTAGCAGGCGCCTAGTCATTTGAAATGACTCTTCATCTCCAACAACAACGAAGTCATCAATGATATCGAAGTGAACATTATCTGGGAGGAAATCCTCTCCAATTCCTTCAAGTACGTATGAGTGTGCCTCTCCCATTTCACCTGTTTTTTTATAATGGGCAAGAATAGATCCTTCGCAATCAACAGCGACTATATTCATTGAAGCTTTTTTTTCTTTTAGAAACTTCCCTATTCCAGAAATTGTTCCTCCTGTTCCAACCGCCGCCATAAACGTATCGAACTCAGCATTTGTTTGTTCAAAAATCTCAGGTCCAGTTTGCGTGTAGTGGCACATCATATTGGCTTCATTTGCATATTGGTTTAGAACAAATGCATTTGGAAGTTCTGCTAGAGCTGCTGCAACGGAGTAATAACTTCTAGGATCTTCTGGTTCTACATTCGTAGGACAGACAATGACCTTGGCTCCGAAAGCTTTAAGGTTATCAATTTTTTCTTGGGATTGTTTGTCGGCCATAACAAAAACACATTTATAACCATATGTATTAGCAAAGAGAGCAACACCTACACCGGTGTTTCCGGATGTACATTCAACAATCGTTCCTCCGGGCTTTAGATCACCTTTTCGAACAGCTTCTTCACACATATAGACACCCATACGATCTTTAATTGATCCTCCAGGGTTCATGTATTCAAGTTTAACATATATTTCAGACTCAAGATCATCTGTAACAGAGTTGAGTTTTATAATCGGTGTATTCCCAATAGCAGAAATGATATTCGTATTCTTAAATTTTTCCATAATTCTCTCCTAGCAATTCTTCCAAGTTTGAGTGAGACCCTTTAGGTGGTCAAGAGGGGAGAGGCTTATAACCTCTGGAAACTCTAAGACCTTCTCAAAAGAATCTTTTAACGATTTTTTTAAATGTCTTTCACGATTTAATAATGTTTCTTTTAATTTATAATTTTTATGATCTGCTGATGGGCTCCATTTCATTAGCTCATTCTCAATACATTTATTTAATACCATGTATGATTTGTTTGTAATGAGACCTTTTGCATGGGCCTTTAACTGAAGAGCTTCTTCTAGTTTATTTTGTTCAACACTAGTTACTAAGAACCAATTTGAATATTTATCGTCTTTAAGTGTTTGTTGTAATTGAAGTGCAGCCAGAAAGGATGATTTTGTTTTGTAGATGGCCAGCACTGCCTCAATAAATTCATCAACAAATTGGTCGCCCGTAACCTTACTAAGGTAAGAAAGTAATTTTTTTATACCGCTCGAAATGACCTTATTAAATATTTTTTTCCCAATATTAACACCAGTTAAATCGGTTTTCTTTCCTAGGTAGTTAAAGATATCCACAAAGGATTTATCAAAAAAGACTTGAATTCTCTGTGTGGCATCTAAAAAGTCTAGGAAGTGGCTTCCTGGTGGAGTGTCGAGTACGATTGTATCGTATTTCCCACTCAGATAGTTCATGTTAAGTTCTACAATAGATAGGATTTCATTGAGACCACCGTAGGGCCTAGTTAAGATACTTACAATTCTGTTTTGAAGAACTTCTTCCGCATTGGACTCTTTGGCCATACGTGCAAATGTCTTTTCAGGATTCATTAACTCAACAAATAGTTCTAGATTTTCACCTTCACTTAAAGGATCAGTCACTTGGATGACTTCACCTTCACCTTCAAGCTTTAACAGGTCTTTTAATCTTTTTGCAGGATCTATAGTTATGAGTAAAACTCTATTTCCCGACCTTGCAAGCTCTATTGCCCTTGAAGTTGCTAAAGTGGTCTTCCCAACACCGCCGGTACCGCTGAATATTTCAAATTGTTTATTTAGTTGACTCACTCTCTACCTATGCAAAATATATAGTGTTTATACAAGACTTTTCATGGATGGTACAAGTTCTTTTATTAGTGAGGTATTATCCTCTGTCAGAACCAAGTTTATTGTTACACTCAATTCTGCTTGGTTTTGACCTATTGCTTCAACTTCGTTTGCAATTTTTTTCTTTAGAAATTCAGGCAGCTCTTCATTTGCATAATCCTTCAAAGTGAAGTTGCAACAGATATCTATTTTGTATTGGAAGTCTTGATTAATTTGTTGTTTGAGCTCTCTTGCTTCTTGCAATGATAGAGTTGTGGGAATTGTAATGACATTTATCTTGACGAAGTTTTCTTGGCGCATACGTGACAGCATGAGTTTTGTATCATCGAATATGGCACCACTTTTAAAAATCTCACTGAAGTTTGTTGTCGCCTGTAGCATTGTAAGTGCATGTCCAGATGATGGTGAGTCTAGTACTAAGACAAGGCTAGGATCATCCTCAAGCATAGTAAGTATCTGCCCAAGATAAATAACATAGTTGAAACCAGGGATCATATTTATTAATGATTTAAAGAAAGGAGTTTTAATGATCCATGAGGCAATTGTCTTCGAGTTTAATTTTCTAGCAATATAGCCTTGTGCACACTCTAAAAGGTCTAAGTCTAGAACTTGAACTCCGAGCTCATTGGCTTCTTTCAACAGCACATTATATTGAAGACTACCTTCATCTAGCTTACTTGTTTTAAAGAATACTAATTTTACATTTTTATTTTGATTTTTAAGGTACTTAGAAAAGGAAAGTGACAGAGTTGATTTTCCAACTCCGCCTTTACCGGTAAATATATAAAATCTACTTAGGTCATCCATCGGAAGATTTTTAGAACATATACATAGAAGTAAGTAGGAGTTTGAAGTACGAACCACTTACGTTCTCTGTCTCATCTTGTTTAATTTCAAACGGATAATGGTATTGAGCGATTAAGCCCGTAACAAATTTAGAATTTAATCTTAAATCAAGTCCACCACCAACATTAAATCCAAACGTATACTTAGGATCTGATGTTTTTCCATCAGAATCTTTAATTTGTGGCATATAAAAGCCAAGGCCACCAAGAAGGAAAGGAGAGAATGCATCAAATTCGTATGACCTTGCTTTGATACTCATCGTGTAGCCTCTTAGCCATACCTTTTTTTCTTTGTGCTCATGTGTAGATATATGGGCATTTAAAAGGAGGTCAAAAGAATAACTAGCTGTATAAGTATAAAGTAAGTCAGCAGCGATTTTGTTATCACCTTTTTTTTCAAAGTTACCTAGAAGAAAAGTTTGTCCAAGTCCAATTCCAATTGCGTGCTTGTGGATTTCTCTTGCGGCAGCAGTTAAAATTTTTTTCGTTTCTTGTTTAACTTCTTCTGTTTCTTTGGCAAAAACAGTCGTGTTTGAAACTAAAAAACTCATGGTCATTACGACCATGAGTTTAGCTATTAAGCTTGTCATATATAATACTTCTTTAATTAGTTTAAAGTTGTAGTCGTTGTTTCAATGTTATTTAAGTTAACATTTGAATTCATAAAACCAGGTGACATAGTTGTTTCTTCAACCTTTGGAGCAGCAATAGTCTCAGGTCTAGGAACGATAGCAGTAGGGAAGTCTAGGTTTAACTGAGCTTCTAATCCTCTGATGTATCCAGTAAGAGTTCCCTCTTCACTTCTAATTACTCTCTTTAAAAGTTCAGTATCAGCTGGCTTTAAAGATTTTCTTTCTTGGTCAGCAAGAAGTTGTAATTGAGTCATGTAAGTGATGTCATTCTTAGTTTTATTATCGATTACCTGAATTTCATTTCCTTCTCTTACGATTTGAGAAATTTCTTCAAGAGTTACGTAGCATGATTGAAAAGTGTCATAAAGTTTTCTGTTTTGATACCTTTTGATAATTCTTACGTCTTTCATTTTGGTTTTCCCCTATTGTTTTGTCGCTCATTAATTTTAGTGAGCTAATTCATTGTTAATCCCCATGTCGTAGCGCGACTAAATAAATAACGCTACAGCACATTTCTTTTTATGCACCACTTAATACACGCCAATGGCGAAAAATGTCAACCCACATAGTCAAAAAAAATGGATTATTGCGTAAATTTAGTTAAACTAAGTACTTTTTACTCGTTGTGGCATGAAAAAAGTCCATGGTTTGCTTCTTCTACACCTTTTTTTAAGAACTAAATAAATTTATTTCATAGTAAGAACTGTATTTGGGGCAAATTTGTTCTTTTTTCGAGATTCCAGACAAATCCTTTAATAAAATACGTACTGAGCCGATTAGTTAGCATGAATATCATGTGAATCCACACATGATTTCGAGGATTTAGATGCTATATCATAAAATGTCGATCTCTCTTTTACTCGCTTTTGTGTTAACAAGCTGTGCAACGAACTCAGTAGATAAGAAGACTGAGCCTAAGCAGCTAACAAGAGTTGAAATTGAGGCGATGAATACCAAGGCAATAGATAGAGTATCAAAACGACTTGAAGAGCTTTCTGTGGCAGCTAAAGCTTCTGGTCCGGACAAGGTTAGGTTTTTAGCTTCAGACATGTATTTGAAGGCTTCAGCGGCTTTGATGGAAGGTGATTACCAAGCAGCGAATCTTATCTTTGAGCACCTTATTACTTTAGAGCCTAATGACGATTTTATTAAGCAAAAGTATGCGGTAAGTCTTATTCGAACTGGAGATATAGAAGACTCTGAGAAAATTCTTGCAGAGGTTTTTAATAATACAAAGAAAAAGGATGTAAAGATAGGACTTGTTCTTGCTGGAGTCTATTCTAGTCTCGGTAAGGTCAAAAAATCTAGATCTATATATAAGAGACTTATATCACTTCATCCAAAGCAAGAAGAGGCCTGTATATTCTTAGCAAAGTCATATGCCCTGGAGAAGAAAACTTCCAGAGCATTAAATTTATTGAAAAAATGCGCAAAAAAGAATCCAACAAAAGGTATTTATGGGTACTATATGGGGAAAATTTTTGTAGATAAAAAGCAATACGTACCTGCCAAAAAATATTTTCAACAAGCTTTAAGAGCGCAACGAGACTTCTCTCAAGCAGTAATGGCACTAGGTTTAATCCAAGAAGAATTAGGTCACTTTCAGAAGGCCAAAAGAACTTACAAGAACTATTTAAAGAAAAATCCAAACGATACTCTTATCCTTTCACGCTTGGTTCAGCTCTTGTTTACGATTGAGAGTTTCACAGAGGTGATTGAATACGCTGAAAGACTCAGTGACTACGAACCTGACAATCTTAATTTAAAAGTTAAATTAGCGATTATATATAAGGATGTTAAATCCTATAGGAAAGCAGTGCGTATCTTTAAAGACCTTTTAGTTTTTGCTCCTGACAATGATCAGATCTTGTATTATTTGGGTGCAACTTTTCAGGAAACGAAAGACTATCAAGACGCGATCGAATACTTTGGTAAAATCAATGTAGATAGTGGTCTTTATCATGATAGTTCTTTTCAGATCGCCCAAATGTTATCGTATATGGCAAAAGGTGAATATTTAGAAGACAAAGGCCAAGGGCCTATTCATAAGGAATTTGTAAAGTTCATCGACGGGAAAATTAAAGAAATTAATGCTTTTAAAGTCGACTTTAGTGTTGTTAAGGCAACATACTTTGAAAATTTAGAGGACAATAATGAAGCTATTGAAACTCTAGAATACGTCAAAGAAGATAAGGCATTCAATAATGAACACCGCTTCTACCTTGCCGCGCTATTTGAAAAAGAAAGTAAATACGATAAGGCGACAAAGCTAATTGAGGAAATCTTAGAGACTGATCCGAAAAATGCACATGCATGGAACTTCTTGGGCTACTCCATGTTAGAGAGAGGTCAGAAACTTGATACAGCTCTCGATTATATTAAGAAAGCAATTAAGTTAAAGCCTAATGATGGCTATATTAGAGACTCTTTAGGTTGGTATTACTTTAAGACCGGCAAATACAAAATGGCATTAGTTGAGTTAAGAAAAGCGATAGCTCAAGTTCCCAATGATGTATCTATTAATAAGCACCTAGCTATTGTATATACAAAGATGAATAACTTCTCAAAAGCGAAAGAATTTATCAGGAAAGCTCTTGCTTTCTCTCAAAGTGAATCAGATAAAAAAGAGCTAAATGAAGTTCTGAAGAGCCTAGAGAAGAACAGAATTCCGGCCTCTTTTGAAATCTCTGAGTAAACTTCTTTGTTGTAAACTTATACTGAATCATTCATAGTCTATGTATGAACTACTTAGCGATTTTCATTTTATTTTTTCTTGTAGGATGTGGGCATCTTAAGACTAAATCCCTTGAAAAAAATCTAAAAAAAGCCTCTCAGGCCGTATGCTTATCATCAGATGGAAAAGGCAGATTAGGGATATTAGAGCGGAAATATGTATTTAGCTACGAAAGTGTGCTTGATAAAGAGCTGGCCAACTGGATATTGGCGCTCAGCTTTCCTCTAAGGGATCAAGAGACTTTTACAATTGATTGGAGTAAAGAAAATCAAATCAAGTTTGAATCATCCGTAGAGGATAAAATTCTTAAGGAAAATAAGAATATCAATCCCAACTCACTTCATGAGTTTACACAAAACCTCGGACACTTACTTCACGAAATAATTAATAGAAATGACAAAGTAAATAACGCTTCGCCGTCTAAATTTATTTGGGACGTAACTAATAAAGAACTATTGGTCACAAATAGGTCGAAGACATTTAAGGCTTCATTTCTCAACCTTGCTGCGTTGGGTTATTTTGGTTTGATGCGAATAGAATATATGGGAATTAACGAGCAAAGTTATAAATTAGAACTAGTTGTAAGAAACTGTCATAAAAAATAGGTAATTCTGACACCAATTGTAGACTTTTCTTAGTGCCAAATTGCACTAGTTGTCAAAATTCTTTGCATTGTTTAAAAAACCATAAGAAACTTTTAGGTAAAAATTTTAAAGGGGTAGATATGTTTAAATTTGGATTGAGTATTGTATTGGCGACAGCCTTTATGACAATAGGGTGTACAAAGAAAAAGAACTACGATGAAAAAGTTCTGCTTAGAAATGTTAAAGCAAAAATTAAAGGACTAGATCCCGTAAATGCTGGTGACACTTATTCTAGTAGAGAGATCTCTAGAATCTATGAAGGTCTTTTAGAGTATCACTACTTAAAGCGTCCCTATACATTACAACCAAACTTAGCTGAATCAATGCCAGTTGTATCTGATGATGGACTTACTTATACATTTAAAATCAAGAAAGGCATTCTGTTTCAAGATAATAAATGTTTCCCCGAAGGAAAAGGAAGAGAGCTAAAAGCATCTGACTTTGTGTACTCTATAAAAAGAATGGCCGACACAAGAAATATCTCAACTGGTTGGTGGCTTCTTGATGATAAAGTTGAAGGACTAAATGCTTGGAGAGATAAATATTCAGGAAAAGCTGCAAACTACTCTGACGAAATCGCAGGTATTAAAGCGCTAGATGACTATACTCTTCAATTTAAATTAACGACTAAATATCCACAGTTCTTGTACTCTTTAGCAATGGTTTATACTTTCGCTGTTCCATATGAAGCTGTAGCAATGTACGGTGAAGAGTTTTTAAATAATCCAGTTGGTACTGGTGCTTTTATGACTGAAACATACAAGCAAAGTAATAAAATAGTATACGTAAAAAATCCAAATTATAGAGATGTTTTCTACCCGTCGGAAGGAGCTCCTGGTGATAAGGAAAGAGGACTACTGAAAGATGCAGGAAAAAAGCTACCACTTGTTGATAAAATAGTTGTAAATATCGTCCCAGAATCATCTCCACGATTTCTATCATTTGAAAACGGCGATGTTGATTTTTCTGAAATACCAAAAGATAATTTTGAGTCAAGTGTTACTCCATCAAAAGAAGTTACAGAGGCCTTCAAAGCAAAAGGAATAGAGTTAGAGATCGTTCCTGATTTAGATATCACTTATATCGCATTTAATCATGATGATCCGTTATTTAAAAATAATCTAAAACTAAGACAAGCAATGAGTCTTGCTTATGATGTTGGAAGATCAAATGAACTTTTTCAAAATGATAGAGCAGTCGAAGCTCAAACAATCATCCCTCCTGGAATTGGTGGTTATGATAAAGATTTTGTAAACGAATTTGCAAAGTATGATTTAAAGAAGGCAAAAGCACTACTTGCAGAAGCTGGATACCCAGGTGGAAAAGGTTTACCTACAATTGTATATGACACTCTTGCTACGACGTTATACAGACAAAGTAGTGAGTTCTTTAAAAAATGTATGAATGATATCGGAGTGAATATTGAGGTAAGACAAAATACATGGCCTCAACTAGTCGATAAAACAAAAAAGAGAAAAGCACAGATGTTTGGAATGGCGTGGTTAGGCGACTATCCAGATGCTGAAAACTTTCTTCAACTACTTTATGGACCGAACGCAGCTCCAGGACCAAATGGATCAAACTATAATAACGCTGAATTTAACAAAGAGTTTGAAGCAGCAAAAGTTATGCAACCAGGACCAGAGAGAGCTGCAAGATACGCTGCTCTTGCACAAAAGGTTGCAATGGATGTTCCTTTAATTATAAATCTACATAGAACAACTTATATCTTAAAGCACTCATGGCTAAGAAATCACAAGTTCTCAAGTTTTGAGCATGGAAACTCTCAGTATTATGCTGTTGATATGGATGCAAAAGAGAAGACGATCAAGTCAGGTGTGTTAAGAATGAATCATAAAAAAGCTACAGCAAAGGTAGATTAAAATGAATGGTAACTTAAACTATATAATTAGAAGACTGATTTATTTGATACCAGTTCTACTCGGTGTATGTTTTTTAATTTTTATTTTGTTTAATGTCGTTGCACCTGATCCTGTAAATATGATGCTTGGTAAACACCCTACGGCAGATCAAATCATAGAAGTCAGAGAGCAGTTAGGGCTAAATAAGTCTCTTCCTGCTCAGTACCTAGACATTGTAAAGTCTGCTTTTACTTTTGATTTCGGAAGATCTTGGGCCACGAAACAACAAATTTCCACAATGTTTATGAACGGTGCAATACCTTCACTTACTCTGACTATACCAGCATTTTTTATTGCTACATTTTCCAGTATTATATTTGCTGTCATTGTCGCTTATTTTAGAGGTAAGGGAGTTGACCTTTTTATACGCGTAACTTGTATCGCGATGATGAGTATCTCATCTCTTGTTTATATTCTCGTTTTTCAATATTTTCTAGCTTATAAGTGGGGATTATTTGAGATCTCTGGCTATGAATATGGCTTTCCAAACTTTTTATATTACGTCTCTTTACCGATTTTGATTTGGGTCGTACTAAGTTTAGGCCCAGACATTAGATTTTACAGAACTCTAATTCTAGATGAGATTTACCAAGACTATGTAAGAACCGCTAAAGCAAAAGGCTTAAGTGAAAGAACGATTATGTTTAAACACGTTCTTCGAAATGCGATGATTCCAATTGTGACTTATACAGTTGTGCAATTACCCTTTTTACTTTTAGGCTCACTGTTATTAGAAAGCTTCTTTAGTATTCCTGGTCTAGGAGATATGACTATTAGTGCACTTAATGCGTCTGACTTTCCAGTTTTAAAGGCAATGTCGATTGTTTCTGCCGTTGCTTACATAATATTCACTTTAATTCAGGATATTGTTTATACAGTAGTTGATCCAAGAATAAAATTACAATAGGATAGATATGTTAAAGCAAAACACAATTAATGATGTTAGGGGAGCAATGTCTCCGTCAAAAAAGGCTGATAAAATTAATACAGTACTGAAAGATAGGTCGTTATGGCTGGATGCTTGGCATAGATTAAAGCAGGATAAGATTGCAGTTGTTTCTCTTGCAATAGTTCTTTTCTATGCTGTTGTTGGATTACTATCTGCGATGGGTTTACTCGCCGCTAATTGGAATGAAGTCGTAGGGCCTAGCTATGCACCCCCAAGTGCAGACTATTGGTTTGGAACTGACTTTTTAGGTCGAAGCGTCTCACGAAAAATAATTAGTGGAACCCAAGTCGCTATGAGTGTTGGGCTTATATCATCTTTAATTGCAATTCCAATTGGAGTTGGACTAGGAGCTTGTGCAGGTTATTTCGGGAAGTGGGTTGATGAAGCTATTGTATGGTTTTACACAACCTTCTCTTCAATTCCTAGTATTATGCTTCTTATGAGTATTGCTTTTATCATACAAAAATTTCAAGTAGAAATTTCTGAAGTATTTGGAGCTAATTTTGATATCGGATTATTTGCTGTTTTTATCGCCTTAGGGCTGACGTCTTGGGTTGGACTATGTCGCCTGATACGTGGTGAAGTAATGAAGCATAAAAATAGAGAATACGTACAAGCTGCTGATGCACTTGGTGCAGGTCATACAAGAAAACTTTTTAAGCATATTCTTCCAAATGTTACTCATATTATAATTATTAATACTTCATTGCAGTTTCAGATAGCAATTAAATCAGAGGTTATTCTTTCTTACTTGGGGCTTGGAGTTTCCGGTCAACCAAGTTGGGGAACAATGATTAATGATGCTAAAGAGGAGCTTGCTCGAGGTGTATATTGGCAACTACTTGGTGCGACTATAGCCATGTTTGTGGTTGTTCTCGCATTTAATATTTTGGGTGATGCCCTAAGAGATGCGCTTGATCCAAAATTAAAAGGAAAATCTTAAATGAGTGATTTATTAGAAGTTAAAAACCTATGCGTTGACTTTAATACACCGGAGGGAGTTGTTAGAGCAGTTAATGATATCAGTTTCACTGTTCCTCAAGGTAAGACGATAGGACTTGTTGGAGAGTCAGGCTCAGGAAAATCAGTTACTGCTTTAGCTGTTATGGGACTTATCCCCAATCCTCCAGGATTTATATCTGGTGGAGAGATATTATTTGAAGGTACTGATCTTGTGAAGTCACAAGAAGACTATATGAGAAAAGTTCGTGGGAATGATATTGCGATGATTTTTCAAGAACCAATGACTTCGCTGAACCCTGTCTTTAGAGTTGGTGATCAGATTGCAGAAGTCTTAATTCTACATATGGGAATGACTAAAAAACAAGCTTGGGATAGAGCGGTTGACCTGATAAACCAAGTTGGTATTCCAGACCCTTCTCGCTCCGCCTTGAAGTATCCTCATGAAATGAGTGGTGGGCAAAAACAAAGAATAATGATTGCAATGGCCATTGCTTGTGAGCCTAAACTTTTAATTTGTGATGAGCCAACGACAGCTTTAGATGTCACAATCCAACAGCAAGTTCTTGAGCTTATGTTTGACCTTCAAGATAAGTACAAAATGGGAATGCTCTTCATCACCCATGATCTAGGTGTTATTGCTGATATCGCTGATGATGTCGTTGTTATGTATCGCTCAAATCTTGTAGAGCAGAATACGTGTGAAAATATTTTTACGGGAGCAAAACATCCATATACTAAAGGACTACTGTCATGTCGTCCGGCCTTAGATCGTAATCCGGAAAGACTGCTTACTGTAAGTGATTTTATGGAAGAAGATGGATCTGAGATTGTAGTAGATGATGAAAAAACAATAAAAGTAGATAAAGTCTATAATGTTGATGAAGAGAAGAACCCATATCTCTTGGAAGTGAATAATTTAAGTGTTCATTTCCCAATTAAGGGGGGAATCTTCGGAAGAACTGTTGATCATTTTAAGGCAGTAGATGATGTTTCATTTAAGCTCAGAAAAGGGATGACATTAGGACTTGTTGGAGAATCAGGTTGTGGTAAAACAACTCTTGGTCGAGCACTTCTAAGGCTACTTGAGCCAACATCTGGACAGGTTATTTATGATGGTATCGATATTACTGCTTTAGATAAAAAAGAATTGAAAGGTATGCGTTCTCGTGTGCAAATTATATTTCAAGATCCATACTCATCATTAAATCCAAGAATGACTGTAGGAGAAATCTTGCTAGAGCCAATGAAGCTTCATAGTATTGGAAAGGATAAAATTGAGAGGATTGAGAAGGCTAAATGGCTAATGGAAAAAGTTGGTCTCAAGGCTGATCAACTTGCAAGATATCCTCATGAGTTTTCAGGGGGGCAAAGACAGAGAATTTGTATTGCCAGAGCTCTTGCAGTTAACCCAGAGTTCATCGTTTGTGATGAGTCTGTTTCAGCGTTAGATGTATCAGTGCAGGCACAAGTTTTAAATTTATTACTTGATCTTCAGGAAGAGTTTGGTCTTACATATATTTTTATTTCTCATGATCTTTCAGTCGTTAATTTTATTTCAGATGAAGTGGCAGTTATGAATGCTGGTCAATTTGTTGAGCTAGATCAAGCAAATAATATTTATCTAAAGCCTAAAGAAGATTATACAAAAAGACTTTTAGCTGCAATTCCTAAGGGGATTCCGAAGTCATTAATTGAAGGGCAAGCTTAAGCTGGCCCTTTTGTTGAGAATAATTTTTCAGATAAGTACATGCCTAGAAGACCTAGTGTGAACCCAAAGTAGACATTAAAGTTCCAGTTAAGTTCAAAGATGAATGTATTTAGAAAGACTGCGATCACTCCAAATAGATACGCAGAGACAACATTTTGAAAAGTCAGCCTGGCAAATTTAAATATTGTTGTTCCAAAGAAAACAGCAAGAAGTGAGCCAGCAGTCCAAGAGGTAATTCTTAATCCAAACATTAATAAACCATCACTTTGTGCAGCAATAAATGCAATAAGCATAAGTACAAATGTAATAATTAATGTATCACGTCTGTAGTAGTTTTCTATGAGTGACTTACTATGGGATCTGTGATGGAAAATATCATTATATAGGCACGAACTAAGTGCATTGATAGTTGAATCCAGAGTACTCATCGTTGCAGCAAGAACTCCCGCTACCATTAAGCCTTTAATTCCAATGGGAAAGTAGAAGGTTATAAAGTGTGCAAATATTTTATCATTAGGAAGATCGGGTGTTGGTACCATTTGGTAGTGAGACCATAAAAGCGATCCAATACTTAGAAAGAGAAGCCCAACAAAAATGGATATGAAGCTTGATGAAATAATAGCTATCTTTGCGCCTCTGATACTCTTATTAGCAGTTAATCTTTGAACAAAATCTTGATCGACTCCGTGAGTTGCCATATCAAATAAGATCCCACCAAAAACACCAATGATAAAAGGCATAGGGTTACTAAATGATAAGAAGCTTGTCTTGTCTTGAGCGTGGGCATAGCTCATAAGCTCTGACCAACTATGTTGTGAAATTTCCGGGATCATATAGTGGGCAACAAGACCTCCAAAAATGAATAAGAACATTTGTACCATATCCGTTCTTACTACGGCTTTAAGACCACCAATAAGTGTATAAAAGAATGTAATAATACAGATAACACCAACTGCAATATAGATATTCAGATTGAAGAATTCGGCAACTAAAATGGATCCTGAAAAAAGTCTCACACCAACGGCCAAAATTTTATTTATTGTATAGAAAATTGCGATGGCCTTCTGACCATTTACATCTCCAAATTTTGCCATCACGGTGTAAACAGTGATTCCTTTATCATAAACTGCTGGCAACATGACTCGAGCTATAAGTAAGCGTCCAACAATGGCGCCAAAATAGATTTGAATGAATGAATAGTCTTTACCAAATGCAAAAGCTGGAATTCCTAAAAAAGTGAGTGCTGAGACCTCTGTCGCTATTATGGAAAAAAGTGATTCTGGTATGGTCAGAGATTTTCCTGCCAAATATTGCTCTTCGACAAGGTCACCTTTATTACTTTTCTTACCAGAGTAGAAAGCAAGCGTGAAGATACTTGCCAAATATACTCCGATAATTGTATAGTCCAAAATATGTATGGAATTATTCATTTTTATAACCTAAATCTAAATACTTAATCACTACTATACAATACTAAATTAGTCTTTCAACTCAAACATTAAACTTTATGATTTTAATTAATTTCTCTTTCATATTTCTTCTTAAAATACCGATATGTTATTGAGATCTTAAGGTCTTAGAGAGTGATTAAATAGGAACAGTATGCAATTTAATGTAAAGGGTATTACATTCAATCATGATGACTTAGAAAAAGTTGAGCTAACTGAAATCAAAACAGAAACGATTTCTCATGCTCATTACTTTCATATGTTGTCTGACACTCGCGCTATTTTAATTTTAAGGGCCGGTGACTTTGTTGAGCCTTCATTCATAACAAAATACTTGGAGAAGGGAATGAACTCTCTTCACCAACTTTCAATAATTAATAAAGAAGATCTACTTGTTTATAAACAGAAGTGGTCTCAACTGAAAGTGGCTAAAACACAAATATTACAAATGAAAGTTAGAGATGAGCTTATTAAGAAAGTTTCAAATGATTTCTGGCACTCAAATGAAAAGAGCTTCTTAAGCTTTGTTATTGCAGCTTATGAAGAGTTTTATCAATTTGAACCATTGGTTCTAGAAAACTTTCAAGAAAAAAGTATGATTATGTATACCAGGACATTATTAACAAGCTCTATAGCGACATTAGTTTCATTATGTAATGGAATTGTAGATTATAAATTTATAAAAGATATGTATAATACGACGTTTCTACTTGATTATGGAATGATTGCTTATGATAATTTTTCTTATGTCATGGCACAAGCTTGTGAAGCTGAACGAAATAGACCCGGATCAGGACCTGATTACCTTGTTAAGTTGAAGCGTAGTGAGAGAGAAATCAATCTATTTAAAAATCATCCAGAGCTTAGTTATAATATTGCAAGAGACTTCGAGAAAGATTTTACTTACCCTGAAGTTCTCGATTTGATTTTATTACATCATGAGAAATGTGACGGCAGTGGTTTTCCAAAAGGATATAGCTACTCAGGAATTAGTGATACTGCAACCTTGTTAATGTTCTGTGATTATATGATTCCATTTGAGGAACACATTTTTAGTGTCGGTGATGGACAAAGAGTCCTCTATGATTATTTCAAAGATTTGAGTTCAAATGAGTCAAAGTATCTGCTACCAATAAACAAAGTTCTTGCTTCATGGGAAGGAATGATGGTTTGGGCAAAGGATATAAATCAAAAAGTCGTTGATGAGTGTGAAGAAGAGGTGGCAAGCTAATGGCCAAAAAAGAAATATTAATATTAAATCTTGTTGATGATCTAAGTGATTCTATGCTGAATTACTTTAAGGAATCATCAATCAATCTGGTTGTGAGATCAGAGGTTCAGGATATTGCTGAATTAGGTTATATTATAGTTTCTAACGAGGAAGAAGCAGGGGCCATCTCAAAAGAATATAATACTCTCAAAAATGATATCAAAGTCATTTGTTATTCAGATGTCAAAGAGATGAAAAACTATTTATTAGTAAATGGACGTCTTGTTATCGGGCCTAATTTCTCTGAGGAGGAACTTGGTAAATTCATATTAAATAAGTTTTTTAATCAAAATTATAATATTCATTTAGATGAGAGTTTTGGATCAAGTCTAGAATCCATAAAGGATTTCAAGGTCACAAATCATCTTGCAATTGGACATGTTACTGATCAGCTTGCTGTTGATGCTTTTGAGCAAGGCTTTAATTTAGTTTCGATAAGAAGTTTTGTTGACCATATAATTTATTATTTCACATATTTAAAACAGGTTGGAAAGGCCAGTGTTCCGTTCGAATTCGAATACGGACATAGTGAAGATTACTTTGCTATAAATGTACATGCTCCAGTAAAAGAGTTTGTTGCCGAATACTTAATTGATTCATTTGGCGATGTTAACTCAAAAGATCCTCTTAAGTATTTACTCGGGGTTGTTTCTAGGAGTTGTGACTTTCTAGATGTTACTTATATTGAAGATCCTTCTCGAGTGGCATTTACAGCGTTCTTTGCAAAACAGAATGTTAAAAAGATATCTGGATTATCATTTAATAATGTATTAACAACAGCTCAAGTGTTAACTCAGTTAGATAAAAAAATAAAAGATTTTGTTCCAGAAGAGCAGAGTTCTATAGAGTTGGCAAAAAAACAAAGTAAAATGCAGGATGAGCCTTTACCTGGTGGCTTTTTTGATGTTCTAGCGACTCCTCATCCTGACTCAATCCTGTCAAAAGATGTAAGTAAGACAAAAGAAATTACCACTTTTGCTGCTGAAATGTTTGAGCAAAAATTCCCAGATACTGAACTCGGTGAGTTCTCAGTGGCAAGCTTAGATGAGTTGTTGTCCGATTTTCCCGACCAAGAATTTATTCAAAATCTAACAGAAGATGATAAAAATCATTTGATAGATAGAGTCCAGAACAAAAACATTGTTGAAGCTCATGAAAAGGATATTGCGAAGGCCAGGGAAGAGCTTTTAGAGGATGATGACTTTGTAAGAGAGATCAATGACTCGATAACCACAGAATTAACTAATAAAGTTGTAGCTAAGTTAGACTCAAACATTTTAAATAATATCTTGTCGAGCTCCCCCCTACCAGTTTTTGATGGTGGAGATCCTTTTGCAACACCAATGCAAGCAGCCGAAAGAATATCCGAGCAAGTTTTTGATAAAATTGAAAATCCAGCAGAGGCTCAGGCTATTGCTATCGATATGGCAAAGAAAGCAGTCGATACATATATTGACCAGGAGCAACTGAAAGACTTTACTAATAATTTAGCAGACAAATTTACAGCAAGTTTTCCTGATGTATCAGCATCTCAGTTAGAAGTATTTAAAAATGTTTTAGAAACTCAAGCACTAGGTACTGAGAAGGTTTCTTCAGAAGCTCCTAAAATTAAAGATCTACCAATATTTGGAAATGATGATCCATTTGCAACTGCAGGAGGAGAATTCATTGAACCAAATGTTGCAGCAGAGTCAATTGCAAAAAAAACAGCAGAGGCATTTTCTTCTCCACAAGAGCTGATGGACTTTACGGCCAATGCTGTTGCCGAAGCATCTGCTCAATATACAAATCCAGAGCAGGTACAAGATTTTGCAAATTTACTAATGTCGAATCTTGCTCCAAATCTTTCGAGTTTACCTGACGTTCAAATGGATGCTTTTCAAGAACAGGTTCAAGATATAGCAACTGGTAATGCAGCAAAAAATGTATTACCACCGATGCCTGGAATACCAGTATTTACAGAGGATGATCCTTTCGCATTTACAGCTGAAGCCTTCGCTGAACCAGCAAAAGCTGCAGTAGAATTAGCTGATAGAGCTGCTGAAGATTTTTCTACTCCAACTGAAATGCAATCTTTTGCTCTTAATATAGCCTTGCAAGCTCAGGGACAGTTTAGTACTCCTGAACAAGTTGACGATTTTGCGAATAGTCTTGCAGATCAGTTTGCTGATCAATTTGAAAACGATGAACAAAGAGGGGCCTTTGCTGAGTCAGTTGCCGCACTAACAAATGGTGTTGGAGGTAACTTACCTGAAATGAGTGATGATCCTTTTGCAGTTGCTCCCAGTTTTGCAACTCCAGAAAAAGAAGATGATGCTGTGGTAATCTCAGGTCTCGTGGGTAGTGATGAATCAGCTGTAACTGTGACTGGAAGTAATGAAGATCCAGAGTCGGTCATCAATGTTAGTGGGAGTCCTACTGAAGCAGAAGGGTTTACTAATGTTAAGGGTGGTAAAGAGGATGCTGATGATTTTATGCAAAAAATCTCAGGTATGGCAGTTGATAAAGATAAAAACTTTTCGACATCATTCTCAAACGCTTTTGATGATGATTCCAAAGGTCAATTTAATTTAAAAAGTCTGTCCACTGAAGATCGTAAATCTAAAATGAATATTATGGTAAAGAGTACATTAGATAATGCTCCAGGACTAAAAGACACAGATTTAAAAGTTAAAGCTTATGTGAATAAATTAGCCCCTGGGAAGATTGATGCTGCTTTAAATGATTTCGCTTTGAACCTAGATAGTTCTATCGATGATTTAACAGCAGAGCAATTCTCAGAGTTTAAAGAAACGACCTTACCAACAGTACTTAGTGCTCTCGTAGAAGATGAAGAAAGTATCATGGCATTCAAAAGTGAACTTGAAGATGTTAATAATTCTATTCAAGTCATCAGTGGTGGTAATGGGGACAATAATGATTTTCAACTAAAATTAAAACAGCGATTAGAAGATAAGATGTCTAAGCTTGATGATGTTGAGAAAGTGAGTGGAAACTTTGTTGTTGCCGACAATCAGTTAAATGATGATAAAATGCAGCAGGTAATTAAAGATACAATGAAGGAAACCTTTGAAGAGGGGGTGAAATTTTCAAGCGATAATCCTGAAGCCCGCGATGCAAAAGAAAAAATTCTAATTAAAAACCTTTCGTCTTCGCTTGAAATGGATGAAGGAGATGTAGCACAAATTGTTAAGGGTGCTTCTGATAAAGCAAAAGAATTAGAACAACAAGCTATTACACAAAAAATGAATACATCTTCTGGGCAAGATACAAAAGCTGAGGCTGAGCTGATATCGAAACTCAAACAAACAGAGATAGAAAATCAAAAATTAAAAGCTCAAGTTCAAGCATTATCCATACAAGCAGATGCATCAAAGGCGACTGCAGATCAAGTACAAAAAGTAAGTGAGCTATCACAGGTTAATGATAAAGAGGTTCAAGTATCACTCCAAAATAGTGAGACAAGTGGTGATTCACCAATTAGTCTAGAGCCTACAATGAGTTCAGGAGAGCGAGAGAAATTACTTAAAACACTTGGAGATGGACGAACTCTATCTCGAATGGAATTGGAAAAGTTACAGCGAGCTCTTTCACAGGAGCAAGCGAGTATTGCAAAGGCAAAAAATGCAGAGACTAGCGCCAGAAGAGCTGAGATTGAAAATCAAAAACTAGAAGAAAACTTTAAATCAGAGTTAGCTAGAAGTAATAAAATTTTAAAAGTAAAAGATACTGTTCTTGAGAAAGCAAAAGAGTCGATGAAGAATATTGCTGCTAAAAAAGACAGAGAAATGTCGGAGCTTAAGAAACAAGTCAATATGCTTAATCAGCAACTTACAAGTGATAAGTCTACAGTTCTCTCTGCTCAGCTTAAGTCTGTGCTTGGAGATAAAGAGCAGTTAGAAAGACAAACAGAGGTTTATAAAAATAAGCTCGAAAGCATGTCAAAATCTATTGATGAGAATAAAAAAACAGATAACTCGGCGGTACTTACTGAGGAGAATAGAGCACTCAAAGGTGTTAAGAATCAGTTGGAAAATAAACTTAATGCAGAAATGAGAAGTAAACGCTCAATTGAGGAGCGCTTTCAAAAAGCTAAAAGCTTTGAAACCAAAGCAAGTTCAGAGCTTGTTTCTCTGAAGTCAGCTTTAAAATCTGCTGAGGGGCAGACTAGAATGCTGCAAACAAAAAATGAACAATTATTGAAGAACACGTCTCAGTTAAAGGCTAGCACCGGAGGAGTCTCTGGTAAGGAATTTGGGCTTCTAAAGGATAGAAATGCGAAACTACATGAAAAGGTCTCATTTTTAAATGCCAAGCTAGCTGAGGCTACAAAAGTAAAAGCACCTGATCCAGTTGCAATAAATACTGCTGAACTTCAGAAGAAGACAATCGAGCTAGATAAGACTGTGAAAGAAGTTGATACCTTAAAAGAGAAGAATACTAAGCTTCAAGAGATGATAGAAAAACTTAAAAGTGAAAATGATCATATGGTAGTTAAGGATGTCGATCCAGCAAAGGTGGCGGAAGTTCAAGCTGCAAAAGATGATAAGGCCGAAGCTGCTGCCGATAAGGAGCTGGCTCAGCTTAAAACGCAAAATGAAGAGTTACAGGCAAAGATACAGGCAATGGCAGTTAAGTTGAAGAAAGCAAGTGAAGTGCCGGAGAAAAAAGAGGAAGATAAGTCACCAGCTGAGCAAAGGTTAGAGCAGAGTGTTAAAAGTATGAGCCAAGAGTTGACTAAAGCAAAGACAGTGGCAGCAGACTTTAAGAAAGAGTCTATGCAGGCATCGAAAGAAGTTACAGGTCTAAAGAATAAACTGGCACAGATGAAAAAAGCTTTGGAGAGGTCTGAGGCCTTGGCTAAGAAAGCAGGAGCAGCTAAGAAAAAAGCCGCATAAGAGTAATTTTTTATTGTCATTCTTAGTAATAAATCTTATAAATATCATCAGATTATATTTTGCTCGAGTGGTGGAATTGGTAGACACGCCAGACTTAGGATCTGGTGCCGTAAGGTGTGAAGGTTCAAGTCCTTTCTCGAGCACCATAATATTTATCTAAAAAAAACCTTCCCTTGCGGAAGGTTTTTTTGTTTTTGGAAGGTAGTAGTCTTAAAAGCTACTAGTTATTTCAGTGGCTTATGTCCCCCGTGACTTAAGATGTCAGAGTGTCAGAATGTCATACTATTCACAAAGCTAATTCCAAGTACGTATTCTAAAGTTAGTTAAGAGAGATCATAGTCACCCAAAGAAGTGGTGAAACTTAAAAGCTAACTAATAGAACAATTGTTCGATGATAAAAATATGAAATTTTTAATGACGGTAATGTTTATCTTAACTAGTCACAGTGCATTTGCACTAAGTGAAGCAGATACACTAAGTGTAGATATCGTTGACTTTGATACCAGAGGCTTAACTGACAAGGATATTACTAAGCATGGCTTTAAAAATGGTTATGGAGATGCAGAATTTGCTTTGCGCTTTACTGCGAATACAAGGTCTCCATATTATATCTCATTTGTGAAAGAGATTGAAATAGATGAATCTACTGAGAGCATTTCAATTACGATGCAAGAACTTGTAGACGATGTAATTGAACAGAATAAGCGCCGAAATCTTTCTAGGGAAGAGGCAATTAACCTTTTGACCACATGGAAGGCTACGACACATCATGTCAAATATGACTGGGCAGACTTTCCACAGGGATTTTACAGTGTATTTGTTGGTAAGACGGATAAAAAGGTTAATCTCAGCGAGTTAACAGAAGTATCAATGGATGATAGAGAGAAAGGTATTTCTCTCGATTTAGAAATTTCAGTGAAGTAAATTAAAAAAAATATTTAATATCTTGATCAAAGGTTTCGGTTTTCAGCCGGGACTTGTTTGTTTGAAATTCTTTTAACCTTACTTAATAAAGACATAACTTATACTTAACAAAAGGTATTGCCTGATTCCTGTCCTAGTGGTTTGATTAATAAAAACTAAGGAGAAACACATGAAAAAACTATTTATTGTTTTAGCATTAATCAGTTCACAGGCTTTTGCTGTAAACTATCAATCAAACACTAGTAACTTTGTCATTTCTGATATGGCCAGAGACGGTTCAAGAGTTTATTACAATTGCGATTCTGTAGAAGATAAAGTTGAAAAACTTTTAACTGATATGGGTGCAATTGTTAAAAATGTTCGCTGTTCAGGTGGAATTGACCGTAACTCAAGGATTTTTACTCCTGCATTTGTAAGAGTTAGCTACGATACATTGAGTTCAGAGATTGCTGGGAATGTTTCAGCAAGTATTATGACAGTAAATTTAAACGAGAGATCGAACTGTCATATAAATAATACTGTATTTAAAGCAGTAAAAAAGAATTTTGAAATCTCATCAGTTAACATGAGATCTTGTTTTAGACCAAGTCAAAGAACAATGATTCAAGTTGATGTTTTAAAGTAATTAAATTGATAAAGAGATGGGTTAGGAATAGCCCATCTTCTTTTTTTCTTTAGCAAAAATATCCCTCGTAACTAAGTGTGCTACCTGGAATATATCAAAGTTCTTCATCAAATCATCAGATACAGCTTTCCCTTCGATAACTCGTAAGGCGTAGGCAATTGCTTCGAAAGTACATAGGCCAAATTCACTTTTCTGCCTACGTAGTAAATATTTTGTTTTCTCTGATAACGAGAGTTTTACCTGGGGAATACTATCGAGAAGCTTTTCTCTTCTATATACTTTTTTAGCTTGTCTCCATGTTCCATCGGGTACGATCAAATTAATAGGTTTATTGAAACTCTCTAAAAACTTGGGAGTTAACTCTTTTGCGTCATCACTTGGATAGAGAAAAAGTGGTTGGTAGCTCTCGTGGTCAATAAAAGATTCCTCGATTTGTGTATCCTTATGGCCTCGTTCAAAGTATTGCGTATTTGAGAGTGATTTAAGTGCAAGGTGAGCGGTGTTACTAGGGAGAGTCATCTCTTTCTTATAGATTATGATACTGACCTTAGTTGCTAATGATAGAGAGCTAATTTTTTTACAAAAACAATCCTCTTTGTGGACAAAACAGCTTTTACATCGGGGTTTAATAATTGAATCTCTAATAGACATTTTTTGAATGTAGTTAAAAAGACATGATTGGTAAAGAAAAAGGCCGCATAAGCGGCCTTATAATGATTATAGAAATTTAAAAAATTGTGAATCAGTTGATAGAATCATCTTTGAATCACTTTTAATTGATTTTTTATAGGCCTGCATAGATCTTAAGAATTTATAAAAACCAGGATCTGAATTTAGAGACTTAGCATATATTGCTGTTGACGTGGCCTCGGCCTTACCTTTAATTGTTTCAGCTTCTTTGTAGGCTATAGACTCTATTTCTTTAAGGTCTTTGGCTATTCTTCCTTCAATCTTAGCTTTCTCCCCTTTACCAATAGATCTAATTTTTTGGGCTATTCTTGTTCGCTCAGATATCATTCTCTCGTACACTTTCTTTTCAACAGATTCTTCGTAAGAAATTCTTCTTAATTGAACATCAATGAGCTTGATACCTAGTCCAGTTAATTCTTTATCAGCTTGTCTAACAATCATTTGACTAAGTTCTTCTCTCCCAATAGAGATACTTTCAATATCACCACTGATTTCCTCTTCTAGGATAAACTCACCTTTGGCTTTTTTATCTTGGATACGTGCTCTTTGCTCTTGTACTGAAGCTAAAATTGCATTTGAGTTTCTCACTCCTTCAACAAGATTATGTCCTGAAATTATATCCCTGGTATGACCATCGATAATGGTATCAAGTCTTGCCTGTGCACCTTGTTCATTCTGTACTGTTTGAATAAACTTTAATGCATCAATAACCATCCAACGAGCAGTGGTGTCTACTTTGATATACTTCTTATCCTTAGTTGGGATTTGATTTGGATATCCATCCCAGTTAAGAATTCTTTTATCAACATAACGAACATCTTGAGTTATGGGGATTTTAAAGTGAACACCGGCTTTTGTAATTGGTTGACCAACGGGCTTCCCAAATTGGGTCACGATAGCTTGCTTTCCTTCCGTCAAAATAAAGATAGAAGAGTTAAGTACGAAAAAAATTAAGATTGAAACGATAATTAAAATATTTGTTTTCATTATTTAGTTACTCCATTATTTCCAAAGACAGGAAGAAGTCCTTTCACTTTACTATCAATAACTGTTACATCATTCATTTTTGAAAATACACTTTCCATAGTTTCAATGTATATTCTTTGCTTGGTAATCGCAGGAGCTTTTCTATATTCTCTTGCAACTGACATAAAACGTTGGGCATCACCTTTTGCTCGGTTTACAATTTCGAATGCATACCCCTCAGCTTCTGATATCACTCTATCAGCTTTACCTCTCGCCTCAGGAATAATTCTATTGTATGCCTCTTCAGCTTGGTTAAGCATTTTTTCTTGCTCTTGCTTTGCAGCGTTTACGTCATTAAAAGATGCTTGAACTGATCTTGGTGGGTTAACATCTTGAAGCTTGATCGATTTTATATTTACACCCATATCGTACTTGTCTAGGATTTCTTGCATCAACTTTTTAGCATCTGTTGCAATGATAACTCTTCCTGTTGTCAGAACCTCTGTAACAAGTTTGTCTCCAACGACTCTTCTCATAATCGACTCTGCTACGTCTCTTATGTTTGCAACTGGCTGACTTGTTTTAAAAATAAATTTAAAGGGATCAGATATTTGATACTGAACAACCCATTGCACTTCTGCAACGTTTAAGTCTCCAGTAAGCATTAGTGATTCAGAGTCAAAATTCTGAGTTGAATACGTCGTTCTCTTTGAATTTGTATTCACAGTTCTAAAACCGAACTCTGCTTGTTGAACTATTTTTGTTTTTACTTTAATGACATCATCCACACCAAAAGGAATTTTAAAGTGAAGTCCAGGTTGAGTGTTGCCGAGATATTTTCCTAGTCTAGTCACTACCGCTTCTTCATCAGGTTCTACGGTATAATAGGAACCAGTGATACCAATAATAATAGAAAAGCCTATTACAATAGGAACTAAGTATTTTTTTAGTTTCCCTAGGGCTTCCTCTACCAATTTATCGATATCGGGTGGCGTTTGGTTTTGTTGAAAACTCATCTTTTCCTCCATTTAAATTTGTGCGAGTATTGTATGAGCATATAGCTCTTAATGGCAATGAGGTTTTTATGATTTACTGTTGTGCATTCAACGCACCGAAACCAGTTGGTACAATATATTTAACCGGAGATGATGACTATCTTCACTCAATTTCAAAAAATAAAACGACCCACCCACAAGGTGAAACCCCTGTTTTAAGTTTCGCGGCGGAGGAACTTAAGCAATACTTCTCGGGGAAACTCCAAGTTTTTAAGACACCAATTAGATTTACTTCAAGTGAGTTTAGAGAGAAGTGTTGGTCCTGTCTAAGGGAAATTAAGTACGGTTCAACTATTAGTTACAAGGATCAGGCGATTCTTGTTGGGGGACCAAACTATGCGCGTGCAGTTGCAGGTGCAAATAATAAAAATTTGATTCCAATTATGATTCCATGTCATCGAGTTATTGGTTCAGATGGTTCGTTAGTTGGTTTTGGTTGGGGGCTAGAGATAAAACAGTATTTATTAGATTTAGAAAAAAGCGGCATCAAATAATAGAGAGAGAGTTGATGCCGCTTACACACAAGAGAGAGAAGACTTCACCAATTTTCATTCGAGAAGCCTTTCAAATTAATCGCATATTACTGAGTGTTACTCAGTTTGTCACCCCTTATTGTAAATATTACATATTAAAGCTTTAACTACTTGAATATATTGGACTTTTTTGAATTAACTTTCTGGTGCTTCTTTGCTAAGATACCGGAAATTAGGGATTTATATGAATTCAAAGTTATCACATTATGTTAAGTCTAAATTTGTGCGTCTTGCTCAGGACCTTATGGAGAATCCACAAGGGCTTAAGTTTAAGCTAGAAAAAGCCTCTGAGAAACTTACGAAGGCCAGTGTTGTAGATTCACTAGGTGCATATGTTGAAGAGCTAAAGACATTGATTCGTTTATCTCTTGCTTGGGTTACAAGAAAGTATACAAAAGTGAATACGCAGACGATCCTTTATACAATTGTAGCTGTTATTTACTTTGTGACACCGACTGACTTTGTACCAGACTTCTTAATCGGCCTGGGCTTTGTGGATGACATTGGAGTTTTAACTTGGGTCCTAAGTTTGATAAAGGATGACTTAGATAAATTTAAAGATTGGGAACAAAAAAAAACAACAAAAAAATCAAAACAAATAAAAACAAAAGCAAAAATAAAAACAAATAACAATTTAAAAATGGAGAGAAATATCTCATGAAGTCGATATTATTAATCTTACTGGTTACGTCATGTGCGACAGAGTCTTTAATGCTAAAGAAAAAAGAGTTATTACCCTATAAAGAGTCGAGTCAATTAACTAAACTTCAGGGATTAAAAAAATCAATTAACTTGACGGGGGTAACTGATCTAAGAAAGACCAATCTTTATGGTAGTGCTTATACCGGAGTTCAGTATCAAAAAACACCTCTAACCTTTGATGAAACTCTTAGTGCGCTTGTCACAGACTATATGACATCAGCACTTGAAATGAGAAATATTCAAGTGAATGTTGAGTCGGAAGTTAATTTAGTTATTGAAGTTGAGCAAATGTGGGTCGAAGAAGTTATAGAAAAATTTCAACCAGAAAAAGCAAAGTGTAATGTGAAAATGAATTTTCATGTAAATCTTCCAAATACAAAATGGTCGGGTAGCTATTGGGCCGAGTATCTCTCAGCGGGTAATCTGGGTGACGGAACTGAAAAACTAGCGCCTACTCTTGCGAGTTGTATGAATGAAATTGTAGAGAAATTAATTAATGATAAGAAATTTATAAACCTATTGAGGTAATGATGCATAAAATAATTGAAAGTTTAAATTGGCGTTACGCATGTAAAAAGTTTGATGCGACAAAAAAAATTACAGACGAAGACTTTAACACTCTTTTAGACGTTTTAAGAATGACAGCTTCATCCTATGGACTGCAGCCATGGAAATTTGTGGTTGTAAGTAATAAAGAACTGAGAGAGAAACTTGTTCCAGCTTCATGGAATCAAGCTCAAGTCATGGATGCTAGTCACCTTATTGTCCTATGTGCCCCTTCAAAATTAGATGAAAAATTTGTAGACGATTATCTAATAGATACTGCCAAAACAAGAAATCAAGATGTCTCTGAGCTAGCTGGCTTCAAGAAAATGTTAATGTCTATTCCAGGGAAAGCTCCAGCAGATCAATATATTTGGTCAAAAAATCAAGTTTATATTGCTCTTGGAAACCTTATGACTGCTTGTGCTGAAATGCGAATTGATAGTTGTCCTATGGAAGGTTTTAAGCCTAAAGAATATGATGAAATCCTTGGTTTAACAGAAATGGGACTTTCTTCGATGGTTGTTTGTCCTGTGGGATATCGTCATGCTGAGGATAAGTACAGTGACCTTCCAAAGGTAAGATATCCTTTAGAAGATCTAGTCATCAATCTTTAAGAGTATAGATAAATAAAGCCAGCTAGGATAAATGCATAAATGATATTTAAAGCTAATCCATGCTTGATCATATCATTTTTGGATACGAGCTCACTTCCATATACAATTGCATTAGGTGGAGTTGCTACTGGTAACATAAAGGCCAGTGAACATGCAATACCAACTCCCATTGTTAAGTAAAGAGGATCAAGCTTAAGCTGAACTGACATTGATATAACAATAGGAAGTAGTATGTTTGCCGAAGCTGTATTTGAGCTAAACTCTGTGAAAAAAATTACTGCAAGAAAAACGACCAACATTAAAGTGAATAGGTGCCATTGTGAAACTAAGGCTATTAAATAAGCTCCTGCCATCTTTGCAAGACCCAGGTCAAATAGTAGTTTTCCCATTGCCAGGCCAGCACCAAAAAGCATTAGTGATGACCAATCAATACTTTTTATATCGGATGATTTTAAAATTTTTCTGCCAGCACGAAGTGGAAATATAAAGAGTAGTGAAGATCCAAAAATAGCGACGGCACCAGGGTTGAGATTGATGGGGAGAGTTATCCCCATAAGCCTCGTAATACTGGGGATAAGCCATAACAAAATCGTAAAGAGAAAAACGAAGAATGTGATGATTTCATATATTGAAAGCGTTGGTAATTTTTTATATTCTTGAATGAGAAAAGAATTATCAAAACAAATAAGATCTTTTTTTATTCTAATATGAACAAGAAAGAAAAGTACCGCAAGGAAGATCATTGAAATAGGCAGAGCTTGAATCATCCACTCAAAAAATGTGATTTTGATACCAACTAATTCTTCAAGCATACCAATTCCGATAATATTTGGGGGTGATCCAATTGGAGTTGCAATACCACCAATACTTGAGGAGTAAGCGATTGAAAGGAGTATTAATGATACTGTTTTCTTATTCTCTATCTTTAAACTCTTTAAAGTACCAAGTACAAGGGGGAGCATCATTGCTGTTGTGGCCGTGTTGGATATCCACATTGTGAAGACAGCAGTTAAGGCGATTAGGGTAAAGAGGAGTCGCGATATTGAGCCCTTAATAAAAGACCTTGTTAGTAGGTAGAGAGATATTCGATTATCTAGTCCAACATTACTAAAAGCTTTTGCCAGGAGAAAACCGCCCAGAAATAAAAAAATAATTGGATGTCCAAAATTTCCAAATATTTTTGTCGCCGTATCAAGGTTGATAAAGACAGATAGAGTGACTCCGATTAACCCTGAAATATAGAGAGGAATAGTACCGAAAAGCCAATTGAAAACCGTAAAGGCAAAAATGGCAAGAAACTGTTGTTGCTTTGTAGCAAGGTCAGTCGGTAAGAACCAAACAAGTAGAAATAAAAAAGGCCCAAAAACTTGGGCCCCGTATTTTTTTAGAATATTCATTAGGCCTTATAGGTTGGTGCACCTTTAATATTTTCAGTATAGAAGTCACCAAAGCCTTCCATTTGTTTATGGAATGATGCCGCCAGCTCTTGAGCTTTTGATGTGTAAGCTGATTGATCCTTCCACGTTTTTTGTGGCTGAAGCATATCACTTTCAACACCATTAATTTCGAGAGGAATGCTTAAGTTAAAGATTGGATCAGCTTCAGTTACGGCCGTATTTAAAGTATTCGCTTGAATCGATCTAATAATTTGTCTTGTAACTTTAAGAGGAAATCTTTCTCCCTCTCCGTAAGCACCACCAGTCCAACCAGTATTAACGAGCCAAACATTAATATCGTATTTGTCTAGATATTCCCCTAGAAGCTTTGCGTATTCACTAGGGTGTCTCAGCATGAAAGGAGCACCAAAGCACGGTGAGAAGGTCGCTACTGGCTCTGTTATGCCAATCTCAGTTCCAGCAAGCTTCGCAGTGTAACCTAGTACGAAGTAAAACATTGCCTGCTCTTTTGTAAGCTTACTTACTGGAGGAAGAACCCCAAAAGCATCGGCCGTTAAAAAGAATATGTGACCTGGAATTTTCCCTTGAGAAGTTTCATCAACTTCATCTATAAAGCTTAGAGGATATGCAGCACGTCCATTCTCAGTTAAGGTCTTATCAAAAAAGTCTACGACACCTGTTTTTTTATCGTAAGTAACATTCTCAATCATGGCACCAAACTTATTTGTTGCATCCCATATTTCGGGTTCAGTTTCTTGTGAAAGTTGGTAGGTTTTAGCGTAACAACCACCTTCAAAATTAAAAACACCTTCATGACTTAAACCGTGCTCATCGTCTCCAATAATATAAGTTCCAATATCTGTTGATAGAGTTGTTTTCCCCGTTCCTGAAAGTCCAAAAAAGACCGATGATTCCATACTTTCTTGTCTGGAAGCACCTGCATGCATAGGAAGAATTCCAATTTCTGGTAAGCGGTAATTCATTGCTGCGAACATTGATTTCTTTATTTCACCAGCGTAAAAAGTTCCGACAATAATTGTTGTATTGGTATCAAAACAAGTCACTACACATGTCTCAGACCTAGTTCCAAATTCCTTTGGATCAAGGTTGAGCCCAGGAGCATGGAGAATAGTGAAGTCAGAGTCTGAAAACTCTCTCATTTTTTCTCTGAAAAGGTGACCTGTAAATACACAGTATTGTGGATGCGTTGAAATTGTTAATGCACCAATATTGTGTTCGTGGTGAGCACCGACACATCTTTCGGTAACATATAATTCTTTTTCTCTATTGAGTAAATTTAAAACCTTTGCTTTAAGACTAGCAAAGTTTTCTTTTGTCATTGGACTTAAGTTGTTCTCCCACCAAACTGTATTTTCTGTGGTTGGGGACTTCACAATATATCTATCTTTGGCAGATCTACCTGTATGCTTACCAGTTTCAACCAGTAGTGCTCCGTCTTTAGATAATTTACCGTAGCTACGCTTAATCGTTTCCTGAATGTAAAAACTTGTTGGACGATTATAATAAATATTAACGTCTTCTGATACGCCTACACTTGTAAGTAATTCTCTCATTTAAGTCTCCATGAAAAATTCTCATAAAAAAATATCGAAATTTTGAGCTTTTGTACACAGGTAAAGGTCTTGTAGAAAAAATGTTTTTCATTGCGAGGGTATCTTGGTTTTTATCTTATGGAATATGACCACTCGTGTCTTACTTATTTTGCCTTGCGCAGTATGATTGGAGTAAGGTAGTGCATTCATATTACTCCTATGAGAAGATCTTCTTAAATCATATTGATTATGTCTATGGTATTAAGGGGATCTTATGAAAACTGTATTGATAACTGGTGCGAATAGAGGTTTAGGCTTTGAAACTGCGAGACAATTAGGTGCTAAAGGATATAAAGTTTATCTGGGAGCGAGAAATGAAGAGAAGGGAAAGATAGCTGCTGAGATACTTTTAAAGCTTGGGTACAACGTTGAATTTATTAAGTTAGATGTAACTAAAACAAGTGATATTAGAAATTTGCATGACCGTCTTAAAAAAAATAGTGAATCAATAGATATTCTTATTAACAATGCAGGAGTCTTTTTGGAATCCTCAGGTCCCACTGATATAAGTGAGGCAAGTATTTTTAAGGTAGATCCTGTTATTATTTTAAAAACAATTGAAGCAAATACCATGGGCCCTTTAAAACTTATTCAGTCAATCGTTCCTTTAATGATGGAAAAAAATGAAGGGAGAGTCATCAATGTCTCATCTCAAATGGGAGCTCTTAGTGAAATGGGTCCCTTTTGGCCTGGATATAGAATGAGTAAGACTGCGCTTAATGCTTTAACTCAGATCGTTTCTGCGGAAGTAGAAAATACTAATATTTCAGTAAACTCTATATGTCCTGGTTGGGTTAGAACAGATATGGGGGGAGAGAATGCTCATAGAAGTGTAGAGGAAGGTGTGGCTACTGCAGTCTGGCTCGCAACTTGTGAAGAACCCCCTAAAGGAAAATTTCTGAGAGACTGTAAAGTTATTGATTGGTAGTGAGAGAAAGAGGCTAGGCTAATAGCTTTTCTATAAGTTCATTGTACTTGATGCCATCAAAAACAGCGCTATTAGCAAACTCATCATCGGAGGCTATATTTGGATTAGGATTTGCCTCCAAAATGTATACCTTTCCGTCATCCGTAAGTCTTAGGTCAATTCTTGCATAGCCACTTAGCTCTAAGAGTTGATATGTTTTTTTACAGGCTTTAACAACTTTATCTTCTAGATATTTAGAGAGCTTCGCTGGGCCATTCGTTATGCCTTTACGATCTCTATAGTCTTTATTCCACTTGGCCCTACTGGAATATATTTCTTTTTCAGGACTCTCTACCTTATTAAACTGAAGTTCCCATACGGGAAGATTTGTAAGCTTTTTATTTCCTATAATTCCAACATATAATTCTTGTCCAGCAATAAACTCTTCTATGATAGCGTCCTGTTCAAGGTTTGAGTGAATATAGGCAACTCTTTCGTGAAGCTTCTCTTCTGAATGACATATACTCGATTGAGCAATCCCATAGCTGGCTTCCTCATAAAGACACTTCACAATCACAGGATACTTTATACCTTTCGGTAGTTTTCTTTTTTTATTTTTTGGAAGAGTGAAGAATTGTGGAGTTCCAACTTTATGATGCTTTAGAATCTTTTTACTTAGTGCCTTATCTCTTGCAATCATTAAACCTCTGGGATTGCAGCCAGTATATTTAATATTCATCATTTCTAATAGTGCAATAACCTTATAATCACTTCTAGGGTCATAGTTAAATTCTTCTAACAGGTTAAATATTCCGTGGGGCTTAAACTCTTTTATTTGGTTTATAAGTGAGTGAATATCATCAACGACTCCAAAGATGAGTACTTCATATCCAAGACTTGTCAGGGCTTCTTTTACATCATATTCAGTTATCCAGGGGGACTTAAAGCGATCAGGTTTGCCCTTAATATCATTCGGCGGTACTAAATCCTTATGCACAAGTAATAAAATCTTCTTACTCACATGTATATCCTAGTATTTCCTGCTTTTTTGTAATCGTTGATAGTTGATTGGAGTAGCTTCTTAATTTTTATTTCTGTCGCCTGCTCATTAAACTTTAACGCATATTTATTCTTCTTACACTCTTGCTTTAACTCTTCATAAGATCTTGTGAGGTTCCAGATATCCTCATTGGTTTTTGATTGGAGATCAAGAAGTATTCGAAATTTGTTTTTATTCAAGTACGAGACAGCTTTACTCGCACTCACTTCATTTGTAAAAATAGGGCTCAATTTATCTGTGTAAAAGTTTTTTCGGTTTTTGTTTAGTGATTTTTGTTTCTGAATAAGGTATTGCTTTACAGTTCTCTTATCATTTTTATAGCTAAGATAGGTATTTCGCTTCGTATTTTTAGGGGCGCTGAAGGCGAGCTCTTTCATGATTTCATCTATATAATTTAGTTTTTCTAAGGCGATTGTTCCCTTGTAGGCTTGCTTCCAGTTATCTGTACTTAACCAAACGCCAAAAGTTTCGGCCCAGTCTTCATCTGGGTGTGCTTGGGCATAGTGATCACCTAGGAAGTTAACGAACTCTGTTGTGTGAATCTTTGGGCGGTAAGAACTTGGGTACCTTTTTGAGCTTAATCCAAAAATATTTTGCCTTTTCTTTTTTAACCTTAATTTGAAAGCATTATCAATTGCATGACCTGCTTCATGACAGAGAAGCTTAAAGAACTCTTTCTTTTTTTCACCCTCACATTCACCGAGAAATTCTTTTTCAAGCTTAATTAGTCGAGGATGTAGTAGGATGAAAGGAACGGCAATTCCACCAATACCATCAGGAGAGAACCACTCATCAGAAGCCCAGATATGTGGCCTCCAATTTATATTTTTTTCTTTCAATCTTGCATAGAAGACTTTGATGATTGCCTTTTGATCCTTATTGAAATCAAGACTCAAATCTTTTACTTTAAGATTTAAAATATCGGTTTTTGATAATTTATCTAGCCTTGTCATTTGTATATTTTACGCAGAGATATTTGTAAATTCAATGATTTAGGTAATTTTTACTTTGTGTACAAAGTTTATAACTTAAATTGTTTTGTATGTCCTATCGGCAATAATAGAAAGGTCTCGGGGGAGATACCTTCCTTCTTGAGATGCATTCCTAGTTTCGTTTTCGGCTCATCAATAGATTCATTTGTAAGTTGGAAGGTTCCGTAATGCATGCCAATCGAATACCTTGATTTTAGGTCTTTATGCGCCCAAATGGCTTCCTCTGGGTCCATATGCATAGTCTGCATAAACCACCTCGGAGCATATGCACCAATCGGAATGAGGGATATATCCATTGGGCCAAATTTGCTATTGATACTTTTGAAGTGCTTTGAATAACCTGTATCTCCACCAAAGAATATTTTATGTCCATTCCAAGCTACTACATAACCACCCCATAGACTGTCAAAGCGATCGAAGATTCCTCTGGCAGACCAGTGTTGAGTGGGGACAAATGATATGTCTATGTTGTTAAAATTGACCTTGTTCCACCAATCGAGATCAAAGACTTTTTGCACTCCAGCACTTTTAAGTAGTTCTTTATCACCAAGCGGGACAAAGAATGCAGGGGAAAACTTTTTTTCAAGCTTCTTAATACTTTCAATATCAAGGTGATCATAATGGTTATGAGAAATAAGTACGATATCAATCTTTGGAAGTTCTTCTATTGTTACTCCGGGGGGATGAACTCTCTTGGGCCCTGCAAAACTGACAGGGCTAACTCTTTCACTCCAAACAGGGTCAGTCAGAATATTGTATCCATTGATTTGAATGAGAAAAGTAGAGTGATTTACAAAAGTGATATTGACATCATTTAAGCTTTTCGGGGAAAGCAAACTTGGTTTAGGATCAATTTCAATTTTTTCAGGCCACTTTGCTGGAGTTGTAAAAAGCTTCCAGCGTAAAAAACTATATAATCCTTTGTCCGCTTTTACTGTTGTATTAAAAAATTTATCAGTTTCTTGAGAGTAGTGGTCTGATTCTTTAAACTCTCTTGAGGAACATGACGTCAAAATGAGTATTGATAGTATAATAATTTTTTTCATGGCAGGATTTTAGCATGCTTGTGGAGATTTGATAGTGAAAGCATTAGATTAAGCTGATATAGCTCATAACTTTTTAGTAATTAATGTATATAATGACTTTGAGAGGTGATTTATGAAAAGATTTATTATTGGAAACTCCTTAAAGGATGAAGCATTAATTGTACTTAAAGTTGGACTCAAACTAGCAAAACAAGTTAAACATCGTGCAACAGTGATTCACTCAGACAGATTGGCGGATTTTGATTCCCTAGACACAATATTTAACCAGTTAAATATGGAAGTAAAACAGCAGTATATTGATAATATAATTACCTCGAATAACTTAATGCTAAAAGAGCAGATTCAATCCATTGGAGATGATTTCGAGGAATTCGAGTACTTTAGTCGTTCTGGTACTGCGGATGATATTCTCATTAAAGAAGCTAGAGATAGTGATGTTGAATTAGTTGTTCTCGGACATAATGCGAATAAAACATGGTCTGAAAAATTTCTTGGAGGTGTCACGGAGAGTGTTCTGCATCGATGTGAAAAATCAGTTTTAGTTGTGAAAGATGAGAAGCTCCTAAACCCTAAGAAGATTCTTTTGGCCTATGACTTCTCATACCATTGTGATGAAGCTCTTAATTGGGCAAAAATGATAAAGAGTGAAGCTGGAATTGAGCTTCATTTAGTAAATGTTCTTCCTTGCTACTATGAAGGATATTACCTGACTCACCAAATGCAAGATAACTTTAATGAGTTGATGGAAAAAAATATTACTGAAGGCGTTGATAAAGTTAATAAGAGATTGGCTGAAGTTAGAGACGATTTTCCAGAACAAGACAATATTATTTGTAAAACTATTCTTGATAAAGAGGGGAGTGTTTCGTCTAAACTTGCAGATTATTGTGATGAGCACGAGATTGATCTTATTGTGATGGGATCTCACAAAAGAGGTAAGATAGGTGATTTTGTTTTAGGAAGTGTTGCTTCAAAAGTACTTAAAAAAGTTAAGACAAATATCCTAATAGCCAAATAAGGAATCTTAATCCAAAATTCCAGATTTAAGAATAAAGATTATGCCACCACCTATCAGTCCAATAAAGACAAAGATAAAAATAAAAAATATTGTTGGAATACTTTTTGCCGTAATGAGTGCGGACTCACTGGGATTCTTTGGATTGAAGAATATATTTGTCTCTTTATCAGTAGGGTATGTAGAGAGGATTTTTTTAGCATCGGCTTCAAGGTCAAATATATTTGGTAAGACTGCTGTTATAGCTTCACCAGTATAATTTTTACTTTCAACGGTATACTCATATTTAATATTTACTTTGTAATCATAGCGAGAAGTTCCTTGGGATGTTTGCTGAGAATTAGTATTCTTAATTTCTTCAATAGAGCTTGAAATAACTCTTCCATTAATAGGCAACCAGTCTGTTGTACTCTTAAATTTTTGTAAGCCGACTAAGACAGTCAACAATGCTAGGGCAACAATACTTATCCAAATCCAAGTGCTCATTAAAATTCTCCCTGTATAAGCTCTCTTCTAGCTTACTTCATACGAAATATCTCATTTTTAGCTTTATCGTCTTAGATCATTCTAACTTAAATTATATAGAGTTCGATAAGGTTATATGCAACGAAAAAAAATCCAATTAAAATATATAGCACTTCTTTTTGTTCCTATTATATTTTTTTTGATAGGAAATCTAGTAAATCTTTATTGGCTTCCTGCGGATATTAGAGTCTTATTAATTTATCCTAAGTTCAGTGAGAGAGAGTGTATTGCTGCTACAAGTATCTGGGGAGTAAATCCTAAAGTCGTACTAAATCTTAAAGTCGAAAAAGGAGAAATCGTTTATGTTCTCCAGGATGCAGATAGGCACGGGCATATTCAATTTATGAAAAAATTAGTAGTTGAAAAATATGCTGTGAAAATAAATTGTCCACGTTAGTTGTAAAAAAAACAAATTCGTAATAGTTTATATACATGAAGTATTTATTTCTTTTTATCATTACTTTTACTCTTAATAATGCAATGGCAAGCGACCTTTATAAGAAGGTTTTCTCTTCTTATGATGAAATTATTAAATTAAAAATCTCAGATCCTATTAGTGATGAGCCTGTTAATACTGAATTATTGAAAATATATAGTAAGAAAAAGCATATCGGTTTCATCAGAGAAATAGCGACTACAACAGGTTGTGATAGTGCATGCTTACCAGTTATATATACTTCTTTCTATAATGAAAAAGGTCAGTTTTTAAAAATCCTTTCAAAGGATGGTCTAACTAAATTGAATCATATGCCTTTTACTCCGGAAGATTATTCAAAGCTAGAATACTTACTCTTACTTGCTCCCAAGGAGCTTGATAATATTTCTAATCCAAAGGCAATGACTGATGCAATCTCTGGAGCGACTTTAAAGAAATTTGAAAGTCATGTGGTTAAATATGCAGCTTACTCTACGCTTCGGATTCATGTTTATAATCAGCACACAATAAAAATAATCAAGACAAAAATCGATTAAACTGCTTAAAACATAATGCTCTAAACAACTTTAATTACTTCCCTCGTTTCTATTGATCCTTATCAGCTTAAAAGGATGTGAATAGGTGAAAGTAGCTGTATCATTTTTCAGGCTTTAACAGTCATGAAAATAATGCTGAGATGAGTGAACCTACTTCTTGGGACCATTTTATATTAATAGGCCAAATGTTTGAAAGTACACCGGATTTAATTGCCGAAAAAGCTCAAGTATTGTCTCGTTTCTTCCGATAGAAAAAGGAGCGAGGTGATTTATGGCAAAGCCAATACATTTATATTTAGTTTTTAATCCTATGATGAATACTGGTGAAATGTACCCAAGTCAGGCACATGAGTTTTATGCTGCCTTGAAGGATAAGAAGAGAGATGAAGTTGGAAAACGATCCTCTCTTTTCTGGGGAAAAATACAATTAGATAATTCACCCGAGTTCGACTTTGAAAAGTTTAATTCTATAATTGAAACAAATAAGGATATGGGGGCGGATACCCATCTCTATATAACTGATTATCATCACTTTTGGACAGCGAAACTTGAAAGTGTTCACCATGGTAATGTTGCAACAAACGATACGATCTCATTTTATGATAATAAAGATGTCAAAAATTGGTTTGAGATTTCAGATATGGATTTATTATCTGCTGAATTTCAAGAGACTTCTTTTTATCTTTCGCAACTCTATGTTGATAATGAGTACCAAAATCAAAAAATAGCGTCGTTAAGTCCATATGTCGGCGGACTTACATTTCCATTAGTTATTCAAGATCATTCTGAAGAGTCCTATTTTAAGCATTCATTTGTCGAGGATACTTTACGAGTAAATAGATATAATCCTCTCATTGAAAACCCTAAAATGGCCGGTGTCATTAAGGATAATGTTAACTCATTCGTTATACCTCCATATGTTTTTTCAACATTATCTCAAAATCTAAGAGAAGAAATTATTAGAGTTGAAACTCTTTTTGCAAAAGAAAAGAATGAGGAATCAGACAAAACGATTCTGAAGTCATATCTAAAAATCTTAGAAATTTTAATGCATGAAACACTTGGTAATGTACTAAAAAGTGAATATGGAAACTGTTTGTATGTAAGTAACGACGGTCGTAAGATTTTTGATTCATCCCTAGAGGATACAGTTCCTCTAAATGGCTATTCAGGAAACCTCTCTATTGGTTGTTATATTAATCTGTTAAAAGATATAAATAATTTTGGAAATTTGAGTCTTAAGAAGTTAACCGAATTTCATTCAGATCTTGTCTCTTACTTTGTTGATGAACTCGTTCCTTTTATGAATGAATTCGAAATTGATCACTTAAGAACAACTCTGTTTCAAGATGTAAAAGTGGATATTCAAACGGTAAAAGTCATGGCGATTCGAAACAAAATTCTTGGAGTTGGATGCCATGGTATTATTAATTCATTGATAATGATTAAACAAAAAACGCATCCTAAGATTTTAAAAATAGATAATGCAGCATAAATGACATTGTTTTACAAAATAGGCCCTTAAATAGGGCCTTTTTTTTGGTCAAAATTCGAAAATTATTGTACTTTTATCTTATAATACTAAGGGAAAATTATGAGTAAAGTATATCGAGTTATTGTCGTTCTTTGTTGTTTCGTAGGTATTGGTTTAATTAGTTTCTTTCATCATAAAGAAATTAAAAGATCTGGAAGCTATGACTTATCTATTTTAAGTGAGAATGTTGAGGTTCGTTTTGATGAATACGGGATTCCTCATATCAGTGGAGATAAAATTGAAGACGTGTATCGTGTCCATGGATTCATTGTGGCCGGGGAGAGATTGTTTCAGATGGACCTCTTACGACGACTTGTCCAGGGAAGATTAAGCGAAGTTTTTGGTGATAAGACTTTAGATGCAGATAAAATGTTACGACAAATTCTGATTAAGAAAACTTCAGATAAAATTGTTGCTAGTGACGCATTTAAAAATGATCAACAAATGACAATGAAAATGAAGGCCTTCTTAGAGGGAATTCATTATTATATTGATAATCAGCCATTGCCAGTTGAGTTCAATCTTTTAAATTACAGACCAGAACGATTTACTCTTTCAGATATCGTTGGAGTCACTGGTTATATGGCGCTTACTTTCTCTGAAGGCATAAAAGCAGACGTGTTTATTTCTGAAATGAGAGATAAGCTACCTGACGAAAAGTTGGCACTTCTTAGAATTGGGGCCGATGCTGACAAAGATTATTCTCCTTCGCAAAAAATTGTAAAGTCAGACGTCTTAAATAATATTCATAAAAGCATTGAGCAGGTGACGGGAGTCCTACCTTTATTTCATGGGTCAAATTCCTGGGTGCTAAGTGGTGACAGAACAGTTTCTGGTAAACCTATCTTGGCGAATGATCCCCATATAGGAGCGGGAAACCCTCACATCTTCTATGAAGCACATTTGAAATCTCGTAATTTTGAACTATACGGTAACTTTATACCTCTTGTACCTTTTGCTATCATGGGACATACCCCACACTCTGCTTGGGGGATTACCATGGCGATGGTCGATGATGTTAATGTCTACGCGGAAAAGCTTGATCCACAAAACCCTGATGTTGTTATGTTTAATAATGAATGGGTATCGCTTGCAAGAACTAGAGAAAAAATCAAAGTTAAAGATGGTGATGATGTTTATATTGATATCGCTGAGACATCACATGGTCCAATTATAGATGGTTCAAAGTATGGAGCTGAAGGAAAAACCCTTTCTCTCTCTTGGTCTTACTATCATCCAAGGAATCTCGCGATTAAGAGTTTACATGAACTGCCTATGGCGGAAACAGTCCCCGAGTTTAAGCAAGCATTAAGTCATGCCGCTGCACCCCCTTTAAATGTTACTTGGGTTAATAAGCAGGGAGATATTGCTTGGTGGGTTTTGGGTAAGTTTCCAAAATTAGCAGATGGAGTACCTTCTGATATTATTTTAAATGGTTGGGATGGTTCTCATGAAGTAGAGAGCTATTATGACTTCGAAGAAAATCCTCATGTTGTAAATCCGGACTCAGGTGTCATTGTTTCTGCAAATTATCAACCTCAACAATTAGAGTTTGCTCACTTCGATGGCTATTGGCAGCCGGCTGGAAGATATTTTCGCCTAGAAGAGCTACTAGATAAGAAAACTAAGTGGGACCTTGAAAGTCTTAAAGAAGTTCAAACAGACAATATTGTTCCTATTATCTCTAAGCTTAAAATTCAACTCTCGCAAGGAATTGTGAAGTCAGAGTTAACATCCCTTGAACTTGAGGCTTACTTAGCTTTTGAAAGTTGGGATGGTAATACAGATCGCTCAAGTGTCAGCAGTTCTATTTATCATATGTGGCTTTACTATATTACTCGAAATGCTTTCCTTGATGAGTTAGGTAAGGACGGCTTTAAAACATTTGGTAAGCTTGCTGATTTTTGGCATGCGATGAAAAAATTACTTTTCTCTTTAGATCATTCATTTTGGGATGACGTTTCTACAAATCGAGTTGAGTCAGGTAGGGATATAATTTATCTTAGCTTTAAGCAAGCAGTAGATGAGTTGGACAATCGATTTGGGAATAGAATTAATAGTTGGGAGTGGGGTAAGCTTCATCGCGCCGTTTATGAGCATCCACTTGGTAAGGTTAAACCCCTGGACCTTATTTATAATATAGGCCCTGTTCCGGCGGATGGTGGGCGATACGTTATTAATAATCTTGCCCATAGAAAAGATACGAATAATTTTACTATCGTTCATGGGCCTGCTACCCGTAGGCTGATTGATATGAACGATCCATTACACTCATTTGGAATAATGCCAATAGGGAACTCTGGAAACCCTTTTAGCGATCATTTTGATGATCAACTAGATCTCTATCACTCAGGCAAGTACCGTCTGCAAAATATGGACTGGAGCTTGATTAGACAGTATCCACTACTAGAATTTCGCGCTGAGTAATTCTTTTGGCTTTACGGAAAAGTTACGGTTTGTTATACTTGCTGAATGCGATATATCCCTCCCGTTATTACAGCTAAAGATAGGTCTCAGTTTTACCATTCTGGTGAGAAGTATCTGATCCCAGTTTACTCAATGGCCGTGAGCTGTGGCCTATTTGGTATCCAAGATGACCATGTCGAAAACTATATCAGTCTCGACAAAGAGTTTATCAAAAACAAACTTTCAACATTTATTTTTCGTATGCAAGGAGAGTCTATGTCTCCGTATATATGCGAGGGAGATTATCTCATTGTAGATCGAGCAGTGAGCGCATATTCCAATCGAGTAGTCATTGTGGATATTTTTGATGAACGCGTATGTAAGTTATATATCCAGCAAGAAGGATGTATCACTCTGCGCTCACTAAATACTAAGCATAAAGACTTAGTCGTCACAGAGGAGATGAATATGCAGATCTTTGGTGTTGCTACTCTGTGCTTTCGTGACTTGGTACTCAAGTGAAAGAGAAGGTGTTTGCTCTGGTAGACTGTAATAGTTTTTATTGTAGTTGCGAGAGACTCTTTAAACCATCGCTTAAGAACAAGCCTGTCATAGTTCTATCTAATAATGATGGCTGTGCGATAGCAAGAACTCAGGAGGCCAAGGACTTAGGTATAAAAATGGGGGATCCATTTTTTAAGATAAGAGACTATTGTAAAAAAAGTGACATCCATGTTTTTTCCTCAAACTTTGCGTTGTATACGAATATTTCTGATCGAGTGATGAAAACACTAGCTCGCTTTGCTGTGACAATAGAAGTTTATAGTGTTGATGAAGCATGGCTTGATATAACTGGGGTTACAGATGACTATACTGCGTATGGAAAAAAAATAGAACAAGCGATCTTAAGAGAAGTTGGAATACCTGTTGGAGTAGGAATTGCTCCTACAAAGACTATGGCAAAACTTGCAAATCATCTGGCCAAGAAATCTATAAAAGCAAACGGTGTTGTGAATTTGATGGAGAAGCAATTTGTAAGTGTTGCACTAAAAAGAGTCGCAGTGGGAGATGTGTGGGGAATAGGTAGTAGAAGTGCAGAAAAGCTAAGGGCGATTAATATTAGAACGGCATATGACTTTGTAAACTTTAAAAATGACAAGCTCATACAAAAAATCTTAACGAAGCCAGGTCTGCAACGTAAGCAGGAGTTGCAAGGGATTAGGTGTTTTGAGCTTGAGGTTGATATCCAGGACAAGAGAAGTATCGGCTGTAGTCGTAGTTTCTCTATTGGTGTCTATGCGAAGAATGAAATGAAAGAAGCGATTGCAAACTATATAACTCATGCTACGCAGAAGCTGCGTAAGCAAAAAGGATTATGTTCAAGAGTCAGCGTATATATGCGTACGAGTCCATTTAAGGATACAAATCAATACTCACGCATGGAAACAGCATTGCTAGCGTCACCTAGCTCAAATACTTGTGAGCTTATTGAGGTGGCCTGGGCCATTGTAGAGATTATTTTTAAGCAAGGTTATGAGTATAAGAAGGCAGGGATTGAACTCCATGGGTTGATAGGAACTAGCGAATTTCAACTCTCATTTCCGTCATTTAGTAATCATATAAGCTCAGGGGAATTAATGAAGGTAATGGATAATGTGAATGTTAAGAATGGTGATATGTGCCTGAAATCTCTTGCCTGTGGTACGAGTATGGGGGCATGGAAAATGCTGAGAGAACATAAGTCACCGTCATATACGACCAACTTCAAGCACGTCCAAAATGTGAAGTAAAAAAGGGTGTGAAAATCGTTTAGGGTTCTAACAATTGTTAAATACTTACGAGGTTAAAAGTCATAGAACTCCGTAATGAAAAATATAAGTATAGCTCTATTAATTATTCTCTTGTTTTCCTGTGGAAGTGATTCTGCGGAAAAATCAACAAGAAAGAAGAAAGTCGTAAAGACTGAAGAATCAGTTTCTGAGTCATTAGAGTGTGAGCCTTTAAATATTAAAAAAATTCTTGATGATGGAAAAACAATAATTGTAAAAAATACTGAAGATAAGAGATATGAATTTTGGGATGTTTCTAGTAAGAGAATTGTAAAAACAGCAAGCTATCACTCAAGACGCATGTACTATTCCAGATCAGGTAAGTATTCAATTCGAAGAGTATCTTCGAAGCGATACATATTAGAACGTAAAAATGGCGATAGAAGGCTTTATCGTGAAACATTATATGTGAATGAGCAGTATAAACCTAAGTTTTTATTTAGTCTTAACGAAAGGTACCTGGTTATTACAACGAAAATCTCTAGGAACATTAAGCAAATTAAAGTTCTTGATATTCAAAGAAATGATTATGTCATACGTAAAACCATCAAAGATTTAAAGAGGGTTTTCATCTCTGAGAACTCCTCATTAGTACTCTTAAGATCTGACAAGGAAGAAAATCAGATTGATATTCATAATTTGAGAAGCCGTGAAACTCAAACTCATATTCTAGCAAGTGGTAAAATACGAAAGGCTTTTTTAGGGGCTAATTCAATTCTTATTCAGATAAAAGATCAACATTTTAATTTTGATCTAAGCTCTGGTCATTTAAATTACTCTAAATCTTTGGGGATTGTGGTCTCAGGAGATCGCTTATCTGGGACGGTTCTCACGGTCACTGAGGGGAAGGATGTGCACGTTCTCGATGTTGACTCCGGTGAGAGAATTTTCACTTCAGATCAACTTATTAGTGAGGTTTTGCTAAGCAGCTGTCGATTGAATTATCAAAGTAAAAAAATGAATTGTTTTGAAACAAAAGAGAAAAAGAAATTAAAAACAGTAAGTCTTGAAAACTATTCCTTAACGGACTTTTGTTTATAGAGGAACTTGGTTTGACTTTCATTCATATACTCAAAAGCGTCTAGTGCTTTTGAGTAATCACCTTCTTCAAGAATATTTAATGCATAAACAATTGATTCAATGGTTGAATAGTGACCTTCTTTCGGAGCTTTTCGAACAATGTATTTTGATGAAAGGTTCAAAGGCAGAGAAACTTTAGGTAGGTCGTGCAGGAAGGTATTAAGAAAATACATCTTTTTTGCTTTTTTCCAGTTCGCATCAATGACAATTAAGTGTGAGTAATCATCACCTTTCTCAGCAATAACTGAAAATTCAGGCCTATGAAACAGTAATGCGACTTTATTGTTTTCAATAAGCTTGTGTAACGATGAGTCTTCATTGAAGTCTTCACCTTTAAAGGTCGTAATATTTGTAAATGAGAGTTCACAGATTCGGCCAGTATTAAAGGGATGATCTATTTCTAATGGGTGCTGAAGTAAGATAATATTAATTTTATTTTGAAAAGATTGAACTTTGTGGCAATAGCAAAGGTTAAGAGGGCGCATGCATTCTTGACATGTATTTCTTGGCATAGTTCTATCTATTCACACTTGCTACAAATTGCTTGAAGAATTTTCCTAAAGATATCCATGTCTGTACCTGAGGAGATAATATTTGCAAATGCTTTCGAAGGTTCAACAAATTCATCATGCATAGGTTTTACTTGGTTTTCAAATTGCGCTTTAACACCATCTGGTGTTCTTCCTCTTTCTTCAACATCTCTCGCTAATCTTCTTTGGAAGCGAATTTCTTCGGGTGTCTGAACAAATATACTTTCATCGAAGAGTGCTCTCACATGAGGTTGACTCAGAATGAGAATTCCATCGACGATTACGATTTTTTTATGCTCTTGGTGAAGAGTTTGATTGCTTCGCTTGTGAGTTGAAAAGTCATAGATTGGTATTTCTATTGGAGAACCAGATTTTAATTCATTTAAATGTTCAGCAAGTAAGTCGAAGTCAAGTGCATCAGGGTGGTCGAAGTTTACAGATCCACCGTCATGATCAAATTTAGCACTTTGATCGATATAGTAGTTATCTTGATAAAGAACAAATGATTGCTCAGCTCCAAGGTTTTTGGCCAAGGCTTCTGCAAAGAATGTTTTGCCAGAGCCACTTCCACCAGCAACACCAATAATGATCGATTTATTAGTCATAACTGGTTTAATATGGCCCTAAACGGTATTTAAATCAAGTTTCTCTATATATTTTACTTTGTGGGAACTACATACCATCTACAAGTTGTTGGATAATTGTACCAACAGCATAGGGAACAGAGTAGGCCCTACGTGCTGTTTTTTTGAAGTCATGACCAAATCCAATCTTATGAGTCCACTCGTGGCTCACATTTGCAGCGACTTTTCCAAGAGTGAATGAAGAGAAAAACTTGTTGTTGACCCAGATTCGACTAGTATTAGGGTAGGTATATCCTACTGTAGAGTTATTTCTATAATATAGAGTTAAGTCGACATCAATTTCTTCATCAATTGAGGGGAGAAGTGTTTCAGACCCTTCCATGATTTTGATATAAACCTCTTCATTTGAAAGACCACCGTTATCAACAAATGTCTTTTCTCCAAGATATTCATGATTAAGAACACGTCTCTTAAATTCTTGTGAGTTAATAACGATCTCAATCCGTTCTATAGCTTGTCTCATTTTACTTTCTTGTTCAGGATTAAAGTCCTGTAGAGTTGCATTAACCTGTAAATTAGCAGTAACTTCTCTTTCAGGTATCACACATTCCTTAGCTTCATCTGAAGTGGTATCGTCATTCAGGATGTTCTGCTCTTGAGGTAGGGTACATGTCGCACTAGTTTCAGGTACAGAGTCACAGGCCATAAGGGTAAAGAGTGACATTGATAAAATGGCTTTTAAACAGAGTTCTCTTTGCATATTAACTTCCTTGTTGGTTACAAGAGAGTTATCGGCTAAAGGAAAATGCTCTAAAGGGCTTTATGGTGGGGGGGAAGAAAATTCTAAGAATAAAAAAGTTTGAAGCTGGACTAAAGAAAAAGAGTTTTTGAAAGTGATGTGGGAGATTAGCCGAATTCTCAACTAATCGAAGGTAGGATGGTAAGGTAGGAAATAGATTCCTTTTGTCCAGCTCATCTATAGGTGAAGCAAGCTATGTGCCAACTTTTAAGCAATCTAAGTCATTAAAATTACAGCGTAACTTCCTCGGACATTCTGCACTAGGTGCAAATTGCTCCCGGCCTTTAAGGACAGATAGCACTTGGTAACTATTTCAGAGCATATATTGTGAGTAGGATAGATTCATTAGATTGGTCGGTGCTAAGCTGATTCTTTCGTATACCTAAGACTTTATTGTCATTTTGCTTTAGCTTATTGTATTGACCTAGTTCGGCAGATGATCCAAAAGGTACAGTGATATTAGTATGAAGCTTAAACCGAGGAGAAGATGAGCTTGTTGAGAGTTGGTAGCCAGTTTTATTAATGGAACAAGTAATTTGAAATTGTGCCTGATCAATAGTTACTGAGAGTTCTTTTTTCTCAAAGGTTTTAATAATGATTTCTTCTTCAACTGCTCGCTTAAAATCATTAGCTCTTAAGTTTATTTGAGTATTATTATTTCCAATAGAATTAACGTTACCTTTGATAAGAGTCTTTTTAACAATCTTGAGGTGACATGACCGATTAAAACTATCATTGGTAGATGAGTATTTTATATTATTAAACTTTGCCTTGATAAATTTAAAAAATAAATTCTCTCTTTCTTGAGATGTGTTAACAAGGATACATGAACTGTCCCTTTGTATTTTATCTTCAGGAATTTTCAAGAAATGGATGTTCTTTTTAATTTGAGCAAGTTCAATCGCGTTATCTGAGCAAAAGGATAGTATCACTTGAGAGTGTGACAGAGAGATTGTCGAAATGAAGTAAATATAAAGTAATATAAATCTCATAGGAAAATTTTAAAGGATTATATTTAATATTGATAGTGTAGATGTTTTGACCGAAATCAATAAAGTGAAAAAAGGAGGCGATTAAGCCCCCTTACGAATTTTCTGGGAGAAATCTAGCTATAATATATAAAATAAGCGAGATAATAAAAAAATCAAAAAACATTTTAAACCTACTGTAATATTAATGAATTATATTCATTAATATTAGAGTCCGAGACTTTTAAAATCTCAATAATCTCCAGCGCCAGTTCGGCAGCTGTGAAATTATCAAGATTGAACCTTTGTGTGAAACTTACATGCATCTTTGAAATAAGCTCTTCCTCTAAAAAGAAATACGAATCCATACCTGTCCTCCTTGACTGATTGATTTGTTAAAGTAATGTTAAAAATTTAAGGTTGCTAGTACGATCTATACAGGCCGACAAGTATACCTTTTATCTGAAAATCCCCATCATTAATAATGATTGGTTTCATAGAGCTATTGGCAGGATGAAGCTCTATGCAATTTGAGCGTTTATAATATCTTTTGACCGTGGCTTCATTATTAACAGTGGCAATGACTGTTTCACCATTAGTGGCCGTATTCTTTTCTTTTACAATAATAAGATCCCCGTCAAATATTCCATCGTCAATCATGGAGTGGCCACTTACGCTTAGAGCGAAGTGATTTCCAGTTGAAACCATCGAAGAAGGAATACTGATCATCTCTGTACCTTCAATTGCCTCAATTGGGTTTCCGGCAGCAACGTTTCCGTGGAGTGGGATATCGATTACTGATGAGTCTATTTGAGAAGTTGATACAGGAGTTAAACCTCTGACTGAGTTTGCATCACTTTGAAGATAACCTGCACTTTTTAAGTAACGAATATAATCTTGTACAGATCCAAGAGACTTGAAACCAAAGTTTTCTTGGATTTCAGTTTGTGTAGGGGAAAAGCCCTCACTTTGAAGATAGTCACATATATAGTCATAAACTTGTTTCTGTTTCTTAGTTAGACTCATGGTAATTATTTCCTTTTTGCATCCGTATGATTTCCGTAGTACTTTAAATACTATATCCGTAAAATTTCCGTAGATCAAGGAGTTTTTTGATGGAAAGAAAAATAATTCATGTTGATATGGACTACTTTTTTGCTCAAGTAGAGGAAAGAGATAACCCAAAGCTTAGAGGAAAACCGGTCGCCATTGGTGGGCTGATGAACGGTAGAGGAGTTCTTAGTACAAGCAACTACGTAGCAAGAAAGTATGGCGTAAAGGCGGCCATGCCAACTCTCATGGCGTTAAAACTATGTCCTCAGCTTATCTTAGTTCCTGGTAATTTTGAGAAGTATAGAAAGGCCTCCACTGAGATCTTTGAAATTTTTCAACAATTTACAAAGAAAATTGAACGACTCTCATTAGATGAAGCCTATTTAGATGTGACTGATAATACAAAGTATAAACATGCAAAAGATATTGCCATCGAAATTAGAAGAAGAATTTATGGTAAAACCGGACTCACCGCAAGTGCTGGTGTTTCATATAATAAACTATTGGCAAAAATTGGCAGTGATTTTTATAAGCCCAACGGGATGGCGATTATACCTCCACATAATATTAAAGAGAAGATTATAAATTTTCCGATTAAATGGATTTGGGGGGCAGGCAAGGTTACGCAGGAAAAAATGAACCTTAAGGGCATTTATACCTTTGGAGATTTACAGCAATTTTCAAAACTTGATTTGATCAATCATTTTGGCGACTTTGGAGCTTCTCTATATAACTATTGCCGTGGTCTGGATCATCGTGCTGTTTCAGAGGGGGGCGAGAGGAAGTCACTAACGGTAGAGAGAACTTTTTCAGAAGATATTAAGGATGATCAAATTGTCTTAGGTTACCTAGAAGGTGCATACGATGAAATGATAGAGCGTCTTAAGAAATATCAAGAGAGAAAGGTTAAAACAATCTTAGTAAAAATTAAATATCATGATTTTAGGTCCACAACAATTGAAGCCTCTCTAGATAAGGTATTTGAAAATTTTAAAAATCTTTACTTCAAAAGAAGAGGAAGTGGAAGAGATGCAATTAGACTTATTGGTTGTGGTGTTAAATTTTATGATACTCAAACAAAGGGGCAGTTAGAGTTCTACTTATAAAAACCAGCTCTTTTTTTCATGAGGTCAATATGTTCGTCTAGATCTTTGTGTAGTGGAAGTTCAATATGTGAAGCTACAGAAGCTAGCTGTGTAAAGCTATTACTTTCTAGGCAAGTTGCGAGTTTATTTTTTAAGGATTGAAGCTCAGCTGAAATGGAAGAACTGTTTTCTAACTTTTCAATTTCAAGGTGGATATAGTTGGCAATATCAAATATCTCTTCTTTGTCGGCCCTAATTATCCGTTTACGTTGAAAGAAATAATATATAAGTGCAAAACCACCTAAAATTCCTGCCTCTACTAAATATCCCCACCATTTACTGTCCAAACGCTCACCTTATACGATTAAAATACAATTAAAAAAGTTTATATAAAATAATCCATTCTCTCATATGTAGTTAAGAATGAAAAGTTTCTTTAGTAGATTGAGCATTTCGCCGATGAGTATAGTGTTAGAAGGAGCAGTAGATGTATTACGCTAAAGGCATGAAAGATTTTTTACAAACGACTCAATTAAATATGGAATTTTTTAATGATTTAGACTCTTTCCAGTTACACTTTATCGAAATGTGCTTTAAGCAATCTATAGATAATAAAATGGGACTGATGTCCGAAGTCGAACGATATAATTATCATTTATACGAAGAGTATAAAATGCAAAAGATTGAAGATATGTATGGAGTTGATGCAGATTACTTTAAGAAGGCTGCTTAAGAAACTCGACCTCAAGTTGTGACTGGTGAAGAAGCATTTCTTCATCAACACCGATCATTTCACCGTTTTTCATTCGTAACCATATGTTTTCACCTTGAAGCTCTTCACTTGAGAATAGAAGGTGTTTTATCTGATGACCTTTATCGGAAGGGTTTACACAGTTTTCACCGTAGAATGCACATGTTTCACTTTCAGAACATTTAGTCTTATAGGTACTGTATTTTAATTGCAAACCGCCGTTAAAAGCAATCATGGTCTTGCCGGTTGTTAGTATAAAGGTGAGATGCGATTCAGCAGGGTTGGACTCTAAACCACCATAGAGTGGCCCTGTAAATTTACAAATAATATCGCAGAGTTCTTGAGTTGATTCTTTCAATGTTTGAAAAGAAGGTGTCGTGTTTGTAAGCTTATGCTTTTTCTTAATCAATGAAATAAGAAGATAAAAAATAACTTCACTGTCAGTTGTTCCTAGTACAAAACGCCTAAGATCTTCATCAATATATTTCATAAGTTCATTTTTATAACAATCAAAATCTTTTAAATTTCCATTATGAGCAAAAACCCACTTACCATATTGAAAGGGGTGAGAATTTAAAATACTAAGTTTTCCTTGAGTTGCCTTGCGAATATGGGCAATAACAGTCTGAGAGGATACAACTCCGCTAATCATATGAAATATTTGGTCGTCTACAGCTCGATCAGTAGACTTAATTAGGTGAGGAGTATTTTCTCTGTAGTATGCAACTCCCCAGCCGTCAGGGTGGTCGAGACTTTGTGATATAAGAGCATTGTCTGCGTGGACTAAGCTTGAGTGTACTTGACTGTTAATGACTGAGCGAAAACCGAATAATCTGCACATGAGTTATTATGTCGAATCTCTTAATCTGATTCAAGAGGTCACTTTCTACCTATTCTAAATATCGAGAATTACGATATAATTAAGTATGAAAAAATTGATAACCATATCTGGCCTACTACTTTTTATAATCCTATTTTTTGTTCTTAAGCCAAGAATATCAGCTGACACTGAAAAAACTTTGAATCTGGTCATTAACAATGAAGTGAGATCTTTCGATCCCGCAGTTGCATTTAATGATGATGCCTTATTTGTCATGTCCCAATCTCATGAAACATTATATCAATATCATTATTTGAAAAGACCTTTTGAGGTCATTCCTTCACTTGCTGATGGTATGCCTGAAATTTCAAAGGACGGATTAGTCTATATAATTAAGGTTAAGAAAGATATTTACTATCACGAGGCAGATGGGGTTTTAAAAAGCGATAGAACCCTAAAGGTTGATGACTTTATTTGGCAAATCAAGCGCCTTGCTTATAAACCATTAAAAAGTACCGGTAAGTGGTTATTCGAAGGCAAACTTAAGGGGTTTAGTGAATTTAGTGAGGTTGTTGGGGATGATTTTCAAAAGTTTTTAATAACAGATATTTCAGGGCTCATAAAAGTTGATGATCACACATTTAAAATTATTCTAGACAGACCAGAGCCAAATCTGTTGTACTTTTTATCCATGCAATTTACAGTACCTGTCCCATTAGAGGTTATAGATCATACTAAGAATGACTTATCTAAAACGTTAGTCGGAACAGGGCCTTATGAATTTATAAATCATAGTAATTTAAAGTATTACTTTAAAAAGTTTGATAACTTTCATGATGAGTTCTACCCCAGCTCGGGGGATCGATATGCAAACACTGAAAATTTACTTGGGTCTTCCAAGAAGAAACTTCCTTTCGTATCAAATGTCATCTTTGAGGTTATCTCAGATGAGAGTTTACGTTGGGAAAAATTTTTAAGTAAAAATATTGATATTCTTGATGTTCCTACAAAGTATTTGGTTAAACTTTCTAACCCTACATCAGAGGCAAATCAAAATTTTAAAAAGAAAGAAATAAATGTAAAGCATTTCTCAAGGCAAACAACGAGATGGCTTGGGTTTAATATGAATGATCCTATCTTAGGTGAAAACCTAAACCTAAGGTTGGCAATTGCTCACGCTATTAATTATGATCGCTATATTGAAGTGATAACAAATAATACGAACTTAAGATCAAACTCTATGTTTAATCCTTCTATTCAGGGCTACAGACCTACACATCAATTACCTTATGATTATAATTTAACGAAAGCGAAGAGCTTCTTAAGTAAGTCAGGGATCAAACCAGGAGAGTTAACTTTAACTTATTCAACACGTGGGAAACAGCAAATTCACTTCGATGAGGCTGAGTTTCTTCAAAGCCAACTTAAAAGAATTGGAATTGCTTTAAAGATTAATGTGATTGAATTTTCCGATTTCCTAAGGCTAGGACGGGCAGGAGAACTTCAGTTTTGGACTGATAATTGGATTTATGACTATCCGGATGCAGAGAATTTACTGCAGCTATTAATATCAAAGAACCATCCAGGAATTAATAAAAGCGGTTATTCAAATGATAAAGTGGATCAGCTATACGATAAACTATCGAAAACTTTACAGAAAGAAGATAGACAGAAGATTATGTATGAGATTGAAAAAATCGTTGAAACTGAACTCCCATGGATAATGCTAATGTATGAGAGCACATATATTCTTCAGCAAAAAAATATTCGTAATTTTAGGAAATCATTCTTTATTAGGAACTTTATTAAATACCTTGATAAAGACTAGGTGATAACCAACAGCTTGGTTGCTTGTATGCTTCATTGGTACAGGTAAGGAATAAGTCTTCACTCTTGGATAGGTCTCGAACTTCTTGGTATAGTAAGGCCGCAATGAGTGCGTCTAGGCGACACTGAGGATTAAGGTGTTTTCTAATCGTTTGGTGAGCGATTCTGTCATCTTTTTTTACAAAGCTAAGCTTTCTCTTCCAGAATTTGATATCCGCATATATTTTGGCCACTTTATAGCTAGCAAGTGCAACCTCTTTACATAGATCATTCTGACAAATCTTATTTATTTCTGTCTTAAGAGTTTGTGCAACATTAGATAAATCTTTTTTAATACTATTTGATTTCTTTATAATTTTTTTCATACAAATAGAGGTTAAGTAAAAGTCTGCTTGCCCTTCAGCAGTACTCCAACTTTTTCGATCTGATCTTACTCTCATTTGCTTAGGTTCCCCGCCAATGAAGTGTCCGAGTTCGTGGCAAACCATTAACTTTAGTACGTTTTTTGTTGCGAGTTTGTGATCTAGTAATCCTCTTGAAATAACAATTAGTAGGTAGTCATCATCAGTGTAAGTTGCGTAAGCATTAATTCTATCTGAATCCTGTATTTCAAACTTAATCTTTTCCGTATATTGAGTATTAATATCAACGACAACTTTAAATTTTACATTCAACTCTGCTTTGTTTAAAAACCTTGAGTCTAGACCATGTGCCCCGGGCATAAATAGGGAATAACTGATCCTTGGAAGCGATAACAGTAGGATTGTCAGTATTAAGTTCATTTTCTTCATGGGCCAAATATACCTAGATTCATATTTAAAGAACTTGATCTATATCAGTTTTTTATATATTTATTCACATGTAATTGCCTGTTATAACCAGTATTCGATCAGTGAACTGAGAGATACTTTGTGTATGTAATAAAAAATTAAATAGTCTCATCGGAGGGAATTATGAAAAAAATAACAATTTTATTCTTATTAACGGTAGCAGCTTTGGCCAACGCGTCGACTCCTACGTAAAAATTAGTACCTGTAGATCATATCTACGTACCAACTGGATTTGATAGTAACGACACAGTAGAGGTTGTTATTACTGGCTATTTACCGAACCTATGTCACAAGTCGCCTTGGGAGCTTAATGAAAAGATGAAGGTTACTGAGTCTACAAGTAATGCTGTAGATGACTTTCAGTATGCTTATGTAAATTATATTGATAAAGAAGAGCAAAGTTTTGGTGAAGTGACTCTTAAAGGTTATAACCCAAGTGACTGTTTTGAATTATATACAATTGAATATGTTCACAACGGTAAAGATACTTACTCGGTATTACCAAAAATGAAGCAAGTAAGAAGTTTTTGTCCAATGAAGATGGTTCCATTTAAATACAAGTGGAAGGTTCCAAGTGACTTAAATAAATCAAGAGTACTTATTCATGTAAGAACAATGGATGGTAAATCTGTAAATACAATCTTTTCGAAATAAAATTGGGTTTGAATTGATTGATAATAAGCCCCTCTTAAAAAGAAGGGCTTATTTATGTATTGACTCGGTGTTTCTTTTTAGCTAGATTTTATTATATGAACTCACATCGAAACAAACTTTTTCTACACTTCGGTCCGGGAGGAAACCCTCTCATTGATAAGGAAATTATCTCAGATGACTCTGTTCATTTTTGGCATCAGCCCGGATATAATAATCATGAAAGCTATATCTCTTTCTTGATCAAATCCACTGAAGACGAAATTAAGAGAATGCATGAAGCGTGTGGCGAGCAAGTCGATTTAATTGCTCATTCATTTGGAGCTTTTATAGCGATGAATCTCAATCAGAGCACCAAACAACTGATTAAAAAGTATACTTTTATAGCTCCAACATTCAGCTTCCAAGATGCGATTGTTAACTTAGTATCTCGCGTAAGTTCTCATGAAAGTCAGTACAATATCTTAGAAACGGTTGATAACTTCAAGAACGACCAAACACCTGAAAAATTCTGGGAGATGTTCCAAGCTTTTTCAACAAAGTACCCTGATTATTTAAAATTCTATTGGAGTCTAGAAGAAAATTATAGTAAATACTTAACACTTTGCACTAAGTACCCTGAGTTAGACGAATCGACTCTTGTTAGGGCAACGAATGAGTTAATTCTTGGGCATAAAAAATTGTTACTAGATTACGATCGAATTGATTCCGAAACTTTAGTTTATTTAGGTGAGTTTGACCCTCTTGTTTCAGAGGAGCAAATTAAAGAAATAAAATTCTTCTTCGGAGATAAGGCTGTGCAAATACTTGCAACAGGGCATTTTCCACATCTTGAAACGAAAATTATTTTTTAATATGAGTCTCGGTACTTATCTCTAGGGTAGATAAATCTATCTTTATAAAATTAGGCATAATGGGAGTTTTCTTTATTTTTGTACCAAGGATTTCTTCTCCAAGAAAATCACATAAAATTCTAGTGACAACTATTGAATGTCCAAGAAGACAAGAAGGTCCAAAGATTGGAACGCCAAAATTTAAAGATGTTTTTTTAAATTCAAGAAGGTTCTTTCCCTTAAGATAGGGAGGTGTCGGTGAAACTATCTTCTCTACAACTTCGTCAAAAATTTCAGCATCTTTCATTTCAGCTGTGTACTTCAAGAAGTCTTCGAACTTAAAATCTTCCCCTTGAAATTTGTAAAAATGTACACCTAGACCTACTACGTATGCACTGTAAACGGGGATATTATGTTTCCTACATACCTTATGTAAAATATAGTGAGCTTCAAGCGGAAATACATCAATTTCATCAACAATGAAGTCACAGCCTGTTACAAAGCTCTCAACTGTTTCTTCAGTAATCCCTTGCTCAAATAGATGTAGTATTGCGTCAGGAGCTATTTTTTTTAACTCGTTAATGGAAGCCTCTGACTTTTTTTGACCAACAGAGTCAAGATTGGCTATGACTTGTCTGTTTATATTGGATACATCGATAGTGTCATTGTCAGCAAGCCTAAGCTCTCCTACACCAATTCGGGCCAAGTACTCTGCGATGTTTGAGCCCATGCCGCCAAGACCTGCAATTCCGATTTTTAAGTTCCTGATAGCACTTTGCCCTTTGTGACCACCTATGAAAAATTGGTTTCTCTGTGTTCTTTCGAAGTATACATGGTCCTCTTTACTTTTTTTTATTGCATTGCTCATTCTTAGGCCTCGAGAGTTTAATATTATATGGTTATTTATGTTATCTGTACTTTCTATGCTTGTATTTTCGGCTTAACTTTCCATTTACTTTAGCTATATTCTAAGTAGAATATAACTAAATATTAAATTGATAATTACCTGCTGGAGATATTTATGGGTTCAAGTGATAAGGTCGTAAGAGAAAAAACTGCAAATATCTTTAGGGCAGCAAGAAAAGTTCGAGGCTTTAAGCAATCTGATATGGCCCAGAGCTTAGGTATAACACAGGGGATGGTATCTAAACTCGAAAGTGCCACCTTAGCTCCAGATGCAGGTTTATGGTATGATTTTTGTAAACTCTTGGGTGTTGATGGTGACTTAACGTATACCTCTGGTTATCTGTTTACATCTAACATTAATGAGGAACTTTCATTAGACTCATTTAATATTGGGAAAATGGAAAAAAGCACTTTAATCAAGGTAAAAGAATGTATTCCGTTCATTCATACTATTCGTGATATGAAACTTATGGATGACTTTAGTACTCTGTTAAAAAAGCATCAAATAGATATCGATGTATTTACTGTACCCGAATACCAAGTACCAATGAACCTATTAGCGCTTATCTTTGACTTCTTAAATGAAAATTTATCACAGATTAAGTATATGAATTACTCTTCAAAATATTTTGCTAATGACTTTGACTACTTTATGAGTGGAGTCGATAGCTCGATTGATAAATTGATCCAAAAATTACAATATTTGGAACAGATATTTGAATATGAAAAGAATAAGCATTCTCTAACAATCTCTCTAAGTCCAACATTTAAGTATTCCATAAGTGACGATACCTTTGTGAAATCTTATATGAGGTATAAAGCACAACTTCTAAAAACAGTTTGTTCTAATATTTACGATCTTAAAAATATAAAACTTTATAAGTTGGACCCACTCAACTATGAAATTCAGTACACAGCATGAATTTACCGAATACCTTTTGGGATAATATTAAAAAGATTAAATTGATTTTATCTTTAGAGGATATTGATATTGCTCATATGCTCACAATTAAAGAACGAGAGTACGCAAATATTAAACAATTACACCAGATTCCTTCTGTAGAGAATGTAATATCACTTTGCCGCTCTTTAGGAGTTAGTCTTGATAATTTTTTTGAAAATAAACTAGATCTAATACAAATTAGAAACCAGTATTTTGGAGCCGTTTACGACCTGCCTTCTAGGTACGACTATGGAAAGCTTTCTAAGTCGCGAACAGTTACAAACTGTCTTGATTTTCTCGATCTTAAATACGGTGAAGGTCTTAAGAAGAGTCTTCTAAGATCTATGCAAATTGACCCACGTTTTTTTGAGTCGCAAGATAGAGATATGAATATTAATGTTCTAACAGACTTATGTGAGCACTTAAGAAAGTTGGGTTTCACTGATACCGACTATAAACAACTGGGGCAAAGATCTTACGATGTAAATAAGAATACCGACTTGGGGAAAAAGTTAAGCTCTTACAATAGTGTTTATGATTTGTTTGAAGATGTATGCACAAATCTAAGTACAAAGTTTGATCAAAACTTTACTTATAATATTTCAAAGATGAAAGCCGGTGAGATTTATATAGAGTCTCGTCCAACAGAAATCGCACAAGACCTAATGCATACGAATAATATTGGAAACCACCTTGTCTGTCAGACAAAGCTGGGAGTCTTTGGTAGTTTTCCAAAGTATCTTGGAATTTATCACTCAGATGCAGTTAAAACGAAATGTATTTATGATACAGATTCAGTCATTGAGTACAGAGTTACATTCTAAGTCTTTAATTTCTTTTAAAATACGACATTATCTTTTTTATTACTGAATTCTATATGGAATGATCCGAAGAGGTCTCATACTCTGGAGGTTTTGTATGACAAAAGATGATCTACAAATAGTTGTAATTGAAAATTTAAAAGAGCACTGGGATAACAGTGATGTTAGAGATTTATACTGCGATATGATGAAGCTTAAACTTGATGGCTATGGTGCCGTTTATGGAGAGAATGTAATCTCAGCGGATAAAGCTGATTTTTTTGGCACGCACTTAATAGTGTGTCAGAAGGGATTACGTCTTAAACCTCTTTTTGGGTATAAGTCAGTCACCTTAAACAAATGTGATGAATTCTTATATAAGTTTCCTGCTCTTTCATTAGTTAGTAGTGATGCTGAACCTGAATGTTTGAAAGAATTAGAAAATATTCTTGAGAGAGCTAAGAAGAATAACCAGAGTATTTCTTTTGATTATTCTTGGGCGCAGGATCCTAGTATCAAGGCAACAAGATCAGAGAGTATGGCCAAGATGTTTCGTGATTTAGTCATGGTACTTGTAGTGAATCACCATAAGGACTACGAGATCGATGAAATGATAACCTGTGGAGTTGTAAAAGTTAAGACAGATCAATTTTTTGATCGAATGGGCTTTTCTAAAATATCTAATAAATCTCTTTTTTCTCAAGCTGATTTGAATGGTGATGATGTACACGTTTTTCACACTAAAACATATTCAGAATACGCTAATCAAGTAGCTAAAGAGTACAAAGACCTATGGAATAACAGATTAGAGTTCTCGGGTACAGCGGGTAATGTTAAGTTGAAGAGATCAGCTTAAGTTCTTTACAGATTTTTTTTCTTCTGTATACTATATGGAATATGGTGTGTTTTGCTTTGCACTCTGATATTTATGAAGCCACTCAAAGTCACTGACTTCATTTGGAGAATACTATGAGTAAAAAAGATCCAATTGATTATGAGCTTGCAGGTAAGCAAGCTGTATATCTACTGCATGATTTAAATAACTACCTTACTATTTTAAATTCAAGCTTTAGTTTATTGAATAAAATGTCTACAACTAGTGAAAACCTTTCTGAAAAAGAAAAGGTCACTCTAAGGCGAGGAAGTAAGGGAATGCTTGAGCTTAATAATCTTTGCTCTACATATTCCTTATTGATTTTGAATAGATACACGCTGAATTTCAAAAAATACAAAAGAAGTGAAGTCTTTGAATGCGTAATGAACACTCTGAGTGAAGGGTATGATCTTAGCTTGTTTCAAATCAATATTGATGTATGCGAGGAAGAAGAGATAAATACTGACAAGCCTCTGTTATTACAATGTCTAATTAATTTATTAAAAAATGCAATCGAACATCAAAAAAGTTACCCAGATAAAAAACTAAGTATAGTCTGGGATACTACAAAGTTAAAAATTACAAATCCAATCGATGAAAATTACTGTGAATCATCGTCCTATGAACGCGGGATTGGGCTCAGCTTTGTTACTGAAACCTCTAAAAAACTTGGTCTTACTTTTGAAGTGAGTAGCGATGTTGAGTTCTGCTCAACAATATATTTTAAGAAATAGACACAATTAATAACGAAGGAATTCTTGAAAAATCTGCATTTGATCTGCAAATGATTTTGACAAAAGAAAGTGCTTCTTAATGGCAACACCATCTGGTAGGTCGTCAAATATATATCGGCTTACGCTTTTGAGTCTTTTAATTCTGGAAGCTTCCTCTAAATTTTGTTTTAAAGTTTCTTGATAGAAAGCATGGAAGTATTTACTTGCTTCATGCATTCTAAGCTCAGGAGTATCATCTAGTTTTTGGTGATACATCTTCGCAAGCCATGGAGTTTTTAGGGCAGATCTCGCAAGCATAATAGAGTGGCATCCTGTGTAGTCATAATACTTTTCAATATCATCGGTCGTCCAGATATCACCATTACCTATAATTGGGATATTAACCATTTTTACAGCGTCTTTAACATACTCCCAACGAGCTACGCCTTTATAGAGTTCGTCCCTAGTTCTTGCATGAATGGTAATCCCATCCACTCCTTCATCTTCAAGCATCTTTAAAATATTCTCAAAATTAGAGTCATCCCTGTATCCAACTCTTATCTTGCAAGTAAAGGTGGACTTAAAATTCTCACGAATTAGTTTTATAATTGGCCTTAAGGTATCAAGATCACTTAAAAGATATGATCCACCTTGATTTCTACAAACAGTTTTTGATGGACAGCCAAGATTAAGGTCAAGCCAATGACTCCCAAGTTTTTGAATACTTTGTACTGTATCGAGAGTATGTGCATGAGGAGTTGTTAATATCTGATAGATAGTCTTAGAGAACAGCTCTTTGTTTGCAATAACCCCTTCTCCCATATGTTTTCTAACGTGTTTGTACGGGTAGGGACCAGGAGTTGGAGCTCTTAAGAAATCACAAGAGAATGTATCCCATTCCGGATACAGCTTACCTACAAAGTTTCTGTAATATTCATCTGTTACACCCTCCATGGGTGCAAACATAAGTGAATGGGGCTTTATGGGAAGCAATTTCATGAGCTAAATTCCTATAAATATTATCATGTTGCAAGTAATTTCTATCGCCAAGCATAAAATGACTATATAACCAATAAAAAATTTTATTAATATGTACGGAGAATTTATGAAATTTTTACTAGTAGGACTTTTATCAGTAAGTTCAGTTTTTGCTGCTTCAATAAAAGATTATGATCATTATAACTATGATGTATTTTTCACAAATCCTTTATGCCAGGCATATGAATTTGAAGACACTGTTTACTCATTTGATGGAAAGCCACTAAATGCAAAGCCAGAGAATGTCTATTGTAAGTATAACGATGCTCGTAGTAACGAGAAAAGAAAATCTTCACCTCATTATAACCTCATTAAATTAATTTCTGATAAAGATGTTGTCGAACTTAGAATGGCCTACTTGTCATTTTCAAGTTCAGGAATCTTAAAAACTCTATGTGACACAACAATTAAGAAGAATAATACCAAACTAGTGTTAATCGTAGATAAGGGCAATAAGTCAGACGAAAGAAAACTAGAAAAGCTAACAACTCTCGCAGCTTGTAAGCCTGCAAAGAAGTTCATTGATAATGGAACTGCAAACTATCCTATTATTGAGTATAGAGGACAAAATGGTGGACTTGGTTATGCTCATAATAAAATTATTATGGCCTCTTACAAATCGAATAAAGATAAAGTCACTTTAGTATATTCTTCGGCAAATATGTCTTCAGGAACAACTCTTCACCACGAGAACTGGCATTTCTTAACGACTTCAAAGAAATCTTACATGGCGCAAGCTCATGTATGTATCCTCGATGGTATGATGGATCATTCTAACTCAATTAGAGGTAGTCGAAGTGCTGGAAGAGCGAGTGTTACTGGAATAAATAACTTTAAAAACTTTGTAAACAAATGTCGTAAAGAAATTGATGTTGAGGAAGAGGAAGATATTAAGCTATCTATTGTTCCTGCTGATGGTAAGAAAACAATGGATAATATTGTTGATAAAATTAAAAAATCAAAAAGAATTTCTGTCGCTGTTCATAGATTTTCACACAAGGATTTAAAGAGTGCTCTAATGAAAGCTGGGAAAAGAAAATCTCAAGAAGTTCGTTTTATCGCTGATGATGATATTTTCTGGTCAGGTAAAGCAAATGAAATGGAGAATGGAAGAATAGAGTGTAATCCAAAAAAGAATCCAGGAGCAGTTCCTAGAGTTGGTGCTAATATGTGTAATGAATACTTTAATATTCAAAGCCTAGTTAGAAGTAAAGTTGATGTGAAGTATATGGAAACAAATCAAAGCTTATTCTTACTTCACCATAACAAGTATATTGTATTTGAATTAAAGGATGGTACATCTGCTGTTCACTGTGGAGCAGGAAACTTTACACACGCAGCCTTCTCTAAGAACTTTGAGAACTATTATTATATAACAATTCCTGAGGTTGTAGAGAAGTTCAAGGCTCAGTATGACTACGTTTGGAATGATCTTGCTACAGCTGAAAAAGATCTACCAGTTAAGCAAGTTCTACCTTAATGTTTAAATCATTCTTTTTAATATTTGCAATGACTTCAATTGCATACGGATCAGAGGCGGTGCTAAAACTGCCTCTTTCTGTTTATAGCAAGATTCCTTTCTCATCTCAATTTATGGAGGATGGAGCGCTAATAAGAAACATCAACTATGATGCAGTTAAAAGACTTGTTCCTCAAATAGAAAAACTTAGAGGAATAAAGCTAACAACTAGAGGCGAATCTCATATCACTGTGATTTCTCCACCAGAGGCAAAAGGATGGTTTCACCCTAGTCGAAAGGGAGTCGATTCACTGATTAGCTGGAAAGAGTTACACCGAAAGTATTTCAATACATTACAAAGTACTAAGTTCACTGTGAAGTGTATTGGTGAGAGCATGGAAGGGGATAAGCATGTCTTCTTTCTTATCGTGACATCTCCTGAGCTAAGGGCGATTCGGGCAGACATCCAGGATGAACTTGAAAGTAGGGCCAAATTTTCAGGTATGAAAACACACTTTGATGCTGGTGCTTATGAACCTCATATTACTATTGGTTATATTGGGGGAGATGTTTTCTCAAATCCAAAGACTAAGTGTGTTGAAGATATAGTCCTTAATATTAGTAAGTAAGTTTTCCAGACTCTAGCATTTTTTGAATTCGAAAAATACCCAGAGCATCAATATTCCACTGCATTTTACCTGTTTCAAAAAAAATTAGAATCTCAGCTATAGTGTAAGCTTTAACTGAGACAATTGTATCCTCGCCATCGGGGTTAGGGATTTTGGATGGTACTAGATTCGTAGCAATGATTTGATAAAAATGATTATTAAGAGTACCACTAGATTCCCTATGCATTAAGACTTCAAGATGGCTTGCTTTAAGGCCAATCTCTTCTTGCATTTCTCTATTGGCAGTATCAAGAGGGTCTTCATCCTCTTTGTCCATTAGGCCTGTGACAAATTTAAGTCGAACGGGGCTTTTCTCGTGAGGTCTTTTTTCTTCAATGAGGTATATTTTACCCTCTGATGTAATAGGAAAGACCTGGACACCACTTTGAATATAAGCTCGTTCCCAAACAGCTCCGTCCATTATTTCTTCAGTTACCTTTATAAATCTACCTTCGTACTTTGTTATTTCCATAAATATGACTATAATATAAAAAGCAATTGGAGAACAGCATGGATTTAGTAAAAATAGCCGTTATGGGATTAAATGAAGCAAAACAGTTTCAAAAAGATTGTTCCGTTAAGGACATTGAGTTAGTTCTTAATCATGATGACGCTTCGTGTACGCGTGGTTGTGCAGTAACAGTTGAGGTTCATGCTAAAGAAACTGACCTTCCAGTTGTTCAAGAAATTTACTCTTCAAATTATATGAAACTTCTCGAGGGGCATGACGTTGATCCAGAAACTCTCAATGCTGTTTTCGATCCATCTGCAGAGTCTGCTACATGTCCCGCATGTGGACATACTTTCTCAACGACAAATAGTGAATGCCCTGATTGTGGTCTGATGTTTTAAAAGTCATTTTTATTCAGTACGACATTTAACAGGCTTGTAGATATGCTCATAACGTTTAAGAGTATCTCCACAACTAGCAGGTAACTCAATATCTCTATCAATAAGCTGATTTATAAGCCTAAAAAAACTAGGTGAGTGGGTATCAAATTCACTGTAGTCAAGGTTGATATATGCATAGGTCTTATTACTACTTGGTAGAAAGGCACATTGTTGAAAGTTGTTTGGATTACCAAGTTCGTTCTTTCCTCGATATATTCTATTTGATAAATAGTCTGCAAAGTCCTCCTCTGAGTTAAGATGATCCTCACTAAAGGTTTTATAGTTTAAATTATAGTTTGGAAGAAGAACTTTTCCATTTACACATTTTCTAAGTTTTTTAAATTGTTTCGCAGATGAACTTGAAGCTCCATCAGAGTTTATAAAATCACTAAGCATATGAGTTAGTTCATGGGTAAAAATTTGCTCCCCATGTTCAGGATGATCACATGTGTAAGACGATATATTAAGAGTATTAGAGTATGGATTATAGTAATCATCTACTAGCAGTAGTGAGTCATCGAATAGATTACAAGAAGCCTGTGTGGAAGATAGAAAGTCCCAGGGACTCAGAAGACTCTTGATGATTTTGCCATCTGAGTACTTGGTTATATCGGATGCTTTATATACTTTCGATTGATTGATTAAGTTTGTCGATTTCCAATACACCGGTTTTTGAGGACTCGACTGGCCTCTTATGGCGGTATTGGTAGCGTAAGTTAACTGTCCATTAAATTCCTCTGCTGTTTGCATAGAATAACTAAAAGCTATGTGATCAAGGAACTTCTTTAATGAATTCATCAAGTTGGCTTGAGTATTTCTAAGCGAAGCTTCTTCTACGGACTTTGCATTATATGCGTCTAAATAGAAGGCTGACTTACACGAGTCAATGATGGCATCAGGATCTTGTTCTATTTGATCAAGTGAGCCGCTAATCTTTTCAAGTTGAGACTGAATTTTATTCGTAAGAAAGTTTTTAAACAGTTCATCGCAACTATCTTTTTGACAAAAATCATACTTTGGTAAGAGATCGACTTTGTATTTATTCAGAACAGTATATCTTAGTTCTCTAAGGCGTAAAATAATATCTCTGTACATCGTTGGCTTATTTACGTTGTTGGCTTCGAGTGATTCAAGGTGTCTTTTAGTTCCATTGAAGTAGTCAATAAACTGCATGTCTATAATGCCCTTGTCTTCTATCACTGTATCTATCGCTTCTAAAACACTTTTACCATGGGACACGACTTCATTAAGGGATAACTGTTGATTAAGGTCAAATTTCAATTCAATATTCGAACCTATTTCATTATTGATATATTCGGCTAATTGATCGAACCCTTGTTTTACAACTTCGTTTTTTTGTTCATAGAGATCATAGGTAGAGTTTGCTTTACCTGTCTCTAGATTCATTTCAAAGTTAAGGTTCTTTTTAAAAACATCAAATAAAATATTTGATTTCTCAGAAGTACTTAATGAAAGCTCACCCTCTTTTTTATATTTTTCAATAATTTTTTTGATACTTACTAGAATTGCCTTCCTATTGGTTAGACTCGCTAGAATCGCTTTGCGCATATCTGGTCTGACCGATTCAAGGGATTTATCGGCGGCCTCAAAATTAAAATTATCAAATTCTTCCCCTGAAAGGAAAGCCGATTTAACTTCTGCTGCAGGACCGCAAATTGTTTGGACGCATTCTTTTGCTTTCTGTTGTATGAAATTGCCTTGCTTTTCGCAAGTAAGATTTTCTAAAGGCTCTAAATTGTTTTCTATTGCATTCGTGGTAAGTAGGTTTGGATCAAAGTTTTGAGTGTAACCTAAACTTGCATAGAGAGAGAAAAAAATTGCGAGATATTTATTCACAGTTTATTTTCTCCGCAAGTTTTAGCCTTGATACATGCCTTTTTAAATTATAAAAGAAACTACCCGTTGGGGAACTCTTGGATAGGCGAATAGATTTATTATTATATTTAAGCTGAAACGATTTTGAATCTGTTGCTACAGTTCGCAAACGTAGTTGTGCCTTAATTCTTTTTTTTAGTTGAAAAATATATTTCTGATTACAATCTGTGCTAAATATAAAGTATTCTGCAAACTGTGATTTGAATGAAACACCGTACTCATCAATTTTAAAATCATAATTTCGCTTTTGGTCGCGGAACTTTAAGTCCATAGCATGTACTGTCGAACTAGTTAAAATGAAGAGTAAGATTATTTTATACATCACAATCTCATCGGTATTTAAGTCTAGAATGTAGAAAAAGATATTAATGGCGGTAATCGCTACCTTACTTGAGTAATCCTCTTACCATCTTAGCATAATTGCCAGGCGCATCAGTACTGGTACTGAGGTATAAGCAAGGCTCTATCAACTCAACTTCAATGACTTGGTAGTTTCCATTATTATCTTGAAGTAGATCAACCCTGGCATAGTTAATAGGGTGCTTTAGTTCTGTGAATACTCTCGAGGCCACTTGAATAGCTTCTTTAGTTGGAGACCAATTACTAATATTAGATCCATACTCTTCTTGGCACCTAAATTCGCCTTGCTTTGGAAGTTTACATATTGCATGACTGAACTTTCCTTCAAAGAAAAATAAGGAGTGTTCACCGACCTCTTGAATTTTTGGCTGAAGGGGTTGAATAAACCATTCTCCTTTTTGAACTTCTTTAAAGTCGGATACATCTTTGATGAATTGTATTCCAATGGAAGAAGCTCCTACACAGGGTTTTATTACGATACCATCACTATATTTTGGATCAGATAGGAGAGAGGCAATTTCACTTCTTTCAATTTTTTCACGTAATAGACTTGGAATTGTAGGGATACCAATCTCACCCAACTCAAGAAGGTATTTCTTATTAGAATTCCAAATGAGAGTTTCTAAGGGATTAATCAGTTTTGTCTTCGAATCGATTTCAGCTAAAACTTTATGAAAGAGTTCAAGTTTCTCCATATAGTCCCAGGTCGTTCTTACGATGACCAAGTCATATTCTTCCCAGTTTTGAGGACTATCCCATATTAACTCATCGATGGAGTGTCCTTGGGCCCTGAGTAGCTCAAATGCTAAATAATCATCAACTGTCGTGTCTGGATTTACTTCTTTGCAAGTAAGGCTAGCTATTTTCATTCGTGATGACTCTTTTCAAGATAATCCTTAACTATCTCCTGCTCAATAAGACCTTTCATCTTTGCAGGTACTGTTATGCGAACAATAAGGTTAAGTGTTTCAGGGCTTAAAAATTTGATTGTAATCTTTGGTGCGATAGCAGGCATATCAACTTGCCTTTTGTTTGTTAATTCCTTAAAGAACTTTGTCGCCGGATCTGTGTACTTATCACAGATAAGGTTTGTACTCTCGTATAGTGTATCTTTATGATCATTCCAATGGGTATCATTCTTAATTGGCACCATAAAAACATGTAGAGTAAAATCGGTTTCATGATTAACAGAGTCGGTTTCATTAAGAATTTGTTTCGTCAGGAAAGTTGAATTAGGTATTGTGACTGTTCGCCCTGTAAATTGATGAGTTAAGTCTTTGGGACCAACTTCAAGTAACTGAGTGCCAAATAGCCCTATATCTACGACATCACCACGAGTACCGTTAATTTCTATTCTATCACCAACAACAAAGGGGCTAGCGAAACCTCGATAAAAAGATCCTCCTAAGCAGAGAAACACTTCTTTCGTAGCAATTGCAAAACCTGCAGCAATGGCTGCAATAGAGATTATAAATTGATAGAGCTCAGTGGCCCAGAGAATAAATATGAGAATAAAGAGAGTAAAAAGAAATAGATACTTTAGCTTTGCTATCGTTCTTCTTTTTTGGTCATTATGCATTCTAGATTTTTTAATTGATTTTCCGCTTAGAACGTAAAGGAGTAATAGGATTAAAGCAGTAATGATAAAGATATAAACATCTTCAAGACTAAGTAGGTATTTTAAGTTTAGATTCATAGTCACATTATACTGAAGTTATGTGACTAGGTGAATAGTGGTAGATATTAGCTATTCTCTTTTTCTGAGAAGAAACTAAGGGGTTGTCTAACTGCAACTCGTCCACCACCTTTTGGCTTCGGAAAGTCGATGATTGCCAGTACATCGGCCATACAGTTGGTTCCCTTTTTCGAAAATCTTGAGTCTTTTGCTCTAACTTTAATCTTTCCAACTTTACCAGAAGCAGATATTTCAAAGTTTAGGTCTACAATACCTTTTATATCGTCAGAGTTGTAAGCAAGTTCTTGCTGATAACAATGCCTAAATTGAGGTAAGTATTGTTGTAGTATTTTTCTAAGCAACTCTGGATCCATTGACCCAAGTACGACAGTTTCAGTTTGAATATAAGCTGTATCTCTTCCTGACTTGGATGATAGTCCTTTCGACCCCATGCTGGCCGCTGCTCTCCCGGCAGAGTCAGATCCCATATTACCAATAGCATTTGAACTCGTACCATTCACTTTAGTACTAAGGCTTCCAGATACTGAAGATGTTGTCTTGACAGTACTTGCTGAGTTACTGTTTGCAACCGCAACAGATTTAGAAGTATTGAATAGTGAGTTAACATTTGTGGCCATCTTAAAGTTATAAGCTTTCGTTTTAGCTTTTGCTTTACTTGCAGGCTTCTTAGCCGCTGACTTGGCAACTTTCTTTTGAGCCGATTTTTTAGGTTGAGACTTTTGACCTGATTTACTATGAGCAATTTTTTTATCGGGTTGCTTTGTACTCTTATGACCAGTATTTTTCTTCGTATCATTCGGATTTGTACTCGCCATTTTTTTATTATCTTGAGTCGCCTTAGTAGGTTTCTTATAAATAATTGAAAGTTCTTTAATTGGCTTTTTCATTTCAATAGTGAAGTCAACTAACAATAGAAGTAGCATTGGTAGAATGACTGCTGCAAACCTCTTGGCCGTATCTTGTATAAAGGCTTTATCTCTTCTTAGTGATGAAATATGTATAAGTTTGTTAGGAACATTCGATGTCTCAATAAAGACCTGATAAGTCCCTCTTGAAAGAACAAGGACTTTGTTATCTGTAAGGTTCATAGAAGTTTGACTTAAGTTGAAGTCTTCAACTTCAGATAGGGAAATTACTCCGTCTTGAACATTAAAAAGTGGTATTGGTTTTTCACTATTTAATATATCAACGACAACATGCCCTTTCTTTTCTTTATTGGAAGCTTTAATAACACCATCTGCGATGGGATAGTAGTACTGTTCGAGCATACTACCGTTTAATGAAGTTGTAACTTGAATACATTGACCATCATTCTGTTCAACCATGTTAAATGAGTTTTCAAACTCTTCAGTCTCAACATAAGACTCTTTATCAATTTGAAAACCTAATAAAGGATTTGAATTTAATGTTTCAAAGTTCGAGTCATCAAAAACGACATCACAGTATTCATCATCAATAAGTATTTCATTTTCATTGGCAGCAGCTGGAACATAAACTTTCTCAGCTTGAAGCTCTTCATAAACTTGAACTTCTCCGTCTTGATTTGCAAACTCTACAACTTCATTCGTTTCAATTAATTCACAATGAACCTTACCAAGAGATAGTGTATCTCCATCAAAGAGAGCATGTTTTGTACCAACTTTAACACCATTTATATATGTGCCATTTTGACTTTCAAGATCCAAAATCATGGCCGTATTATTCTCAATAAAGGCCATGGCATGATAGTGAGATATACTATCGTGTTGAATTTTAATATCTGCATTCTCAGCTGATCCAATCAGAAGCTTATTCGTATTTAATGAATAAGACTCACCATTAATGATGAGCTTTAATGAGACTTTTGATTTCATTTATTTTCCTGTGGCCTTGTCTAATTTCTTTAAAATATCAACTTGGGCGGCCGAGTAAAAGCTATCTTCCTTATCGGCATTATTGAGAGTACTTTTAGCATTATCATAGAGACCAAGCATAAAATATGTCATGGCCATATTAGTGGCAATATCATCACGTGATCTATAGGCCTTAGGGATCTTATTAAAAAATACTAGTGCCTGTTTATACCTGTTCTGCATAAGTTCAATATGAGCATAAGAGTTAAGGAAATCAATATCTTGGGCATTTCGCTTCAGAAGTGTCTTTATTTGCTCTTGTGCCTTGTTGTAGAGGCCAAACTTCATAAATACCTGGGAAAGGTTATATCTAGGGCTTAAAGCCGCTTTATTAAGGGCTATGGCCTTCTTGAAGTAGTCTTTAGCTTCCTGATAGTTCTCTGTCTCTAACTGAACTACGCCAATATTATTAAGAATTAGAGATTTGTGTACCTTTGTTTTAGCTGTACTCATAGCAATATCCAGGAACTTTTTAGCCTGGGTATACTCCTTTTTTAAGATGTAACATGTACTAATCTGGTTCCAGTAATCATAGTTGTTTAGATTTTTATCTAATCTATCCTTAAAAATATCATTTGCATCATTATACTCAGCTCTCTGACACAGGGCCACAGGATTTTGGAGTTTGACCTGTTTATCCAATCTGACTAAATCATAGCGATTAAATGACTCAAATCTGAGCCCATCGTACTTATCCTCTTTAATCTGCCTCATATTGTTGTAAGAAGAACATGAGGCAATAAGAAAAAATAATGAAAGATTAATTAGGGGCTTGATCATATTATTTACTCATTCCTATCGTTATGGCCATTTCACTCGCTTTCGGTCTTATATCAGAAATCCTTAGGATATCGTACGCTAGGTGACTCTCATCTCTTTGAGTGAGTAATAGCTCATATTTTTCAATTAAGCTTTGCGACTTTAACTTAAATCCATCACTTTGAGATGAAATATTCTTAGTAAGCATATTCATCTGTCCCTTAAATTGCTTTTGAAAGTTTTTATCGTTTATGGGAATAGAATAACTTGCAACTTCTCTAGAAAGGTCATTGGTAATTTTTGTAAGGACATCATAGGTCATAACAGAAACTTGACCATGGCCTTTCTTGAGTATTGTATCAGCAAATGAAATGATTGGCTGAAGGTTTCCAAGTCGTCGTTGTAAACTTGCTGAAAAATTATTAGGATCTGGCTTCTCTTTATTAATACTAATGCGAACCTTAGAGAATGTATTTACTTTCTTTAGTATCTTTTTATAATCTTTCAACGCAGCTAAAAGTAATAATGAGTTCTTTGTTTTAATTTGCTTGAGTCGAGTAGAATACTTACTACTTTTTGATGGGGAAGATTCGTAGTACTTCCAGAACAGACGCTCATAATATGTACCAACAAGGTCTGGGAAAACAATATTCAGTTTATGTTGATCGATAAAGGAAATCATATCCGACTCATGTTTATTCTCATAAAGGTGATAAAGGATTTCTTGTTTTAAACTTTGTGGAACTAGCTTGATACATTTTTTATAAGATTTAATTGTATAAAAGACCTTGCTAATATAGTCATTGGCCAAGTCATTACGTATTGCAGAAGTAAAGACTTTAAGATTCTTTTTCTTTTCAGAACAATAACTCTTTAAGATAAATTGATCTATTTTTGCTGCATAAAGAAAGTCATGTAATAAAGTTGTTCTAAGTGACATTTTTTCTAAAAAGACTCTCTTTGAATTTATTTCTTTCTTCGAGTAAAATTTAAAGGACTTTTCATACCACTTTATTGCATTGTTATGATCTTGGGTGTCAGTATATATCATTCCCATATTAAATGCAGCTTCAGCTTTAATTGATTTAGGATAATAATCAGTAAAATGAACTTTTTGATATCCGGCAAGGGCCTCATCAGGTTTTCCGTCGGTATTAAGCTTTTTGAAGCTATTGAAGAGAATATTAGCAAGAATTGTCTCTGACTTTTTAACTTCCTGCTTATCAAAAGCAAGATATCCTTTTTGCATTTGATTAATCTTTCCTGAAAGCAATGTCGTATTTTCTGTTTTAATTAGTAGATCAAGTTGTAAACGGTAAAGATCACGCTGTTTCTTTAAGTCTTTATTGAAGTTTGCGATATATCGATCTAAAGTAGACTGCATGTTTGAGAAGTCTTTTCTTGTAAGATATATTCCAAAAAGACGTGGGAAGATCGTTTGAGCTTTCTTGTCTTTAGGCCAATAAGAAAGATATTTATTGAAAGCAAAGACTAACTCTTTTGATTCTTCAACTTTATTAAACTCTATATAATCAATACATGAAAAGATCGCATCGATATTTTTCAATCTTAGATCTTCTGTGGCAAGTTTGTCTTCATAGTCAACTAGAGAAATTTTATAATTCTTTAATGCATCTCTGAATCTATGGACAGAGTAATAAGTTTCTGCTTTATAGTATTCATAAAGCCCTTTTTCCTTGTTGTTTACAACAGCAAGGATATCAAAATAGGAGATTATCTCTGTTAAAATTCCTCTGTCATAAGATTGATCATGCTTAGAAAAATCTTTCTTTAAAATGACTTGTTTTGCTCCTACAACTTCAGCGATTTTTGTTGTCGCATCTTCTTGCTGATAGTCTGAGAACTTTATTGTCTTGAACATTTGAGCAATATTCATTAGTTTTTTAGGCTTATGATATTGATTGTATAAATCAAATTGAAATAACCTTAAATCAGCATATAGTTCAGTTTCTTTCTTGGCGCTAACTCTGTCTTCTAAGAGTGAAACAATTGTTTCAGTCTCTTTGTAATGACCTTTAGCAGACGATTTCCTTGCTAGTTTTAAGAACGAATTATTCTTTTCACTCTCAATTGTAAACTTATCAATGAATTTGATACCTCGTTCTATTTGCTTTCCGAGAACATAAAAAGAAATAAGTCCCGTCATCGCTTGATCTCTAACATCTACGTAGAATTCATCACCACTTAGTTTGTAAGATTGTTCAAGAGATGTAATCGCAATTTCAAACTTTTGGCTTTTAAGTTTACACCAACCATAATTAAGTAAATTTTTTGAATACCATTCGTCATCTTTATTATTGAGAACGATATCATATTGGTATATTGCTGCTTTCCAGTTTTTCTTATTGTAGTAATACTCCGCAAGGCTTGTTCTTGCTAAATAATTAACATTCCTCTGCCCTTTAGAGAATTCAATGGCCCTTCTTAGATAGGTTAGCTCTTTACTATCATAAGAGAAATCTCGTGAATTTAAGGCGAGAGTATAGTAAATTGCAGCTTTATATCTTGTTCTAGGATACTTTTTTAAGAGATTAAGGCCATATGCATTAGCACTCCTGTATAATTTTAATGTCTTTTTAAATATATCTTTTCTTTTAATTTTCTTTCCATATTTCATCTTTTTGATCATGAACTCTTTATTTTCTTTCTCTTTATATAATTTTACTTTTTCAGACTTTAGTTCAAACAATCTGTACTGAAGCTTTTGTGATTTCTTTCTAACCTTCATGATTGTGGAGATTTCATCCTCTATCAGTTGGTGGATTTTAGTCCATCTTTTCTTTTCAAACTCTTCCTTTGACATTACCTTCTCAGGGCCTTTAGACAAAACACTAAAGCTAAGAGAGATTAAAAGAAGATAAAAAGAGGTGTACTTCATTAATAATTACCTTGAACAATAAATTTAAACTCAGTATACCCAGCAATAGCAGACGTATGCATAACACCCTTCATAACTTTATAAGGAACCGATTTATCAAATACTAAGTTAACTGACTTTGACTTCGCCTCTGCTGGTGATCTTATATTATCTTTTATACGTTTTAATTCAGCAAGTAAGTTTTGATGTTCTCCAGATGCTGTTATTTTTCCAATTTCTTTTTGATTAACAAAAATATTTTTATCAGCATCAATCTGTACAATTATTGCATGATTGCCTAACTTTCTTGCATCGGAGACAGGAACAGTTAAGTTCTTAATAAGGTCCAGCTTTAAATCTGATGCATTATAACTCTTAAGTAAGAAAACAAGTAAAATAACAAGAACATCTAGTAGAGATGTTATATCAATCTCCATTGGCTCTTTTGCTCTTCTTTGTTTACCTTTAAAAAACATTCTATTCATAACTAGTCCTGTGTCTCAAATATTATTTTTTCAAATAATACTTTTGATGGATACTTCTTATTATCTTTATCTAAAGCCGTAATATAGTAATCTGGCTTAACAATTTCTCTTGTGTGGTCAATGACTTTTACAATCTTGTCATACTTGAAATTATGCGCAGGCTTAAGGATGGCAGAAGTTTCAGTCGGGTTTTGCTTTTTAAGTTCGATGAGCGTATCGTTTAACTTTCCGAGGTCTGATACAGAAAAAGACTTATATACATTTTCATCCAATCCTGTTTTTACAACAACTTTATTTCCACTTAGCACAATCGTTAAGTTTAATGGTGGCTTATCCATCTTCATGTTAGTAGTAGAGGTAATTGGAGCATCACTACCAATTTCATAAATATCGATAAACTGTGCCGACATAAGAAGGAAGAATATAAAAATAAATATCGCATCCAAAATCGGTATTAAGTTTAACTTTTGTGGTTTCTTTAATTTCCTACGCATCATTTTCTCCTGCTTTCCTTGAGACGAATCTGTTAGGCAGCATCACTATGTTCAGGTTGTGCTTTATTAGTCTTTCTTGTGGATAATAGATCTACTAATTTTACAGAGTAGTGCTCTAGATCACCCATAATCTTTTCAGACTTAGTTGTCAGTATTTGATGTGCAACCATAATTGTAATTGCCGATATTAGTCCAAATGCTGTCGTATTCATGGCCTTGGAAATTCCGAGTGCTAGTAACTCTGCTTTAGATGCTGCATCTGCAGATGCAACCGCTGCGAATGACTGGATCAAACCATAAATTGTTCCTAATAGACCAATTAGAGTTGAAACGTTTGCAATTAATGAGAGATACCCAAGTCTCTTTTCAACATGAGGAATTGCCTCAAGCATCGAAGACTCCAGAGCATCTTGAATTTGCTCTTTGGATTGATTCGCTCTTTTTAATCCGTTTCTTAGCACACCGGCCAGAAGAGATTTATTTGTTGAGCAATCTTGTATTGATGTTTGAACTTCATTTGTAAGAACATTCTTCTTGATCTCACTCATTAAGCTTGTTCCATCAATATCAAATTTAAATAGATTTTTAAAACGCTCTACAGCGATGATAACTCCGAGTACCCATATGGCCAATATGATCCACATGAAAACCCCACCATCATCCATAAACTTGGCAAATCCTTGAACTGAATTCAATTCTTCTTGTGGACTGCCGGGTACTTGTTCAACGGTCTCATTCCCCTGAACTGTTGCTTCTGTTGTTTCATTCATAATAATTGCTCCTTATTACCTCAAAAATTTGATCTCATCGATTATTTTTTTATCAAAATCCTCTCTATTTAAGAGATCTCGCTCAAACACTTTTCTTCTTCTTTCTTTTACAGATATATCTCCAGGAGCAATTACACTCCCTTTAATTTCAAGGTCTCCAAGATCAAATTTCTCATATTCCTTGTACTTGTAAATGACTTTTTTCTTTTGGGCCCAGACAGGAAACGTGCAGCAGAAGGCGATAATTAATACGATTATCTTATTCATTTTTACTGATTCTCCTTGTTTTACACGTTGAACTTAAAGCAAGTGAATAATCTCCAAGCTCATCTGCCCAAAACTCTGTTTTGAATGTCCAGAACTCTTGATTTTTTTCACGCTTGATGTTTTTGAAATCACCACGACTTCTATCTTTATTAAATGTTCTATTCTTATAGGCGAGATCTCTTTTTCTAGATAGAATCTCTAGTTTTAAATTGAACATTTCTGTTGATAGAGAATGGATTTCATTTATAAACTTATACATTGACACTTTTACATAATGATTTATTTGCTCTTTTAAATCTCTCTTCATTCTTTCGAGTAACTTTAGGTTCGCACCTTTGTTTGCTCTTACAATCTCAGCGTTCATTTGGTAGTATGAATTTAAATCTAAGTTGTACTTAATTCTTTTTGAAGCTTGTGTTATAAGGTTTCTTAGAAATTTGTTTTCTTTTTCTGATTCACTTATTGGAGAGAACATTAAATCAAAGAAATATAAATCTTTCTTGCCTTGACCATTGATCATACGTTTCAATTTTTCACTTCGAGGTGCAAATGTCGTGTAATAATCATCTACGACCTTTAAAGCATCTTCATAAAGGCATAGCTTAAAATAGTTTAATGCTTTTAGTACTTCTGCTTCTGGCATAAAGTAACTCTCTAATAGGGGAGAGTTATATGTCATTAGTATGCCTAAAGAACGATTATAGTTACCAGTGTAATAATAGGCCCAAGCTTTTTCTAGTAATGTATATGGCCACTTAAACGATCTCTTTGGAATATTCTCATAGTTTCTTATCGCTTGCTTATAATTTTTTTCCTTAAAGTGGATTCTTGCAATATTTATAATGCAGGTCTCTTTAATTACTGAAAAGTAATTCTGCTGTCTATTGTCTGTTTTCTTTTCCCAACCGAATGCGTTTTCTGTACACTTCTTATATGTCTCAATCGCCTTCATATACTTTTTAGCCATTAAATATGCAGTACCTTTTACCAGAAGAGACTCAGCGTAAAGTCTATGACCTTTGGGCATTCTTTTTAACCTTTTATGTGTATATTTAAACTTTCTTAAATATAAATTCCTTTTGGCCATTATTAGGTCAGTTGTTGGGATATTCATTTTTCGTAGTTCTAGATCTGAGAACGTATTAAAGAAATGTGTTCCAGTATGTCCTACCAATTGTTCAATATAATATTGCATGTTCTGATCGGGAGTATTGTACTTGTATTGTCTCGCCACTGTCTCTAAGGCAGTAAAGTAGTCTTCTTTCTGAAAGTGCTTTAAAGACTTTAGATATAGAGTATCTTTTTTAGACTTTTTTGCAAGTACAGTAAAACTACTCATAGTGAATATGATTATCAGTAGAAGTTTCATTAGAATGAAGCTCCTATACTAAAAATAATATCATTATTATTTGTCCATGCTTTTGAATTAGGGTTCTTAGGAGTTCCAGCCTGGTAGTTTGTATTTAGGTATTCGATTCCCAAATGAACCGATCTATTTAAATGAAATTTGAAATTTGTTTTTAATTGAACTGGAGTATAAGTTTCAGACTTATAAACATCTCGTGTTTTTAATTGTGCTGTATCTAAATTACTTTCCATTATGTATTGACCAGTTCCTAAACCAAAAGACCAGTCAAAGTAAAAAATTTGATTAAAGGTATTAATTTTTCCATAAAATGGAGACCAAATCATAAAAATAGAGGTTGAGCTTAAAGGCCTTCTTACAAAGGGTGCTAATCCAGAAACAATCTCAACGCTTTCATATGCAGCATTATCTGAGTTTGAGTATTGCATATAATTAAGTTCGATTGCCCACTCTTCATGAAAATAGTACCCAAGCTTAAATTGACCACCAATAGTATCTTGAAAGTTCGAAGTAAGGTTTGAAATAAGACCTATATCCATATAAATGGATTTCTTTTTTTCAAAGATCTTATTTTGAAGAACATAAACAGACTTATCTGGATCTAGCCATAAAAAGTCGTAAAGATCTTTTTCACCAGCAAATACATTAGAAATTAGTAGAGAACTGAATATAAATAGAGATATAAATTTTTTCATAGTTTTTAGTTTTCCTTAAGCTTACTTAACTTGTCGGCTAATAGAATTCATACTTGAGATTTTCTCTAGACTAAATGGGGGTGAAATCTGATTTCACCCCCAAGTTTAATAGTTTAAGACAGTTAGCCTACTTGGCTTATTTATCTTCTACTGAGTAAATAACTTCTATTTGTGCGTTATCAGTTGGAGCTGCATCAACATTGAACTGAATTGAGTTAGAGGCTGAAACATAGTTCCATTCAGTAACTTCAACACCATCAACAAGGACCCTTATATCTGTAGTATCATAAGGCACAGCTGATAAAGAGAATTGTGTTGTTAATGTAGCGATTTGAGATCCCATATCAAGAAGTGTTTCATGAAAATCACCCTTGATACTAGAACTCGATCCACCAGTTCTTTCACTCATTTCTAAATATCTCTCATGACCTCTTTGAATACCTCTTCTGCCTTTGTAGCTTGAAGGATTCTGATTTTGATAAGAAAGATCCACAATACTGTAGGCCTTAATTAAATTGTCATTTTCTTTCCATTTAGAAATTTGCTTTAAATGCTCTGCAACTTCTTTTTCAGACTGGTCAGCTTCATCTGATACATAAACTATTGCATAGTATGCATCATCTCTAAGCCACTTGTTTTGGAAACGGTTAGTAAAAACTTCAGAAGCTTTTAACCCTTTTTCCCATCCAGATCCTCTAACGCCAACTTTTACCATGTCTTTAAAGTCAGTCATGAACTGATCTTTGTCAGTATTAAGTTTAGTCGTTGTTAGTCTTGAAATTGAGTCTTTGAACTCTTTACCAGCATTATTACCCTGAGTATCGGTCGTCGTAACGGCCATTTGAAAATCGACACCTTTTTCCACAAATTCTTTGATAAAGGCATCAAAATTTTCACCTAAGGCTTTTTGCTCATCACCCATTGAACCAGAGTTATCAATAACCCAAAGGATATCGATTTTTTGTCCACTAGCTTCTTGCTTGAATTCATCACTCGCTGTTTTTAGGATAACCCCTGGAGGAGTTGTGTCATCGTCATCATTTCCGTCATCGTTTCCGTCATCGTTTCCGTCATCATTTCCGTCATCATTTCCGTCATCGTTTCCGTCATCACCTGGAAGGTCAGGCTTTCCATCATCGTCAACGTCTTCCCAAGGAAGTTCCGCAATTTCATCTGGAAGATTCTCTGCATCGTATTGATCCTGAAGGGTATCAATATACTCTTTCTCGTAAAACTCTTCTTCCTTACATGAAGTAAGACTGGTGCACAATAAGGTGACCAGTAGAAGACTTGCTAGTCCTTTTGTTTTCATAAACCGCTCCCGATTGGGCGTCATAGGCAAACAGAAGTAATAATACAATAAAAAAAAGTATCAAAACTTTTGAATATAAAGGGTAGTCTGCCAAGCGGTTACTCTGATTTGATCCACATTAAACGAACAGCAACAACGTACGTACCACACAAGACCAGAGTGTTTTTTTGAATTCCCTCTATTTTCGACTATTTGAGTGTAATTATCAAGTATTACCTTTGTAATTCTTCTGATATTTAGGAATTACGTATGCTTAGGTATAAATTTCCGAGGAAAACTTTGCCAAAGCTAAAGTTTGGATAATGTTAAGTCAGACCTTCGACCGATAGAAATTGTGCGAGGTGAATATGATTAATGTTGGAAAATTTTTAAAAAGAGAATTAAGTAAAGATGAAATGGTAAATTTTGTTTTAGAGCAAGAGGAGCATCGTTGGATATCTGAAAATAATTATGTGAAAGCAAATTTTACTGATTTCCTGGAGAGGTTACCAAAAAGAGTTCTACAAAAAGTATTCTTTGAGAAGGTAACAACATTTGCTAGATCTAATGGACGATATGCTTGTGCTGTAAGTCCTCTTCAGCAAAATGTAATCATTATATTTCCGGAACTATTTGAATTGTTAACAAAAACATTTGACGGGTGGGCCAGGGCAGTACTTGCTCATGAAGTAGGTCACATTATGTTAGAGCACTCTGAAAACTCTGATGACCCTATGGAAGCTCAGGTTGACGCAGATACTTTTGCATGCGACATGGGTTATCTAGACCAGTTGGAATCATTCTTACATGAACAACCCGAGACTGTTGAAAAAAGAGTGAGACTTACATTCTTAACGAATTACTATTTCGCTAATAACTAAAATTTTTCATTTGCTGTTAAAATAGATGGAACCGTTAGAATTTCTCTAGCGGTAACTTTCTTTACTCTAATGGCGTCAGTGGTGTCCGATGTTAATCTTTCAATCGACCTTGGGTGACCATTAATATAGATATTTAGAATTCTCATTTCTTGAGTGAGATCATGTGTCTCTTCAGTCATGCTAATAACTTTTACATTTTCCATTTCTAGAATATGAATAACTGTTTGCTGAACCGAACCGTATGATAGAACCTCAACATGATAATTATTTCTTTCATCTTCCCGTTCAATTAATTTATTTATTGGATTAAGTAACCTAAGTACAACTAAAACGGTTAAAGAGAACATCGTTGCAACGAAAGGATAACCAACACCAATAGTGTACCCAATGGCCGCTACAACCCAAATCGTTGCTGCTGTTGTAAGACCTGAAACACTCCCTCTTCCTTGAATAATAGCACCGGCTCCTAAAAAACCTATTCCACTTACAATCTGAGCTGCGATTCGATTAGGATCAATCATATTACTATAGTCGGAAGTGTGAAGATTGAGTAAGGATATAGTGGTGTAGAGGGTTGCCCCAATACAAATCATAATATTTGTTTTAAAACCTGCAGCTTTCATTTTGACTTCTCGGTCGTATCCTACAAGTCCACCTAGTAATAGTGCAAAAAGAATTTGGACACCAATACCAAAGTAAATTGATACATTTCCAAAAACTTCCAATTCCATTGTTGTGTCAGCAAAGTTTATCATTGTTATTCCTTTGGTATTGATTGTAACTTATTTGTATAAGCTCGCAAAGGAGTATAAGATTTTTGCAATGATTTAATAAGTTATGGAGATGTATATGAGTATTTTTTCTTTTTTTAAAAATGAAAACGAGAGTGATGTAAAAAAATATAGTGCTCTTCATGAGAAGCTACAAAAAGAATACCCTTCTATGGAAGAGAAAGAATTGGTTATTACTAGTTGTGTTGCAGGCCTTCTGGCCAGAGTTGCATATGTGGACTTTGAGTTAGATCCAGGAGAGATGGAGCAAATTAAAGAGACTCTTAAGATTTGGAGTATTAGTAGTCTGGTTCACTCAGACTTAATCGCACTTATGGCGATTGACCACATTAAAGAGATGGCCGGCTTAGAGAATCATCTCTACGTTCATCCACTAAAAGAACATTTGAATAGTGATGACCGGTTTATGTTACTTAAAGCATTATTTATACTAGCTGCAAGCGATGGTGAAGTAGCGTCAGTAGAGTCTGAAGAAATACGTACAATTACAAAAGGACTTGAGCTTTCTAATCAACATTTCTTAGCAGCAAGAGCAGAAGTGGCCACGTTTCTTAAAGCATTGAAGTAAGATTGTCATTTTTCTTTAAATTCTAAAGAGCTTTATGCTAGAATATAATTGACGATTGTAGAACTAGAACAGGATGTTCATGGCATTAGCAAAGAAAGTTAAACAACAAGACGTTTATAAGCGATTTGATCAACTGGATGGATCCCATCCATTTAAAAAAGTCCTGCCAGAAGGATTTGTAGATTATCCGGCACGAATTAGAAAGGGTGGTAAGGTATCCTACTTTAACTTCACTCTTGCTAAAGAAATGGGACTAATTCCAGCAGATCATGATGGAAAGATAACTCCTGAACTTGAAGCTAAGATTCTACAGACTTTCAGTATCCAAATCATTAATGAATTTGATCAAGAACAGGAAAGAAAATTTCCTGAGGCAGATATGAAGTCTGGGACTTATATGGCCACTAGATATCTCCAATTACAACATGATAATAAACAAGGTAAAACTTCTGGTGACGGAAGAAGTGTTTGGAACGGCCAAGTCAAGTACAGAAGTAAAGTTTGGGATATTTCATCTGGCGGTACTGGGGCGACAAAATTAAGTCCAGCAACTAGTAAGTTTGGACGTTATTTTGAAACCGGAGATCCTACAATATCTTATGGTTGTGGATACGCTGAGGTCGATGAAGGCTTTGCGACCGCAATTTTAAGCCGAGTGTTTAATCAAAATAATTACTCTACAGAGAGATCTCTGGCAATTATTGAGTTCAAAAATAATATCTCCATAAATATCAGAGCTCATAGAAATCTAATTCGCCCAAGTCATATGTTTTTATACTTAAAACAAGATGATCACCAATCCTTAAAGAGTATTGTGGATTACTATATCGAGAGACAGAGAGAATCTGAGGTGTGGAAAGATTGTCCTCAAAATTATCGTAAATATGACTTTTTCCTTAATCAAATCAAAGACACATTTGCAAAATTATCTGCAAGGTTTGAAGATGATTATATTTTTTGTTGGCTTGACTGGGATGGAGATAATATTCTTATGGATGGTGGTATTATTGACTATGGGTCCGTAAGACAATTTGGACTTTGCCATTATGAGTACAGGTATGATGATGTAGAACGTTTCTCTACCAATTTATATGAGCAAAAAACGAAAGCAAAATATATAGTTCAAACTTTTGCTCAGGTCGTAAACTATATACGAACCAAAGAGAAAGGCAGTATTACAGATTTTGCAAATCACGAAGTCCTTAATAGCTTTGAAGATGTATACGAGAATCAAAAGGACTTAAACCTACTTCATCGATTAGGATTAAGCGAAAGAAAAGTAAAGCAAGTTCAAAAACGTGATCCTAAGTTGGTTGAAAACTTACGTAAATCATTTTCATATTTTGAAAAAATGAAAACGAAAAAAGGTGAAGTTAAAATCTCTGATGGAAAAACTTGGGATGCTATCTTTAATATGCGTGATTTATTGAGAGAGTTACCTCAGGCTTTTATGCTGAGTGACTCTAACTTAGTTGCCGAGCAATTTGTCGAAATTATGACATCCTCGCTTGCTTCAAAAGAAGACTTAGAAATAAACTCATATAAAAAGCAGAAGATCGAAGAATTTCAAAAGTTGTATAAAGATATTATCAAGAAAACTGCAAAAATTTTTCAAGAAACAGAGAAAAAGACTCTGCTTGATATTTCACGAAGATCCCAAGTTATTAATAAGCCTAATCGTATAACTGGAGATGCTACGACCTTTATTATTAATGAAATATTGAAAAAAAGAAAAGAACTTTCAAACGAGAAGATTAATAACCTTCTAAATGCTCTTGAAGCAACTCAAAACCTTAACCCTGATCATAAAGTTAAATTTCCGCAAAAATATCCAGAAGGCATTTTGAATAAATTTATGGAAATCATAGAGGAACATAGAGAAGGGATATGAAACTAGTCTTTTATGGTGGTGGTGATGCTGAGGAGAATAGAACCTTAGATTCTAAGCTACTATCATTAATTAAAAATCAAAAAGAGCCTATCATCACCTTTATCCCAGCCTGTGGCCATGATTCGGATGAGTACTTTAATGATATTGTCGATCAATATTCATCTCTCGGAGTTTCAAGAATTTTAAGATTAAATATTGACCAGCCATTTAGTGAATTTATGAAGGACAGTATTTTCTTATCAGATATTATTCACCTTGGTGGGGGAAATACTTATTACTTCCTAAAACACTTAAAGAAATCAGGGATGATGCAAGGTCTTAAGGACTGGGCCCTCAAAGGAGGAATACTTTGCGGATTAAGTGCCGGCGCGATAATTATGACTCCTAGAATTGATACTGCTGGTTTTCCTGAATTTGATAAAGATGACAATGAGGAAAATATTAAGAACTTAAACTCAATGAAATTAGTCAACTTTGACTTCTTTCCTCACTATAGAAATTCTAAGCGCTATGACGAAGCGCTAAGAAAGTACTCTCTTGGCAATAGCGCGCCAGTGTATGCTTGTCCAGACGGTGTAGGTATCATCGTGGAGGGCGAAGAGGTCCGATTTGTTGGAAAAGTTGCCTGTTTTTACGAAGGTAAAAAGCATTTTATAAATAAATAAGATCCTGAATTCATTAAGTTTTAGTACATATTTTCGATAAGTTATTCATGGCGATTACAAAAGAAAATTTTTTAAAGTTAGTTAAGTCAGCAGTCGTGAATGGTGTCAGTGATATCCATATTCGGACAGATGAAAAACCTTGTTTCCGAATGAGAGGAGATCTTATTCCTGTTAAGATGGATGACCTTACAGCTGTTGATCTTAAAACGATTGCTCGCATCTTGGTAAAGAGTGAAGAAGCAAAGGCAGACTTGGATAATTTGAAAGAACTTGATGGTTCATTCCAGATCCTTAAACTATGTAGACTTAGATATAATCTTCTTAGGTATCAGGGAAAGCTTGGTATCATCCTACGAATTATCGATGTTGATGTACCAACTACTGAGGCCTTAGGAATACCACTCGTGGTTAATAAAATAGCAAGTACTCATAATGGACTTGTCCTTGTAACCGGAGCAACGGGATCGGGAAAAAGTTCTACACTTGCAGCAATGATCAATCATGTGAATAGGACTAAACCACTGCATATTCTTACATTGGAAGATCCAGTTGAGTATATACATACGCCAATAAAAGCTCGCATAACTCAACGTGAAATTGGCGAAGACACCGAGGACTTTGCATCTGCTCTTAGATCTGCTTTAAGGCAAGATCCAGATATTATCTTAATTGGTGAGATGAGAGATGCTGAAACAATTGGTATCGCCTTAAAAGCTGCTGAGACGGGGCATCTCGTTTTTGGAACTGTCCATACCACAGATGCACTTAATACAATTGGAAGACTTATTTCCATGTTTCCTCCTGAAGAGCAGGATGCTGTACGCGCAAGAATTGCAGATAATCTCTATGCCACAATTTCTCAGAGACTGCTAAAAACTATTGATGGGAAGGGGAGAGTTGCTGCTCAGGAAATTATGATTACTTCTCCAGGTATCAAAGAGGCCATTGCTGATGCAAACCGTATTGGTGAAATTTATACCTATATCAAGAAAGGAAAAAATGGATCTGGAAGTCAAACCTTTGATCAGCATATCACTGACTTGTATAAGGCTAAAAAAATCACTATGGAAGAAGCCAAAATCAATGCGAGTAGCCCAGATGACTTTGAAAGAAACCTGATGTTTGGCGATGATGATGATGAATAGTTCTTTAGAAGTTTAGTATAAAAGTAACCGGTCCATCATTGGTTGAGACAACTTTCATTTCTGCCCCAAACAATCCACTCCCTACATTCAATCCAGACTCCTTTAATTTGTCATTAAAGGTAGGATAAAAAATTTTAGCTTGCTGTGGAGGCATCGATTTTTCTAAACTCGGGCGATGGCCTTTAGATGCATCCCAACTGAGTGTGAATTGGCTAATGGATAAAATCGCTCCCTTCTTTTCAAAAATATCATGGTTCATTTTCGAATTTTCATCTTCAATGATTCTAAGCTTTTTTATCTTGTTAACAGCTTATTCAATGCTATTAACGATATCTTGATTTTCAAAACAAACATAGAGTAGATAGCCATGTTCAATACTTCCAATCACCTCTTCATTAACAGTGACTGATGCTGATAAAACCCGTTGTACTAAAACCTTCATTAGAACATCCTCTTTTGATGATCTTTGTATTGAAAGTCTAGTAGGATCTTTAGACGCATTTCTTCAAAGAAACCCTTGTTTACTTTGAGCTTTTCTAAAATATCTTTTAAATTAAAATCATTCGATATATTCTTTTGTGTCCTAAGGTATAGATACTCACCAAAAAGATGCCCAACTCTGACAGAGATTTCAAAGCGATTATTAGTATTAACTCCCTTGAGAACTTGGCTTAGTGTGTTGCCATCAATAACCTCTATGACTTTTTTACTGATATCATCATCTGACTTTTTATAGTCAAGGTATAGATCACACTTTCTGTGAGGATTTATAACCTTAGAGAAGAAGTAAGCCACGATTGTTTCAAGAGTGATGAGAATGAATTTTTGTACAGAGCTTTTTGATTGTATAATCTGATCGGTATCGATATCTTTTCGCTGAAAAAAAACATGAAGAATATGTATCCCTGCTAGATATGAAATTCGATTCATAGAATAGCTAGAGCAATAAAAGGTATTTGTCTTGGGAAGTCGAAAGGATTTATTTGTTGAAATAAGATAATTGTAAAACTGGAAGGGACTTGGTTTAAGTACTTGTCCTAGCTTTTCCTCAACATATTCGAGGTTGGTATGATCGTAAAGGTTAAAGTCTTCAAGGTCATTCTTATCAATGTCCAACTTTAAGTGCTCAACCAGCATTGTGGATATATTATAAAAATTATCATTGGTATCTTCAGAAAATATTTTCTTACCGTTTTCAATAATGTATTCGTGGATGTCGAACTCAGGGTCATCACAGAGGTTCTCGTACCAATAAATCATACTCTCGTACTTAATCCAAGGGGGAGCGGAGACAATGCAGTACTCATTACTTGAAAATGAAACAACTCCCGACTCAATATTCTGTCTAATCAATTTCCAATAAACTTCATCTAAATTTTGATGAATAATTAAGGCGTTTATTTCGGGACAAACTTTTTTTAACAATGCTGGAATTTTATTTAAAGAGATGTGTAGCTCTCCGTAAAGAACTAGCATTATTGTCGATGGATTTTCGAGGTGTATATGTTTGAGCTTTTCAGCTGCAAACTCATCTCTTTCAATTAAAGATCCCTTCGTATTTAATCCAACCACTTTTAACTTGAACTCTTTTGCTAGCTCAAAGATTAGTTTGTAATGAGTCCAAGGAAACCTCCAAGAGCTATGATAGTTTACGCTCTCTAGGAACTCTAGGTCTGTCAGGTGACCTTGAATGTAAGCATCAATATAGACTTGGTCCTCAGCCGCAACCATCTCTAAACCTAAGATACATTCAGATTTTTGCGAAATAATATAACGAAGAATTCTTAAAACAGTTCTTACGTTTTGATTAAATGTATGAAAATCTCCAATAAAGAGAACATCATTATCTGTGACTCTTTCTTTTAGTGAATCCATATCTGACATTTTAAATTTTCTCTTTGAGTATTCTTTCTGATTGTTTGCGTATTCACTAAGTTCAGAGTTAAAAGACTCGTAAGACATAGCTTTGTCTTTCAAGTTCTTATAAATCTTTTTTCGTAATCGTATGATATCTGATTTCAAGTGCTTAGCTCCCTATTTAAAGTTTATAGGGAATTAGGGAATTATCAATAGATGGAAGTATCAGCCTTGAATGATGGCCCTATTTAAGTAGATATTGAAGTCATTATTAAGCTGAGTGTAGACCTCGGTCAATGACCGACTTAGAGACTGGTAAGAAGATATAATAGACTTCAGATCATCAAGCTTTGGAACTTGTACCCCTTGAAGAATCTTAGAGATTGGTACGTCGATAACATTTGCAAGAATAAACTCTAAAAACTGAATAACAACCTCATCACTATAAAGCGTGGCAACCAGATCTTGTCCAGAGTAAAGAGCAATACCATAAGTCGTATACTGATCTTTCTTTACCATTGTACGCTTCACAGATGAGAGGTTGTTATGGATAAGGTTTATAGCTTCAGAGTGGAACTCTGTGTATATATCAGTATTATCCGGATAAATAGAGTACGTCTTAGAAAGCAAGAGAGGCGACTTTAATACGGGATTATTAAAGTTAATAGCGCTTCTATTTGCTTCCGATATCTCTACAGATCTTTGAATAACTCGTTTGAAGTTTGCCAGTTTAGAGAGCACCTCTGAAGGATAAGTTGTAATCACAGTATTTAGGAATTGCGATATTTCTTCATAACTTTTTATGAGTTGAGTCGGGTGAGTATCGAATACTTTCTCTACATCGAGATCAAGGAAGGAAAAAGCTGAGTGTAAGTGATGGGGTAGTTCTTTATTTTCATTAAAGAATTTAGGAACTAAGAGCTTAGAAAGATTCGCTTTAACTTTTGTATGCTCATTGTGAAATGTAAGTCCGGTCAACTGCATACCAATAGAGGAGCTAAAGAATTCTTTGAAAGTATTGATGTTGATACCATTCCACTTTGGATATATATGAAAGTAAGAACATAGCGCATGTCCATAATCATAAGCTTTAGCTTCAAGTGACTTTGTCGGTATGATCTCAAGTTTGACAGAGCTTTTCTGACGTTGATCGACTATGATCGTAAACTCAGAACTATCTCGAGTAAAACTCTGGGATAAATCGAAAAGAGAGTTTGAATCATCTTTTGTAAGTCCGTGATTAAAGTCAACACTTTGAATATCAAAGAAATAGTCAAATGAATTACAAACACTCATTAATTTATTGAAGTAGTTTGGGTGAGTCACTTGCGTTGAGTCTTTATTTGCTGAATTGATGAGTTTTCCTTCAACGATTGCATCTTGAAAGAATTCCAATCTAAAACCTTGATAGGATTTTTGGTAAAGAGGGGGGGTCTCATCAAAATTGTCATGAAAGAACATTTGTGTGAGATTTGTAAGGCATGAAAACTCATGGAATGACTGTAAGTCTCCATGATACCTTAAGCGATAGCAAGACTGTTTTTCTTCTGTTCTAGGAAGAAACTCTGGTTGTCTTTTTAGGATATAAATATAAGATCCAAGTTCACCCTTTCCTTCTAAGCTACTTAAGCTAACTATACATTCAACTTTAAAGTCTTTTAGAAGAGTTGTGACTTTTGTTTTTTGGCTTGGAACAAATATTTTTTTGGAAGTATGGAGGTAAATAAAACCATTCTCTTTTAAGTATTGTTTCTGGGCCGTGACCTGGTTAAGTATATAGTGCTGAGGATTACTCTTAGGTATTATATTTAAGTTCAGTACAATCCTGTCATAGGTAGACTGCTGTGACTGAGAATCGCTAAGCAGTGTTCTTTGAATATCATCAGTATTCTTACGGTTGTACAAATGAGAGCGTGTTATTTGACTTACAAAAAGCTTAGGCTCTCTACCTTGAATATTAGCTATCTGGGATAAGAAGGTAAGAAACTGAATTTGGTTTATAACTTTTAAATAGCTACCTGTTGTAAATTCAAAGCCCTTAAAGTCTGGACATAGAATTTGATTCCACTTTATATTTTTATTAGCATCTTGTGCCAGCCAGTGAGACAAAGAGAGTGATTCGATAAAGTCACCTGCAAACTTACAACTTATAATCTCCATTTCATTGTTCAATGCCATGTAAGCATTAGGAGTTTTACTTTGTTGGTTATTTAGCCAGGCAGGGAAGTTTATAAGCATACAATTTGTAAACAAACCGAAATTTTTGTGACTAAGAGAGTGTGAATAGTCTGAGCTTGAGAGGCCCAATATTTTTTCTGACTTTGTCGAAATAGTTTTTACGATTTCCGTAATATTTAAATCATGGCAAATTATTGAGAATTTTTTTAAAGCATCACCCATACACTCATTAGGTCGGTACCAGCTGAATATATTCTGTTCAAACGCTGTAGCTTTAAGTTCAAATGAACTACCGGGTCTAAACTCTTTTGAGATTGTGGCGTTAGGGTTAAATAAATCTGTTTTTGTAATCTCAACCTTACGCTGCTCTTTCATTGTAATTAAGAAGCGAACCTTAAGTAAGTAAATAACAGCAATTCGAAAGCTTAGAATTTCTACAAACTCTTCAAAGGCCTGAGCGTATTCTGACTCAGGATTTTTTAGTTCAGTCCAAAAACTAGTGTAGTGATCGATATTGGCACAATTTATATTTTTAAATTCCGCAAAAGCCAAGAATTCATTATAAAGGCCTAGTTTTAGTTTTCGGGATAACTCATCTTTTGAGTTGAAGGTTTTCTTAGCATCCGCTTTGAGCTCATCAAGAATTTTTGTGAATACATTTACATTTCTTGATGTAAGAGACTCACCTTTCCAACCAGGAACAAAGTATTTATTAAAAGAATTATCTTCAAGGGGCGGAGTAGAAGAGTTGTGATAAAAAGGTGCTAGAATGTTTTCGACAGAGTCCACGGCTGCAGCTTGAGTTGCGACCTTTTTGGGCTCAGCACTCTCATCTTGAATGAACCAATTACTGGCCGTAAAATTCTTCTTATCCAATTCTCACTCTCTCTAAAAAGTAAATAAAATTAGTTGCTTGTGCGATTTTTTAGTGGAGTAATTTGTATAAGTTTAGGGCTATTTTGTCATCTAAAAAGAAAAATTTTCCCTACTATAAATCTTGCTAAATAACGCAGTTCGTTCTTCCGAAAGGCTTAGTGATAATGATCTTAGGGGGATAACCTTCTAGACAAGGATATTTATTTAGAGGAGCGTAGCATGGATAAAGGATTTAACGATGATGAATTAGCAGACATCATGAATGAAATTGAAAATTTGGAACAAGAATTTACAGAAGAAGTTGTAGCAGCAGCTCCAACTCCAGCTCCAACTGAAGAGGTTGAATTGACAGCGGAGGCTGAAGCGAAAGTTGAGGAACCTGTGGCATCGACTCCACATGTCGAAGTTGACCAGGAAATGGAAGATGTTCTTAATGAGCTTTCTGAAATGTCGGTTGAAGAAGTATCTGGCGATACAGTTCAGGCCCACGATGACAATGTAGTTTCACTTCATGACACATCGGCTAATACGCCAAGCTCAGAGCATACTGCTCCAGCAGAATTTGCTCCAAGTGGAGGACATTCTCAAATGAGCTTCAGTGTAGAAGGTGATATGAGACTTGATCTTTCATTTAATGTTTCTGGGAAAATTGTCCATTTACATATTGGTGAAAACGGCTTTGAACTAGAACTTGATAGCGGAATGAAATTTAGTATTCCTCTTGATGAGAGTGCTCACAAAAAAGCTGCCTAATAAATAAATGTCCTTAAATATTCTAGGAGGCGTGGCCAAGGGATTTTCCTTGGTCACCCCCAAATCTTTTAAAACCAGACCCACATCGATTCTACTTAAAAGAAGATTGTTTGATTCAATTCAGGACTTTTCTGGTTGTACCTTTATTGATCTCTGCGCAGGATCCGGCAGTATAGGCCTTGAAGCTTTATCTCGTAATGCACACACTACATACTTAGTAGAATTAAACTCTCAAGCCTTGAGTTGTATAAAGACAAATACTAAGAAATTGAATGAAAAATATCTCGAATTGGGAGAATGTTTTGTGCATAAGGATGATTGCATTAAATGGTTAAACAAAAATCAAGGAATCCTAAGCTCTAATGATAACCTTTTATTCTTTGATCCTCCATATGAGATGATAGAACTCTATAAGAAATTCTTTGTAACTATTCGAGGCCTGAATTATCAAGGGAAAATAATTGTTGAGGCATGTACTCAGAAAACCATGGGTTTAAATGAGTTTGGTGACCTCTTTGGTGAACCAGATAAAATTTTTAAACAGGGCACAAGTTTCTTTGCCATTTATGATTTCAAATAATTAGCTATAATGATCTAGTAAACCTAAAATAGGAAACTATATGAGAAAATCAGCATTATATGCAGGTTCATTTGATCCATTTACTAATGGTCACTTTGATATTGTACAAAGAGCACTAACTATCTTTGATGAAATAACAATTGTTGTTGCCGTCTCTCCTTCAAAAAAACATTTTTTAAGTAAGGAAGAACGCAAGGAAATTTTAGTGAAATTATATGCAGATAACGAACGAGTTAAGATTGATACATGGGACGGATTGATTGTAGACTATGTTGATAAGCATAAAATATCTGCAATCGTGAGAGGACTAAGACCTACTGGAGACTTTGAGATAGAATTCCAGATGGCATCAATGAACAGAAGACTTAATGAAAATGTTGAAACGGTATTTTTAATGACAGGTGAGAACTTGTATTATATTTCTTCATCTCTTGTAAAAGAAGTTTTTAATCACGGTGGGGATATTAAAAAGTTTGTTCCGGAAGTGATCTATGAAGAGTTAAAGAAGAGGAAACAATGATACTAAGTGAAAGAATAAAAGATACTAAAGCAAGTATAACTCTTAAAGTTAATGAGAAAATAAATGTTTTAATTCAACAGGGAAAGCATGTCTACAATATGACCAGTGGACAGTTACCGTTTAAACCCTCTAGTGAATTTGTTAGTGCTCTTGGTAAACAATTAAACTTTTTAAAGAGTTATCAATATAGTCCTATTGCAGGGATGAGTGGGCTAAGAGTTAAGTTTTTAAATTACTATGAGGAAAAAAGAAATTTAAAATTCTCTGATTGTACGCAAGAATTTGACTGCGTTATTAGTAATGGTTCAAAGCATTCCATTTACAACCTTCTAGGGGTTTTGATCAACCCTGGGGATGAAGTTATTCTTCTTACACCATATTGGGTTTCATACCCTGAGATGATTAAGTTTTGGGGAGGAACTCCAGTTGTTGTTAAGTCTCATGCCTTTGATGCTTACACTCCATATATTGAAGAGATCGAAAAAGCGATAAGCCCAAAAACAAAAGCTATTATTGTTAATAGTCCAAATAATCCAGCTGGTATTCATTACTCTGAGGAGTGGATGAAGAGCTTTGGTACTTTTTTGAAAAACTATCCCGACCTATTGGTCATATCAGATGAAATATACTCTGAGCTAAGTTACTTTGACCCTGAGCCAAGCTATTTCTATCAGTTTGATAAAAGTCTCTTAGCGCAAACAGTAATTATAAATGGTATCTCTAAATCTTTTGCAGCAACGGGTTTAAGAGTTGGATATTGTATCGCTGATGCAAGAATTACTAAGGCGATGGCAAAGATTCAAAGTCAGACAACTTCAGGCCCTAATAGTCTTGTGCAAAGAGCTTTACTTGATTTTAATTTTAGCGATCTAGATAATTACTTTGACCCTGTTAAGGCACAGCTACGTGATTGTGCTCAAATGATACGGGCAGCTTTTAGGGAAGCGAACCTTCCTCATTGTTATTACCAGACAACCTCGGCCTTCTATTATTTATTAGATTTCTCGCGTATGCCAATCTATGAGAAATTTAAAGATGATAAAAATAGTGATTGTAGCAAAGAAATAGTTGAGGATATACTTGAAAAAACAGGTGTGGCACTTGTTCCTGGATCAGCTTTTGGTTATCCAAACTCTGCCAGAATGAGTATGACACTTGATTCAGCTCCTTTTAAAGAGGCCATTAACAAACTTGTTACCTATGTCGCACAGAAATAGTCGGACTTAGCGGCTAATATTGCTCTATACATTTAATGCGTATGCTTCTGTAAAATGAATAGTGGAGAGTTGTATGCAATTTTGTAAAATTTTTCTATTATTCACAGTTTTATTTCAATTCATGTCTTGTGCAAAAACTGAAGATGAAGAGGTTCGCTCTGCCATCAATGAAGCAAACTACCACCTCAATTCTATGAGCTGTTCTGATGCTCAGGATGTACTTGATGATGTAGATTTTCAAGATGACAATGCAGATTACCTTTCAGTTTATGCTGCAAGTCTTGCTTGTTATGCAGGCTACAAAGAGCTAGATATTCTCTTTGGTGGAAACCTTGATGATATTAATTCAACAAGTTTAATTGCTTCATTAGCAGGCTTTTCTAGTTCTAATGAGACTGAAGCTGATAGCTCCGACTTTACCTATTTATTACAAGCGATAAAAACTCTCATCGAAAATGATGGTGGAGATCAGCCTAGCACAGTAACAAGAAACAGTAAGTTTGGCATTAAGGAGAGTGGAGATTTAAGTCTTCAGGCACTGTACCTTATCTTTGTTAGCATGGGGAAGTTCTATGCTTACTATGGTAATGCAGACAACACCGGAACAAAGGGTGGGGGGACACAATCCAACTCCTGTTTATTTTCTTATACAACCCAGGATGCAGTTGACTGGATTGGTGATACGAATCCTGGATCCTGTATTGCTGCAACCGGATCTGAAGGAAGTGATGATTTGGAATTACCAGTTACGGCCGCGGTAATAAAAAGAAGAATGTGTGAAGGCATATATCTTTATCAAAATATGATGAACATTTTAAGTAATATCACTCTACCAGGTAGTTCAGAGTTAGGTGATGTTGGAAATGTGCAAACCACTCTAGCAACACTCTATACAGCAGGGATAACAGCAGAAACAACTGCCGGAGGCGGAATCTACAATAATGGTGCCGCTGCTGGACAAAATGCGATGACAACGTTTCAAGATATTACCGGCGTCGATGAGTGTGAAGCTGAAGCAATTGAAAAAATTGAAAAGTTTTATGCCATCTTTTTGGAGACAATCTTTTAGTGAAAAGAAACCTGATCATCCTATTTGTTTTTAGCTTATGTGCATTTAATACTAATGCAGGATATGAACGTTCACTTGGTAAGAGTGCCAAAGGTTTATTGATGGGCGATGCCTTTACGACCTTAGCTTACGAAGATAGAACACTCTTTTATAATCCGGCCTTACTTGCAAGACATAAAGGATTTAGCTTTTACCCTCTAAACCCTATCTTTTCGGCACCGAATGTTGTGAATGACATGGATACTTATACAGATCTTGGTTCGGACCCCGCTGATGTCGCAGATGTCTTACTTGGGACTCCCATCCATCTTGGAATTGACTACGCTCCAGGCTTTAAGATGGGACAATTTGGGCTTAGTGCTATTATGAATTACGATTCAAATTTTTCCTTACAAAACCAAGTCACACCCTCTTTAAATGTTGATCATCGTTATGATAAAGGGTTTATAGCTGGAGTAGGTTTCAATGTTACAAATGAGATTGCTGCGGGAGCGAGCATTAAATATATTAAGCGAGAATCGATATATGGGTCTTATAACCTAACGGGATATACTTTACTTGATGCTTTAAATGCTGGAGAGATTACCGATGTACTAGATTCTTTGGGTAAAATTCAAGGATCAGGCTGGGGAGTTGATGCTGGTATAGATTATAGAAAAATTACTGATGGTGATAGCTTCTTTAGTATGGGCTTTGTTCTTCAAGATATTTATACAATTCTTCAGACAGAAGAAAACGAAGATGATTTAGAGGTTCAAGCACAGCCATTAGTTGCAAGTTTCGGAACAGCATGGAGTTCGAAGGTCGGTGGAGGCTTTGGGCTAACTCTTTCTGCAGATATCAAGCACCTTGAAAAACAAATGGAATTTATGCAGAGAGTTCACCTCGGAATGGAGCTTGCACTTTCACCTGCCCTGACTTTATTTGCAGGAGTGAACGCAATCGATAATTATAGCTATGGTTTTAAAGTTAACCTTTTTATCGTAGATGTCTTTATAGGAGCGTACTCACGGGAGATTGGTGAGAAGTTGCAACAACAACAGTCTGATGAAGTCCTAGTTTATGTAAGCCTGTTCGATTTCACCTTTGACACTCTTTAGTTGACTATTTGTCACGGTTACCATTAGTTTATGGCCATACACTTATTTTTTCCTTAAAATTTGCTTAAAGACAAAATCCAAATCGGGGAGAATATTTTTGGCAAATAATGATAAAAAGACTTTTGTTCTAGACACTAACGTACTTCTTTTTGATCCACTATCAATTAATAAATTTGGTAATAATAAAGTATATATACCTCTGATTGTCGTTGAAGAGTTAGATCGATTTAAAAAAGATCAAAATGAAAACGGACGAAATGCCAGACATTTTGCCAGACTAGTAGATGGTCTTCGAGCTAAAGGTTCTCTCGTTAAAGGTGTCGCTTTAGACGGAGCAGGAATATTACAGATAAGTATTCTTAGAGACCCTTCAACGACTCATGTCGGAATTGATCTAAGCATTAATGATAATCTCATCTTGGCAAATGCACTTTATTTAAAAGAAAATAATGAAAGCGTTGTTCTTATTACAAAAGATATCAATCTACGTTTAAAAGCTGATGCTCTTGGACTTGAAGCTGAAGACTACGAAACTTCAGAGATGACTATTGATGAATTATACTCAGGACAAAGATCATTTGAAGTTGATGTTCAGCGTTTAGTAGATTTTGAAAAAAATAGATATTTAGGTCTCTCCGAAGAGGAAAAGAAACAATTCTTTGCCAATGAGTACCTAATTATTCACGAAGAGGGTAATCCTCAGCACAGACAACTTGGAAGATATCACGAGAAGAAGGGAGGAATTGTTCCTTTAATTAAAAGTCGTGAAGGTGTTTGGGGTGTTCATCCAAAAAATATCGAGCAGCAGTTTGCGTTTGATGCTTTATTGAATCATGAAATTAGTTTGGTTTCTCTTGTTGGAAAAGCTGGAACGGGTAAAACCTTACTTGCAATTGCCGCAGGTCTTGAGGTCGCCATTGGTCAGCAACACTTTTCAAGAGTTCTTGTCTCTAGACCTATTGTACCTATGGGAAGAGACTTAGGTTATTTACCTGGAGATGTTAATGAAAAGTTAGCGCCATGGATGCAGCCAATCTTTGATAATATTGATTTTCTTTTTGGAAATCAACGAGCGAATAACCAAACTACGACTTGGGACGAATTAATTAATCAGGGCTTGCTTCATGTTGAACCGCTTACTTATATTCGAGGGAGATCCCTTCCGGGACAATACATGATTGTCGATGAAGCTCAGAACTTAACTCCTCATGAAATTAAAACAATTATTACCAGAGCAGGAGAAGGAACTAAAATCGTACTTACTGGAGACAGTGAGCAAATTGATAATCCTTACCTTGACTCAATTAATAATGGTCTTGTTTATTGTATTGATAGACTTAAAAAAGAAGATATTGTGGCCCACACTCGATTAGTACAAGGAGAGAGATCGCCACTATCTGAGATAGCAAGTGAGCTTCTATAGATGGAATATCAATCTACTGGATATCAACGTAGATATTTAAGAGCACCTTTCAAGCATGATATTTTGTATGTTGATCAAGATTTCTCATTTAAGGGGAGCGCATTAAATATATCTGAGGGGGGCCTGCTGCTGAATAGCGTTGGTCATTTTCCAGATGGGGACAGAGTTCAATTTATGCTTTGTTTACCGCAGTATCCTTTGTTTAAGAATTTCTCTCTAGAACGTTTAAGTAATTATACTCCAAGTACACTTGAGTCTAGGACGATTCGATTTAAAGCTAAAATGGTGAGAAAGCTTTCTAGTAATTCAAAGGCTGAGGGTGTTCTCCTGCATAAAATGGGACTTATGATCCAAGAGATTGATCCTGTAAGCCAGGCTAAGATTGCACAATATGTTGAAGACTTTTCTAGCAATCTCATTTATCTGCAAGTCCTTATTGACTCAATAAATGATGATAAGAAGAATCTTCCAAAGATACGACTTGTCTCTAGGTTTTTAGGTTATGAAACAGATATTAAGGTTGCACTTTTAAGAACCTTTGTAGAGCATGACTATAAAAGTTTGCAATGGCTCTAGTCTAAGAAAATTTATTTAAATAATTTATATGGTCTTGTAGAAATTTTTTTAAGTCGTTTAAGTACTCTTTATCAATAGCTTCTTTTTGCTCAAACTTATCAGTGATCATTTTATTAATAACTTCTATGCGAATGGCATTGTTGGCGAAGTCATGTTTTAGTTGATCACTGATTTTCATAAAGTTATTGCAGCTTCTTATCTAAGCGGGCCCTAATATTGGTTGAAAACTTTGTAATAGTGTTAGACATCTTAGTTGCCTCCACTCTATTCGCTAGTTCTTCCATTAATAGTGCACTCTTTAATAGAAACTCTTCTGAAAGGTTTTCTTCATGAACCTTATTAATAATATGATTTGCCTCATATTGAAGCTCTTCATGTTTCAGCTGTGTCAGGTAACCTTTAAAGCTCACTTCTTGCTCTTTAAGGCTCTTAAGTCTACGCTGTTGATCTAAGGATATAATATTTGAACTCATAACTGTACGTACTCCTGTCGCTCGTAATAATGAACCATCGTTGATTCATCTCTCTCTCTATGAAGCAAAAAGAATGCCAAAAATTTTGTCTCTCAAATTTCTTTTAACTTGATCCTTTTATAGGTATTTGGGTGCACTTCTTCAAGGATACCCTGAAAATTATTCCGTTATTTTAATTAATAAGTGTTTTTCGTGTAATTTTTATAAACGCAACGTGATACCAGCAATATTTGCTGGAGATGGTTTGACCCTGAGTAAATTAGTGCGTTTATTTTGTAAATCGAAAAGATTTAGAAGGTCAAGTGCTCAATATTATTGAAGTATTTTTGCTATTATAAAAAAATATCATTAGAATAAATTCTTAAGTTATTTGTGACTTAGCCGAAAAGTTTACTGTTAAACCAAACTATTTTAAAAGGAAATTTAATGAGTACTCCTAAAATGTACATTCCAAATCCAGTCGTAATTGAACAAACTGCTCGCGGTGAAAGACAATATGATATCTATTCAAGACTCTTGTTAGATAGAATTATTTTCTTGGGGACAGAGGTTAATGACACAGTTTCTAACCTATTAATTGCGCAAATGCTTTTCTTGGAGCAATCAGATAGTGAAGCTCCAATACATTTTTATATTAATAGTCCTGGGGGATCTGTGTACGCGGGTCTTGGTATCTACGATATTATGCAACATATCTCATGCCCAGTTTATACTTACTGTGTAGGACTGGCAGCCTCTATGGGATCATTGCTTCTATCTGCGGGACATAAAGGCAATAGACACTCACTACCACATTCAAGAATTATGATTCACCAACCATTAGGTGGAGCACGTGGGCAAGCAAGTGATATACAAATCCAGGCTCAAGAAATTCAAGATCTAAAGCAACAATTAACTCAAATCTATGTTGATCATACCTCTGAAGGTAAGTCGTATTCTGATTACGAGACAGCTATGGATAGAGATAATTACTTAAGTCCAGGTTCAGCAAAAGAGATGGGACTTATTGATAAGATCATTTTACCTAAGGGTAAAGCAGAGCCAAAAGAAGAATAAAAAAAGGATAGTATATATGACAACGAAAAAAGGTGCTGAAAACGCAGGAAACCTAAACTGTAACTTTTGTGGGAAATCACAAAAGGAAGTTAAGAAGCTTATTGCTGGACCAGGAGTCTACATTTGTGATGAATGTATTGAGTTATGTAATGATATTATTTTTGAAGACTCAGTAAAGTCAGTCTCAAAAACAGCGTTAGATAATGTTCCAAAGCCACATGAGATTAAAGAACATCTAGACACCTATGTTATTGGGCAAGAGAGAGCTAAAAAGATTATCTCTGTAGCTGTTCATAATCACTATAAAAGAATTGCTCACAAGCCATCGTCTAAGAAAGGTAATGAGGTTGAATTAGCTAAATCAAATATTCTTTTAGCAGGACCAACTGGTTCTGGTAAAACATTAATTGCTCAATCTCTTGCTAAGTACTTAAATGTTCCTTTCGCAATTGCAGATGCAACCTCATTAACTGAGGCCGGATATGTTGGAGAAGATGTTGAGAATATTATTCTTAATCTTTTACAGTCTTGTGATTACGATATTGAAAGAGCCGAGAGAGGGATTGTCTATATTGATGAGATCGATAAGATTGCTAGAAAGTCTGAGAACCCTTCCATCACCAGAGATGTTTCTGGAGAGGGTGTGCAGCAAGCACTACTTAAGCTTGTAGAGGGAACAGTTGCTTCTGTACCACCTAAAGGCGGAAGAAAGCATCCACAGCAAGAGTTTTTACAGGTAAATACAAAGAATATCTTATTCATTGTAGCTGGAGCTTTTGTGGGGCTTGATAAAATTATTGAAAAGAGACAAGTCAAAAAGCCAGCACTAGGTCTTGCTGGAAAAGTTGAAAAGAGTAAAACAAAAGTAGAGGTAACAGCAGTAGAGACTTTAGGTGGAATCGAGCCTGAAGATTTATCTAAATTCGGCTTAATTCCAGAATTTATTGGGCGTCTTCCAGTAAATGCTCTGCTTGAAGAGCTGGATGAAGAGGCTTTAGTGAGAATTCTCACTGAACCAAAGAATGCGATTACAAAGCAGTATCAAAAGTTATTTGAATTTGATGGAATTGAAATTGAATTTGAAGAAGATGCTCTTCTTCAAGTGGCAAAAACGGCGATTAAGAAGAAAACTGGTGCTAGGGGACTTCGGTCTATACTTGAGCAAACTATGTTGGATGTGATGTATGAAATTCCGTCAAACGATAAGATCTGTAAGTGTATTGTCACAAAAGCATCTATAGAGGGAAAAGAGCAACCGAAGCTCATAGAGGGGGAAAAGAAAGATTTTGGTGCTGTATCGAAAGGTAAAGCAACAGTAAATACCGCCTCTTAAAATAATGATTACAACTTAAAAAGGTACCGGGCCCATGAATATGGGCCCTTTTTTATTGTAAAATTTTCAATTAGTGAAACCTTGTCTAAGTCCATTGAATCTATGGTGTGCCGCATATAAACAAGAACGTTTTTTCCTTATAAAAGACATTTGATCTGAAAGCCGATACATGGGAAAATATTTGTAAGTTTAGGTTTTCATAATTTAAACGATTAAAAAGTAAAAGCGCAGGAGGTGCTATGTCGGACAAGAAGTCAGCAAACTCAAAAAACTATCCGTTATTACCATTACGGGATGTTATTATTTTTCCTCATATGGTCGTACCTCTCTTTGTAGGTCGTGAGAAGTCCATTTCAGCTCTTGAAAAAGCAGCTAAGGAAGGGAACGAATTATTCCTAGTCACTCAAAAAGATGCAAGTGTACTAAATCCTGAGAGGGATGACGTTTATACGATTGGTACGGTTGTAAATATTATTCAAATGCTTAGGCTGCCAGATAATACAGTAAAAGTTCTTATCGAGGGGAAGCATAGGGCCTCGATTGATAATTTTGAATGTAAACCTGAAGGTTACTTTGCTGACGTAACTGAATGTGTAGACATTACTGAGAATGAAGTTGCGCTTGAAGCAACAGTAAGATCAGTTAAAAATATTTTTGAGCAATATGTAAAACTAAATAAAAGAATCCCACCTGAATTATTGATGAGTATTTCTTCAATAACAGATCCTTCAAGACTTGCAGATATTATTGTTGCCCACCTCACAATGAAAATACCTGAAAAACAAGAAATCCTTGATGCTGTAGATGTGGAATCAAGACTGAAACTTCTCCTTGAAAAAATGCAAGGTGAGATAGAAGTTATTAATGTAGAAAAGAAAATCAGATCACGTGTTAAAGCGCAGATGGAAAAATCTCAAAAAGAGTACTATTTAAATGAGCAAATGAATGCCATTCAAAAAGAACTTGGTAACAAGGATGATGGTAAATCTGAATCCGGGGAAATGGAAGATAAGCTTGCAGCGAAAAATATGCCAAAAGAGGCTCGCGACAAGGTTGAAAAAGAAGTTAAGAAACTTAAGTCGATGTCACCTATGTCTGCAGAATCAGCAGTCGTAAGAAACTATATTGATTGGATGCTTAACCTTCCTTGGGATGAGTACTCTGAAGAAGATAATAGTGTAAAACATGCTAAGAAAGTTTTAGATGAAGATCACTTTGGTTTAGAAGACGTTAAAGATAGAATTATTGAATATCTTGCCGTTAAAAATCTAGTTGGTGATAATAGTAAAACAACAGGAACAATCCTATGTTTAGCTGGACCTCCAGGAGTTGGTAAGACTTCAATTTGTAAGTCACTTGCAACATCAATGGGAAGAGAATTTGTAAGAGTTTCTCTCGGTGGTGTAAGAGATGAAGCTGAGATTCGTGGACACAGAAGAACATATGTTGGAGCAATGCCTGGTAAGATCATGCAAGCGATGAAAAAAGCGGGAACTGGAAATCCAGTTATCCTTCTAGATGAAATCGACAAAATGAGTTCTGATCAAAGAGGGGATCCATCTTCAGCTATGCTAGAAGTTCTAGATCCTGCACAAAATAAAAACTTTGCAGATCACTATATTGAAGTTGAGTACGACTTATCCAAAGTTATGTTTGTTATGACTGCTAATGATATCGGAAGAATCCCAGGACCACTTAGAGATAGAATGGAAATTATCAATATCCCTGGATATACTCCTGATGAAAAATTACAAATAGCTAAGAAGTACCTTATTAATAGATCGGTTGAAAATCACGGACTAGGTGATTATCCAGTAAGCTTATCTGATAAAACTTTTATGAAAATTATCAGAGGTTATACGAAAGAGGCCGGTGTAAGGGGACTTGAAAGACAAATGAATACAATCGCTAGAAAAATAGCAACTGATGTTGTTACTAACGATATTGAAAAAGGTAAGAAGTACAAAGTGACTGATAAGGTTGTTGAGAAATACTTAGGACCTATGAAGTTTGAGGGAACAGTAATTGAAACGACACCTCAAATTGGACTTGTTAACGGTTTAGCTTGGACAAGTGTGGGTGGAGAACTTTTAAATATTGAAGTGGTCACAGTTCCTGGAAATGGAAAGATTCAGGTTACTGGTAAATTAGGTGACGTTATGCAGGAATCAGCTAAAGCAGCTCTTTCTTGGGTAAGATCTATCTCAGACCTTATTGAAGTGGATCACAAGTGGTACTCTGAGCATGATATCCATATACATGTACCAGATGGTGCAACACCAAAAGATGGACCATCTGCTGGTATTACAATGGCAACAGCTCTAACTTCAGCAATTACGAATATCCCAGTAAGACAGGATGTGGCGATGACTGGAGAGATTTCTCTTAGAGGGAGAGTTCTTCCGATTGGTGGCCTTAAAGAGAAGCTACTTGCTGCTAAGCAAGCCGGAATTCAGACAATTGTTATTCCTCAGAAAAATGAGAAAGACTTAGCTGATATCCCCGAAGAAATTAAGAGCGGACTTTCAATTCACCCTGTATCAAATGCTGATAGAGTCTTAAAGATAGCATTAGACCTTGAGCATCCAGAGGAATTCTTGAAAGAAAGACATCTTAATCTTATTAAAGATAAAGAGTCAGGACAAGATCAAGCAGTTGCAAACTAGTTAAAGTTAAATTTACAAATAATTGAGGGAGAGCTTAGGTTCTCCCTTTTTTTTGGACAATATGCTAATAACTCTAAAATTATATTGACAGAAAATTGGTAATTGACTAAATTAACAGCTCGAGAACTAGTGGGCGTTTAGCTCAGCTGGGAGAGCGCTACCCTTACAAGGTAGATGTCGGGGGTTCGATCCCCTCAACGCCCACCACTTTTTCTATAATAGAGACCTTTTTAAGGTCTTTTTTTTTGTCTGAAATTTTTCCCGGGCCTTTAGCTCAGCTGGGAGAGCGCTTCGCTGGCAGTGAAGAGGTCAGCGGTTCGATCCCGCTAAGGTCCACCATTCTCTTAGTAAACACCTAGCTGCTTGATACAATTATACTTAGCAATTAAAGTCATATTCTGAACTAGAACCAGCTCCATTGTTTCGAGATTAAGCTTAGCAGTGACTCTAAAGTCATTTTGATAAGTTGATAGCTCGCTAGAGTTATTTGTGTAAATTATAAAGTCTCTATCACTATCTACTGAACCGCTTACATATTGTTCAGGTGAAACAATTCTTAACTCTTCACTCCAGTCAATCTCTGGGATTTGCGGAAATTCATTGCCAATTAGAATATGATGAATTTCACCAGTACTAATGTCTGAACACTTGTATTGAGGACTATGCATTTCTTGTGCAAATGAGTTAAAGCTCATAAGTAGTGAAGCCATTATTAGTAGTTTTTTCATATTAAATCTCCAGATTAGCCAGGTTTTACCACTTATTAGTCGTTTTGCGCAGTGCGAATGTAACAATTACTGACATGCTCGAGTATTTTGCTCGTATTTCACCTATGTTAAAAGGTAATACCGGAAAATTTTGTTAGACTGATATAAACCTTATTTGCGGGTAAAATAGTCTTAATTATGGATTGATAAAGATTTAGGAATTTTCATGAAGAAAATATTAATACAAATAGCATTGCTCTTATCACTTGTTTCATGTGGTGATCTATTCACAAAGGCAACAGACTCTGGAGAGGTTGCCTTAAGCCAACTCGGCTCTTGTGAGCTCAATATGGACGCCTTCAGCTATATCCTTGAAAAGAACATTAAAGGTGACATCAAATGTCTTGAAGAGAAACTAAATGTCTTTATGGACTTTGTAAGGACTGAACGCCCTGGCTATATGTCTAAAGCAGCATTAAAAGATTTTCTACTCAACGGACCGATGGATGTTGATCCTGATATCGCAGATATAGTTGATTCTGTATTTGATCTAAGTTTTCTTATTAGAGGAACAGAGAAAGAATTTATAAAAAGGGCCGATGTAGGTGTCTTGCTTGATTTCCTTGTTAAATTTAATGAGCATATTTGGAAATCAAATCAGCTCTTTAAGTCTGAAGACAAAGTTAACTACTATCGACATTTGAGTGAGAGAAGTACCATCTTTAATGAATTTGCCATTATTGCAGAGGAGCTAGAGGCGATCTACATACCAAATAGAAGTCAGTTGGATCGAATTGATACTCAACAGTTTATTTATAATTTTTTTCAGGGAGATATATCAAATTTAGAAAAACTAAGAAGTCTTATGTTTCTTAAAAGAGTTTTTCTTGGTGGTGATATATGGGACCTAACTCATATCGAGTTTAAAGACTCACTATCGACCTTGCCTTATTTGGCCCAAGCAGCTTTTGATATCGTAAAGATGGATCGCTATGAATTTGCAGACAAACAAAGTTCACTTATTAAAATTTTTATGAAAGATATTGAAATTGTAAAAAGACTTATGTTTTTTGATGGCTCTTCTCATGAGCCAGTGTTCTCTATCACAAGTGCCACAAATGCTATTAAGATTGCAGCACCAGATCTTTTACCCGTTGACATCACAGACTATGAAAATGAAATTAGAAAGCTAAAGGATGTCTTGGTAGGGAGTGACTCTGATGACGTTTCTGCAAGAGAGTTAATCGCTTTTCTTGATTTGGGAATGGATGTCTTTCAAGAAGGAGATCTTTTCTACCGTGCTTATGAAATGTATGCAGACGAACTTAACTCTAAAGAACCTATCACTCATAGCTTTGAAGACTTTCCTGTTCGAAATTCATTAGAGCAAGAGTTTTTAGATAACTTTGCAACCATTGCTCAAAACTATAAATTTATTAAAGGAAGTTTTACCTCTCCATTCTTTACCTACGAATTTAATCGTAATGCAAATGCATTTTTTCAAATAGGAGTACTTGAATACTTTGTAAAGAAGGTTATGGGACACTATGGAAATGCTAACCCTAATGCACGAGGTGGCTTCGATATGTCTCTCGATCAAACCGTTGGAGTTATTGATGATTTTAAATGGTTTTTAAAGGATCAAGGAATCATCACTATTGGTAGAACTGGCGGTGGGGAAGTTGCCGGAGTTGCTGATAACTTGGTTTTAATGTCTACTTTGTTTCAATACCAATCTGACGGTTGTGGCGACCTTTCCTGTATGGAGGTACCAGAGATTACAGAATTCTTGATTGGTCTGCTTACCGCCTTAGAAGTTAAGGATTATTTTACAGATACAATGATGGAGTTATGTAAAGATCACCTTGATCAGTTTGATCGTATTGCTCCTGCTTGTTTTAGAAATAACTTTGTTAAGGTTTTGGAGAATCCAATTCCAGAAGATGGGAGATCCATTTCTGATTATATGCCGTATCTTTATCAGTATGTGAATGAGCTTACCAAAGATGTTCCGGCCGGCTCGCCCATAACAGATTCTGAGGGCTATATGACTTTTATCACTGAAACAGAGTCGTTTACAAGAACTTGTACTTACTACGATGAAGAAGAAACTGACGAAGTGTATCTAAGAGTAAACGATGCCTTTGCCGTTTTTGCGGGATTACTAAATGTAGAGTCAACCTTGATAAGATTTGATCAAGATCAAAACAATATTATTGATTCAACAAATTCGAGTAAAAAGAATGAAGTGATGACCGCCTATAGTGAAGTTTATAAGGGCGCTCTTATTGCACTTGCTGAGCAAAAGTTAGGGAATGCAACACTTGCAAAGGTTTTAGCGAAGCCGATCTTTAAATACTTAGTTAAATACGGAGATGTACCAGACACAAGTAATTTCGGATCTATTTGGAAGTTCGTGAAATTTATTTTAAAGCGTAATCAAAGTGCAGATATATCTAGAACAACAGTTGCTACGATTTTAAAAATTATAAGTGAACAATCTGAAAATGCTGATCTTCACCCGTTTAAATGTGAAGAGTGTCTAAGGGATCCAAATATTGAATGTCTTCCTGAGGGAGAGCCTTGGGATCCTAGGTAATCAATCTAGGTAGGAGAGGAATGAGAACAGCACTAGTCTTAATGCCAATGTAGAGCGTTGACACGGCACCTTTGGCGTTGGCATATCTATAGCGGTCAGTATGAGAAAAGCTGAGCTTGAGACCCTAATCTTTGATATTAACCAAGAAATTTGGAATGAATCTGTCAAAGAAGATAGTATTAATTCTAATTATTGGGGTGAGACTTTAGCGAAAAAACTGGGAGTTTAAAGCTAGCTACTTTGAGGTCATTCATCCTAAGCTATCGAATAAAATAAAAAAGAAAACAACAAAATTAATTAAAACTTTAATCAAAAATAAGGTGGAAGTGGTAGGCTTCACTGTATATGACACAGCCTTATACCCTACAGTATTTGCTATTAGTATGAATAAAGAATTTCTTCCTCATGTAAAAGTAGTGCTTGGGGGTCCTTCGATGTCTTTAGATTATTGTCAAACACATCTCTTGAAAGAATTTAAAGCCGGGCTAATTGATGTGGCCGTTTTAAAGGAAGGTGAAATTACTTTAGTTGAACTCGTTAAAAAGTGGCGTGTTGACGAGAATATAAATGAAGTGACTGGATTATTGATGCCTAAACAGGGGAGTATAGTTTCAACAGGATCTCGTATTCTGGCCAATCTAAATGAAACCCCAATGCCCGACTTTAGTGATCTTAATCTAAATAATTATAGGTATAAAGCAATTCCCACCTTAATGTCTAAGGGATGTGTGGCCCAGTGTATTTTTTGCAGTGAGGTAACATACTGGGAGCGCTTTAGGTTTAGAGATACTGATTTGATATTGGAAGAAATAAAAAATCATGTAGCAGAATATAATATCAATCATGTGATGTTCCTTGATTCATTAATTAATGGCCATCACCGTCACCTTGAAGAGCTCGTCGGCTTAATTTTAGACGACGGCTTAAAGATATCATTTAATGGAAACGCAAGAGTATCTAATAGACTTACAAAGAGCCTGATAGAACAAATGAGCGCTGCCGGGTGTTCTGACTTAGTTTTCGGCCTTGAGAGTGGTTCACAAAAAGTTTCAGATTTAATGAAAAAAGGAATAAAGCTTGAATGGGCAGATGAAAACTTTAAAGATTGCTTCAAAAATAATATTGGGGTTATTTTGAATATAATTATTGGCTATCCAGGGGAAAGTGAAGAGGACTTTCAACAAACATTGGACTTAATTGATCGTTATAAAAAATGTATTACACATGTTAATGTTGGTAATGGTTTAGCGATCTATAAGGGAATGTCGTTGTATCCAATCGCTGCTAAACTCGGTGTTGCAAGCGATGAGCAAGGTGAAGTTATTTTTGATGAAAATGAGAATTGGAGTATGGCAGACGGTTCGAGTGACATTAATACTAGAAGATTAAGGATTTCTAGATTGCGTAATTTTCTTGCTAGTAAGAATATGAACTATTCTTAGATATCAAGAATGTTATTTTTTACTAAAATATCTAAAATCAATTCAGACATTACTTTCTCTCCCTTAGGGGAGTAGTGATAACTTTTTGGATACTCATAATCGATAAGAGTATTGCCGTCCAACTTATAAATTTCTATTTGCTCTTCTTTCGATTTATTATATAGATCTGTTAGGAATTTGTGCCCAAAAAAATGTAGGAGTACTACGAGTTTTGATTTAGGGAAAGATTCTTTTATCACTTTTTCAAGCTCTTTAAAAACTGTAATAATTAACATCATCTCATCTTCATCTAAGGTATCTTTTACTCCGTAAACACCGAACTGATCCTTGAGCATTCTTTTCCAGCAATGATTCATAAGACTGGCTTTAAATGTTCTAGGTAAGACTTTTATTAAAGTTGATTGAAGTAATTCTGATTCATTAAAAGTCCCCTGATATTTAAGACGTTTGTTTGTTAACGAATATTTCGGTGCGTTGATATTGGAGTCATGTACGTTAAAGCATATATCACCCAGAATACCTCTTGCATGAGAAGTATTAAACAATAGAAGAGCAATTCCTTCTTCTTGGGGAATTTCTTCTTTTAAGGGAAAGTTTCGAAATCGTCTCAAGTGCTGTGTTGGAGCGTACCACCAACCTCCGTAGACATAGGGACTAAAGTTTTTAAGTTTTTTTGCGATGTGATAGGCATAGGTTTCATTATCATTAACAGTGTCAGAAAGAACATATGAGCCTCCAATGAATAAGAGAAATTTACTTCTCTTATTAAGATTTTCTATGGGGATTACTCTTCTCCCAAAGTGATCAATACTCAAAGTCGCATCAAATATTTTTTTTCCATTTTGAACTGACCAATGTCTTCTCTTCGAATCGAACTCAAATCCCCAACCTAGAAGCTCGTTAACTGCGATTCTTCTTTTTCTAACTTCCTTAGATTCATTGTTTTCCGAAACATCAGCATTATAATTGATCGCTCTCTCTTCCTGTAACGCAATTGTGTACTGAGTAAAGGCGAAGAATACACAGATGATAACTAAACAACAAAGGGACAAAATCATTAATGATTTTTTTTTTAACATTTTGAAGGTTCTCTTTGTGTCGATGAGATGTTTTTATTATTCAATCCTAATTCAAATGTTATAAGGTCTTCTCTAAACTGTTGTCTTGATTCAGGATACTTATTGAAGTTGTAGTATCCCGTATTTCCAAAAATGTTAACGAAAAGATCATTTTCGAGGGCCAGGTAAGAGCAGTCGATGTAAACAGCGTCATCAATTGATGTACTAGAAAGTGCATTGTGGTTTAGTGTTTCCTGAAGGTTACTATTCCTCTGAAGATAAAATCTTTGTACGAGAATTCCAGAGCATAAATCAGCAACCCTTTTAAGGTGTTTAATTGTTAGAAGTGCATCTTCAATACTTTCATCTGGATAGCCAAACATATACATTGGTTGAACATTAATACCAGCTTGATGCAGTCTCTCAATGAACGGTTCAATATTCTCAGAGATAACCCCTTTTCTCATTCCATTTAAAGTTTTTTGACTATAGCTTTCAACCCCTAAATATAGTTCCTTACATCCACTCTTACTTAGGAGACTTATGAGCGCTGAGTCCATTCTTGGATCGACTCTACACATCGAGTACCACTCGATTTCTAATTTTTTTTCAACAACCTTAGTTGCGACCTCTTTGAGCCAATTAAGATCTCCATTTATTAGAGAATCAACAAAGTTGAACTTTCGGATACCATATTTAGAATTCATATGTTGTAAGAGCTCAATAACCTTGTCTGGACTGAGCTTTCTAAATGTTCTCCAATAGTTCACTTCTGAACAAAATCTACATCTTGCGATGCAACCTCTGGTCAGGCTTAAGGCCGCGGTACTTTTAGAAGAACTAAAAAATGTCTCCTTGAAATCACTAAAATCAGGAAAAGGTAAGTCATCCATTTTAACTTGAATTTGAACTTTATTTTCTATAATATTGCCATTCTCTCTGATAATTGAGCTCGAAATCGGCCCTGTAAAGTCACCGTTTAAACTATCTATATATTGTTTGAAGCCAATTTCTCCTTCTCCAACGATGACTGCATCGATAAAAGGGAAGTCTAGCATGACATTCTTTACTTGGGTCAAGTTACCCCATTGTGGTCCACCGCATACAATTTTAAGTTGAGGCATCAAATCTTTTAGGAATGAAGCTACAAGTAGACTCATTAAGTAGTCATCCTCGTAGAGTGAAAAACCGATAACAGCAGGTTTTAATTCTAGAATTTTTTTACTGTAGTAAATTATACTTTTGTAGAGATTTTCATTCTTTTTATAAGACTCTAGAATGCCTTGAATATTAGATTTACTCTCTTTTTGTACCGTTTCTGTAATGAGGCTTGAAATTTCACCCGATAGATAAAAAACATTTGTATTACATGTAATATTTTTGGATTGGATATAAGCCTTTAGAGACGCTATTCCCAGCGGAGGTTCAACAGCAAAACCTGTTGGAATCTCGTAATCAGACCTCCAGTTCGTATGATAAAATTTAACTAGTTGAACATGCATAAAAGCCATTATAGCTTAGATTTATCTGAATGAAACCTCGTAAGTAGGCTAAAAGTATTGTGATCCATTAGGTAATGATATATGTTAAGCTATGTTTATTAACTGACATGTGGAGTTGAATGAAAGTATGTCTTGTTTTATTGCCTCAGTGGGATACACAATCGCCACCCTTGGGAATCAACTATGTTGGAAAAGCCTTACGAGAAGCTAACCATAGTGTGAGTTTATTGGACTATAATAATGAAATGAGACTAAGGGCCAACCAACTCAATGATATTGAGGCTATTAGTCTGTGGGATGATACACATCTTGCTTATTGGTTTACTCAAGAGTCCTATAATTCCAGAGTCTTTCCCGTATTAAGAAATTTATTTGCAGAATTTGAGCATAAGCTGATTGCTTATATTGAAAAGCATAATATTGAGGTGTTAGGCTTTTCAATGTTTTATACTAATCGATTTGTATCACTAGATTTTATTAAAAGGATTAAGAAAGAGTTCCCTCAGTTGTTGGTCGTTTTGGGAGGACCTTCCGCGTCATTAACTCAGGAGATACTAAAGTTTCTCTATGCTGGTTTAATCGATGCTATTATACCGAACGAGGGTGATCAGTCTATTGTCGATCTAATAGACGCCTGGGAGTCCGGAAAGCCAATTGATTCTATTGCTGGAGTTAGGGGGAGAGAAACTAAGAGGTTTCAACCACGTCCAGCTATGGACATGAATGAGTTACCAATAATTGATTATGTAGACTTCAACTTTGAAGAATATCAAGAGATTCAAATACCCATTATGATGTCTCGAGGCTGTGTAGCTAAATGTACTTTTTGTGATGAACCAGGGTACTGGGGGAAATTTAGATTTCGAAAACCCGAGGGTATCTTAAACGAGATGAAGCTTAATGCCGAAAAATACGGAATAAAAGATTTTGAGTTTATGGATTCATTAATAAATGGACATATTAGATACTTAAAAGAATTGGCCAGCCTGCTAAGAGATGAGAAACTAGACCTTGCTTTCGGTGGTAATGCTAGAGTTTCAAATAAGATGGACTATGAATTTCTTAAGTTACTTAAGGAAGCAGGGTGTAGTCATCTTGTGTTTGGTATGGAAAGCGGCTCTCAAGCAATACTAGATTTAATGAAAAAAAATATTAAAACTGAGTGGGCATATGAAAATTTTAAGAACTGTTTTGAATTAGGAATAGAAGTCCATATCAACCTAATTGTTGGTTTTCCAGGTGAAACAGAGAAAGACTTTCAGGAGACAATTAAATTTGTTAGATCAGTTCAGAAATATTTGAAAAGAACATTTGTGATGAATATGGAACTTTTACCTGGAACGGATGTTTTTATGAACCCTCAGAAATATGATATTAAGCTAAATGATGATGGTTCAATATTCTTCGACTCCTATGTTGATAGCTGGATTAATAAAGACGGTTTAAATAACTTAGATATAAGATTGAAGCGCAGATCTCAACTTCAACAGGTTATTGCGGAAAACCCAAATATTATTAATTATCCTTTATATCTGAATGAGAAGTAATAGCTAAGTCCTTAATTTTACTCTTGTGTAAACTCAGGCATAAGTTATAATTAACACGATCAGACTATTAGGGGAAAATCTATATGAAAACTGTCTCATTTCCATTACTTACATCTTTACTCTTTTCAATCAACTCTGCCATGGCGCTAGATGTGCCACAGAAAGATAATAAAGCCCTGCATGTTATTAAATGGAAAATAGCACATGCTCCTAAAGAATACTTTGAGCACACAGCTAAAGAATTTAAAAAAAGAATTGAAAGAAGAACTGAAGGTAGAGTAAAAGTTGAAATTGAATCGGCACTATTTGATAAGGTTAATCATGATTTTCAGGCTCAAGTAGATGATGTTCGGAGTAATAAGAATCAGGTGAGCCAGGTGTACCTTTCACAACTATATAAAGTTCAGCCAGATTTTAAAGTATTAAACCTGCCATTTTTATTTAAAAATAATCTTCATGTTGATAAAGTGGTCGATGGAAAAATCGGTAAAGAGTTACTTGCCAGTATGAAGGATGATAAAATTGAAGGACTGTCTTATACTTATTCAGGTGGCTTTATTAATGTTGTATCAGTTAAGCCCCTAGAGATCGTTGAAGATTTTAAGAATTTAGCTTACAGGGCGTTTAGCGGTGAAGTAAATTCTTTAGTTCAGTCTCAAATGAAGACAGATGTCACGAATGAATATATTAAAAACAAAGATGGTACTTATAGCTATCTTACTATAGATAAAATGCTTGAAAGAGGCTTGATTTCTGCTGGTGATGCTACATCTAATGATGCAAGATGGGCCACTAGTATCCCAAAGAACAACCAGGCTAAGTACTTAACTAAAACAGAACATTTTGTTCTTTTTACGGCCTTAATTATTAATAAAGAGTTTATATCGAGTTTAAGTCAGAAGGATGGCGAGATCGTAAGATCAACAGCTAAAGAAGTTTCCAAAATAGAAAGAGATTATGTTGTTAGAGACGGGTTAAAAGCAGAGATTGAATTAGCTAAAGCCGGCGTGAGTGTTTCTTCCTTCCCTCAAAGTGAGCGTATGAAATTAAAAAAAAGAATGGTTAAAGAAATTTATCCAATAATTGAAAGTCAGGTAAGTAAAGGATTAATTATTAAAGTTAGAGATGCTTATACCCCTAAAGTATACAAACCTAGACTCATTACAGAAAACTAATATTAAAAATTCTCTTATGATTAGCATATTGATAGTCACATCCAACCTGTGTTATTCACAGGTTGCAGACACGGTTTTTTTGAATTCAAAAGTTTACAACAGCGATCTCAGGAATTTCTCACAAGCATTTGCCATTAAAAAAGGAAAGTTTCTTCACGTGGGAACAAATGCACAAGTTCAAAAATATATTGGTAAAAATACACAGATATTAGATGGTAAGGGCAAGTTAGCTTTACCAAGTTTCTTTGATTCCCATCTTCACTTTCTAGATATTATCTGGAGTAGGAAAGGTTGTTCTTTAGATAATAAGCCTTTGGGTACAAAAGAAGTGATCACGAATATAAAAAATTGTATAAAAAAACAAAATACTCAAAGAATACTACTCGTAAAAAACTGGAACTATTCACATACAGCAAAACGACATAAAGAATTGATAAACGAGTTAAATAAATTGAAGTTAGGGCTACCCATACTATTAGTAGGCTCAGATCAACTGCATTACTCCGGAAACTCTCAGTTATTATCTTTAGTAAATAACAAGAACTCACTTGGAGTTTTTGGTTTTGAGTCATTAAAAGACCTAAGCGGCTATGAGAAAGAATTATTTTTCAAGCCAAATATAGAAGAAGCAAAATCTTTAATAGCAGAGCTAAATTCACAAGGTATCACGTCTGTTTTAGATGCATTTGTAATTTATAAACATTTAGATTTTTATGAAAAGCTGTTTCGTGAACCGGACGCAACTCTTAATTTTAATATGGCGCTGCACCCTTACTTTAGTAAAGAGGAGCTTGGAAGCACTAAGCTACTAGGATCACATTTGAACGCAATCACAATGTTAAGAAAAAAGTATTCAAAAGAGTCAAAGATGACACTCAGTTCATTGAAAATTGTATTAGATGGATCGCTTGAGGGAAACCCCTATAGTAAACCAGTTACCTACCCAACTGCAGCAGTGAAAAATCCTTATTTTTCCCCACATATCGATACACATGGAGATCTAACTTATGATCTCCAAAAAGATAAAAAAGGCGTATTACTATATACAGAAGGAGAACTCAAAAGCTTAATAACAATGGCAAATAAAGAGAAGCTTTCAACTCATATTCATGTCATGGGAAATCGATCGTATAAAGTTTTAATTGATATTTTCGAAAGTATAGGAGATTTAAAAGCACCACATTCCCTTGCTCACGTTCAATTTGCTGACATTGAGGATGTTAAACGAGCTGGTAAACTTGGATTATTTCAAACAATGACCTATTCTTGGATAGATACTGATCTAGAATATGATTCACTTGTCTTTCCTTTTGTTAGTAAGTTCAAGACTGTCAGGGATTTATATAAAGGGAGCAGTCATATTTTTAAATCCAGCTATCCTGTAAAGAATTTTCAACACTTTGGAGGAACTTTAACTTTTGGTAGTGATGCACCTGTTGAGTCCAATAAAATTAGTCCTTTTCTTAACATCTACCATGCTTTGAAAAGAAGAAGTCCAAAAAAGAAAATCAGCTTAAATACGAAAGAATCAATAGATATTTATGATGCTGTTGATAGCCTTACCATTAATGGAGCTCGACTTGTAAGGCAAGCACACAGGACAGGATCTATTACTAAGGGAAAGGATGCCGACTTTCTTTTAGTTGATCGAGATATATTTCAACTATATAAAACTCAGAAATTTGAATTAATAGCGAAAACAAAGATTTTAAAAACTTTTTATCGAGGTAAACTTGTTTTTAATCAAGTAGATACTCATTCTCAAGACGGTAAGCACTAATCGGGTTCCACCCAATCCAACCATCAATCATTTTTTCGGGCTCAAACCCCATTAATTCTAGAATAGAAATATCTTTTTTAAGCTTATTATAGAAACCTGTAAAAGGTAGTAAGAGATCTTTAGATGAAAGGAATTCATTTATCTCCAGTGCATTATAGTTAAAGCGGATATCCCAATCTTCTGATATGTGAGTTTCTTTAAGTGTAAGCTCTCCATTTTCTAGGATCAGAAAATCATAGTGATCTTTACCATTCAAGACACGAACAAATACAGTACAATTCGATGTTATAATGTTAGTCCACATCCTGTGTCTACAGTCTTTTAAATTTTTAAGCAAAGACTCTTGTACAAAAACCCTCCAATTTAAGTGACTTGTTAACAATCCATGATTTTTTAATATAGATTGTTTAAATTTTGTAGGATTAAAGGGGTGCTTTACTGGGCCTTTCTTTTCACAGGTAACTATGCTTGAATCCGAGAAACTAATTTCTGCTTCCGCTATTTCAAATTTCTCTCCAGGGTGACCACAATGAACTTTGAATGAGCAATGTTCTTTCTCTAAATCCTTTTTAAAATCCAATATATTAATCGGATAAAGACCATAATTCATTCTTTCATCAAGTGATTTTAAACCTGAAGAACTTGGAATTAAGTATTTAGTATTAAAAGACCTTGTAATCATCTTTAGTCGTTCATATCTTCTAGTAGGAAATTCACACTCCTGAGGCCAGTTGGCAGCGTGCTCAAGTAATAGTTGATAAGGACAGAAAATAAGACTGAACTTAGACGTCACTCTTTCTGAAACTTGTTTCAAAATTGATGGAGTGATGACTGTATCAACTTGATTCCATATATATAAACCTTTTACAGATAATATAAAGCCATACTCAAGATGAATCGGAGAGTCAGAGGGGGTAGGTGTAATGGTCAGACTTTCAAGCTTTATTGGAGAGAATTTAGAAATAGCTTTAATGTTTTTAAATCCCTCTTTTTTTAGGAATAAAATGTGATACGCACTCTTCGGACAGTAAATTGGTGTTTCAAGCCCGACTATCTTTAAGGATTGAATGTCGAAATGGTCATCATGAAAGTGAGAAAGAAAAACGGCATCTATCTTTGGTATTTGATTAACATGAATCTTTCGATCGGGGAATGGTATTGATTCTCCGTTTTCAAATGTGCTTCCGAAAACAGGATCGATAAGAATATTTATATTGTTGCTTTGAATAAGATAACTTGCATGACCTAATGCTGTAATCCTCATATTATTCCAGTGCCTTTCTAAGAGCGTCCCAACGAACTCCTACTTGATTAACTTCACAATTAACTGAAATATTCACCCCAAAGCTTTTGGTAGCATGCCACCAATCTTTAGGCATTATTAATAGATCTCCGGGATTGAGAGTAATTTCGAAACCTGTAATTGATTCTATCAAATTGCTATTATCATTAAAAGCCAAGACATCTGACCAGACCGTTTCTTCTCCATATGACTTGGCAACTTTTGTGTGATTTAAAAATTTAAAGAGTGCATCTATTTTTTGTTTGGTAATTATTTTCATTTTATCATCAAAGGACGGTGCAACGAACCTCACTACTTTTTTTCCATAAATTTGTAATAAAAAAGCACTTTTTGAATCTTTGTGAAAATCAATAACTCTATTATTTCCATTAATCCAAAGTGTAAGCGCGTCTGGCCCAAGAGATGATGAGGTAAATCGGGATAGATCTATTAAGTCACTATTTAATTCAGGGTTCTCAATAATGACTCTAGGACACTCCTCAACAGCTTTATTCTCAAACAAACCGTTTTTCATCTGACAATTGACTTCCTTAATTGATAAAAATTCTGTATTTGAAAAACTTTGTATAAAGTTCATTGCACTGTGTGAGGGCAGGTATTTACTAACACTAACCTTTTGATGAGGGCAAATGCTATTTAGGTAATCCATATTCCACTTTTGTACTGCAGGACTATCTTTCATTACACGCGGAAATATCTGAGGATATTGGAGAGTTTCAACATTAAATAGCGGTAATGATTTAAACATAAGTTGGCTCATTTTGAAATGATACAAGGAAATTTAGACTTTTCCAATGACTATCATGAATGTTAGGCTAAGTCTGATGAGCATAGTAATTTATGAAAATTCAGATCAAGCTTGGCTGAGCATGAAGAAGATTGTACCTGGACTTAGCTCTTGTTATCGCGAATTCCTTTCTGGTCAGGATTCTTTATTTATTACAAATTTATCCGAGTTAAGTTCTGAGAATTATAGTACCGTTGTAAGTTTAGATGGTAAACTTGAGAAGCTGTATTTGATCTGCGAAAACTGTACTTTTGGGCAATTAATTATCCATATTCATGGTGACTTTATGGATAGGCTATCCGATTGGATGGATTTTCTTGAATCACAGATAAAAGAGAATATTAAACTTGTTTGTTCTACAACCGCACAGCAGCGCTTAATTTTTAATCTCATGAGGTATGAGAGCTATATTCTTCCACCATTCCAATTAAACGATAAAAAAATTAGTCTGTTGAAGAAAGACTCATATAAATTTATATATTTTGGACGTATTAGCGAAAATAAAAATATCGACTGGTTGATCCAATACTTTGATAAATTTCAACGTCTGACTAATAGGTCTGATGAGCTCATCATTCGCGGTCCAGTTGATGATATAAAATGTATGCTTAAAGATATGTCTCGAATCCCTACTAAACTTGATGCTTACCTTGAGCGATTATGTGCAGAAGCTCACGGCCATATTGATTTGAAGTTCGGTCAGTTTCCACTATCAGAGTTGGATGGCTCCGATTTCTTTATAAGTCTCAGTACATATCATGATGAAGATTATGGGCTTGCAGCTTTTGAGGCAATAGAAAAAAACCTTATTCCTATCCTTACCAACTGGGGCGGTTATAAGAGTTTCAACCGGGCATGTGGAGTGGATGGTATTAATGTTAAACTTACCACGAATGGCGCAACTCTGAATGTTATGAGCTTCACAAAGCAAATGTTATTCTTTCTTAATGGTCTGGATTTAAAGGTTTCAAGTCTGGAACAAGATGACTTGGAGACGATAATAACCGGCGAAAGATTTTTTACGAAAGAAAATTTCATTGAGCTAAAAAAAGCGGATACATTTAAAAATGATATTGGAATCACGGATTTTTTTAGTGAGGTAGAAGCTCTCACTTATTTTAAACTATACAATAGTTCATATTGCTAATATAAGTAGAGATTACATAGAGGTCAAAGGGATGAGTCTGGTAAAGTGTAGTGACATCGTATTTCCAAAGTTAATCTCAAGGATGGGTATTAAGTGGCAAGCTCTAAAAAAATGGGATGGTAACTATTTTATTCGCAAGGTTCCAAATCATGAGTTTCTTGTTTCATTCTATAGTTCAGACGTTTCATATTTAGACTCCGCTTATAAAAACTTAAAAAAGATGAGAACTACTGAGTTCGTAAAAAAATTATCAAGCGAGCAGGTTGATAGTTTTGCTGCAGAAGAGTCAACAGGATTAATTTTCACCCATACCGACTTAATTAAGGATTTAGATTTTTTCAAACCAATTCTAAGTGGAGAGGTGGGAGAGCGGATGATTTCACTATGGTGGTCATCTAAGAATAAAGTTACAGACTGGCATACCGACAATATCCCTTTAGTTCTTTGCCAAATTAAGGGAACAAAAACAATAAAACTCCTTTCTCCTGAGAATGAGGCCGATATTAAGCCCATTACTGCTCGTGATTTTATGAAAAGGTTAATTTCCTTAGGGTGGGATAAGAGCGATGCCTATCAAGAAGTGCAAAGTACTCGATTTGCTGATAAAAAAGCATTTTTTGAAAATTCACAATCTCAAAATATTTTAAGCTATGAGTTATCCCCAGGCGATTGTATTTATATTCCTAAAGGGTGGTGGCATGCTACCAGAGCTGAGGAGGAGTCAATGGCAATTAATTTTGAAGTTTTTGAATCCGACCAACTAAACTTGGGCTAAACTCTTTTTTCAAGACCCTAGTATACTTATCAAACTCTTGGTAAGGTTTGAGCATGGACTATATTGCTTATAATAAAAAAATTTGGAATTTTTTATCTCAAAAGAAAAATCTCTTAAATATAGAGCCAACAGAAGAGCTTCTCGAGAAAGCTAGATCTGGTAAACCAGAAATATATACCGCATTTGAAAGTCCCATTGCTCAGGATTGGTTTCCTAGCTCCAATTGGAAAGACTCAAGTATTTTACTACTTGGAGCTGGAGGTGGAAATGTATCTCCTTTACTGGCCTTAGCTGGGGCAAATGTACACTTAGTCGACTTTTCTAAGGGGCAGTTAGATATTGATCGTGCTCTAAACAAAAAACTTGGCCAAGATGTTTGTTATTATGAACAAGACTTTCAAGACTTATCTTCTTTTTCAGATAATCAATTTGACCTAATTATACAGCCTTCCTCAACTTTTTACATTGAAGACACTGAACGACTTTGGAGAGAGACCTACAGAGTTTTAAAAGAGGGAGGAACTTATATTACAACTGTTGTTAATCCTATCTATTATATGGCCGACTTAGATACCTTGAAAGGAAGTCAGGTCCTTATTAGACCTCAGGGTAAAACTAAACCTGAAATTAGCTCAACGAAATTCGACGGAATACAATTTGCGGAGTTTGGTCACAGTCTTAATAGTTTAATTGGAGAACCTTTAAAGACCGGCTTTAAGCTAGCGCGCTTCGAGGAGAGTGGCTGGGGGAAGTATGACGATATTGGAATTGATAAAGCCTTTCAGTCATTTATCACTATGAAACTAATAAAGTAAATTTGACTTTAACTTATTCCAATCAATCAGATTATTATCGACTTCAAGGTTTACTGCAAAAGAGTAATCTAGGGATTTCGTTGAGTGCCACCAATCTTTTGGTATAAATAATACATCCCCAGGTTGTAATAATACTTCATAATAATCAAAGTTTTCTAGTTCATCAGAAAATGATTTTAGCTTTGAATAGTTAGATGTATTAAGTTGAATGGTAGCAGCTATCTTTTCATTCATAGGTAAATTATTTTCTTTAAAGAAGTTCATTGCTTCACTTTTTGAAATGGCTTGTAATGAATTTTGATCAGTAGCCTTGTCAAGAAGTCGGACTCTTTTTTCTGAAGAGATCTGGAATAAAAAAAGATCAACATTATCGGTATGAAGATCTGTAATGCTATCTTTACTACCATACCAAAAGGAATAAAAAGTTTCTGCTGGTATCGTCTCTGTATTACAAAAAGGTGAAAAATATTTTAGATCTTCAAATAATTTAGTATTTTGTTTTAAGAGGTCAGTAGATTCATGAATTGAGTAGGAGTCTGGCTTAGACATAATCTCTTGAAAAGATTTTGCTTTTGAATCCAGGTAGTTTTGGTAGAAGTATGGAAGTTCTACTTCTTCATTATAATGATTAATATTTAATTGAGCCTTAGGAAACTCTTCTTTAAAGTAATCAATGGACCATTTTCTTATTGCCGGCCAATGAGAACAGGCCTGGGGAAAATACTGGGGGATGCACAGGTCAAGAGGGATGGATGCCTTTGGTACTTTCATCTTTTAACCTTGGACACTATATACCCATGACTCATTAGCCATTGATTTTGATGTTCATCTTTTGGAATTAATGTACTTCCTCTATGGGGATCTTTAATTTCAATGCATGTTTCCTTGATGCTGACCCAGGGTGCCAGTTCAAACTTAGTATATTGAGTATCAACTAATTTAAGCTTTTTAGCACCATAGATTTCAAAGATCTTTTGTACCAAAGCATCAGCATATGAGTGATAAATGACTCCGTGTTGGGGCCATTCACGGTCTCCAAGTTTAACTTGCGGACTGATAACAGCTTGCTTGTGTATTTTTCTGGCAAAATCCGTATACATCATAGGGGATTTATTCTCTTCTAGAGCTTCTAGCTCAATCAAAGGGGGAGATATATACTTTTTAAATTCTGTTTCAGTAGCAACTTCAAAATGAAGCTGCTCAATGGTAGACAGTACGAGTTCGGAGGTTTTTTGTGGGTCAATAAAGGGACCTGCTTCTGATTGATTTACCGTAACTCCTTCAACTAAACCTGGAAAGTCATCAATGAAGTTTGAATATCCTTCCCAGTTACTAATAATACTGGGGATACCAAGCGTACAACACTCCAAAATTGAAAAACCAAAATCTTCATCAGAGTGTAAACTTAGTGAAATATTTAAGCAGTTTAATGCGAGAATTCTTTTATAAAGAAGTTCTATTTTTGGCTGAAACTCTTCGAAGATAACTAAATCAAGAATTCCCATTTTTGTACAGTAAGAATAGAGTTCCTCAAGATAGGCGCCACTGGGCAGGCCCATGTTAGGACTTCCTAAGTTATCTTGATGGCCAAAGACGTATAATTTAATTCCTTTTTCTCTCAGATCTCGTTGTATTAAACCTATAGTCCAAAGAGTAGTATGCAAGTTTTTTTGTGGGGAGATTCTTCCAATATAGCAAAGATTCTTTATAGGTCCTTTAAATTTACCAAGAGATAACAGGTCCTTATTAATCATACCTGGAACATGAAAGGATGGCATATTTGTTAGTAAGGAAATCAAGGCTTGATCTCTCTTATTTTGAGCGATTAATATATCACTAGTTTTTAGTACTAATTCAAGATGAAGACTTTTATAGTTAAAAAAACCTATTGAAGGAGATTCTTCAGTATATGAAATGACTCTTGCTGTTGTATTAATACTTTTTCTAACGGCTTCAAGGAATGGAGCTGTCTTAGCATCAAGTCTTAAAAAAATGAGGAAATCCATTCCAGCAGTTTTAATTAAGTCAGATGGGAGAAATGGGTAATTGATATGATCTAAAGTGGTTATTTGATAATTGTCTTTATATTGGGTCCAGTAATCTATAAAACTATTTCGCAAAGAAGAAATACTCGTCCAGAGGTCATCTTCATGACAGGTGATAAGTAAGATTCTTTTTTTTTGATCAGTCATACTTTAGATTATTCTCTACATATTTGAGTAAAATAGGAGCAACAATAGTTGCATCAGACTCGATCATAAATGATTTACTTTCAAGGTTTAGTTTTCCCCAACTAATTTTCTCATTAGGTGGGGCTCCGCTATAGCTTCCAAAACTTGTAGTACTCTCAGATATTTGACAAAAATATTTCCACCTCTTGGTTTCTTTCTTGCTCATTAGAGTTAACATTGGGACAACACATATACTAAAGTCTCCAGCTATTCCCCCTCCAAGTTGTAAAAATCCTAGGTCATGTTGAGTCGACTTTTGGATATAAAAAAGAGCTAAGTGTTTCATGTACTCAAGACCGGATTTAATATTATTAGTATTTATCTTTTTATTTCCAGCGAGATGTTTTGCAATCAGATAGTTACTAAAGGTACAGTCCTCAAATCCTGGGACATAGATTGGAGTTTTTGTTTTATAGCAGTTGTAAACCCAGCTTTCTTTGGCGAGTCTATTTTCGTCAATTCTTCCCTCTTTTATAAGCTTCTCAAGGAGCAGGTACACGGCCTCATGTGGGAAAATAGGGTTTTGTAAAGATTCAACGATAAGGATAAATTCTTCTGCTAATTCGTTAAAGGTTCCGCCATCTAGAAGTGTATCAGTAACTCTTAGTTCGTCTCTTTTATAGAATGCCATCTCTTCTTCTGGCTTAAGCTCTCGCCAGTCAACTTTTTGATATTTTCCAGTGAAGACCCGTAAGATATCTTCTTCAAGGTTTGCAGCTGTTGAAGTAATGGCACTGATCTTTCCATTTTTAATTAAACCAGAAAGACTTTTCCCTATTCCCGCAGTTGATAGTGCTCCTGCAATCGTTACCATTATACTGTTGCCTGAGTTAAAGTGCTCAACTAGTTCATCACCAGCTGATTTTAACTCCCTGGAGTTAAAAGATTCAAAACAATCAAAAATATCATTTATAGTATTCATTACTTAAAACCTTTATTTGCGAGCTTAATTACTAATTCTTTTAAAAGTGTTCCAACAAACACGGTACTTATAGAACTCTTATCTAGCGGAGGAGATAACTCAGTTATGTCAGCGCCTACGATCTGGCCTAAACTAAAAAAATCTATGATTTTGAGGAAGGTATTGTAATCCTGTCCGCCTGGTACTGGACAACCTGTACCGGGAACAAAAGCAGGATCGAAAAAATCTACATCAATTGAAAGGTACCAAGGATCATTATTTGAGCTAATCATTTCTTCAAGGCCCGCTAGGGATTCAACGATGTGAATTTGTGGATGATTTTTAACGTAGTTATATTCATCTTTAAGTGCTGCACGGATACCATATTGGTAAATGTGTTGATCTTCATTAAGCTCTTTAGAGGCATGACGGAAAACGGTCGCATTAGAGTGTGGCTTTCCCATATAGTCATCAATACAATCAGTATGTGCGTCAAGGTGTAGAATATTAAGTTTATTAAAGTGACTCTTGTAGAGAGATAGAGGGTTTATAGCAATTGAATGGTCCCCTCCAAGTGTAATCAGGCAATGACTCTCTGGAGCGAAATTCTGGGTGAGGTCACTAAATTTTTCCTTAATGTCTAGGTAGGCGTCAGCATCGTTGAGACTTGCAGCAGCTTTGATGTCCCCAAGATCGAAAATACTTGAAATATCACTAAGGCAGAGGTTCTGTTGAATTGAGAAGGTTTCATTCACTTTTGAATAAAGCCTTAATGCACTAGGAGCAAATCTGGCCCCTCGTCCTACCTCGCAGCCCCCATCGTATGGAACACCTAGTAGGTAGACCCCAGGCTCGTTAAAACTGCCAATTTTCTGAGCAAATTCGAATGCATTCATATGTGAACATTAGCACGCAAGTGAATTAAAAGGCAAAGTTAGGGAGGGGGGCGACTTATATCATTACCTAGATTGACTGTAATGCAATCTGTTGATAAAGTGACTATATGGAAAATAAAAGCGAAACTTTAGCCGATTATGGCAAATTTGGAAAAATCGAGAAAGTTGACCTTCAAGAAGTGTTTAATGAGTCAGTGTTATTAGCGGCAGCTTGTTTTCATCCTTCTAGTTTAGTCGCTATGGAAGATGGTACGAATAAGTCTCTTGCTAGTATTGAGATTGGCGACATAACGAAAGTTGGCGGCAAAGTCTATATGAAGTTGGAGTCTATCTCGAACGATCTTTACCTTTTGGATGATATACTTGTTTCTGGTAATCATGCAGTATTTGATGAAGAGGGACGAGGTGAGTGGATATACGTGAAAGATTTTAGTCGTGCAAAATCTGTTCCCGGCGCTTGTCAGGTCATAAGTATAGCGACTGAGAACCATGTTATTAAAGCCGCTTCAGGAAAAATGTATTCTGATTATTATATGACAGACAACTTTTCAAATTTACTAAATAAAGAGTTGCTATATTGCATTCAAAAAGAGCTCCCGGCATCTAAGCTCGCTAAGCTGGGTGGCAAATGAAGTTAAGTAAGTTAAGCAGTGATGTTTTAGTACATGATGACGGCGAAGTAATTATTGCGTTTAAGTTAACTTCTGATGAGTTTATGTATCGCTTTCATGGAGTTACAGGTCAACTTATCAAAAAACTATCTGAGAATTCATACGATCAAGGAGCACTTGCCTCGACAGTAATTGAAAGTATGCAGGATACAAGTGAATCGGATGCAACCGAATTTGTGTCCAGATTCATTAGAGACCTAGAGAAACATGAATTTTTAGAGGATTGATTTTGCTAATGCACACTTAAAAGTTCTTGGTTTTATCTCCTTTACCATTTATAGTAATCACATGAGATTCTTGGCATCCCTTTGGGAAAGTATTTTGGCATTCGCGGCTGTTAGGTTTCTATGGAAACTTAAGGGCATTAGGCACCAGGCCATTCAGTCCTTTCAAGCAACAGAGGCAGATGGGGTTTGGCATTTATTTAGAGGTCTAGATAAAGAGACTGATCCAAAGTTGAAGGCTTCGCTTTTTTCTCATCTAATTGAGGAACAATCTCACGCTGATTTATTTGCCAAAACCTACAAAGAAGAAACTGGAAGAGCTTTTCAATATAAAAATGTCGAGAGATTTGATATATATTCTCACTTAGAACCTTCTTGGAAAAACCTAGTTTACGTACATGTCGGTGAAATTGAAGCGGTTAGTAGATTTGGAAAAATAATAAATAACTTAACTCCTTCACCGCTACGAACTTCCTTGGAATCTATTTTAAAGGATGAGGAAGGACACGTTGATCTGACTATGGATGGTGTTCTGGAGTTAGGTATTGAAGAACGACAATTTAAAGCTGAATTAAATAGAATTCAGAGAAAAAGATTTAAGGAAGCGTGGATGAGAACTGGTGGACGAGGAGTTGATAATTTTTCTAATCTTCTGCTGTCGACACTTTACTTTTTCTTGGTGGGGCCATTTTTATTTCTATTCGCTCGAAAAAAGATTGATAGTAAAACTGTCGTTTATGATAATAACACCATTAAAGAAGTTAAACTATGATTGTTCTGGGACTTTCCTTTGGGTATCACGATTCAACAGTTGCACTAGTCGAAGATGGTGTCGTAAAAAGAGTCATCTCTGAAGAGAGACTGACTTTACAGAAGCATGATTTTAATTTTCCAAAGTTTGCTATAGAAAAATGCCTTGAAGTCGAAGGACTTTCATTTAAGGATATCGATCTTTTTGTTTACCATGAGGATCCACATAATAAGTTTTCTCGAGTTTTATGTAGTTCATTGTATCACTTTCCATTCTCTCAAAAGGAATTCGTTAATAGTGTGAAAGCTTGGATGGGGAAAAAACTATGGGCGATAGGTAAAATATCAAATTACTTTAATTGTGCTCATGAAAAGGTATCTTACTTAAATCACCACTACAGTCATGCTCTTCAGGCTTTTATGGGATCTGGACAAGAGTCTGCAGCTATTTTAATTGTTGATGCTGTTGGAGATTGGTCTAGTACGGCTTTCTATAAAGGAAAATGGATTGATGGAGTCCCATTTGTTGAAAAAATAAAAGAAGTGGCGTACCCGGATTCATTAGGTTTGGTGTATTCCGCTGTAACAGGATATCTTGGATTTACTCCCAATGATAGCGAATGTAGTACCATGGCCCTGGCCGCTTTCGGAACTCCCCGTTTTCTTAAAAAAGTAGACTCAGTTATTACATCTGATAATGATAGTACCTATAGTGTGGTGCAGAAATATTTTCATTTCATGGATTTCTATAAAGGAACTACAACTAAAGACTTTATCTCATTGTTTGGTGAGGGAAAAGAAGTAAACGAAGAGTATGACTTAAGTAGCTTCAAAGATTTAAGCGAACAAGAAATATCTTCTAAAAACCAGCAACTTGCAGATATAGCTGCTTCATTTCAAACAAAATTAGAACTAGTAATCCTAGAATTATGTGAAGAACTTAAAGAAATAACAGGTGAAACGAACTTGTGTTACGCAGGTGGAGTTGCTCTAAACTGTGTTGCGAATAAAACAATTTTAGATAGTAACTTATTTGAAAGTGTGTATATACCACCTGATCCAGGCGATGGAGGGACTGCTGTTGGAATTGCCCTCTATCAAAGCTACCAGAAAAAGAAAGAGACAAGTGATAAATCTGTGTACGGACCCTATCAGGGAGTTGAGTTTAAAGGTCAATTCGTTACAGAAATGATTGAAGAGTTAAGGGATAAGTCGTTTAAAAAGTATCTGAAATCAAATGTTACGTCATGTGATGATTGGAGTGTAGATGAATATTCAAATGAAACAGAGCTGAATCGTGCTATTTCTAAAGATTTAATGGATAGTCTAATTGTTGGTTGGTTCCAGGGAGCCTTTGAGCTTGGACCAAGGGCCTTAGGAAATCGCTCAATTCTTTTTAGACCCGACTGCCTCGATACTGCGAACAAAGTCAGCACTACCGTTAAAGAAAGAGCATCTTTTAGGCCTTACGCACTATCAATGACAATTGAAGATGCTGGAAAAGTTTTAAAGACAGAGCAAGCGCTTGAGAATTTTAAATGGATGCAATTTGCATGTGATGTTAACACAGATGTTGTTAAGCAAGTTCGATCAGGATTGCATGCTGACCTAACTACGCGACCTCAAGTCTGTAGTGCTCAAGATAACCCAAAGTTCCATTCACTTCTAAGTCACTTTGGAGAGAAGTTTGGACTCTCTGCTTTAGTTAATACTAGTTTTAATCCTAAAGGCTATCCTATAGTATCATCGCCCTATGAGGCACTTGCAATGTTTGCCAGGACAGATATGAATGTTCTAGTTATTAATAATACGATTATAAGAAAGGTCTACAATTGAATATATTTAGAAAAATAAAGTATTTATTATTTACTTTAGGACAAACGGTTAAGAGTTTTAACTTAAATAAAATGCCTGCTTTTCTCCCCTTCGTCTTAGTACTCTTTTTAACTGCAGGAATATTAGTTTTGGTTAATTTTCTTACTCCTGTTATTCCGTTTGTATACTCTCTAATATAGCAATGGGTTTACCTTATTGATTCAACTCAAAAAAATTATCGAATTCTTTGCTAGTCATGAGGAATGGAGATTCAAGTATGAGCTAAATCCTTCCGAACTAGAGTCCCTTTTTATTGAAAGACTCAAAGAGTGTCCTCACCATATAGAATATTTTATGCCAGAGGTCATTCATCTATCAAGCAACTTCAAATTTTATCTTCTAAGTAAGTCAACTAATATCGTGATTTTATTTTACTTTAAGCCAGGTCAAATTAATGGTCTGGTACTAAACTCTTATTTCGGTAAAGGTGAGCGCGTTAAGATAGAGGATTTATTCTTATCCCTAAAAAGTCTATCGTTGGAAAATACTGTGATCGACATGGTTTCTTGTGAGGAACCTTATGAGATAGGAAGTATACTTGAGATTGAGACCATTGCCAGGCTAGACTATGTCATATCAACAGAAAAATACACAAGTGCTATGGAAAATGAGAAATTTAAAAAATCTATAAACTATCTAGTCGATAGAGGCTTTAAAACTACTTCTAAGATACTTACACCACTTGAACTAAAATCAAATTTTGATATGTTACTTCAGTTTTCTAAATACAAAGAATTTGAAAAATTAATACCAGTTGGAATTGAAAAAGCATTATCTAATAAAGAAGATTATTCTTTTATTTTATCAAAGACTCAACATAAACTTCAAACAGAAGAGGCCGTCGCGATTTATCTCATTTATGGAGATAGGGCGCTACAGTTATGGCAATTTGATAACCGCTACGAAATCAGTTTTGGGAAGAAGGCGCTAATCAGATTTAATTTATATAACTCAATTAAAGATTTAAAAACTAACTACGGAATAAAATTGATTAATTTGGGGCATATAGGTGAGAAAAATGAAAAAATCACGACTGAAAAAAAGTATTATGAAGGGAATCAAGTCGAGTATCAATTAGTCAAAGTTAAATTGTAATTGATATTTTATTGAAAATTGAAAGAGTGAGTAGCATCATCGTTCTTTCTAACAGCTGAAATATCACAATCTAAACTTTCAAGTATGACTTTTGGAACTTGAATCGCACGATATTTCTTACCATTGGATAGTCTAATCCAGTATCCATCAATAACTTCACGATCATTTGTTGTTAACTTTATTGGCTTAATTGAGACAATATGTTCAAGATTAATGAGCATATTTGTTTGCTCTTCTGATTGTTGATTCTCATTTTGAGTAATAACTGTAAATCTTTTTAAAATCATATTTAACTCCAATAATACCTATCGTTTATACCAAAGGATAAGAACTATTGGAGTTTGTTATATAAAACTATGTAATTTTTACTTGAATCCAAGTTGATTTGCGACCTTAGTCACAATACTTCCAACGCCGTAAGGAACGCTAAAAGGTCTAATATCACTGTGGTAGTATTCATGTCCAAAGCCCATCTTGTGAGTCCATTCATGTGCCATATTTGCAGCAACATCCACTGGAGTCCATGATTTCCTTCTATAGAACTTAGAGTGTATCCAAATTCTGTTTGTATCTGGCTTCGTATAACCTTTAACTTTAGACCATGGATTCTTACTGCGATACATTTTGAGATCAAAATCCATCACATGATTGACTTCACCATTTAGAACCTCAGCACCTGTCATAAGATGGTTGTAGATATCAATATTGGTCATACCTTGATCATCTTGTTCATTAAATTTAAACTCTAGTAAAGCCGTTTTAAACTCTTCTGAGTTCATAACTGTCTTTAGAACCTCTATGGCATGGGTTAACTTAACTTTATCTTTTGAAGTAAAGCGAGTAGTTTTTACGTCTATAGTAATCTCTTTGTCGGCAGCATTCGCCTGACTAAAAGAGACAAGCAAAAACAGAGTATACATTGTAAAAAGTTTTTTCATTTTATCTTCCTTAGTTTGTTTATGATTAACCTTCGGCAGTTGGAAGAATCTATTTAAATCAAATTACAAGTGGGGCAGAGTTTACCTGAGAGTAAGACAACGGCTTTATCCATAAATTTAACATATGAAAAATTTTGAAACTCCTATATAATATGTTCATATATTATTAAAAAATTATACATTTCAAGGAGACAGAAATGACTAAGGCGGTAAGGGCACAAGCAGTTGTTAATACCTTTAAGATCCCAACTAGAAAGTTTGACGTACCATCTGATATTAATGGACATCCATTAAGAGTCAGTGAGTATTACGGCGAAAATGTTTTTGACTATCATAAATCTGAAATCCTAACGAAACAGGATAAGCAAGATATTGCAGACATCTTAGTTAAGAAAAAAGAACTTAGTAAAGAGATGGCAGATAAGTTTGCAAATGCGGTTTTAAATTGGGCCACAGGTAAAGGAGCAACTCACTTTACTCATTGGTTTCAACCTCTAACAGGTTCGACAGCTGAGAAGCATGATGCCTTTTTATCTATTGAGGGAGGAAAGCCAGTTGAAAAGCTTTCTGCAACACAACTGATCCAAGGAGAGCCGGATGCTTCGTCTTTTCCAAATGGTGGCTCTAGATCAACTTTTGAAGCCAGGGGATACACGTCTTGGGATTTATCTTCTCCCATTTTTTTAAATACGCATGAAAATGGAAAGACCTTAACTATTCCAACGGCATTTGTTTCTTATAACGGAGAAGCCTTAGATATTAAGACACCGGTATTGCGTTCAATAACTCAGCTTTCATTAGCTGCAACTAAGTTTTTAGATTTAACTAATGACTCAAATAGAGAAGCTGATATGCATGATAAAGTCAAAGTGACTTGTGGCTGTGAGCAAGAGTATTTCTTAATAGATAAAGGTCTTTACTTTGAAAGACCTGACCTTGTAATGGGTGGGAGAACTTTGTTTGGTGCTAGTACTTCAAGAAATCAACAATTAGATGATCATTATTTTGGAACGATTCCTGAAAGAGTGCTCGCGTTTATGTCAGAGGTTGAGGTTGAACTATATAGATTAGGAATTCCAGCAAAGACAAGACATAACGAAGTTGCTCCTGGGCAGTTTGAGTTAGCTCCTATATTTGACGATGCTAATGTTGCCGTTGATCAGAATCAAATGGTCATGTCAGTTTTAAAGTCAGTAGCTATAAAGCATGAATTTATTTGTTTGTTACATGAGAAGCCATTTGCAGGAATTAATGGATCAGGGAAGCATATGAATTGGTCTCTGGGATGTTCTAAGCATGGTAATATGTTAGAGCCAACAGCAACACCTCATAAAAATTTAAAGTTCTTAGCAACAGTTGCAGTTATCTGTGAGGCACTTTTCCGTCATGGAGCTTCTCTAAGAACCGCTATCGCTTCTCATTCAAACGATCATAGACTTGGGGCAAATGAGGCACCTCCAAGTATTATCTCTGCTTTCCTGGGAGATACACTTACAAAGATTTTAGATGCCTATGGTGCAGGTGAGAGTTATACAGACGATAACGATAAGTTCATGGATCTTGGAGCTGATCAACTGGCAAGATTAGTAAAAGATAATACAGATCGAAATAGAACATCTCCTTTTGCTTTCACTGGTAATAAATTTGAATTTAGAGCGGTTGGATCTTCTCAGAATGTCGGGATTCCAATGACTGTTTTAAATGGAGCTGTAGCTTCTGTATTTAACGAAGTTAATATTAGAGTTGAAAAAGAGAAAGGTGAAGGCAAGGCAATGGATGATATTCTTATGGGGGTTATAAAAGATCTTTATAATAATTCAAAAGCGGTAGTCTTCAACGGAGATGGGTACTCTCAAGAGTGGCAAGATGAAGCAGCGAAAAGAGGTTTACCTAACCTTAGAACTTCAGCTGACGCCTTAAAAGTGATTGCGAATACAAAAGCAAACACTTTCCTAACAGACCTTGGAATTTACTCAGAGTCTGAACTGATAACGAGATATAATGTTCGTGTTGAGCAGTATTGCTTACATCGAATTATTGAATTTAGAACACTCTTAAGTATGATTCATAAAGATATTCTACCTGCCGCAATTGAGTTTAAAGGCAGACTTGCTAAATCCATAGATGATCAGCAAGACGTAAAGATCGATCCAAGAGTTGATAAAGAATTACTAAGTCAAATCAATGATCATGTGAACAATCTTTATGATAAAGCAAAGAAGCTAAATGCACCCTTAGATGGTCTTGGGCATGAAATTGAGGATGCAGAAAAAATTGCAAATGAGCTACTTCCTTTATCCGAAGAGATTGCTATTGAAATTGCCTACTTGGAAGAAAATGTTTCAGAAGAGCTTTGGCCACTACCTACGTACTACGATTTATTATTTGTTAGATAATAACAATATGGTAAGCTCCCTAGAGAAGAATAGATTCTCTAGGGAGCTTTTTTTATGCTTAAAATTCAATCAATATTACTTTTATCCTTGATGCTCACTCTTATCTCATGTGGAAAAGCAGAGGGTGAGGGAACTCAATCTGATGGCCTTGCGGATAGTGATCACCGGGTTTTCGCTACTTCTAGTAGTTACTCTGGTAATATGGGAGGCTTAAGTGGAGCAGACTCTAATTGTCAAAGCGCAGCAAGTGCAGCGGGCTTAACAAGAACCTATAAGGCAATATTAAGTGATTCAGGCAATGATGCTGAGGACAGGCTAATTATATCTGGTGAAGTATATATAATTGATTCACTCGATAATTCAAATCTAGTTGTAAATTCAGGAGTAGCTCTGTGGAATACAGACAGTATAAACCTACTTTCAAGCATCGATTTAGATGAGAATGGTAATACTGTGAATGACTCTGTTTGGACTGGAACCGGAAGTGATGGTGGAGTCTTCTTTACAGATAATTGTACTAACTGGACAAGCTCAGGTGGCGGTACAGACGGTTTTACTGGTTCCTCAGCAAGCTTAAATGATCAATGGGTGGAATCACTATCTGAAGCCTGTAGTAATTCAAATCGTCTCTATTGTATAAGCCAGAAGCAGTAAGTATATAGAAATTATAGAGTTTTTCATTTTTTTAAAGAATATTACATTTTTTTCTTTTCAATTTAATTCTCAGGCGATAGATACTTCAAACAATTTGACTCAGTAAATAAACACATATATTTCGGAGCTCATCTCAGGAGATTTTGAACTGGATTTGTAAATATCAAATCTGCGAGAATCAGTCTTTTGAATGAAGTCTCACACAATTTTGGTAGGGCCTGCATTTATGCGGGCCCTTTATTTTTAGACCTTAAATTCACCGCTTAAATGAACAGACATATGATCGTCGGAAAGAATTCTAACTTGATACTTATTCTCTTTTAGCTCTCTGATGTATACGTGAACCTGGCACCCCAGATAAACTGGTTTTAGAAACCGGATATCGATCTCTTTAATCTCAAAGTGGTGAGACTCAATAGATTCAAATAAGAGTGCAAATAACCCAAAACCATGCATGATAGAACCCTTAAGGCCCATTAGCTTTGCAATATTTTTATTGAGATGGATTGGGTTTACATCTCCAGAAGTGTAGGCATAGCTTTTGGCATCATCTTTTGTGATAGATAAGCTTTCAATATGCCTTAGCTTTGAGACATCTATTTTTTGGCTGGCCTTCTTAGCCTTTAGATATTTTTTTGGATTCTTTAAGATGACTGCATAAATCTCGGCAACTATCGCCTCTGGATTCGAGCTAGGCCCTGTGGTTAGTCGTTGATTTATACGATATTTTTGCTCCATATTTTTAATATCATAAATATCAATCTTTGAGTTAAATGGAACCGATCGATCTAGCTTTGAATTAATTGTGAGCTTACAGCCTTGATTTAAAACTTTGTGCAGTGGAAGGTTGAGTGATCGACCAAGCTTAAAGAGTTTAGGGTAAGTCCAAAGTGGAAATAGATGTGGGGCAATTGTATCTGAGTATTTGTCCGATTTCTCAAACCACTGATGGTAAGCATTTAGAATTTCTGGATGTACTGAGATATCTTTTACTTCTGAACTTAAGTGCTTTTCGATCAGTTTTTTTCTAGAAAATGTAAAAGCATTGAGGATAATTTTAGCAATAGTTTCAAGCATGGCACTTTGATGTTTTAGTAGTGATATATTTGCATGCATTGTCTCGTTCCTTTATGGATAATTAACTGATCAAAGATGCCATGAATATGGTGCGTTGACCTTAACTTAAGTTAAATTCTAGGGATTTTATACAGTACAGACCCAAGTTTCCTCATTGTAAATACAGTAGCCTAGACTATAATTATAGCAACAAGTCATTAATCGCTAAAGATAGTGGTCACCTTGTAACTTTAAAGGCTTTGTAACTCCTTGTTATTTTGAGTCAGAGGTAAGGAGCTTATACATAGAGGTATAATGCTATATGGAAGATTTTATTAGAAATATATTTAAGGGTAGGGGCGGTTTCTCAATTGTAGAAGTGCTAACTGCTATTGCTCTATCTGGACTGATAACTTTAGGTGTTATGAGGCTTACGGACGAGAGTCAGGACCAAGCACTGATAGTTAAGCAAAACTTTGAACAAGATAACTACATGAGAGCTTTTAGAAAGTTTCTAATGAACAAAACCACTTGTGATACCGCCGTAACTAGTTCGGGGTCTGGTATTCAAGTTCGAGCGAATGCCTTTGATTATGATTTTGATACAGGTATAACTATCAAGAGAACACGTGTCTTATTACCACAACTAACAGCTGGTAAGGTAGAAGTTGTGCCTGTAACAATTCTAGTAGATTTCAATCGTAATATCTCAGGTCTTGAAAATACTCACTCTGTGAAAAAAACAACAGCAGCAATTGAATTTAACGATAGAGTTTTTGTAGGTTGTTCAAATTATGATGCAGAGTCTGAGAAAGCGGCCTATAAACTAACCTGTGAAATGCTAGGCGGTACTTTCGTGGATGGTATTTCTGGTAGTGAAAGCTGCTCTTTTGATGTTGTAGATCCAAATAGTGATATCCTTGATAAGGCCAAGAGAAAAATCTGTACTACAGTTTATGGGGGGACTTATATAAACGGTAAGTGTACTTCGCTGAATATGCCTTTAACTGCAGTTGGGCAAAACATCAAAACAAATTCATATGTTCTAAGTGGTAATTCCGTTTCAACATTTAATCAATTATGTTCTGGGAGTAATAACTTTGTTGGTGGAGCAAACTCTAATGGTAGTGCAAATTGTAAAACGGTAAAGTTTTGTACTAAGTGCGATGCTAACTGCCCCGCGAGCGGCGGAGTTTGTAGAGGCGCAAACCCTACAGTTATAACTCCTCCAGTGGATCCATATACTGGTGGCCCATTAGCGAATAGTGTTTGTTCTACAGATGATCGTGTTCCGGGCTATCCTATATGTGGAAAAGGAACTAAAGATTGTTCTGGTTCTGTGAACAATCCAGTAAATCAAACATCTACAAATTGTTGGAATGAAAATTATTCAGATACGGATATGACTAAAATAAATCCTTTAGGATACCCAACAACTAGATGGGATTGTGGGGGAAGTACGAGACCTGCATCAATCTCTAACCTAAGTGGCCCTTGTAATATTGGTGATATTTGTAATTTTGACTTTAAATACGGAACTAAAGTATTTACCTGTGAGGAAGATACTGGTCAATGTCCAGGTAGTGTTTCGCTGCCGCGTGATCCCGCTCCCGATCCAGAGCCAGAACCAGAGCCAGAAGTTGGAAAAGCTGATTGTACATACATTAGTCCCTATGGATGGACGCAAATGCACAGTGGTATCCTACATTACTGCGTTGAGTACTATACCACTTCGGGAGGTACGAATAAAACCCTAAAACACGGAGAAACAAAAGTGTTTCGAGACGCTCGTTATTGTCTGAGAGGTGGAGTACCTGGAAATGCGATTCCGCGTCGAACAGAAAGCTCTGTAAGTTGTAATGATGGTGTTAAGACTTGGAGACCTGAAGCTGAGCAAAGGTGTTTTTGTAAAAAGGGAATAATAGATTGATGAAACAGGAACTAAAAAAAGATATTAAACAGATTTTAAAAAGTGCTGCTGGAAATGCATTACTAACTGTCATTATGACTTCAGTTGCCGTTGGTGCTGGGGCAGTCTTACTCACAAAGACTGGTGGGATGCGCATGATGATGAACGCAGATATAAATCAAAATACACTCATTGAAAATACTATGTTTGAGATAAAAACATATCTTGCTGATGATCAAAACTGTAAAGTGGCGCTAGATAGTAACTTTACGGATCTTGGAAAGTATTCAGTTGGGGCCGACATAGATAGCAATACTAAAGTTGAATCTATTAAAGATCAAAATCCTGGAGCGAGGACAAGGACAATACTCTTTGTGTTTAAGAAAACAAAAAGCACTGGAGAGACCTCAAGAAAACCAGATAAAGTTCAAATTCAAACTTACGAAGTTCCTAGTCCTGCTAACCCAGCAGTTAAAATTCCAACATGTACCAGTTTTGAAACAACTGGTGTTGATGCTAGTGTAAAGAGATTATGTGAATCTCTTGGTGGAGAGTACGACGAATTAAAAGGTTCTTGTGACTTGAAATTTGATAACTCTGGCTTTACAGACGACTTAAATTTATTGTCTTGTGAGGCTTTAGGTGGAGTTTATAGTTCAGGGACATGCTCGCAAATTGATATTGCAGGAAGTATTCAATCTGGACACTTTAAAACTCAAAATATTCAATTATCTGGAGTAGCACGTACAGACTCTAAGACTCAAAACTGTGGTCCCACGCAAATTGCTAGTGGAATAAATCAAGACGGATCTATTAACTGTAAAAATATTGCATGTCCAAGTCCAAGCGGTGCTGGTGCTTCAACATATAGACCAAGAGTCGTGTCCAATCAATTGTACTGTGAATGTGATCGAAGAAGAGGAAGTGAGTTAGATTGTGGTTCGGAGAATCCTAATCGTAACGCTTGTTCAGATATAACTGTAAGTGATGGATGTGGAACCGGTAATACATGTGTCATTAGAAGACATAGAAGTATTTGTCCTAGAGCAGCTGCTTGTGGTGAAGTCATAAGAGATCAATGTGGAGCAATATGTTCAAGAGGTCCTCCTTGTCCAGTGGACCCACCACCTCCGATAGATCCACCTCCTTCTGTAGATCCAGATCCACCTGCTGATCCATGTGCAGGTAAACCTCCCGCATCCACTGTGTGTGCAGGAGATAACTTAGTTCCAGGTGCCCCCTCTTGTGGAAAGGGATCTCGTGACTGTACTACATGTAATCCTTCATGGGTTCCAGGAAGAGGGACAACATGTTCCAATACTACTCTTACGCAAACAGATGGCTGTGGAGAAGAGAGGACTGTCAGAGGAACTAAAGCTCCTAGCTGGACTCCTACAAACTTAAGTAATACATGTACCACCGATACAATTCTTCAAACAGATGGCTGTGGTGGAAGAAGAAATATAAGCGGTATAAAAGCTTGTGGCTGTACTGAAGGTGCAAGGAAGAGATTGGCCAGTTGGGACAATGAACAATGTTGTATCCAAAGAAGTTCTGTTAGAGGATGTACCGAGCCTGGTGTGGGAATGGCCACCTGTAGTGGAGGTGTATGGATAAATGCTTGTGAGGATCCTCGTGGCCCTCAACCGACATGTAGAAATGGTGAAACTAAGAGCGATATATGCTCTAATCCAACTCCATGTGAACCTGGTAAGAGATCATGTATTGATCCTGTGGGATCCTTTACCTGTGTTGCTGGTAATTGGAGACAGAACTCTTGTCGCCAGTTTTGCCAAGAAATAGAGCAAGCATGTATTTAGACTACTTAATTAAAAAGTGGGTAACAAAATGAATAATAAGACGAAGAAAAAAATTCTCAATCAACTCGGTGTCTCTGCTATGGAGCTGGTAGTCGCGATAGCTATTTTTGGTGGAGTCTCGACGATCATCTTTAAAAATATTGAAGATCAACAAAGTATGGTTGTAAGAAATAGCCAAGATATGGCAGTCGAAAGTTCACTTAAAGCAATCTCTGATATATTTAAGAAAAGACAAATGTGTGAAACGATTCTAAATAGTTTACCGCAAAGCCAATTAATGAGTGGCGATGGTATGACAATCACTGCTTCGGATACAGTTAAGCCTGGAGAAATGGAAAATTCTGAAGAAGTAGGAATTAATGCCATCAATAGAATGATGAACTCAGCAGGAGCTAACCTTGATAGTGGCTTGAAGGTAGAGTGGGTCAAAATGAAGATGGCCTCCCCTGACACTTTTGAAATGAAAATGAATTTTGCAAGAGGCGGAACGATAAACGCCAGTGGGAATAGAGTTGGTGGAGTTAATATTGAAAGATCAATTGTTACTAATGTGACCATGGTAGATGGCAATATAAATTGTGTTGGTTATTCTGGAGCAGATATTGAAGATAACTCATTTAGAAGAATCTGTGAGTCTATAGGCGGAACAGTGAGTGGTGATCAATGTAATGTTGATCGAATTATAACTAGTCTTCGGAACAGATTAAAACAAGCAATGTGTGAGGCTTTAAATAAAACGAGCTCTTCTGGGCTATTACTTGGGAGTGGGAAGTGCGCCACGATAGATGTTGCTAATACAATTGAAACGAATAATATCGGGATAAATAAATTAAAAATAAACAACCAGACCAGGGTTAAGTTTGATAATTCAAACTGTGGTAGTTATTTACGAGGTCATACAGTTGCAGGAGAGAAGTCATGTAGCGGTATTATTGCTGCATTTTCTCGGAATCCTGCTGGTCCAATAACAACTCCAAAAGTTCCAACAAGTCCTTCTGTAGTGGGAGAAGCGATTACTCCTCCCGTTGTTGTGAGTAATCCCACAAAACCCCCTGGTGGTGGTGGCGCAGTATCTCCTCCAGTTACAACTCCACCCGTAAAACCTCCATGTGTAGAAGGTTCATTTACGAGTAAGATAGGAAGGAGTTCTTGTCAGCCAGAAGATTTAAGAGCTTATTGTCCTAAGTTCTGTGAAGCAGAGGCTATTTATATCTGTAAAAATAGTAAGTATGAATATAAAAGATGTGCCCAAATCTGTGTGAATACAACCCAAGAGTGTCCATAAAAACAGGCAAATTTATAATTTTTTATAAGAAATATCAGCATGTTGCATCTTTTTCTACTATGATTCAGCGATTATGAGATAATAAGACCATCACGAAAGAGGTTTTATAATGATCACAATTGAAACACACCATTTTACCATCGGAAGAAGTGAGGGATGCGATCTTATGATTAAACACCCATCAGTTAGTCGCGCCCATTTAAAAGTTTATTATACGGGAGATAGTATTCTCGTTGAGGATCTTAACTCTGAAGACGGAACATATGTTTTTTATAATGGTGAATTTAAAAGAGTTCGAAGTGCTAAAATAAGGCCGGAAACAAAAGTACGTTTAGGAAACTCACTTGAAGCAATGCCAATCAGTGAACTTATAAACGACTTCAAAAGACTTAAAGAAAAAGAAAAAAATGATATATCAAAACGAGTGAAGTCAGTAGGACTAAAACGTTGTTTTGACTGCGGAACAGTTATGAGTAAAAATAAGATACACTGTGAATGTTGTGGGGCGATCCTTGAAGAAACTGCTTAATATAAAAGGGCTTACTCAGAACTTTGTTATTTGTATCCTCGGACTGTTTATAGTTAATATATTCTTTAGTTTTTTTCCATTGTTTTGGACTCAAATGTTTCTTGGTAAAAGTGAGATGTCACTAACAATAACATTTCAAGATATAATGTGGATTGTTTTTATCATTGGATTGATACAGCTTAAAAATCGAATAACAAAAATAAAAAATATTAAGTCTTATCAACAATCGAACTACCTACCTGAAGATTTTGAAACGATTATTGATAATCAAGTCTTAACAGAGATTATTCGCTCTGTTAAGAACGATGCAAAAGAAAAAGAAGGGATTCTACCTTATATGATTCTTCAAATTTCATTACAATTTAGAACGAATAATTCCATTTCTATCACTTCTGATTTTTTAACTAAACAGTTAGAGCTTTTTCTGCATGAAATAGAGCTTAATTATAATAAACTAAAATATATTATTTGGCTTATACCTTCTCTCGGATTTATGGGAACCGTTTATGGTATTGGACTTGCTGTATCTCAGTTAGGAGAAGGAAGTATAGACGATCCAAACCTTCTGACTCAAATGGCAGGCTCTCTTGGAGTCGCATTTAACACAACTCTTGTGGCGCTAGTTTTATCGGTTATCTTACAATACTTTACTCAGCACTATGAAGCGATGGAAGAAAGAGTGATTAATGATTTTGGAAAGTATACGCTAGATAATTTAATCAATAAAATAGTCGAGAAAAAATAGGATCCTATGCGGACGAAAAAAAACAGAGAAGTTAACATATTTTCAGCTTCTGTTGTCGATCTTTTTGCATCGGGCCTTGGTGTATTTCTTATCGTTGCCATAATCGCTCTTGCAAATCAAAAGAAACATAATAGTCCGACCTCCGAAACTGAGAAGCCTAAAGTCGGTGAATCTGAATTGATTGGAAAAATTGAATCATTGAGTAGTGAACTAAAAAAGAAGTCTGATGAAATCATTAATCTCAAATTCGCAGCGATGCAAGATAAACAGGCGATAAATAAAAAAGTCAAATCTAAAGATGAAACTCTCTCGATTGAAGTCTTAAAAGCAAAAATGCAAACTATGGAAACTAAGTATCTGATAGAGAAGTCTGAGCTTAAGAAGCAGATGGAAAATAAAGATACGATTATTGACGATCTTGAGATAGCACTAAAGAAACAAAAAGAAATGACCAAAGACTCTATTAAGGGTGAAGGCAGTGGAGTTAAGTATAATGATTATGCAGTAGGGTCAAGAATCAGGCTTGAAAATGTTCATTTTTACCCTGGGACAGGAAATGCCATAGAGCCTTATGCTAGTAGAGAAATACAGGAGTTTGCTGTGTTTATGATTAATAACCCGCAAATCATGGTTGAAGTCTCTGGTCATATTTTTGAAACTAAAAGTAGTATTGAGGCCGGAAAAGCAGAAGATGTTTACAATCTCTCCGGAGAGCGGGCAAAGTTTGTATGTAAGAAGTTAGTTGAGTTTGGAGTTAAGAATAAAAGACTTAGCTGTATGGGATATGGAGCAACAAGACCAATTATCTTGACTGAAGATCAGTACTCTCAAGAAGCTCAATCAAATAGAAGAGTTGAAATCGAAATCCTATCAAAATAAAAACTAAATTGTCGCGATGATATCTGATGCTTTAATTTCTGAAGAGCATTTGAAGTGTCCTAGTGGACATGATTTGTATCCGTGAAGGCCACAAGGCATGCACTCAAGTCTTGGATGAACTTGAATCACTGCTTTATTATCGGAAAGTGGGTAATAGCCGAAGTCAGGAACAGTTGAACAAAAGATGGCGGTAGTTTTAGCATTGACGGAGCTGGCCAAGTGGAGTGGTGCAGAATCATTTACAAACACTCTTTTCGCATCTCTCATTAAAAGTGCAGATTCTCTCAAGGAGAGCTTTCCTGCAATGTTTAACACATTGTCATTTATAAGTGTTAACGGTGAGAGGTAGTCATGGTCTGTTGGCGCACCAATAAGGTAGATCGTTCCCATAGGGCCGATTTTTTGAATAAGCTCTTTCCAGCGCTCAATATGCCATTGCTTTGTATACCAAACACTTGCAGGTGCAAGAACAAAGTATTCACCCGAATCTTTTTTGATCTTCGTGACATTTGTCATGTCAGAATCTGTAAAATAGATCTTTGGCTTAAGTTCGTTGTCTTTAAGCAGTTCAAAGTTTGAAGTCATCTTTGATAAGAGTCTTTGATTTCTTTGAACTTCGTGAAGGTAGGTATCATTATGCTTGAAGGGAATTTTATGATCTATCTTGTGAGTAAAGCTAAAAGACAGAGGATTATTATGAAAGCCGACTTTATATTTCGCCCCTGAAAGAAGTGTAACGAGACCAGAATTAAAAAAACGCTGAATATTTATCACATAATCGTACTTTTCACTTCTAACTTGTTTTATTAACCTAATAAGAGATCTTATTTTACCTCTAGATTTATCCCAAATATATAGTTTTGTAATATGAGGCGAAGTTTCTAGTATCGATTGGTTGCCCTTACGTAGGAAAAAATCAATTTGTGCATTTGGAAATTGGTTTCTCGTGTGTTCCACAAGACTTGTTGCAAGAATAACATCACCAATAAAGGCGGTTTGAATAATTAAAATCTTTTGCTCTTTATTCATTAATCTGACCTATCATTTCTTGAACTTTATTTTAATAACAGCTTCACCTTTCCAGACACATTCTATTTATTTTACAGTAGGCTCACGTTCGGATATTCCTTGAAGATTTTTGTATTGTGCTCTTCGTTAAAATGGGAGTAGTTGCTATCATGTTTTCCATCAAAATATCCTTCATTTAATGATGTGAACTAATTAGTGATTCAAGTAGAATATATAAAGTATTAAATAGATAATGCGTTTAGTAAACCTATTGATTTCGCGAGCTTTTAATTGTCTGATGCTACTTTTTAAGGGAAAATATTAAAGAAAAAAGATTTGGTGCTCAAGGCGGGACTTGAACCCGCACAGCCATAAGGCCGAGGGATTTTAAATCCCTTGTGTCTACCGATTCCACCACTCGAGCATGATTGATAGTAAGGTTGATATATTGAATGAATTGAAAAGGATAGTCAATAAAAAATGAGATGGATGATAAAAAGATTTTTAATTATAACTTTCTTAATTTCTCTTTGTTCATGTAGCTGGATAAAGAGGGATCAGTCGGATGAAAATGATGCCATCTTTGGGACTAAGGATTATGCAGACTCACTCGTGTCTACGATTGCTCCTTTATGGTTTACCGGCTCTGTAGACTTTCGTCTTCTTTCTTCTGCTGGGAGACCTGCTTCTCACTTACTTTATGATACCAAGCCAACCATAGACATGGAGAATAAAACATTAAATTTTGTTGTAAAAACACCTGTCGCTAGCGAGTTTAAATACGAATTAAATCTTGTTTCTGGGCAAAGGTATGTATCCAAGAGGTTTTGTCCCCAGGAAGACGTCTGGGAAACTTTCAAGAAAGAAGTTGATAAACCTAACTATACGACAGGAATAATAACACGAATAATGGATCAAATCGGAGAGCCTCAAGAAATAATTGTTTTCGGTGGAGAGAATTATATCCAAAAAAATTATAAGCAAAATTACTTTGATGCAAGAGTTATAGGTGGGGTTATTGAGCAGGTCTGTCCTTTTGGCGGGTGTCTCAAATTAGGTGAGTGGAAATCACGAATAAAGTTAATTGGAGTCTTAGTTGGTGATAAAAAATATAAAAATATTGAGAGTGTAAAGGACCTACGCAAAGCTGTTGATTGGGCATATACGAAAGCATTTATGCAAAATGGTGGAGGGAAAAATATTATAGCAAAAAATCCTTATCCGGCCATAAGGATTGGGGCCGAACTGTCTGCTACTCAGGCTCTTCGCTATATAGATAAGAACTCTATATTGTTAAGTAATAAGAAATTATTTAGCATGCGTAAAACATGTCATAAATTATATAACTATATTTGGGAGAATGTAGGTAAGCTGTCTTCCACTGAAGAAGAAGCATTAAAGTTTAGAAAGTTAGCTCTTAGAGAAGTATACTTCACCAAAAATAGATCCAAAGTAAAGACTCTTTTTTATAAACGCTTTATAAAGTATTTTCGAAAGTATCATGAACAATATTTAACTTGCTCTGAGTATATTTATCCTTCTAGTGTTAATGAAGATCCGGCCAGGCATTGGTTCTTCACTTACCTTTCAAGTATTCATTATATTCATAAATTAGGTTTTACTTTTGATTGTAACCGAACGGTTTGGACTCAAAATCCTTACACCATTTCAGGGAAAAGGATGATTTCTTTGAATCAAACATTTGAGGGGTGTGATGCAAGAAAGCTTGATTTTGCTTTTGAGTATGCCCCTAATTATTTGTATAACTTAAGATCTAAGAACTTAAAAAGCTATCGGTATATTGACTATGATGGAGGGCCTTATGGTACGCATAACAAAATATACTCTTGGGTAAAAACAGACCCAAGGTCATTTCAGTGTAGTGATAAGTTTAAAGAAATTGTCGACACTGAAAATACATTTCCAGAGGATGTTAATTGGAAACGTAGATCCTTACAGATTAAGTTTGTTGGTGGAGATCATTTGTAATGAAAATTATAGATAATTTCCTTGAAAGTATTAGCAATCATTTTGAGGGGATCGCTACCTATCAACATTCTCAAATTAGTTTTTGGGGGAATGATCTTAGGGATAATTTTCTTCAGGGAGTTAATCTATTTAACCATATTGAAGAGCTTAAACCTCTTAACGGCTTCAACGATGAATCAATTGATATCATTCTTATTCTAGGGGCCCTGAATCATAAAAGCTTAAAGCAATTAAAAGATCAAACCCAAAAGATTGAAGGCACATATTATATTATTCATGCGCCTGGGGCATTCTCTAAAGTGAATAGAAAAAGATCATATAATCTTGTATCCGACCTCAGTGATGTTTTGAAGATTGATTATACTTATTCTAAATTTCCCGTAGATGCCTCTGATATCCTAACAGTTATCAAAGAGCTAAAATTGGGGCATCATGACGAATAATACTTTGAAAATACACAGGCTCACTTATTGTGAACAAAAAAACAATACTGAGACTTATACATGTTCCCGTTCTGATTTTGCGACCATCTGCTTTCATCTCATAGGGGAGTACCCTTATGTGTGGCTAATAGATTTTTTTGTTGAGACTAAAGATTCGTTGACTGCAAATTATATCTTCTTAGATATGGAAGAGGCGAGATCATTTAAGATATCATTTGATTTTCATATGCAGGATGAACTCCCGAGTATAACTCACTTATGGCGGAATGCATTTGTTTTTGAACAAGATGCTTTTGAGTTATATGGCGTCACATTTTCTAGACAGTACTCTCGAAAATATTTCACAGATGACTCTGGCTTTCCTATGTTGAATCCAAACTCTAAGATAGTTCCAAGAGTAGATACTATGAACTATGACTATTGTACAAGCTTGGACAACCACTTTCATCGAAATTCAGTTTTAATAAAGGCAAAGGTTGAGAATAATTTAATTGATAATTGCTCCATAGATAGAGGCGGATTCCATATTGGTGTCGAGCATATCCTTGAATCTATGAGTATTAAGGATACTTATGCTTACCTCGAAGGGTATTTTTTTTCTCAAGGTATTGTATATTCAGACTTACTCTCGCGAGGCCTTGAGAAACAACTGAGTGTTAAAATTCCAAATAGGGCACAGTCAATTAGAATGGTTTTGATAGAGTTTAATCGAGTCTTAGAGCATTACCGCTATCTAGAGCAGCTATGTTATGAGTTTAAACTCTCAAGTGTATACTCCCAAGTTCAGCTTGCAATCAAAAAAATTCAAGCAATTCTAATTAGCTACTGTGGAAATGAGTCCTTATCAGGAGTCATTAGATTTGGTGGAGTTACAAAAGACACCTCTCAAGTATGGCTATCAAGAGTCTTGTCAGAAATTACATGGATGGAAGGTTCTTTACTTAATATTTATCAAAATATATTCGTAAAAGAGACTTTCCGAGATATGCTAGATATTCAATTATTATCTAAGAAGCTTGCTATGGCCTGGGGAGTAACGGGTCCTCTTGCAAGATGTGCAGGACTTAATGTCGATTTACGGAAAATTTCTCCATCATATTTTTACTCGGATATTAATTTTGAAGTACCAATTGGAGTTAAGGGATCTGTCTATGACTCTCTTCTCGTAAACGTTGAAGAGATTTTTCAGTCTTATAAAATTATCATTCAGGTTTTAGATAACCTTCCAACTGGTGCGATACTTTCAAGTGATATGGATTCATTTAGAAGTATAACGGATTTTGAAGAGCAGGGTGCTGAGCAGAACTATATTAGCCTTGTAGGAAGTGACTTACAGGTAAAAATAGCTCACTTCTCTGAAATGATAGAGGGTCCTCGTGGAATCTACAACCTTTATTTAAGTCATGATCAAGGAAAGAATAATCGCTTGAAAATTGCATCGCCCTCAACTATTAATGTGCAGCTTTTTGAGAATGTTTGTAAGGGAAAGGAATTGGAGAAGATTAAACCCTTTTGGGCCAGTTTCAATATTAATCTAAAAGAGGCTGAAAAATAATGATTGTTAATATACAGAATATCGAAAAATTTTTGCTAATTAAAAATGTTTTTAGGTTTATAAAAATGTTTTATTTAGACCTTATTCAGCATCGGGTAAAAAGACAGTTAATTATAGATACAGAAAAACTAAAATCTTTTTTTCAAACGAGATATCCAAAACTGGCGACAGATAGTAACTCCAACATTCTTTGTGTTAGTTGTGACCTTTGCCAGACAGTTTGTCCCACTCAGGCAATTGAAGTTAAAAAAGCTAATATGGTTAATTTTCCAAAATCATTAACCTCTGGTGAAGCGCCAATGCATTTTTATCTAGATCTTACGAAATGTATCAAGTGTGGGGAATGTAGCGATGTTTGTCTGGTTAACGCGATTGAAATGACAGCAGATTACTCTACTCCTAAGGTTGATTTAGCCCTTCGTGAGAGTTCCTAAAAATTTGCTTCCTAGTTTTCTTTACAGATATTGATTTTGAAAGCAGTTCTATAAAGTCTTTTCGATCACAATATTCTCCACCCATCGACTGAATGACGGGAGTAACCATCTGAGTATCAAGCCACTTTATCTGATTTGATTTTAGCACCTGAACAAGAGCATGAAGTGCAACTTTCGATGCATTTGTTTCCTCAAAGAACATCGATTCTCCTGAAATATACTCACCTATAATAACTCCGTATAGGCCGCCCACTAACTTCTCGTTTTGGTAAACTTCAACTGAGTACGCATGGCCATCATCAAAAAAACTATGATAGGCATTGATGATCTCATTTGTAATCCAGGTCCCTTCCTCATGTTTGCGATCAATTAAACAACATTTTTCTATCACACTTCTAAAATCACTATTAAATTTAACCTTAAATGGATTCTTTTTTAAAAATTTTAGGAATGATTTTGATGTGTGAAAGTTTTCGATGTAGAGTAAACCCCTCGGATCAGGCGAGAACCAAGTCAGTGGAGTTTCTTTTGAGACTGGCCAAGGAAAAATACCTTGGGTGTAAGCTGCTAGTAGAGTTTCATTATCTAAGTTTCCACCGATGGCAAGTAGTCCTTCATCTGAAGCACTCTCAATAGGAGGGAATACGATAACTGGCATTGTTACATCACCTCAGTAAATGCATTCATTATTTTTCGCGAACTATTTAAAGTTTCGTCAGGCTCTACCACTCCTTCTTTACTATGGGTACTTCTTACAAATGGTGCTACTTCACACAAGTCAGCACCAGTAACTTTAAAGTTCTTTCCAATCTCTTGGATGAACTTCACACATGTCTCAGGATTTAGACCATTGTCTTCTGGAGTACCTGTTGCACTAGCATACCTAGCATCCAGTGCATCTATATCAAAGCTTATATAAATTTCATCGACTTTTTTAGATTTAAGTTTTTCAATAACTTCTTTTAAAACTTGAGATTCATTTTCTATAATTTCATTTGCCCAATACTGTGAAACTCCTAGCTTGGATTCCCAATGCTGTTTGTCTTGTCCACTTGATCTAATGCCAAGCTGGATAATATCGTCAGGAGCCTCTAACTCTTCGAGCATATGGTAGGCCCAGGATGCAAAACAAATATCGATACCGAGTCTTTTAGGCATTAAATCGGTGTGAGCATCAAAGTGAATTATCGCAACTTTTTTATTTTGTGATCTTTTGGCCCTGATCCAAGGCTTTACTAGTGAGTAGCTCACCGAATGATCTCCACCCATACCGATAATTTTTTTGTGTGGATATTGTTGATAGAAGTTCTGGCAAAAATGCTCCGTAATACTAAGAGCACTAACTGGAAGAAGAGGTTGACCTGAATAGAGGGCCTCCCTGCAACTTTTTATTGTTTCTGTATTTAAGTATTTATCATGAAGTAGATGAGGAATGGTTTTAACATCACCTAAGTCAAAGAAGTGATGAAAATCTAATTGTTGTCTTATAAAAAGTGGCCCCCAGTTGGCACCTCTTTGTATTCCACCACCTGTATCAATAGTAACCCCAAGTAAACAAGGTTTTGTATTAGTATCTAAGGACTTGTAGCTTTCTTTCCACTTTGTTGTAACTTTATTAAGATCGTCAGTATTATAGAGACTTTGATGCAGCTTCTGTTTATTTTCTTTGGCGGTATGGACTGTAAAAACACCGTTACCGGGTGGACATAGGTACTGAAAGCTTAGTTCCTTTAAATCGATTTTCGTATTCATAAATATTATTCCTTTAACTTACTCATAAAATTTTAGATCAAAATATCGAGACATACTAGCGAAATTAGAATTTCCCGTGTAGTATGCCCCCTGAGAGGTATATATGATTTCAATTAAATCGACGAGAGAAATAGAGATAATGAGACAATCTTGCCAATTGGCAGCAAGAACTCTTAACTATATAGACAGTAAATTAGAGATTGGCATGACAACAGAAGATGTTAACACGCTTTGTCACGATTTTATTATTGCTCACGATGCTTACCCTTCGCCATTAAATTATCACGGATTTCCAAAATCAGTATGTACTTCTTTAAATGAGGTTATTTGCCATGGAATTCCATCTACGAAAGATAAGCTCAAAGATGGTGACATTCTTAATATTGATGTCACAACTTACTTAAAAAACTTTCACGGTGACACAAACAGAACTTACTTCATTGGCAATGTAGATCCAAAGATACAAAAACTAGTTAAAGTGACTTATGAGTGCATGATGGCCGGAATAGCAGTTTGTAAGCCCGGCGCTAAAATGGGAGATATTGGAGCTATTATAGAGCAGATGGCCCATGATAATGGTTATACTGTTGTGCAGGAGTATTGTGGTCATGGGATCGGACGAGAGTTCCACGAAGAGCCACAAGTATTGCACTATGGTAAGAGTGGTACTGGTGCAGAAATGAAACCTGGTATGACTTTTACAATAGAACCAATGATTAATCTTGGTAAGAGACACTGTCGTCTGTTGAAGGATGACTGGACAGTAGTGACAAAAGATAAGAAGCCGTCAGCGCAGTTTGAACACACGATTCTTATTACTGAGAGCGGATCTGAAATCCTAACACTAGATCCAGAAAACCCTTATGATCCGAAATTTGATTAGTGAAGTCGAGGAGCTTAAGTACTTTAGGTCACACTTAGAGACTAAAGAGAACTTCAACTTCTTTATAAGACTGGACTCAAAAAATAAAGTTTTTAAGTTTCACTACTGTGCGCCTAAGAGGTTCTGTCCTTATTTTGAGCTCATTGGAGACTTTATCCAAGATAAAGAGTTCCATGAACTTAACTCGAGTCTTTCTTCACAGATTGAATTACATTATCAACAAGAACTATCGCTCGATTTTGATCTGGCAGTTACTGGCCTAAAGAGATATTTATGGGAACTTACTGGCAGAATGATTGATGAATCAGTCAACTCGAATCAAGTCATATGTCGTTGCCAGAGGATTGATAGAAGTAAACTGTGTGAGTTCGCAAATAATTGTGATTTTGATCAAAAGAAAGTCATTAAAGCTTCAAATATTTCTATGATTTGTGGTGCCTGTGAAGAAGAATTCAAGGAAAGCTGGGATGAATTGCTAACAGTCCTTAAATAAATTAGGTGCAGTGATTTTTTTAAAAATAAGTTCGTAATTATGTTTATTTTCAATTAAATCTTTAAAGCCAACGTCCTCTAGAAGATATCTTCCGTTTTGATAGAAAACACGTAGTTCTGGAATTTTTTTCTGAAGGCAATCGGCTTTTGGACTCTCTGCTTGAATCGCATTAATAAAGATAATAAGTAATTTAATTGAGTCAATCTTCAATTGCTTAATAAGCTTCATATCTATGGCGTGTTCTTTTATTGAGTTCGTATCGACTGATGAGTAGAAGGTGTTTCCTCTAAGTAGGATAAACTTAAGTAGGCTTAAACTTTTAAAAGAATTATCCTTATCACAAACAACCTCTAGATATTTATCATTAAGCTTGACCGTTTTTGGAAGTTGTAAGAGTTCACTGATCATCTCTTGATTTAACTTATTATAAGCACCACTCTGTTTCTTTTGATGAATAATCTTTTCTTCTTGCCCAAGGCAGAATAGCAGGTAGTTATCACTAGCTATGGAGTTAAGAGATGTTATTAATGTTAAAATCAATAAAAAGTATTTCATAAACAGATTATAACTTCCGATTAAGAAAATGTCCTTTTTTGTTTGAAGTTTCCTGTAATCTGACTAGAATAGTCAGTTCAAAGGGACATGAGAGAATTATGAAAGAAATGGCATTAACGGATCATCTAACAGAGCTACGCACACGAGTTATTCGTGTCGTGCTAATTTTGTTTGTGGCCTTTGGGATCTGCTATCACTTTGGTGAACAAATACAGAATATACTTTTAGCACCCTTAAGAGAAGCACTCGGTTCTGATGGAAAAGTCGTATTCATAGGTTTGTTAGATAAGATCTTGGCGCAATTCCAATTATCTTTTTGGAGCGCTATCATCTTTTCTTCCCCTTTGTGGTTTACTCAAATTTGGCTTTTTATTCGCCCAGGTCTCTATGATAAAGAAGCTAAAATCATTATGCCTTTTCTATTCTTTAGTTTTGTCCTTTTTTGGCTAGGTATATGCTTTGGATATTTTATAGTTTTTCCTTATACATTTGAAACAATCCTAAACTTTGGAGTTCAAGGCGTAGAGGCAACAATGAGTCTAAAAGATTATATTGTCCTTTCAAGTAAGGTCCTTGTTTTCCTAGGTCTATTGTTTCAATTACCTAATATCATGCTTATCTTAGGCTTTATGGGCATAGTAGATAGTAAGAAATTATCAGAGATTCGCCCTTATGTTCTTACAGGCTTTGCGTTTTTATCGGCCTTAATGACACCTCCAGATCCTATTACTATGATGGCGCTATGGATTCCTCTTGTGATTCTTTATGAGCTTGGTCTTTTGACGGTTCGCTTCCTTGCAGATCCCTTTACTAAGAAAAAAGACAGTGAGTTACAGGTCAATTCAGAAGATTAAATTATAGCTTCCGTCTATGTTTTCAAAGCTAGTTAAATACCTTAACTTTATGTCATGGTTTTACGTATAGTCTTAGGTAATCAATTATTCCCAACTGCATATTATAAAAAGGATGATCTTCTTTTTATGTGTGAAGACTATGAATTATGTACTCATTATAAGTACCATAAGCATAAAATAATTTTCTTTTTGGCCAGTATGCGAAACTTTAAAGATGAGTTAGTTTCCCTTGGCAAACAGGTTGAGTATTTCTCTTTAAATAAAAAGAATAGTTTTTTTTCTAACTTGGAAAAAACAATTGATAAAAACAAAGTAACAAGTATTTTAATTTACGAGGTTGAGGATAAATTTTTTGAAAAAAAAATAAGAGATTTCTGTCGCAAGTCTAATATTGAGGTTCAGTTTGAAAAGTCGCCAATGTTCTTAGTTTCTCGTGATTCATTTAAAAAATATAATGCAAATGTTAAAAAGCCCTTTATGAAATCTTTTTATGAAGGTTTAAGACAAAATACCAACATACTTATGACCGAGGATGGTAAACCTGTTGGTGGTAAATATAGTTTTGATGCAGAAAATAGAAAAAAAATACCAAAAAAGTTTGATGTCATAAATAATCCAGTAGTTACTGAACATGACAAAAATACCGTCGAGGTAATCGACCTTGTGGCAAAAACATTCAAAGATCATCCAGGACAAGGAAAGGACTTCTGGCTACATACTTCCAGAAGAGGAGCCTTAAAAGAACTCAATTATTTTTTTAAACAGAAGTTTGATCTGTTTGGAACTTATGAAGATGCCCTGGACAATAGGGATCCATTTTTATACCACTCAGTAATGAGTCCTTATTTAAATATAGGTTTTATTACCCCAGAAGAAATAGTCAAAAAAGCTCTGAAAATTGATGTCAGTATCAACTCGAAAGAAGGTTTTGTAAGACAAATAATCGGCTGGCGTGAATTTGTTAGAGGAATCTATCAAGAGTACTCAGTAGAGCAAGAGTCTTCTAACTTTTTTAATCATAAGAAAAAATTAACTAAGAGTTGGTATGGGGGAAATACTGGTATTCCACCCCTTGATGATGCAATTAATAAAACTCAAAAGTATGGCTACTCCCATCATATTGAGCGTTTAATGGTCATCTCTAACTTAATGCTTCTATGTGAAATTGATCCCAAGGAAGTCCACAAATGGTTTATGGAGATGTATGTCGACTCAAGTGATTGGGTTATGGGACCAAATATTTACGGTATGGCGCAATTCAGTGATGGTGGTATATTCGCTACAAAACCTTATATTTGTGGTTCCAACTATATTCATAAAATGGGGCATTATCCTAAGGGTGATTGGAATGATGTTATGGATGGTCTGTATTGGAGATTTATAGATCGTAACCAAGATTTTTTAAAAAAAAATTACCGGATGAGTATGATGGTTAAGCTCTTAGAAAAAATGGATGACACAAAGAGGGAACGTATCTTTAAAGTCGCTGAAAAATTTATTTCGGATAATACGATTTGAATATTGTTTGGCTAAAAAGAGATTTGCGACTATTAGATAATCCGGCCTTAAGTTTTGCCAGTCAGCAAGAATTCGTTGTTATTTATATTTTTGAACCTAGTATGTCATATAACTATGACTTCGATATAAGACATTGGCGCTTTGTTTATCAATCGCTAACAAATCTGGAAGAGCAAGGTCTTAAAGTTATAAAGCTTTATGGTGAAGCTGTTGATGTCTTCACCGCTCTTAATGCTAAGTATAATAAAATCACAATTTATAGTCATCAAGAAACAGGAAATGACCTAAGCTTTAAAAGAGATTTAAGGATTAAGAAATTGTTTGCGTCCGAGAATTGTCTTTGGAGAGAAAGTAAGGCTTATGGAGTCTCAAGAGGTTTAAAGAGCAGAAAAACATGGGACTATGATTGGCTTAGATATGTGAAAGACCAGAATAACTACGATGTGATATTAGGCCATAATATTCATGACAAAGAAATTGAGAGTGAGTTTCGATTAGGGGAATCGTTCCTAAATGATCTAAGTATAGTTGATCCAAACATGCAATATGGTGGTGAAGGTTTTGCTCAAGAGAATTTAAAATCTTTCTTAGAAGAAAGAATCGACAAATATTTGGGAGCAATTTCTTACCCGGAAAAAAGTCGCTACTATTGCTCTCGTATCTCTACACATATCTCTTGGGGGAACATCTCTATACGCCAAATCTATCAGGCATGTGAGAGAGTAAAACCTAGTTTTAATAATAAAAAACCGATCAATCAATTTATGGCACGGCTCAAATGGCATTGTCATTTTATTCAAAAGCTTGAGTCAGAACCGAGAATAGAATTTGAAAATTTAAATATGGTCTTTAATAATATTAGACAGAAGAAGAATAAAGCGTATCTTAAAGCTTGGAAGCAAGGGCAAACTGGTTATCCTCTCATCGATGCAGCAATGAGATGTGTTGAGGTAACGGGATATCTCAATTTTAGATTAAGGGCGACAGTTGTCTCATTTTTAACTCATATTCTGTGGCAACCTTGGCAGGAGGGGAGCGGACATCTTGCAAGAAAGTTTTTGGACTATGAACCAGGTATTCATTTTTCTCAATTTCAAATGCAAGCAGGGACCACAGGCATCAATACAATACGTATTTATAATCCGATTAAGCAATCTCTAGAAAAAGATAAAGATGGAATCTTCATCAAAAAGTGGGTCCCGGAGCTTGCAAATCTTCCTAGTTCTCTTATTCATGAACCTTGGAATATAGCGCCTATGGATGAAATATTGTACGGATTTACTCCCGGGAAAGACTACCCTAAACCTATTATTAAGTTTGAAGTTGCATATCGTAATGCTCAAGATAAGCTTTGGTCCTTAAAGAAATCCGATCAAAGCAAGAGCTTTTCTAAGAAAATTCTTAGAAAGCATGCAAGAAAAGTAAGATCATAAAGATACTAGCGTCTTTTTACGCCTAAAAACAGCATCTTAAGTTGGTTTGTTAGGGATTAAATCCAATTCATTTACTTCAGATACCCCCTATTTAGCCGAAAAGCTATATGAGGTATTACATATGATTATCGATTTTCAAAATGCGACTTATACCATTCCAAACGGTGAGACTTTATTTAAAAGTCTAAATTTTCGCTTATTTCCCAATGAGTATTATGGGTTACTTGGTGAGAATGGTGCGGGAAAATCCACACTTATTGAGATGATCATGGGGCTGAGAAAACTTTCAGAGGGTAAGATCAATGTCTTTGGAGAGGATCCTAGTGCAAGTTCAAGAACTCAGAAAGATCGAATCTTTGTTTTAACACATGATATGGAAGTTCCAGGTTTTGTTGTTGTAAAAGATCTTTTAGATTATTACAAAACCTTTTATCCTCGATATAGTATCGAGATCGAGCAAGAGCTATTAGTTCTTTTTGATATAGATCCAAAGAAAAAGTTTGGTTCACTATCCACGGGACAAAAAATTAAGGCCGTTCTTTGTGCTGCTTTTGCTGCCAAAGCTGATCTTTATTTATTTGATGAAGTTACAGCAGTACTTGATCCTAGATCTCGTAAAAATTTCTTCTATTTTTTACATAAATTTAGAGAGTATCATCAGTGTTCAATAATCTTAGCAACAAATATCGCAGAGGACTTAATTCAATCAGTTGAAAAAGTCATTTTTATTGATGGAGATCATAGAGCTCTCATTAAAAACATCGATGAAATTGAGAAACTCTTTAACATCAAAGAAATGTATAGGAAGGACTCGGCATGAATCGTATCTGGAGACTCATAAAATATAGTGTGATCTTTCACAAAGTAAATATGGCCTACTTGCTTGGAGTGAGCCTTTGTGTTTATTCAATTATCACATTTTTAAATGATACCAATAAAGAAATTGGAGAACAGTTAATGACATATAGTATGTATGTCATTTTTATGAACTCAATGCTCAAAGCCGCTCCTAAATCGAGTGCGACGTTTGACCTAAAACACTTACTGGGTCTTCCTTTAACACGAATGGAAATCATTTTTGTTAAGTCATTTACAGATATTGTGATTTTATTACCTGTGATTTGTCTTGCCATGTATGGATACTATCTTTCTGAGTACCCATATAATTTTGCTGTTGTATTTGCCTTTACAATCCTAGCACTCGGACTTATGAACATCATCATCCTTTATCGTAGAATAGATGGGGCAAGAGCACAACATGTAAAAGGTTCGTTCATTTCTAACTTTAAGCATCTTCAAAAGTTTTTAGACTTTATGTTTATCAGTTTACTGGGAACAACAGTCTTTTTAATTTTAAAAGTAACTGCGGATAAGAATACCATCTTACTTCAGTATGGTGTCGGAGTAATCTTAATTACTGGTGTTTTCTATATGACCCATAAAACATTAAAACTATTTAAGGATGAGAGCTTATCATATTTTTTGATGAAGAGAGATGGCTTCTCCATTGGCTGGAAAGTTTTATTTGTTATTATTCCCCTGGTGGTTGTGACATCATCAAATAAAGAAGCTTATACAAAACTATTGAAAACTTATGGTGCAAATGACAGTCAACTCGTAGAGCTTCAATTTGCTATTGATAAGATGAATAATATTAAACAGAAAAGAATTCTTCTCGCAATTCTAGAGAATGATATGGAAAGCTTCGATAAATATTTAAATGAGGATGGAAAACTTGCATTATCTGCACAGGTTCTAGGAAATTACCCTGCTCACGTTGCTGCCAGAAAGAAAAGAGTTGTCATGTTTAAAAAGATCGTTGAAATCGATCCCGAATCAGTTAATAAAGTAGGTAAGTATAGGCTACGGACACCTATCTTCTCAGCATTAAAGAACTGCGATATGGAGATGTTACAAGTCATTGCTGATGCTGGTGGGAATATTGATCAGCAGGATAAGGATGGTATTACACCTATGATTTTTGCTGCCAGTAAAAACTGCTATGGTGGAGTTCTTAAGCTTCAAGCAATGGGTGCCAAGGAAGATATCCTTACGAATAAAGGTTATAATGTCGCTAACTATATCAAGTCCAACTCCGGGATTAGAGCGTTTGTAAGTGTTAAGCCTATAGTTAAGAAAAAGACTGATAGAGGTGTTGCCTCAAAGGTAAAAAGATAAAAGATTAGTTCTTATTGCGCCATAGCTCCTAAAATTTCAGCTGCTAGAATTGCACCGCCTACAAAAATTGCAGTATTTGCTGCCTTATCGGATATTCCTATGCCAGGTCGATTCATTTTATTCGCCGTATTTGATTCTATCAGTTTAGTTTTTTGCTTCAGTAAGTAATCAGTAACCTCATTACTTTTTTTCATACTCTCAGTTACTCCAAGGTCGGATACTGTAATGAGTCTTAACTTCGTTAAGTTAAAAAACATTATAAAGCTTGATTCATCTCGGTTTGATTTTTTTAACTCAGTTTCACCGAAGATTTGAACAAGCTTACCTTCAAAGTTTTGCATATTTTTAATCGTTGATCTTGGAGATACAGGATAGGCATACTTCTTTTTATTCTGAGTGAATACGACAAAGTAATTCGTTCCTTCAGTTTCATGTTTTGTCTTAATAATCTTCCCAGCGATAGGAGTCTTCTCAGTACTTAGGACTGGTAGTAAGAAAATAAGTGATAAAATTAAAATTATGGACTTCATATGTCTTCCTTTCTTTGTACTTTACTCTACCTATGAGTTTCTTATTAGAATATGATCTAGCTTAGTTTTATTGAAGTGCTAAGAGGGTTTCTCGGCAAACTTTTGCTGCAAACACTGAGGAATTACCTGTTGTATCAATCATTGGAGCAAGCTCAACAATATCAGCGCCTACTAGGTTCTTTTCTTTTAAAATTTTCATTATTTTTATAAAACTATGAAAGTTCTCTCCTCCGGGTTCAGGAGTTCCTGTACCTGGCATAAATGAAGGGTCAAAAAAATCAAGATCTAGTGTCATATATATGGGTCTATCAGTAGGAATCGCTTTAATTTTCTGTAAACATTCATCAAGTGAAGTTGCTTGAGTTTTATGTTCTTGCATAAATTCAAACTCCTCTTTGAGCCCAGATCTGATACCGTACTGAAGAAGTTCATTGTTCTCTGTCATATGATCCCAGACTCTTCTTATGATAGATGCATGGGAAAATTTCTCTCCAAGGTATCCATCTCTGAGATCTGTGTGAGCATCTAGATGAAGTATAAAGAGATCATCGTATTGATCAAGACAAAGTCTGATCGGCCCATAGGATACAGAATGCTCTCCACCAATGGTTAAAATTTTTACTCTGTCACTTTTAAGATTTAGATCTTTAGTAATGTCATGAAAGTATTCATTAGTTAGCTTCCATTTACTGGGATAAATAGGAAGGTTTCCACAATCAATAATATTGTAATCTTGAATGTCACGATCAAGATAGGGAGAATATGTCTCTTGTCCAAAACTCGCATCTCTTAAAGCATCTGGTCCAAATCTCGCACCTGGACGAAAGCTTGTAGTTCCATCAAAACAGAAACCCATGATATGTGTACTGTCTTTATGAATTTCAGTTTTGAAGTCAGCACTAAGAAAAGGTTTTGAATCTTCCATCTTATCTAGTTTTTTTATCATCTTAGTATTGACCTATTTTTTGTTTATGAAAGTTACTTATGGCAAAGGCACCTCTATGCCAATCCATATTATACCATTTTAAACTTCTTTGAAGTGTGCTCATGGCCAATGATTTCTCTGGATTAAGATGAGTGCCCATGTATTTTTTTGAAGAGAATCCGAATGTCCAGAAGACACCTGGATAAATACTCATAGGAGCAGTAAATGATTGTACAAACGGAAAGGAGTTTCTCATATTATTATAAATTTTTTTAACACCCCATTCATCTAAGAACGGATTCTCAGTTTGATTCATCATAATACCATCTTCAGTTAAGGCATTATAAACATCTGTGTAGAATTCAGTTGTAAATAGGCCTGAGGCAAAGTCCTCTGGGTCCGTTGAGTCTATAATAATAATATCGTATTCATTTTTCTTTGCTTTAATAAAAGCAAATCCATCTTGAGGTAAAATATTTACTCTTGGATCATCAAGTGCCGAGGTACATTCTGGGAAAAATTCTCTGCTCACCTCTATGACTTTCTCATCAATTTCCACAAGGTCTATTTGTTGGATTGATTTATGTTTTGCAAATTCTCTAACAACACCACCGTCACCACCACCGATGATAAGAACCTTTTTACACTTTCTCGAAACCATATAAGGGATGTGTGCCATGACTTCATGATAAACAAACTCATCTAGGTCACTAACCATTGTCTTTCCATCTAGCAGTAAGAGACGTCCAACAGCATCTGTTTCAACAACATCAATTTTTTGAAACTTAGATTGCTCTGAATGTAGTACTTTTTTAACTTTCCAGCCCATGGAGAAAGTTCCATTGAATGATCTTTCGTAAAACCAACCATTATCTAGCATGCGATGCACCTCATATTTTAATAAATTCACCTAGTTTTAGCGCGAATGAGATAGATTTTAAATACTTAATATGTTATTTTTAATGCATTGTTTCCCATAAAAGAGGTCTTATATGTATATTGTTACTGGCGCAGCAGGATTTATAGGTAGCTGCATAGTTAAAAAATTAAATGATCTTGGAATTGAGAACATTGTTGTTGTCGATCGTCTTGAATCTGATGATAAGTGGTTAAACCTTCGCGGCGTGAAATTTCAAGAGTATGTTCATGCTGATGAATTTATTCAGCCTGATATTTTAAGCTCAATCTTTGAAGAAGGAGTCACGCAGATTTACCATATGGGAGCTATTTCTAGCACGACAGAAACAGATGTTGATCTTCTTATGCGAAATAATACTGAGTATTCACAAATACTTTTTAGGTACTGTACCCAATTTGATGTTCCTTATTGTTACGCTTCTAGTGCAGCAACGTATGGGGCGGGTGAGCAAGGATACCTTGACGAAGAAGATGATCTTGAAAAGCTTCTTCCCTTAAATCCCTACGGTTGGTCAAAACAACTTATGGATGAGTGGGTAATAAAACAACTGCAAAGACCAAAAAAATGGTATGGAGTAAAATTCTTTAATGTTTACGGTCCGAACGAATATCATAAAGGAAATATGAAATCTGTTGTCTGTCAGGCACATAAGCAAATTACTGAAAATGGAACTGTAAAACTTTTTAAATCCTACCATCCAGGTTATGCGGATGGTGGTCAGCTTAGAGATTTTGTTTACGTAAAAGATGTGGTCGATGCTATGTTAACGCTTATGCTGAATGAGCATAAAGGAGTTAACGGTATTTACAATCTTGGAACAGGACAGGCGAGAAGTTTTGATGACCTGGTTAAATCTACTTTTAAAGCAATGGATAAAAAAGAGAATATTGAATATATTGAAATGCCTGAACATCTTAAAAATCAATATCAATATTACACTCAAGCAGAAATGAATAAACTTAAGACTGCACTCCCTGATTTTAAATTTCATAGTTTAGAAGAAGGGGTTCGTGATTACGTAAAGAATTATCTTGATACAGATAATCGCTTTGAGAGCTCAAGGAAATAATATGTTTAAAGGTGGAGTTAAAGAGGCAGCAAAAATGCTTGCAGGACTTACTCCTGCTGCAGGTAAGAAGCTTTTGGAAGAGATCAAACTTAAAGATCCAAAGATGGCGGCGCTACTTGAGCAAAATCTTATTACGATGGAAGACTTACAATATGTAACTTCAGCCATGCTAGTTGGCCTACTTCGTGACGTCGATCTTGAAGAGTTTGGTTTGGCCCTTCGAGGAATTGATCAAAGTATTTCAAACAAATTACTAGATATGGTTTCTACTGGAATTAAGCTCGACATCGAAGATGGGCTGAAAGGGAAGCCACGTAAACTATCTGAGGTGGAAGCTGCTCAGGCTAAGATCTTAGAAATTGTTCGCAAGAAAGTGGACCTAGGCCATATCGTTATTAATCCAGATGGTGACGAGCTCGTTTAACCCTTTAATTTTCTTACATTAAGACAAAGTGGCCGGAGGCAAAACGCACTTTTGACACTTTGGCACTGTGTCTAAAGTTGCCTTAAGTAGCATAAGTCTTTGAAATTAGAGTCGGTAATAGTTGGCACGAATCCTGCTTTAGGTAATGTAACACAGGAAGAGCAGGAAGCTCACTCTGTAGCACCTATATGGATATTCGCGCAACTTACATCATGAGGATGAAAGGGAGCCCCGAAAAGGATTTTTAGGGTTTAAATCAGGAAGATTTTATACCAATCAGACATGAACATAATTATCGAAGGAGTTTAGGATGAACAATTTAAACCACCAAAAATTTATGAGTATCTTCAACGATCTACTTACAGACAAGAATGGTACTAAAGCACTTAACCAAATGCTTAAGCAAGGAGATGCTGGAGACGAGGTTGATAAGGTGATGTTAAATAAAGAAAGATCTCTAGAAATTAGATTAGATCAAAGAAATATCCTATTTCTTAAAAAAGTAGAGGAAGCAAAACAGAAAATTCTTAATGGTACATATGGAGACTGCGAAGATTGTGGTGATAGTATCTCTCCCAAAAGACTTCAGGCTCGACCAACTGCTGGACTTTGTATCTCTTGTCAGGAAGATAAGGAAAGAGTCGACTTTAGTACTATCAATAAGAGAAGAGATTTAAATAGTAAAAAAATAACAGAAGAAAACGATGAGCATATACTTGAAAATGCTACATTTAATAGCATTAATGATATCGCATTTGAGAGCGTAGTAGATTTGTAAAGCGTACCGATAGCAGGGGGGCAGCAGCAAATTGACGACACTGTCTCCCTACTATGCAATGATAATCTTTTAGGTCTATAATTCAGTATGAAAAAAAGCCTCTTTGTATTATTATCATCAACCTTGATAAGCTGTACCTCCACTGAAATCCAAGACACCAGTGAGGATTACTCCAAGTTAAATCATATCATTTTTGTTCCTGGATTCTATGGGACAAAACTAAAGAGTGAAAAGAACAATTCTCCCATTTGGCTTACCGCAAAGAACTCTTTTTTTGGTGTTCAAAGTGTTGGAGTTCATGGTCTTGAACTTCCTAATACTCAAAAGCTAATACCCACAACTATTCTCGATAAAGTTACAGTTATCCCCGGTCTTTATGCCAAAGATGTTTACGGAGATGCAGTAGATATTTTAAAGAATGAGCTGGGAGATAATGTTAGGGTTCACACTTTAAGTTTTGATTGGAGGAAAGACTATTTCTTGGCAGTAAAAAAACTAGATAAATTAGTTCGAAGAATTCAGTCTGATGGAGGACAAAAAGTTAGTCTGGTGGCCCATAGCCTTGGAGGTCTAGTAAGTACATATTATTTGCGTTATGGAACTCAAGAGCCTGATACAGCTAAAGATAGCTGGCATGGAGCAAAACAATTTGATAAAGCTTTAATTGCAACTGTTCCATATAAAGGTAGCCTTCTCTCTTTTCGAAATGTCTTCAAGGGAGTGAATTTTATTTATAATAAAAACCTTATTAATGCAGACGTCTTATCCTCATTCGAAACAAACTATCAAATGCTTCCCACTTATAAAAACAGCTTCCTTGATAATGATCTCAACATAATTGATGAATCAGTTCTTCCGTTTAATAAGTGGAGAGACAACAAATGGGGGTTTCTTTCAAGTACGGAAAATATTAGTGCTGTAGCAAAAGCAAAAAGACTTTCCTTCGTAGAGAATACTCTTAAAAAAACACAGTTGATGAGTCAAAGAATACATGCACCCATTATAGGCCAGGCCCCGGTCAGTTTAAAAGTCGCCTATATTCGTGGTGTAAAGCGTCCGACAATGACCAGAGGAATTCTATTTAGATCTAAGAATCAGATAATCCCAATCTTTGATAAAGAAGATATCGTGAAGTACTTTCCTGAGGATAGCTATGAGAAGCTATTTGGGGAAGGTGATGAAACCTTGGCAAGCGAGTCGGCGGAGTTCCCTGCGGCCTATAAGGAAGCGTTTCATGGCCAATTAGAGCTGAAAGACGTTGAGGCGGTACATTCACGTATTTTCGATAACTTAGAAGTTAAGCAACTACTTAAAAGGTTCTTTAGCTTCGATCAAGATGCATAAACTCATTCTTTTATCTAAAATTGTGTTCTGTCTATTTAACCTTTGTTGATAGAGAGCATACTTATGGTCCATGAAAAAAATCCTTATCGTCTCATTTCTACTGTCAATCCCTCTTAGCTTTAGTCTTAGCGCTTTTGGTGAATCTAACTTTAAGGTTCATTTTAAAAGCTTTGCTAACTTTACAGGGGCAGGGATTTTAGAGCAGAGAGCAGAGAGCAGAGAGCAGAGAGCAGAGAGCAGACCTTTTAATTTATTCAGACGTGCTAAATGACAAAGTTACTCGTCTAGATTTAAAAACAAAAGAATGGAATACTCAATACTATATCTATAATGAACTTTCTGAAGAATTCGTAGGATCAAAAGTTGAAATTCGACCAACAACCTTTATGGAGTACACAATGTGGTTTGTTGATTGTACCAAGACAAGTCCAAGTTATATGTGTGGCCAAAGAAACTACCAGCGAGCGCAAGAACTTCACTATTCACCATCAAGGTGGAGTTATGATGTTATGGACATCATGAATGATGCTGTTAAGGGACCTTGGGCCGTTGTGGACTCTGACATTGTAGTTGAATCAAATCAGACTAGTTTAGCAATAACTGAAACTCTAGACCGTGGTGGCTACACTATCTATAAAACTGATTGGTCAAATCATAAGGAACTAGCTTTTATAACAAATAAGTACGATGAAAATCTAAAAATTAACTCCTTAGATATGAAGGTGAGAATTGATTACTATCAAAATCAGAGTTCTCAACTGATGCGAGTCTTCTATAAGTACAAAAGTAAAGACGGAGTTTGGTTCGAAAGCCCAGTGGGACCAACTATCTTTTGTAATAATTGTTCTAATCTATTGTAATCACCAATTCTTGTTCACTTAGTTTGTCGATAATTTTGACACCAATGAAATAAATACTAATACGACAGCGCACCCTCTTAGTTCGTTATATCATTTTATAAAAAGAACCACCTAAGAAGGAAGCTTATGAAAAATCTAATAATTTTACTGGTCGCTGGTCTCATATCATTTAGCTCTCTTGCAAATGACAAGATTGCCTATGTACAAGTATCTCTTCTGAAAACTGCAGACGCATTTAAAAGTATCCATAAAGATGATCTAAAAATAGCATGTGCTGAATTGGCACTAACTAAAGAGGTTTTGATTGAAACTTTAACAAACGAGGGCATTGAGACTCTAGGCTATAGTACAGACTATCAATTAATAACAGATGTTTGTGATGGAAAGATTAAGTTAAAAAAGAAACCTTATGATGAACTCGGAAGTTACTTAGTTGAATTCGCAAATGATCCGTATTTAGTAAATTATATCAAATAAGTTAATAACTTGTAATTTCAGCTGGAGACAGATCTTCAAATTCTTCTGTCTCTGGGAAATCTTCGTCGTACTCATCTTCGGCCAAAAATAAGTGATCATCTTCTAGGTAGTATTCAAAGAATTCATTATCATCAGTGAACAAATAAGTTTTACCATTTAGCTTACATAGAGATACTGTTGAATGGTTGGCAAAGTTTCCATAAGATCTAAACATACCAAGCTCATCTTTTGAGTTTGCGTAGATTTGGACCCCGAATGTGATATCCATTTTATTAGTAGAAAATAAGCCGACAGGCGTTTCTTCATTAGTAAATCCCATCGCATCGACTTCATCTAAGGTGCTTGCACAACTCATGACGACTTCATTTGAAGCGACAGATTGTGAGCCTGTAAAGCTTACTAGAGAGCCAATAATAGCTGCTCCGAATAAAAGTTTTTTCATAATTCCTCAATTTTGAAACTTCTTTTCAGTGCTTATATCAGATCCAGTGAAAATAGATAGACATAGACGCGTCGCATGAAGTATTTACAGGGTAAAAAAAGGGCCCTGATGGGCCCCTAGTAGGTATTATAAAGCTAAGTTTGAAAGTTCTGAGATAAGATCTTGAGATCTATGCACAAAGTCCTTTCTTTTATCATCCGTTAAACCCTCACCACTAATGGCCGCAAGGTCTTGGATATGATGACAAATCTTTTCTGATAGATCTTTTTTACTATCAGCTAATTTGAAAGCATTCTTTACAAGGTTGTGAGAAGGGTTAAGAACTAATGTTTTCTTAGATGGCATTTCCATACCAGCATTTCCCATCGCCTTTGTCATTTGCTGAAAGCGCTTCATTTGCTCGTCAACTTTAAAGTAAGCCGCTGTGGTAGAATTCTTAAAGTTCTTAACTTCAATTTCCATTGTCGCAGGAGTTTTTTCATCCGTTGCTCCAACAAGAATATTTGTAAAGAGGTCTTTAATTTTCATATCATCTTCTGATGCATTTTCTGTTTCAAGAACATCTTCGATAGCATTATCAACTAACTTATATTTGATTGCCTCATCGCCTTGTTTTTGCATTTCTGTATGTTGCATAAAGTGAGGATCAATATAGTTATCTGTTGTGATCGCGTGAACACCTTCTGTTAAAAGCTGTGTTCGAAGATTTGCGTCACTTGCATGCTCTTCAAAGTAAACAATAGTATCTTTAAGCTTCTCAGTATGCTTTTCAGGGATAGATTCTTTGTACTCAGAAAGTGTTACTAGCTTATCTTCTGAGTTTTTAAATAGAATTCTGTCTCTCATAAGTTCATCAAATTTCGGATCCGATACAACACCATACTTTGTGAATAGCCCAATATCTTCCCAAGATGAATCATAAGCAGATCTATCATTTTTAAATCTCTTTTTAAGAGATTCAGCAACTTTCTTAACAATATAGTTTGAGATTTTCTTAATGTTTGGGTCACCCTGTAGAGCAGATCTTGAAACGTTAAGTGGGATATCAGTTGAATCAATTGTTCCCTTAAGAAGAGATAAAAATTCAGGAATAACATCTTTAACGTTATCACTAACAAATACTTGCTTACAGTAAAGCTTAATTGTTGATTCATTTACGGGCTTGTTAGGGTTTAGCTTTGGAAAGAATAAAACCCCTTGAAGTGTAAATGGATGGTCGACATTTAAGTGTAACCAAAAGAGAGGTTCTGGATCCATTGGATATAATTTTTTATAAAAGTCTTTATAGTCTTGATCTGATAGTGATGCAGGATCTTTTTTCCAAAGAGGTTCAGTATCATTTATGATATCAGTGTCAGGTATAGGCTTTTTATCTTCTTCTTTTTCAGCTGCAGCGTTCTCTGCTGTGATCTTTGCAATATCATTTAGATCTTTAAGATAGATTGAGTAAGGCATGAAGTTACAGTATGAACTTAGAGTTTCTCTCGTTTTCCATGAGTCTAGAAATTCTTTACTTTCTTCATTAATATGAAGTGTAATTTCAGTTCCAACAGTTGTTTTATCTGAATCAGAAAATTCGTAATCTGTATTTCCTTCACATGTCCACTTGGTAGCTTTTGCACCTTCTTCCATAGATAGAGATTCAACTTCAACTTTATCAGCGACCATAAATGCAGAATAGAAACCTAATCCGAATTTACCGATAATATCATTGCTTTCTTCTCCAGAGTCTTTCATCTTTTGGACAAATTCTTCAGCTCCTGAGAATGCTAATTGAGCGATATATTTTTCAACATCGGCTTCGTTCATCCCAAGACCGTTATCTTTAAAAGTAATAGTCTTAGCTTCTTTATCGAGAAGAACTTGAACTTCACCTGTAGGCATCTCTTGACCTGTTGTTCTGGCCAAAGTTGTTCTCTTAGTGATGGCATCACAACCATTTGATACTAATTCTCTAATAAAGATATCGTGCTCAGAGTAGAGCCATTTCTTAATAATTGGAAAAATATCAGTAGTACTTACCGAGATATGTCCTTTACGCGCTGTCATATTTACTCCTTGTTGTTAAAAATCTTACTTAGCAAATATGGTGTGAAATTCGCCCGAGTCAAGGTTAGCAAATGAAAAAAATTACCTTATTTATTGAATTTCATTGACCCATAGTGTTGAGCCTCATATATTCAAGCCATTAGAGAGGCCACATGAAAGATTTAAATAAATGGACAAGAATTAATATTATCACCACCGGTGGTACCATAGAGAAAACTTACGATGAAAATGATGGAACTCTTTTTAATAGAGAAACTGTTATCAAAAAAAAGCTCAATGATAAGTTAAGACTGCCTTACACTGAAATTGTTATCTCCTCTTTAATGAGTATTGATTCTCTTGATATGGACTTAGAGCACCGTCAAAAAATTCTTTATAAAATTACTGACTTAATTGAACAAGAGAAAGCACCCGTTGTTATTCTTCATGGGACAGATACCATGCAGATGACTGCTGAATATGTTAAGTCAGAGTTAATTAATCCAGAGGTTCCAATACTTTTTACCGGAGCAATGAAACCTCTTGGTTTTGATGACTCCGATGCCCTCCAAAATGTTACTGAGGCGCTAATTGCAGCACAAATTCTAAGCGCTGGTGTGTATATCTCCTTTCATAACAGAATCTATGAAATCCCTGGAGCTCGGAAAAATAAAGGGATGGGGACTTTTGAGCAGTTTTAGATTTGTATAGTTTCACTATTGCTACTATAATTTATCTAAAAGGCTTATTATGTTTAAAAATGCTTCAGGTATATCTCTTGTCGAAGTTATTATTGCTGGAACAGTGATGATTGGTATCGGTCTTGGCGTTTCAAAAATGACCACAAACGTAAATAAAAATATTAAATTATCTGAGAAAAATTTAGAAGTGGTCTCCTTGCTTGGAGAGATGCGAGGAGTTTTATCTGCTCCAACCGCCTGTAAGAATTCATTCGATACACTTAACGGAAAATTATCCTCACTTTTAGATATTAGAACATTTCAAGGAGCATCAGCCGGAATTAAAAATAGTAATAATGAGTATGTGTTTGAAGTTGATAAAAATTATGGCTCTTCGGGAGTCAAGCTTAGCTCAATCGAAATAAATGACTCTCAAGACGATGTGGCGATTACAACTAATGGGCAAGGTAGTACAAACTTGTTAATCACTTTTGATCGCGGCGAGAAGAGTTCAGGCGTAAGATTTATTTCTAAAAAAATCCGATTAAACGTAAATGCAATAGGCGATAATATTTCGTCGTGTAATGCATTTGCTTCTGGAGAGAGTAGTATTTGGACTCGTAATACAGCAGACCCAAATACTATTTATTACAATTATGGAAGTATTGGAGTTGGTACAACAACTCCTGGATCAAAACTCGAAGTTTATGATGGAAATATTATTGCAAATGATAGCGATAGTAACTTTGTTCAATTGTGGTCTGACAACGCTGTCATTGCGGGAAGAAACGGTTCCATGGATTCCTTAAGGTTTGGTTTTGCTGACGATGCATCGGCAACAGGTTGGTCTGAGAAAGTTAGGATCGAAGATAATTCAGGCAATGTTGGAATTGGAGTCACTAATCCCCAGGCAAAGTTAGATATTGCCGGTGGAATCAAACTGGGAAGTCCCACTGTATGTAATGCAAGTCTAGAGGGTCTTATCAAGTACGATCCAGGGGTTCCGGGTCTTACTAAAAAGGGATTAAGCTTTTGTGATGGAGTCTCCTTTAGAAGGACCTCCCATTTTTTCCCATCAGTATCCCATGCGACTTTAAAAACATTTCATCCCGACGTAATTATTGGTAACTGTGTAAGTTGGAATACTCTTATCTCTGCGTGTAACCGCTATTGTAGGGCAAGAGGTTACTCCTTTGGAACTAGTACAGAGTGTAATGCTGCCGGTGAGAAGTCAGCATGTGGCTGTACATACTAATACTATAAGACGACTTGCCCATCCTATAAGCCTCCTTATCTAGGCATCATTTAGTCGGGTATATCCTTTACCCTCGTGAAATTAGATACTTGGAAGCTGCATCCGGCGATATTATCTAATCCCCTTATAATAGTTAAATGATAGTAATTACGTGCCGATAAGTTGGGTAGGATGAATAGAACTTTAACTTTGTTACTTATTCTTTGTTTTGGACTGACCTCTTGTTTCGAGCCGGCCCAAAATGCTCGCACAACTACTGATGCACAAGATGTTACTGGTGGTGGAGCTGTCGGTGGCGGCGGATCTGGTAGCGGTGATGGTGTAACAAATACTGACGGAACTGTTGGCGGCGAAGATGATGATATTATTGCAAAGGTTGAAATTCGTCACTTGATTGAGCCTAAGGTCGATGATGATAGTGATGGTGGAGAATATAAAAGAAAGTTAACTATTCCAAAAAACTATAATGGCTACCTTTATCTGGCCGGCATCAACATAACATCCCTAAACTCTAAAACTGTAAAAGTTAGGTTTAACTTTGGTTATGATTCTCAAAGTAAAACAATTGATGCAACTATAAGTACAGCTCCAGGACTTACACCACAAACTAATGTCGAGGTTCTTGTTCTCGATATGCGTTCATCTCCTTTCGAGGATGTTCAACTTGTATATGATTTATTTGATTATAATACTTATGACTTTGATGACTCTGGCAGTGATCCCGGAGCATTAACTGAACCTGTTACTTCTAATAGAGATGACAATCTTTATTGTAGAGGTTTATCCCTAAAAGATGACCCTACTTATACTGGGACTTTATCTGCAGAATGTGATGCAACAGATAGCGTTTGTAAGTATGCTTATGCAAAAGTTGTAGACAAGGGTCTTGTCTTATCAGGCACGCCTAATATTCCAATTGTTCCTAGTGAAATCAATGCCATGAGTGGCTCGCTTGGATACTATGAAGATACTGAAGCTATAAAGTTACAACGTTGTCTTCCTGATGATCCAAGTCTAAGTGCAATCTTATTTGCATTCGATGCTGCAAATCCTTTTTCTGCCTACAATGAAACAAGTACTAATAAAATTGATGATGAGTTTTATATTTACCAAGGTCCTTATAGAACAATCAACTCTGATCAATGGGAAATTAAAGACAATGCTATGTATGGGCCGTTTGGGATCTTTGGTGATCTCATGAATGCAGCAGATATTGATTCCGGATATAAGAGTAAGTTATTTCCACTTTATACAAAATCAGATTTTTTAAAAGATGAACAATATCTTGGAAGTATTACTCCTGATGACGAAAAAGAAGTTCTGACTATGCCGAGTAACGGTGAGTCTTTTTGGATGGATGGCTGTAATGAAAGAGCTAGAACTGTTCATAATATTACCGGTGAAAGTATTGGTTCTTGTTCTGTCACAGCAACTATCGAAATCATCGCAATTGATGATGATTTAAAAGAAACAGTTGTAGATATAACTGATGAAGTAAAACTTCAATTAGTTAAACCAACTCAGTTAGATACAGCAGGGGATAACGTTCTGCTTTCTAGTTTTCAACAGTGTTCAAGTTCTTCCCAATGTGGATCAGATTCTTGTTGTATCAATAAGAGATGTTGGTCAAAAACGATTGTCTCTCAATGTGTAGAGGATCTGCCAAACTATGGAAATAAAGTCACTGGAGAATCTTGTACTTCTGATTACCAATGCTCTAGTTATTGTTGTAATACAATCGATGGACGATGTGCTCCACATGATACAGTTTCTGAGAACCCAGTTCTTTGTTCTAAGCCAAGTGGTCAAGCATGTGTGGCCAAAGAGTGGTGTATGAAGCACCCAGTTACAACTTGTGCAATTGTCTTAACTAATACAGATCCACTAGGAAACAAAACTTGTGCTCTTCGTTGTATTACTGCCGAGGTATTTGGTGAGTGTGTATCCTCTGACGGTGTTGGAGTAGGAAGTTGTGTTCCACCAACTCAGCCAGCATCACCTACATATAACCCGACTGATCCAAATCGCTGTGATGAGGCCATAACACTTGATCAACTAATCGAATTAGCAAATAACCCTCAATAAAAACGATATCTAATTAATTAAATTTGATTCGTTGCCAATGAAAGTATAAACTGTGCTGGTGATGAGTTTAACCCAAAAGGATTAGGTATATGCTGCCAGAGTTAGAAAATTGTATTTTAGATCATATTGCAATTGCTGTGGAGAATATTGAAGACTCAGTAGAGACGTTCTCCAAACTGGGGTTGAAGTTTGATAGTAAACGAGAGATCGTTGAATCTCAGAAAGTTAAAACTGCGTTTTGTCCGATTGATGAAAATGCCAAAATAGAATTACTGGAACCAACTTCTGAAGACTCTACCATTGCTAAATTTATAGCAAAGAAGGGAGCAGGACTTCATCATCTATGCTTTACTGTTAAGGATGTCACAAAGAAGCAAGCTGAGCTAGAGAGTTCAGGCATTAAGTTTATTTATGAAAAACCCTTTCATGGGGCACATAATTGTCTTGTAAATTTTATTCACCCAAAGTCGATGAATGGAATTCTTATTGAACTTTCACAAACGACTAAAGGATTATAGTGCAGTCACAAATGTATGTTCCACCACTTTCAAAACTTAACAAATACATCATAATTCTTTATGTCGCATTGTTTATTCTTGGTAAGATTCTTCTTTCAAACGGAATTAATTTATCAAGCTATCTTGCCTTAACATCTGGTGGAATCAAGTCAGGATTGATTTTTCAACTCATAACTTTTCCATTTATAGATACTCAATTTATTACGGTGCTGTTCAATTGTCTTATTCTTTGGTTCATTGGAAGTGAACTTGAAAATAAGTGGAGCGCATTGTTCTACGTGAAGTTTTTGGGAGTTGTTACCTATCTTCCTGGTGTTGTCTTTCTGTTGATGGGATTAATTATTGGGAAGAGTATGAACTTCGTCCCGTACTTTGGACTGAATGGTCTCAACTTAGGACTTCTTGTTGCCTATGCAATGATATTCTCCGAAAGAACTATGCTTTTTATGTTCATTTTTCCTATGAAGGCGAAGTATTTCTGCATGCTTTTGGCCGGGGTTGAAATGTATATGGCCTTGTCAGGTAATGCTTATTCCAGCTCATGGATGCACCTTCTTTCTATGGGGCTTGCATATGGATATTTGTGCTATATGTCATATGTCGCTAGAGGTGGCAGTCTTATGGCCTATAAGGCCAAAATGGATCGTGAAAAAATGAAAGGCAAGCTTACTCTCATCAAGAATGAAGAAGAAGAGAAGCCAAAATCATCTGATCCCAAGTATTGGCAGTAGGCTCTTTACAAATTTTGCCAAGATATGATAGAAAATGAACAAATTAGATAAAAAGTAAAAGGGAAGTAATATGAAATTAGCTAAAGCATTATCAGAAAAAGTACTTGATGTTCGTTTAATGGATAGATTATTAGCAGAAGGTAAAATTACAAAAGCAGAAATCGATGCTCAACTTTCTAAACTTGAAGATGAAGAAGGTAATTACTCTCAAGTAGAGTAGGCTTTTACTGTATAATAAACTTGGTAAAGAGAATTTTCTTTATCAATTTTTTCTTAGAAAACTCATTAAATTTATTTTTAATTCTTTCCTCAAGGATAAGTCTCCCTGTAACTGAATTCAACTCACTTGGACGCATATTGCCGCCAATATCAATTAGTATATCAAAAATGAAGGGCTTCATTTGAGTCACTGTTTCTCTGTCAGCTTCCTCAAACAATATAATGTTCATTTGTGTATTTAGGAATCTAAGTCTGGCTTCTCTAGAGTATAGGTTTACAAGAATTTCATCTAGAACTACCGGTGGTTTCTGATATTCATTTACCGAGTTTTCAATCAGGTTTCCAAACTCCGCGTCTTGAGCGGTAGGAGCTGGATTCATTTGTGTATGAGCGAATACTACTAAGCCTGTAGCTGCTAGAACCACAACACCGTTGAGCATAAGAAGAATTTTGTCGAGGCCAGAGTTCCCTGTCATGAAATTATACTAACATAACAGGGGGGGATTATATATATTTAGAGATATTTTCCTGGGTCTAGTGGTGTAAATGGTAATTCTAAATCTTGAGCGACTTGCTCGTATACTAGATCACCCTTGTATATATTTACTCCAAGTGCAAGAGGCTGGTCCATAGCAATAGCTTTATCTACACCATGATTTGCAAGCATTCTTGCATACCTAAGCGTGACATTAGTAAGTGCGTATGTCGATGTTCTTGGTACAGCTCCTGGCATATTTGCTACACAGTAGTGGATAACTCCATCTACTTCAAAGGTAGGATTTTGGTGAGTTGTTGGCTTACAGGTCTCAATACATCCACCTTGATCAACAGCAATATCAACAACAACAGATCCAGGCTCCATCTTAGAAATCATATCTCTTGTTACTAGTTTCGGTGCCTTTGCTCCAGCAACTAGTACGGCCCCAATAACTAGATCAGAGTTAATTACGGCTTCTTCAATATTTTGTGCATTAGAGTAAAGTGTTGTGACTCTATTATCAAAAAGGTCATCCATCTCTGCTAAACGCTTAACGCTTAAATCAATACAAGTAACGTCGGCCCCAAGTCCCATTGCCATTTTTGCAGCATTTGTTCCGGCAATACCACAACCAATAATGGTTACTCTTGCTCTGTGAACACCCGGTACACCACCGAGAAGTATTCCTTTACCACCTTTGTCTTTTTGTAAGCACATCGTACCAACCTGTGTAGACATTCTTCCAGCAACTTCAGACATTGGAACAAGTAATGGAAGAGAGTTGTCTGGGTATTGAATTGTCTCGTAGGCAATACATGTTGAGCCTGATTTCATTAGTCCTTCAGTTAGTGGTTTATCTGCTGCTAAGTGAAGGTAAGTGTAAAGAATATGATGAGGTCTTAGTAAAGCAATCTCTACTGGTTGAGGTTCCTTAACTTTTACAATCATCTCGCCTTTTGCAAAACAATCTTCAAGAGAATTTAGAATTGTAGCACCTGCTTCAACATACATTTCATCAGTGATACCAATTCCTAGACCTGCTGTCGTTTGAACAAATAACTCATGTCCATCTTGAACAAGTTGTCTGACACCAGAAGGTACTAAACCAACTCTACTTTCATTATTTTTAATTTCCTTAGGAACTGCAATTTTCATAAATGACCTCATAAAAAAGTTATATAAATATCTAAAATTCGAAATAGTTATACAGTAAATTACTATTTTTAACACTCAAATATACTTAAAAAGAAATAAAAATTAGTGTTTTTGCTGCGCGTCTATTTCTGTGGAGATTTTCTTTCCCTCAAAGAGATAAATATCTAAAATTATGTATAATGAGACTCTAATAATTGGAGTTAAAAATGATGAAGAATCTCAAAAAGCTATTATGTTTCATGATTGGGATGGGAAGCTTGTATGCCTGCTCACAAATGAAGACGAAAGATGCTGACTCTAGCATGGGATCTGAAAATCCCGAGCTTAAGGTCTCTATTGACGTAAAAGAACGTACTTTAAGTAATGGACTAAAGATTCTAGTTGTTGAAAATCATAAATTACCAATCTTTTCATATTATACTTACTTTAAAGTGGGCGGAAAATATGAGAGTCCAGGAATTACAGGGTCCTCTCACTTACTTGAACATATGATGTTTAAGGGAGGAAAAAAATACGGAGATAAGGTTTTTGATAAATTAGTTGAAGGCAATGGCGGACGAAATAATGCCTACACCACAAATGATTTAACTGTTTATTATCAGAGCTTACCCAGTGAACACTTTGAAGTTATGGCCGATTTAGAGGCAGATAGAATACAAAATCTTTTACTTGAAAAAGATTCATTTGAGAAAGAGCGTAAAGTCGTTCTAGAAGAAAGAAGAATGCGCTATGAAAACTCTGATAGAGGAAAACTCTATTTAAAGATGATGAAGGAAGTCTTTAAAGGGACTCCATATGGGTTGTCTGTCATAGGAACAGTTCCAGACTTAAAGACAGTTTCAAGAGATCAGGTTTGGGATTATTTTAAAAAGTACTATGCACCTAATAATGCTGTGATTGTGATTGTTGGTAATGTTAAGGCGGATGATGTTTTTGATACAATTGATAAGAAATTTGGTGGAATTGCTGCTGTTAAAGGACTTGAAGAGACTAAGAAAAAGCATATCGAAAGTATGGGATATAACTTTCGAAAAGATTTTAAACAAAGAATACAGTTGAAGGGAGATTCACCTACACCTACATTTACTTTGGCCTATAAAGGACTTGCGATAGGAAGTAGAGAGGCATTCGCCTTAGACCTGCTTTCATCAATGTTAGGTGATGGAGAGAGTTCATACTTTAATCAAAGATTTGTTTCAGCCAAAAAAGCAACTCTATTAAAAATCTATGCCGCAAACTATACCTTACAGGATAGTGGAGTCCTATTTATTGGTGGCCAATTACTGGAAAAAGTAAACTTGAAAACCTTCGAGAAAAAATTAAGAAGTGAGATTAAAGCAAGTTGTGAAAATGGAATCTCGGCCAGAGCACTTCAGAAAGTACTAAATCAGTACATGGTGTCCAATCTGACAGGGCTTGATACCAATGAGGGGATTGCCCGTTTTATTGGAGATAAAGAAGTTTATTACGGTGACTATAATTTCTACAAGAAAGAAATGAGCATCTATAATTCAATCACTATTGATGAGGTTAGGGATGTCTGTCGTAAATACTTGGCAACTGACGAAAATATGTTGATTACTATTTGGAATAAACACTAGGAAAAAAAATGAAATATATTTTACTACTATCACTAATTTCAACCACTACTTTTGCGAAGAATTATCTGGATGATAATTTAAGAAAAGAAACCTGGAATGATATTGAAGTTATTTGGTTAGAAGATAACTCTCTACCTACTTACGATGTCGCTTTTTACTTTAGTGAAGGTGCGATTTCTGATCGTAAAGGGAAGTATGGTGAAACAGAACTGATGTTTGCTGGGCTTTCTTTTGGTACTCGTCGTTATAGTCAAAATGCTATTGCTGAGTCCCTGGAGTTTTATGGCGCCGAGTATGGAAGTCGAGTGACTCATGAATATTCAACCTTCTCTGTAAGAGGCTTGGTTAAAGACTTAATCCCAACGATGAAAATGATATGTCATATGTTTGATGATGCGACTTATCCAAAAAAAGAGCTGAAAAAAACCAAAAGAAGAGTCTCTTCAGGTTTTAAAAGTATGGTAACAAATCACTCACAATTAGCGAATCATATCTTTCGATATGAGAGTTTGAGAGGCTCTGGAATTGAGCAGCCTACAACAGGCTCAATTAAGAGTATTAATAAAATTACTTCACGAGACTTAACCAAGAGGTTGGGCCACTTTAATAAGAATGTAAAGAAACGTATCTATCTGAGAGGGCCTAAGACAATTTCAAGCCTTAAAGAGATCGTAATGAATGACTGTAGGTGGAAGCAATCAAAGAAAACTTCTACAGCAATAGCAAAGAAAAAGCAGTTAAAGAATAGTTCAATTATCTTTGTGCCTGTACCAAATGCAAACCAAGCACAAATAAGAATTGGTCGCTATATAAATAAGAGCGAAATATCTTTTGAAAATGCAGAGATGAAGTCTTTTACTGCGAAGTTTATTGGAGGAGGCTTTACATCTCGTCTGGTACAAAGGTTAAGAGTTGAAAAAGGGCTTACTTATTCGGCAGGTGCCTATGCTTCGGAACAAAAAAACTATGGGCGTAGTGGTATATCAACATTTACTAAGAATGAAACGGTTGTCACAACACTTAATGAAATAAAGAAGCTTATAGATGAAAACTCTCAAGGTATACCTGTAGAGTTGTTTAAACTTAATCAAAAGAGTGCTAAGGGCCAATACTTGCTATCACTAGAGTCGACATCAGACTTTCTTGAGACGCTACTATTCTTTGATCATATAAACCGTCCATACCGCGATATTTATAATTACTCCAATAAAGTAGATTCTTACTCTGAGGTTGCTTTAGCTAAAATGGTTAAAGAGCTTTTTGATTGGGATAGGCAAACTGTTTTAATCCTAGGTAATAAGAAGCTGATAAAGAGTTTACGTAAGGCAGGCTATAAGGTTGTAGAGAAAAACTATAAGAACTACCTATAGTTTAGCTCTTTGTTGAATTTTCTTCTGTATGCCCTTCCATATTAATCTGGGCACCAGGGAAAATACTCATCTTATTCGCACGTATTTCTCCAGATATTTTGGCTGAAGATCTTGCAGATAATGTTCCAGATGCATTAATCTTTCCGGTGAACTGACCAAAAATTTCTATATCATGACAGCTGATTTCCGCATCAACGATAGAGTTTCTCTCAATGATCACTTTGCCTTCATCTAGCATTGTTAGCGAGCCTGATAGCTTGCTTCCTAGCAGTATATCTCCCCGAAACTTGAAGTCTCCTGACAGAGTTGAGTCTTGTCCTAAGACAGAAAAGTTCAAGGTTTTAAAGTCACTTACTTCCATGATTTACTCGATGTTGAATGGACCAATTTGCTTTAAGGAAATTAGGTCACCAGTTCTAGAAAAAATAAAAATTTTATATTGTACACTCTCTGAGCCTAACTTTTTAAAGCTAACTTTTGTGGGTCTTAATCTGGAGAAACCAAAACTTTCACCTTGAGTGTATTCAAGTCTTAAGTTCTTTTGGCCCAAGTCAGCAGCAGGGTAGTATTGAACTGACTGTCCTTGATATTGTGTCACGATGATATGGCCAGATAGTTTTTGATTATCAGGAGTTTTATTATCCAAATTAAAAGTGAGTCGTATCTCCTTACTTGAAGATGTTACTTTGAAGTCAGTAAAGTCAATTGACTCCATACCTCTTTTATCAACCAGACCAACTGGAGGAGTAATTAACCCAAACAAACTAACAGGAGAGTCTACACTGGCCCCCATAGAAAGTTTTTTTGTGAGTAGGTTATTATTTTTTTGTAGCATAGAGATTTTATTTAATAGCTGAGAGTTTCTCCCATTTAAATCTGCTATGATCTTAGGTTCTTTAGCTTTTAAGTCATTAACTTTATTTTTTAAGTACATTGAATACATAAATGACATTGAAATAAATAGAATGACTAAGGTTGGTACAATTAAAACAAAAAAGCGTATAAGCTTCTTGTTTAGCTTAAGATACCTAGGAGGACTAGGCGTATTATAAACTATTAGTGTTAAATCTTTAGATGGATTCTGAATCATTCGCAATTTCTTCTTTTCTATTCTCAGAGAAAAATCTCATTGAAGGTGTAAACGCTAAATTTCTGTTGGCATCTAGCTTTTGGAAAGATTCATGAATAATTTTCCATTCATAGTGCTCATTCTTCTTTAAATATAATGTCTTTTTTCCAATATCTTTTATAATGGGAGAGTAATAGTCCTGCTCCATGGTGGCAATAACATAGTCGCCATTGTGAAGAATTGAGATGTTTCGAAAGTCAATGACGGGTTTGTCTTTACGCGAAAAGACTCTTCTTTTATAGTTCTTATAAGCTCTAAAGCCTCCTCTAGAAGATGAGAAGAACTCTTTTGTCGAGTATGACGAAATATAATTATCAAAGTCTTTATTTGTCCAAGCTTGAGACCACTTTGTGATCACATCTGATACATCATCACGATTTTTTAGCCATGTTTCTTTTGTTATAAAATTTAGATTTTGAACAATAATAGCAGGTGTGTTTTCCAGGTCAATGTATTGAGAAATATCCTTTAGATCAGAATCAATTGCAACAACACAACCTCTGGAATCTAAGCCTTTTGAAACTCTGGCATCATCGTCAGTAGAGTGGAGCCAGATACCTCCACCAGTTTTGCCATTTCTTCTGTCCATAACATTAGGGTAATTTAATGTGAACGCACCGGCACCGTAGATAAGGCCTGTCTTGCCATACTTCTCGATAAGATTATCTGCAGAGTGGAACTTTTGAAAGAAGTATATTCCTTCTGGAGTTCTTTTATCTCCTTGAATCAACTTATTACCAATTTTTTTACCTGTAGCAATCTGATACTTTTTAATCAGCTTTGGAACTTGGTTGTCATATTGGTAGAGAAATAATGTATGAGTAGCTTTCTCAACCACAATTACATGATGAGTAAACTTTTTATCAAGCTGAAAGATAGTACTCGGCATGAAATCTTCAGCTGAGGCTGAAAATGTAAATACTAGTGTAAGAAAAAGAAGTAATGCATTAATTTTCATAAAACTGGTCCTCTAAAATGAAACTTAGAATTTCTCTTTAATATATATAATTCTAAGCATTCACTGATTGAATATCAATAATAAAATGATTTCAAATAGTTGTCATCATTTACCTATCTATTAATCGGCATATCTATTTGTTATTATTAGTATTATAACATGGAGATTTATTGTGAATATTTATGCTTTATCTACAAAGAACAGTGATTTCAATGGCTTACTAGCTGAGGTTGGAAAGCTTATTCCCATTCAAGAGTTTGATGATAATGATGCATTGGCATTAGGCGTTAGTGAGGCTGCCGCTGTTCTATTAGATTTGGATGATAATCAGAGAAATTGCGATAAGTTGATAAAAAAGCTCAGGAAGTTGGACCCAGAAGTACCTATATTTGTTTTAAGTACAAACCTAGATGCTAAGAAGATGACTAAGCATCAGGCAGGAAAAAGCTCCGTCGATTTGTACTTTAGTTATCCGATAGATGGCGAAGTCTTGAAACTTATGTTGAGTGAGTACTTTGATTTTGGTGACAATGTTGAAGTTGAAGTTGGTGATGATGTTGTTGCCAATCCACATGAAGAAGCCATTTCAGTATCTGATGAAAGTAAAAATCTTAGTGATAGTTTGGATAATGTATTCTCTGGTGTTTACGTTGATGAATACAGTGGATCAAACGAGGGGGTGTTAGCTGAGACGGATCCGTCCTCTGCTGGCGCTGAAGAATTTTCCCTCGATGAGGATGTCTCTTCAGTCGACCATGGAGTAGGTATGTCTGCAGAGATCGATCTCTCTGTTGGAGATTCATCAGACGATGATTTAGAGATTGCGTTAGGGGAAGACTTCTCTGATGATGCTGGCGAGAAATTAGAAACTAGTGATGCCGACCCAGGCCTTAGTGAAATAAACTTAGATGAAGATCTAAGTCTTGGAGAAGAAGGTTTAGACCTTGGTGATGAAAGTTTAGATCTTGGTGATGAAAGTTTAGACCTTGGTGATGAAAGTTTAGATCTTGGAGCAGTCTCTGAGAGTGCAGGTGAGACGACCCCTAGTATGGTTTTTGATCTTGGAGACGATGAAGATGATGCTGATATAGATGCAGCCTTAGATCTTTCTAGTGAATCTCAATCAAGCAGTGAAGATGATGTGAATACAAGTGCCCAGATAGTAACCGACCTGGGAGTTGATACTGATGACGCTAGTGGACCAGTTAACTTAGATACATTATTTGATAATGATGAAGACCCATTAGAGAGTAGTGACTTGAGTCTTGGTAATGATGATGATGGATTAAGTCTTGGTGATGTTGATCTATTAGATGAGGAAGATAAAACAATCGTTGGTGTCGGTTTAACTGCAGAGTTAGTGAAGGATGAAAGTGTTGATCATGAACTGACTGTTACAAAGACGAATCTATTAGCTCAAAATATTCCACTCGGTGACGATGATAGCCCTATTGAAACATTAATTGAAGATGGTGACGGAGAGCATGAATTCTTAAACGAAAATACTGGTATTAATGATGAGAGTACTGAGCAAGTAGTTAGTGGCAAGAAACTTCCAGACTCTGCTCCGAATATTGATGATGAACTAGATTATGGTTTTGATTCTCTGGACGACCTAAGTGAGGCAGAGAATTTCAAAGCTGATCCAGTCGCGGAAGAGCCTGTGGTTGAGGAAATAGTTACTCTTGAGCCAGTTGTGGCGGTAGCTGAAGCTAAGGCGATAGTAGAAAGCGAAAGTGAAAGTGATGATACCAAAGCTGCTATGGAGGTTCATGATCATATTGCCTCTAATAAAATAAAAGAAGAGCATCGTGATTATGTGCAAACACATAACGAAGAGCTTATCCGTATGGGTGAGACAATACAAAACTTAAGAGAAGACAGAGAGATGTTAATTGAAAAGGTTGCTCATCTTGAAGACACTCATCATACTGAATTAAATGACTTCTTAGGTTTAAAAGCTCAATTAGATGAAAGAAAGATTGAAATCGAAGTACTGAAAAAGAGATATAAGGATCAGATTGAAGACCTTAAATTGCGATATGACTTGGCGGCGGATAAAAAAGCAGTTCTTGAAACTAAAAATAAGTATTTGCAGGAAGAATTTGATAAACTAAGTCGAGATAAAAGAGTCGATATAAATAATATTAGACACAGAGAAAGAGAGCTTGAGGAAAAGCTTGAGTTACTTCGAGCTGACGCAGAAATACAGATTAGAAATCGAGATCATAAAATCTTAGATTTAAAGCGTCGTATTGATACTTTAGAGTTTGATATAGAGAATGTTCATATTAGTGAGAAGAGGACCAAATCTGGAAATATCGAACTAGAAGAGAAGATGAATCAGGTCATTAGAACTCTTAGAGGAGCCATTACGCAACTTGAAGAAGAGTCCGACTTAGAAGAAAGAAAAAAGATAATAAAAGATAATTTAGACTTATGAAGAAAGAACAAGTTTTAGCCTATAACTTAAGCGCACCTAATTTAGACTTGATTAAAAGTAAGTCTGATGACTTACAACTTAAAACCGTTGTGCTTGAAGACTTGAGAAAACCTTATGCAACGATGGAATCGGCTTTTAGTCTTTTTGTTGAAGTTGATAGTAATTTAAAAGTAGAAGACTTATTAGCGATATTTACTTCTTTTGAATCAATCCCAATTAATATTATCTTCAAGGAAGAGAATTTTGATCTTTTACTTGTCTCTTTTAAATATCAAGTAAGTATGGTTTTTACACTTGAATCTCTTGAGAGTGATATTGATAGTGCTCTGCTTAAGGCAGAGCTAATTAATCAAAAACGTGAAAATAAACTACCTATTGAGCAAATACTTAAATTATTCTCGATCCCAGTCAAAATCAGAACGGATGAAGATCTACACTTAAAGCTTAAGAGCTACCTAGAAGATGTTGCAGGAATGCTTGAATTTTCCATTCTTAAGTTGTCAGGGGAAGAGGATCAGTCATTTGGTACGCCTGTACCTGCACATATTGTATCTAAAGTTAGAGATTGGAAGCTCCCAAGAAAATATATATCGTTAGAGAATACCATTGATGACTGGATTGTGACGCCGACCTTCTCAAATGGAGATGAGAGCTCTTTTCTTTGTCTTAAAATAGATAAAGAGTATAAAGATTATGTTCTAAATGAGCACTTTTATAAATTTCTAGAGAATACTCTGATCTATAGGATGAATTTATTAAAAAAAGAAAAACTAGAGCTTCTTGCTTCAACTGATGAAATAACTGGTCTGTACAATCAAAGAAAGCTTGCTGAGGACCTAGAGAAAACAATAAAGAGCCACTCTAAGGAGCATGAGACATTTAGTCTTATGTTTATTGATGTTGACCATTTCAAAGATGTAAATGATAACTATGGCCATATTGTAGGGTCTCAATTACTAGTAGATATTGGAACTGTTCTTCATAATATTTTAAGACAGTCAGACCATATCTATAGGTATGGAGGAGACGAATTTGTTGTCATCATGCCTTATGTTGATATAAAACTTGTCCACGAGATCGCAACAAGAGTATTAACTCAAATAAAATCAAAAGACTTTCTTATAGATAATGGTGAGATTTACAAACTATCCGTCTCAATAGGTATTGCAGAATATCCTACAGACGCTAACTCAGCAAAAGAGATTATCAAATTTGCTGATGAGATGATGTATATGTCTAAAAGGTCTGGTCGAGGTAAAGTTTTTCATGTTGGAGAAGTAGAAGATGCAAGTACTAGTTCTTAGTGACTTCCATTTAGGGAAGGGAAAGTTTCTTGATAATGGTCATATTAATTTATTAGAAGACTTTGATGAAGACGAAAAATTTTCTGAGTTCTTAGATTATCACTCGACGGGTACATATTACTTTACTGATGTGAATGTTGTTTTAAATGGCGATATCTTTAATCTTATTCAAATGGATGTTGACGGTGTATTTACTCACTTATTAACTGAAGATCACATAACGAAAATGGTTCATGAGATTATTGAGGGACATCCTCTTTTCTTTCAAGCCATTAAAAAGTACCTCTCTCGTCCGAATAAAAAGTTAACCTATGTCTTTGGAAATCATGACATTGGAATGGTATTTGAAAAAGCTCAAAAAGCTTTTATGGAAGCTGTTGACGGTGAAGTCGAGTTTACTCATCAGTTTGTTTATAAGGGAGTTCTCATTGAGCATGGACATCGCTTTGAACCTATCAATACTGTTCCAAGAAGTAAGCTGACAGTCGAGGGACCCAATAAGAAACCCATTATTAACCTTCCTTGGGCTTCGCTTTTTTGTATCTATCTTTTACCTAAGCTTAAGGAGAGCCGACCATTTATAGACAAGGTAAGGCCTTTGTCACTTTATGTTAAGTGGACGATCCTGCATGATTTTAGGTTTTTTCTTTATCTGACGTGGGTTGTAGTGACTTATTTTATTCGAACTCAGTTTAGACCATTTGGTAGGTTTAATAAAAACTTTAAAATGTCCCTACGACAAATTTTTAAAATTGCAGTACATCCAAAATATGAAAAAAATGCCAAACGTGTCTTGGCAACGAGACCTGATGTGAAAATTGTTGTTATGGGGCATACACATATTACTGAATGGAGAAGATTTAAGGATGGTAAACTATACTTCAATACTGGAACCTGGAATCAGGTGCCATCTATAGATGCAGCTCTTCACAAGAGTATTACAAATCTAACGTACGTGAGTATTGAGGTTAATGAGAAGAAGGGAACGATAACAAATGCTTTCTTAAATGTGTGGCAGGGTAAATGGCGGCCTTACAGAGAGGAAGTATCTACTTCCTATCTTCCGTAAGGCCAATGATTCTATTTCTTTTTAACTGGTGCTTTTTTTGCTCTTGTTGAAGCTTTAGCAACTTTTTTTGTTGTTTTAGCTTTCTTTGCAACTTTTTTCGTTGCTTTCTTAGTTACTTTCTTCGTTGTCTTCGCTTTCTTAGCAACTTTTTTTGTCGCTTTCTTTGCTGGAGACTTTTTCTTATTAGCTGGAACTAATTTTTCAAGTTTCTTTTGAAGTTTATTTAATTCTTTCTTTTGACCATCTACAAATTTCTTTGCTTTCTTGATTTCGTCGTTTACAACTTTCTCAATCTTTTTCTCTAACTGAGTCGCTTCTTTTTTGATTTTAGATCTAACTTTCGTCACATCTTTATCAACAAGATTTGATAAGTCCTTTTGTGCACTTGTCACAAGCTTTTTTACGCTTTTTTGAAGTTGCTCAACATCTTTGTCTTTTACAAATTTGTTGACATCTTTTTGAAGCTTCTTCCACGATTCTAAAATTTGTTTTTTGTTCATGCTCATAATGAGTCTCCTTTACCTTTCTTAATATATTATTACTTTAAATAAAAATCTGTATTCTTACTTAACGGGATTCTATACCCAAAACCAAAGCTTTTCGAGCTAATTTTTATAATCGGGCAAAATTGATAGCGTTTATATTCATTTCTTCTGTAGAGGTGAAATGTTGTTTCCACATCATCTTTGGAAAACCCCAGATCTTCGAGGTCTTTTTTTGTATAACGATAATTCAATAGCCCCTCTAAAATCCCATCAAGAATTTCATAAGCTGGAAGGCTGTCAGTATCAACTTGTCCCTCTCTAAGCTCAGCGGTAGGCTCTCGGGTAATAATCTTTTCAGGAATGACCTGGTTGTATGTCTTGTTAATATATTCGCAGAGTCGGTAAACTTCAGACTTATAGAGATCCCCTAGGAGGCTAATAGCACCCACACTATCTCCGTATTGAGTCGAATATCCAACAGCAAGTTCTGATTTATTTGATGTGTTTACAACCATCGAACCCGTTTGGTTTGATCTGGTGTAGAGAAGCATTCCTCTGAGCCTAGATTGAACATTTTCATCTGTTAAGCCTTCAAATGAGTCTGAATAGGAGCTTGTGAATAAGTTCTTGGCGGTAGAGTGAAGGAATTTGATTGGCAAAGTCTTCACTGGCACAGAAAGATTCTCACATATATCTAAGCATAGATCATAACTAAGAGGGCTTGAGTGAATACTAGGCATGTATATTGCCTCTAGTTGCTGATCTGGGGTAAGGCTTAACTTTATTAGCGCCAGGACTAAAGCAGAGTCGACTCCGCCTGATAGTGCAACGGTAAACTTATTAAAGCCGTTCTTTGTCGCATATTCTTGAAAACCAAATGTGAGACTCTTGAATATCTCTGCACAGTCCTGATCAGTCCAGGTATGTAACTTTGAAGGTGAGTGAGTAAAGTCTAACCTTGAGTTAAATAAATCCTCCCAAGATAAATCCTCCCAAGATAAATCCTTGTTTCCAGGTTTAACAACAGAATAGCTACCTGGAGGGATGGATTCGATCTCAATATCACACTTTTCGTAGAGAGGGGCTTGAGCGATGATATTATCACCTGCAACAACAAAGCTTGCCCCATCGAAGAGTATTTCATCTTCTCCACCTACTTTGTTCACATAGTAGAAGGGGCAGTTGAAAAGATTTGAGATATATTTGGCCCGGTCAATTCTTTTTTGATGCTTACCTAGTATGTATGGACTTGCGGAGAGGTTCACAATGGCATCAAGAGATTCTTTTTCACAGTCTTTAAACATGTCACTAACAGGATCAATATCATAGAAAGCTGAAGCCCACATATCTTCACAGATAAGTAGCCCTAATTTCTTGCCTTGAACTTCTAAGAACTTAGGCTCATGACCACTTGTGAAGTACTTTTTTTCGTCAAATATATCATAATTTGGAAGTAGTCTTTTTGTATATATAGCGTGAAACCCAGATCCAGACTCCCACTTGTAAATAACATTACGAATTGAAATTGGCATACCAGTTTTGGAGAGATCGTACTCGAGACCGCCAAATAAAACACATAAATTCTCTTGAGTAATATTCTTTTTTAGCCATGCCACTAGTTTTTTTTGATGAGCGATATAGGCACTTATGAAAGGCTTCTGGAGGACTAGGTCTTGAAGAGGGTAGCCGCATAGATAAAGTTCTGGAAAGACATGAACTCCTTCAGAACTTGGGGTAATCGTTTCTTTTATTGTCCCTAAAATCCCATCGAAATCAGCTATTGTGTTTCGAGTTTGATGAAGAGTTATTTTCATAATAATCTAACCTACTTTCTTGATTGACACTTTGCATGCAAGAAGGCATATTGGCGCCATCTAATCAAATTATAACACGTATTTAGGTGGATTGGCATGAACAAAAATAGAGTATTAGTTATTGGTGCAGGACTTGCTGGAGTAGAGGCAAGTCATTTCTTAGCAAACAACGGTATTGAAGTTGTATTGGCCGAAGCAAAAACAATAAATAGAAACCCTTCCCAAAAACTAGAAACTTTTGCTGAACTCGTTTGTACGAATTCTTTAAAGTCGAAAGATATAAGTTCCGCTCATGGACTTCTAAAGTCTGAAATGAGTCATTTTAATTCTCTGGTACTAAAAGCTGCCAATGAAACAGCTGTTCCTGCCGGAGATGCTTTGGCCGTTGATAGAGAGGCATTCTCAGAATTGATAACAAAGACATTAAAGAATCACGAAAACATAACTGTCGTAATGGCAGATGTTTCAGATCCATTAGCTTTTGCAAAAGAGCATAATTGCTCACAGATCATCATTGCTACTGGTCCACTTACTACTGAGAATCTTACAAAGTGGATCCAAACAGACCTAAGTAAAGAAGATTTTTACTTCTATGATGCCATTGCACCTGTGGTTGATAGTGATTCATTAGATTATTCTAAGCTTTACTTTAAAGACAGGCACAAAGAATTTGATGAATCTGCAGACTATCTAAATGCTCCAATGAATGAAGAACAGTACTATGCATTCGTAGAGGAATTAGTTAAGGCAGAGAAAGTTCCAGCTCAAGACTTCGAAGAATATAAATTTTTTGAAGCCTGTTTACCTGTAGATATAATGGCAGAACGTGGTAAAGATACTCCGAGATTTTCTTGTATGAAACCTATTGGGCTTACAATGGAAGATGGAACTGAGCCGTATGCAGTTGTTCAGTTGAGAAAGGAGAATCTATTGGGGTCAGCTTTTAACCTCGTTGGCTTTCAAACAAGACTAAAATACCCAGAGCAAAAGCGTGTCTTTAGTATGATTCCTGGTTTTGAGAATGCATCTTTCATTCACCTTGGATCGGTTCATAGGAACTCATTTCTCAATGCAAGAAATCTCCTTAACTGGGATCTAAGTTCAAAACATCACCCTCATGTACACTTTGCCGGACAAATGACTGGAGTTGAAGGCTATACGGAGAGTGCTAGTTGTGGTCTATATGTCGCATATAATCTTCTTCGTAAATTAACTGATAAAACTTTTGAAAAGTGGCCCGTAGAAACAGGTATGGGAGCACTTGTTAATTATATAATGACCATCGAGAAGCCTGTTCCTTCTAGTCTGAATTTTGGGTTAATCCCGCCAGTTCCTCTTACCAAAGATCAAAGACGTTTTAGAAAAGGCCGTAAAAAGCTTAAGAAGCAACTTGCTGCGACTCGAGCACGGGAAGTCTTTACTGGCTTTATGGAGTCACAAATTTGATTGGTATTTTACTCATTGTTCTTGCCTGTGGACTGTGGGCGCTAGATACACTGATCCGTTACCCCTTATTACAAGGGGGAGTCGATGCATTCTCTATTGTTTTTTACGAGCATTTATTTCTTTCAATCATTTTTCTTGTTGTTTTCTTTAAGTCTCTTCCTAAGTTAGGACGGATGAAACTATCTCATATATGGTACTTTTTTATCATTGGTGGAGTAGGTTCGGCCTCTGCGACTTTAGCTTTTACACATGCATTTAATTATTTAAACCCTTCTCTAGTTATTATCCTTCAAAAGTTTCAGCCTGTTGTCTCAATATCGCTGGCACACTTTGTTCTTAAAGAAAAAATTAAAAAAGAGTTCTTATTTTGGGCCTCTATTTGTCTCATCGGTGCCGTAATTATAAGCTACGACGATATACTTAAGATTATAGAAACTAAAGGGGAGCTATCCCATCTTTTCTTTCATTCTGACTCTTTTCAAGGTTATCTCTTGGTGGCTTATTCTGTTGTCGGCTGGGGGGCAGCTACCGTTTTCGGGAAGAAACTTTTAAAGCTTGGCTATCAAGACGAACAAGTCATGGGTGGACGATTTATTATGGGGTTGATTATTCTCCTACCATTTGTGTTCATTAATCAGAACCTTTTTTCACATTCAGTCGAAGTATACGGTAAAGTCTCTTTGATGATTTTTGTCTCTGGCTTACTAGCGATGTATCTTTTTTATCAAGGACTACGTAAAGTATCCGCTCGCTCAGGGTCTTTGGCGGAGTTATTCTTTCCTTTCATGGCCGTTATTGTAAATTGGATTTTCTTAGATGCAGTTCTTACACCGGTGCAAATCGTTGGAGGATGCTTTCTATTACTTGGCTCTGTTACTATTCAATTAAAACATTATTAATTCTTTGATCTAGGCGAGTAGTTCTTCAATTTTTTGGACAACGTCTGTAATGATATCTTCTCGTGAGTAATTTTCGGTCTTATTTATTAGTGTTGCGGCAGAGTGAGAATGGCCACCACCACCAAGGCTTATTGCAATTGTTCCAACGTCATATTCACCGCTAGAGCGAAAGCTAATCTTTACTTGGTTACCATCATCTCTGAACATACAAGCAACTTTAACATTATCAAGTATAAGTAGATGGTTGATAAAGCCATGAGTGTCTTCTATGTCGATATCAAAGTGCTTTAACTCTGCTTGTGATAATACCATCCATGCAACTTCTTCATTTGAATTTGAGTCAGCTGAGGAGAGAACTTTTCCTAACAGATGCATATGTTCTATTTTTTTTGTTCCATAGATTCCATTATAGGCCCGAGGTGGCTGAATTCCTGTTGCCATTAAGCGGGCAATCATTTCATGGGTCGCAGCAGTTACTGTAGGATATCTGAAACTACTAGTATCAATTAAGATCGCGGTGTAGAGTGGAAGCGCCATATACTCATCAAATTCAAGACCGATTCCAGTGATAAGTTCTCCAACAAGTTGTCCCGTAGCGGAAGCTTTAGTATCTATACAATGATCATCCTGTGTTTCTTGGGCACATGGGTGATGGTCAATAAAAAGTATGTCACAATTAAATTGTTCATAATAAGCTTTGAACTTCTTACCAGTTCGCTCAATAGTATTTGTATCCACTACGATAACGAGATCTGGTTTACCTGAGAATTCTGTGTGAAGAGTATCAACACTAAAAACAGTATTCATAGGATCGAGGTACTTATATCTTTCTAGAAGATCCTCATCGTTAGAACAAAAAGAATTTTTTCCCAGCTTTCTTAGCGCCAAGCAAAGACTAATTTGTGATCCAATGCCATCGGCATCAGGGAATGAGTGAGTCGAAATAATAATATTAGAAGCTTTCTCGACTGCGAGTACAAATTTATCAATAATTTCCATAAGATAACTATCGGGTATATAGTCATAAAACTCAACATTATATTTGAAGATTTCACATCTGGTGTAAAGCTTAGTACCCTGTAAGTACTTATGAATGCAATAGAAGTTGAACATATCAGTAAAGTTTATGGATCTCGTAGGGTACTTGATGACATTAGTTTTATTGTCAAGCAAGAGAGTATCCATGGTTTCTTGGGCCCTAATGGCGCAGGAAAAACGACCACCATGAGAATTATTACAGAATTAGCAAAATCTAGTTCAGGAACTGTAGATATTTTCTCCAATGGACAGAAAATTCATAAAACGAAGCTCTATCAGCATATTGGCTTCTTACTAGAAGAACCGCCTCTTTATAAAGATATGACTGTACTTGAATACATCCGTTTTGTTGCAAAGCTAAGAAAGATCCCCCAAGCAGACATTCAAAATTGTATTGATTACGCTATTGATGCTCTTGACCTAAGTGCAGTTGTAAATAGGTCAATTGAAAACTTATCTAAAGGCTATAAGCAGAGAGTTGGAATTGCCCAAGCCATAGTTCATAGACCTAAGATTCTTATCCTTGATGAGCCAACTGTAGGGCTTGATCCTCACTCAGTGAAAGAGATGAGAAACTTGATTTTAAATTTAAAGAAAGAACATACGATTTTAATCTCTAGTCACTTATTGCATGAAATGAGCTTAATTTGTGATGATATTACAATTATATCAAGCGGAACGATCCTAAAAACAGGAAGTATGGCGAGCCTTAAAAAAGACTTAGCGAATAAACAGGAAATACATCTAGTCTTTAAAAAGGTAAATGAGACATTTTATACTGAGTTAAAGCAGCTAGAGCTATTTGATAGTATAAACATCTCTGATTGTGATGAGGGTGTCTTGGTTGTTCTTAAGCCTAAAGACACTGGTGACTATAGAAATCTTTTGATAAAGAAGTCCGTTGAGCTCGATGTTGAACTTCTTGAAATCTCCAAAAAAGAATTTAGTTTAGAAGATTTATTTTTAGAGGTAACAGAAAGCCATGATTAGTACGATATATCTTAAAGAGATAAGATCTTTTTTCAGAAGTCCCATGGCCTATATTATTGCAGGCTTATTTGCTTTAATTATGGGGTGGATGTTCTTCAATCAATTAGTCTACTTTGCTGATAATGTTCAAAAACTTCCCCTTAATATGAGGCATGAGTACGATTTCGCGAATCAAGTCATTGTGAAGTTATTTGGTAGTATTAACTTTATCTTACTATTTATGACCCCCATCCTTGCGATGAAGTCATTCTCAGAAGAGCTTAGAGATGGAACTATTGAGCTTTATTATAGCTCACCAGTATCAGACCTTGAAGTTATCTTTGGAAAATACTTTGCATTAATCACAAAAGGCGCCTTTTTGATAAGTACGACTTTTATTCTTCCTATTTTTCTAGGGAAGGTGAATGTTAGTGATTACTCATTTGTTATTTCTGGGTATTTAGGTTTGTGGCTCAATTTTTGTTGTTTCGCAGCTCTGTCTATGTTTGCTTCATCCCTTACAAAAAATCAAGTTCTGGCGGCAATCATTGCATTTGTGTTAGTTCTGTTTTCTTGGATGTTCGCTATGTTTAGTCAGATGTCTGATAATTACTTACTTTCTGAAATATATAGATACCTTTCAGTTAATCACCATTTTGAAAATTTAGCGAAGGGTAAGCTTATCTTATCTGATTTTATTTTTTATATAAGTTTTATATCTTTTATACTTGTGGCCTTGAGAGTCCGGATGAAGGCGAGAAGATGGTAGGCTATCTAAAGTACTTTTTGATCTTCCTTATGAGCGGCTGCTACTTAGCTGCGATTGCTCTTGCTGTCGTTGCTCCAGAATACCCTGTTATTATTTATTCATTATTGGCCAGTGCTTTAATCTTAACGCTTGGTTTTGGATTAAAATATAGAGTACTTATTATTCAGTTTTTTCGGACAAACCTCTTTCGCCAAATGGTGTCAGAGTTTACAGGATTATTTTTAATCTTCTGCATACTTGGTGTGATTAATTACTTAGTTTTTAAGAATGACTTTGTTAAAGATATTACCTCACATAAAATACATACTCTCTCAAATCAATCAATAAAGGCGATGAAATCATTTGAAGATAAAAAAGTGTCTTTTAAAATTTTTGCCAAAAGAGAAGAGTGGGGAAGGTTCACCTCTCTGTTAGAGTTGTATCGTAACGCTCACCATTCATTAGATATTGAAGCAATCGATATTCAGCAAGACCCTGCACTTGTGGCCATTTATGGCGTAAAGGAAAGTGGAACATTAGTTATAGAAGTTGATGGTGATAGATTTAAGACTATTGCTAAAAATGAGCTAGCAATAACGAACTTACTGCTAAAAATATCAAATCCTAATAAATTAAAACTCTACCAAGTTGTAGGACATAATGAACTTTCACTTTCGGATAAGAATGTAATCGGAGGCAATTTTTTAAAGGAAAAAATAGAGTCTTCATCTTTTGAAATTCAACCATTAGAATTAACTTCGCCAATACCCTCTGATGCAAATGCAATCTTAATATTAAATCCACAGATAGATTACTTAGAAGAAGAAATAAAGAAACTTAAGAAGTATATCTCTAATGGTGGCGCACTTTTTATTACACTTTCGCCACAGTTTAATGGAAATATGCTAATCAAATTTTCTGACTTCTTAACTCATCTTGGGGTTCGGTTAGTTAATGGAATTGTTCTTGATAGATTAGCGACTCAGCAGGGGTCTCAGCCTTCAATTCCAGTTATTACAAATTATGGCGTGCATAAGATTCTTGAAAATTTTGAAGGAAGAACTCTTTTTCCTCTAACGACTTTTTTCGAAGTCTTAGTTGAAGCTCCATATAAGCTATCTCCTTTAGTAGGTACTGCACCTTTTCCCGCTAGTTGGGGAGAGGTTGACTTTGAACAAGTCAAATCTGGTCGTTCCAATTACGATGAAGGGTTTGATTATAAGGGACCATTAAGTATTTTCCTTGCGGGAGAATACGAAGACTCTCGAATAATTATTTCAGGCTCTACCGCTTTTGTTTCTAATCAGTTTCAGGGACAAAGTAATAACTTTAACTTGTTTTTAAATGCACTCTCGTGGGTGGTTAAGGAAGAAGCCTTGGTGAGTTTAGATCGCCCTCAACTAAAAGGAAATATTATCTATATTTCTGATATTCATGTCTCCCTTATTTTTTATTTTGCTATTTTAATCTTTCCATTCCTTTTCTTTATTATGGCGATATTTTCCTACCGAAAGAGGTTAAGTCGATAATGAAGAGGAACCTCCTTTACTTCCTTATCCTACTTATTCTCTTGAGTGTAACTTATTACTCTGAAGAAATTTATAAACCTAAGGGAGAATTAGATCGAAAACAAGCGACGCGACTTTTCTCAAATCCTGAAACTATAGCAAAAATAAGCCTAGGTAAAACAGAAATCGTAAAAGATATGCTTAGCTGGACCGTGCGACCAATTTTTCTTGAAAGAGATGAGGATGAGCTAAAGGATTTTTTGAATATTATAGAACATATTTCTGTTGTCTCATCTTTTGAAAAAAAAGATATATCTGCCTACCATAGAAGAATGAATCTCAAGTTTACAGTTAAGGAAGACAACATAGATAGAACCTTTTTCTTAGGAGATATTTCTGAGTCAACAGGTGCTTTTTATATTAGTGAAACTATAAACAACAAAAAAATTGTTCATATTTGTTATGATGAAAGTTTAATGCAAGACATTCATAAGAATCAATTAGACCTAGATTTCAAGAAGTATGTTCGCTTACAAGAATTTATTGAACTCAAGAATCTTAAACTACAAAATAAAAGTCTTTCACAGTTCTTTAATCTAGATGATATTGGGACTATTCACATTGATAACAAGCGAAATAAAAACTTCACTTTAAATCTAACTGGAAATGTGACAACTCCCTTACCTCCAAAGGGGATCATGCCTTATGAGCTCTCTTCTGCATTCCTAACGTATCTAGAGAATGTCTCTATAACGGAAGTTTATCCTAGTGGGCAATATTTACTGGATAATCCTACTGCAGAGATAAATTTTAAAGTGAAAGGTAATCAAGTTACCTTGAAACTCTATGCGAGTTTAAATGGAGAGTTCGGCCGATATCTAAAATTTTCGAATAAAGACTTTATTCTAAAAGTGAATTTAAAGTCTCCGAATGTTTTTTTCAGTAATATGCAGGACTATTGGGATAAAAGGCACTTGATATCAAAAGAAAAAGTGAAATCGGATCAAAGACTTAAGTTTAGTCTATCGCGTAATTCAAAGAGGTATGAATTCTATGTTGATGACTTTGATAAGTTTATTGTTGAATTTGATAAGACAAAAGTGCTAGGTGTTAGTCAGACTCATTTTAATATGCTGTTTAATTTACTTTTTAATTTAGTCGATTATAAAAGTGCTAAATATATTGTTCCAGCACAAAAAGAAAGCTTAGAAGGGATCATGATAGAACTACTTGGTGAGAGCTATCAGGTTCATTTTGATCAAGGTCTGTTGAGGGTCTTTGAGAGAAGCTCCCAAGTCGCTTACTATTATGACTATAATACTCAACTTATTGATGATGGTTTTTTTTCTAATATCTTTACAGTGAAATAGAATTCCTCCATTATATAGACATGAATACAATTGCAATTTTTCACTCATATTTTCATTATCTCATTCACCCTTTTAAGACACATGAATCATTTATGTACCCAGACTTAGGTGACGGATATAAACCAATGCGACTTAATCCTTATGAGTCATTAACTGCTTCTTGGTTTTTTGTTATTATTAACGCAATATTTAGAATGATCACTTTGAACTTCATGATTGTCTTTCTTTTAGATCTTTTAAACGACTCATCTGTGGACTATGCTAGTTTTATAAATCTGACTGAGTTTCCGAGTCTTTATTTCATCGTCTTATCTTCAATACTAGATATAATTTTCTTTCCTTTATTTGGCTTTTTCGTCATTCAATTCTGGGAAGCAACGATCAAAATATATGGAAATTTACTTGGAGTAAGTGGTGATCTTGCTGAGAAAGCATCTGATATCATTGCTGTAAGTTATAGCTCACACCTTTTTAAAATCGTGCCTGTTTTTGGTTCTCCACTTCAAAGTCTTTCCGGGATGATTTTAATGTATGCTGGTTTGAGAAAACAGCTGAACGCTTCACCTGTTTTGAGTGTCTGTATTATTCTGACTCCGGTTCTAATACTTATGTTATTAGCGAGTTTCTTAGTTATTATGTCATTATTTATTATGCAATTTTAATGTTTATTTTGTATCCGCATAGCGAGAGCATTGAATGAATTAAGCATAAGCTTGTGGTGACTTCTTCTTAGTTTTGGATTGTGCATTTTTAGAGCAATAGTCATACAGTGAATCCATTGATCTCGTTCAATATTTGATATTTCTACTTTTAGGTGTCTTGCTGCCATTCTTGGGTGCCCATAGGCTTCAACAAATAAATTGGGCCCACCAAACCATCCAGAAAGAAACATATAGAGTTTACTTTTAACTTCTTCAGGGATTCTATTATTGATGAGTTCGTGAACATGTAAACATTCTTTCGCCTTTGGATCGTTCTCCATCACTTCGTAGAAATTCTTAACAAGAAGACGTACACCTATATCTTCACCAACCATTTTATACATAGTGACTGGTACGGAAAATTGAAACTTTGCTCTAAGATGTCTAAATAAAGGATGCATGGGAGAAGAATACTCCCATGCAAAATATTAATCAAGTACTTTTACTTTATTAGTTTTGAAAGTTCGTTAAGGTAGAACTTTTGGTAACCTCTATATTCATATGTAAAATCGTCTCTAGTCGGACGATAGTTAATATCTGGTGAAGCACCATTATTCTCAATGGCAACAGCATTTGGGTGGTAGAATAAAGACTTTGTCATTCTTACACTAATCTGTGAACTCGATAGCGGTGGTAGCTTAATTACATGTCCACCAGCACCCATGGTTTGAGTCCCTAGAAGTTTTGCTCTTCCAATTCCTTGCATCATAGCTGGGAATGCATCTCCGCCAGAGCCACTGTTCTCATCAATTAGTACGATGATAGGCTTGGTGTAATTTGTTTGGTTCGGTTGCATAAGTTTTTTACCACTTAAAGAAGTTTTAACAGTAAGAAAATCAGTTGTATTCATCCAAGTATTCTTAACTAACTCAATAACTTTTTGAGACTCAACATAATCAAGTGTGTATTTATAGGCTTCTGATGACCACGATTTAAAGTCAATATAGCTTTGCTTATTCGCAAGCAGCTCGAACTGTACGGGTGCATAATCTTCTGTTGCAAATAAAGAAAGTATTTTGTGTAGGTAAGAAACTGATCCACCACAATTGTGATCTTGATCAATAATAAGTCCAACAGTGTTGGCTTCGAGAATACTTACAGCGTATTCATACTGTGAAAAACGAAGTTCATAAGCATTTAATTGCGGGTTCGTTTCTTTTGGAGAATAGTGAGGAAGTCTTAAGTAACCAATGTTTCCTTTCTCAGTTGGGTGGTAGTATGCAACAAATGGCTTTTCCATAATGATTGTAGCATCTTCAGGAATTTTAGTTCTTGTCGATCCTGAACATCTAAATGAGTTCTCAAATGATTCATCTCTTATAATCGAAATTTCATCAAAGTTTGTTTTTGTTAAAAGTGGGAAACGATTTTTATTCGCAGTAGGAACAAATTCATCAAGAGGTGTTCCTGATAGGTTCCACTCTAACTCTACTGTTTCAGTAAAGTCTGAAGTCCCTTTTCTAATTGTCACTTTCGTTTTTCCGTCAATAACAGGAACCAATGATCCAAATCTTGTTGAAACAAGTGTTCCCGCTTTCCTGAGAGAGGTAAGAGGTGTTCCTTGTCCCATGTTTGGTAGCAATTGATTCATGACTTTTAAAACAGGTACTCCGTCTAGTGATATAACTTCGTCACCTTTTTCAAAAGCAAAGTCCTCTTTTGAAAGAATTTTTCTATCGATACTTTCAATTAAAACCTTATTATCAACATAATCTGTTTTAAAGCCTAGAGTTCCTCTGTGATCTGTAGGAAGTCTCGCTCCAAAATGTGAATCATTAAACTCAGCAACGAATCTAACAATCAAATAGTAAAACTCAGAGTTATTTTTAGTTTCAGTGGCCAGCTTTGTGTACTTAGTAATCAATTTTTCTATATCGATTCCGTAATTATTCTTTTTGTACTCTAAAGGTCCGTAACCACCTTTAATCATCGCTGTTAATTCATTAAAGTCGTTTAGTTTTTGCTCTGTTGTTAAGTCTCTTGCAAAGATACTTAAGCTTAGAGAAAAACTTAGTAATAGTGCTATTAAACGCATGTGCTCTCCTTCATTGTATGTGTGCCGGATTAGTATCAAAACAAATATGGTTTGTCTTCTTGACGAGAGCGATGCACTAAAAATTATAGAATAAATAAGTAGTATTTAAGTTTTGAGAAACAGATTTCAAGTGCTTAGTTAAAAAGGTGTAAATACTGGCCAATTAAATCTTACAGTGATTGTCAGGTTTAGATTTTTTTGGAATTATGAATTTCAACACGCAGGCATTAAGAATTAGAAGTTAGAGGGGAAATCTATGACGTATAGCGCATTCAATAGTCATCATCATGGTGGAATTGAGGTTGTTTGTGGACCAATGTTTTCAGGCAAAACCGAGGAACTTATTAGAAGAGTTAAGAGGGCGCAAATTGCAAAGCAAAGAGTACAAATTTTTAAACCAGCTATTGATGTTAGGTATGACGAAACAAAGGTTGTTTCACATTCCGCTCAAGAAATTCAAAGTGAACCAGTAGAAAAATCAACAGATATATTAGTAAGATTGAAAGATACGACTCGTGTAGTGGCCATTGATGAAGTTCAATTTTTTGATATGGAAATAGTGAAAGTTGTCACAAAACTAGCTAATAGAGGTTATAGAGTTATTTGTGCTGGACTTGACTTAGATTATAGATCTGAGCCTTTTGGTCCAATGCCAGCGCTCCTAGCACGCGCAGATTCTGTTCAAAAGATTCAAGCAATCTGTACTGTTTGTGGTGCTCCTGCAACGAGAAGCCAAAGACTGTCAGATTGCACTGATACTGTTCTTCTTGGTGAAACTGATGCTTATGAAGCAAGGTGTAGAGGTCATTACTTCTTTGAGCCTGAAGATGAACAAGTTAGGCTACCAATAAAAGAAGAAGTTTCTCATTTCGTAAACTAGACCTTAGACAATTTTTTATTTTCCAAGTATGCTATCCTTAACAAAGGAAGGCATATGGAACATTTCACTCCGGAAGTATTAATATCTGAAGAAGATATTGCATTACGAATCGACGCTTTAGCTAAGGCAATTACAGAAGAATTTAACGGAGAGGAAATCATCGTTATCTGTGTCTTAAAAGGCGCATTCATGTTTTGCTCTGACCTTATTAAAAAGATTGAACTCCCTATTAAATTAGAATTTATGCAACTATCGTCTTACGGTGATGGAACTACAAGTAGTGGAAATGTTAAAATTGAAATGGATGTAACGGAAAATCTGAATGGTAAAAATGTTTTAATCGTAGAAGATATTGTTGATACAGGTCTGACTTTAACAACGTTACTTGAGATGTTAAAAGTAAGAAGTCCAAAGAGTTTAAAGTTGGCTTCACTGTTATTTAAACCTTCTCGAAATAAGCACCCTGTTACAATTGATTATCTTGGCTTTGAAATTGAAGATAAGTTTGTCATTGGCTATGGTCTTGACTATGCCGGCCGCTATAGAGAGCTGCCTTATGTTGGTGTGTTAAATGCAGGTAACTAGTGAAGGAAGTGTTAGGGTTGATTTAGTTGGGGGGACACTGGACCTTGAGCCAATTAACCTTATTCTGCCAAATGTTGTCACACTAAATGTCGCAACTTCGTTAAAAGCTAAAGTCACTATTGAAAAAATTAGTGAAGAAAAAATAATCATTGAATCTTTAGATTATAAAAAAACTTATGAATTTTCTCTTGAAGAAATGACGTCACAGAAACTCCATCACACTGATCACTTTAAAGAGATGAGCTTTGTTCTACAAATTGTTCATTACTTTAATATTAAAAGCGGCCTGAAAATATCTTTAAAGTCTGGTGCTCCTCCAGGTTCAGGGCTTGGAGGCTCATCTGCAATGGGGATGACCTTACTTAAAGCCTTGTGTAAGCTATCTAATCAAGAGTTTGAAGTTAATAAAGCTGTGTCTATAATTAAAGGTATCGAAGGGCGAATTTTAAATCAAGGTGTTCCAGGTTATCAGGACTATTATCCAGCTATGTTGGGAGGAATTCTTTGCTTAAGAGGGCTTCCTGGTGAAATAAGCTATGAACAACTTTACTCTAAAGAACTCACATCGTTTTTAGAAGAACATATCACTCTTGTTTATTCTGGGATCTCTCGTAATTCAGGTATTAATAATTGGGATGTGTATAAGGGATTTTTCGATGGGGCCAGTGATGTACGCTCTGGCATGAACCAGATCGCTGAAATCAGTTTTGAGGCTTACAATGCCATTAAAGCTAAGAGATACTATGATCTACTCGAGCTGATTGGTAATGAAGGGGAGAGTCGCAAGAGTTTGGCCGCTGGAATTGTTCCAGATATTATTCAAGACTTTCAAAAGGAATGTAATAGTTCATCACTGATCAAGGGACTCAAAATGTGCGGTGCCGGAGGCGGAGGATGTTTTATCTTAACTCATAGTAGTGACGCTACTGATGAAATAGAAAAATTACTGAGTAAATATAAATTCGAGAAACTAGATTTTAAAATTGAGTCACCATTGTGAAAATAGATAAATCTTCAAATTCTAAGTCTATTGCAGGTATGAGCCTTGGAGGTGGAAGAAAGGAGAATTTTTTCTTCTGTTTGCTGGAGTATTTTGCTGATGAAGAACGATGGTTTCTAACGTCATTAAATCAAGTGAATGAAGAGTCACACCTTAGTAAAGAAGAGGCGATTACTAATTGGATTGAAAGCTATGAACTAAAGCAGTTGATTGTTGATTTTCCTCTCTCCAAGCCACCATGTGAGACATGTGATCTTGTTTGTCCTGGAATTGAAGATTGTCATCACCCTGTTGTGGTCGATGTGAAAAAACGAATGCATCATCTTTTGGTCGACGATCAAAAGTTTATTAAAGAAAATCCTAAGAAATATGAACAAGAGAGAATTGATGACTCTATGGTGAACTACTCTCAAAATATCTTAGAGAAAGAAACACATCACCATATTCTTTCTAAATCATTTAAAAGAAAACTAAAGAAAGGTTTTATTCCATACTGGAATCGTCCAATCGATTTTTGGGTTTGGTATAATTACTACGATCAAATGTTGCAAATGTATAATCTAACTTATGATTCATTTGGAAATGTATCAGTCATGCTATTGCATAAATTTCATTATTTACTGAGACACTTGCCAAGAGATCTGCAGATTCATGAATCTAGTGTTCAGATTACTTTGCTGGAGCTATACCGAGCAGGGTTTATTAGTAAGAAAAATATTTTAGAGCTCCACGATAATGATATTGTCACTTTAGCAAGAGTTCGCATTGCTAAAAAAATTGAAGAGCATCTAAGTATCTTTATTTATAATAAGGATCTGGAGTTAATTTGTAAGAACCCAAAGGCTTTTGAGTCTTTTATTCTTGCCGTGGCCGGACATTCATTATTATTAAATAATAAGCAAGAGATTCCGGACTTTGGTTCAAAAGATAATTCTAAATTTATTGCTCCACTCTTTTCTTAAAGCGCTTGAAACCAAAATAACAAAATAGATAAATGAATGTTGTTACTACAGTGTAGGGATTGAGGATTTTTTCTGAAACACCGAGAATTAGAATTTCTAAAATTGAAAGAATTGAGCCCGTCAGCGCATAGCCTCTGACGTACTTCATTGCCCATCTGTAGCCCTTAAAGCAACATGCATAAATAACACCATTATAAAGAAGTATCATCCAGAATATATTCGATACCATCATTTTTGAGGCTTCAAGAAAGCTGTTTAACTCATGGACAGGTAGAGAGTTGATATTTATGCCTTGAAGTGCAAAAGCAGGGGCAAGGGCATTTATGGTCAATGCCTTGGCGAGATAAACATTATTGATATAGTAGAGTAAAATGATATCACTTAGAAGGCATAGGATGGGCGCAAGCTTTAAAAACTTATCAGCTCCAATTTGATCAAACTTTGCATTGAGAAACGTCATCATAACGTTTATTATTATAGTGTATGTTTATAACGTAAAGGGTTTTATGCTGGTTCCAGTATTATTGTTAGTGTTGGCGATTGTTGTTTTGTTCTTCGGTGCAGAGTTCTCTTTGGATGCATCAGAGAAAGTAGGAAAGAAAATCGGTTTATCTCCATTAGCTATTGGTATGCTTTTGGTAGGTTTTGGAACATCTTTACCAGAGTTCTTCGTGGGACATATTGCTGGTATAAACGGAAAAATGGACATTGCTATTGGAAGCCTTGTTGGTTCAAATATAGCAAATATGTTTCTTATTCTTGGGTTCTGTGGACTTTTTGTAAATATGAAACTTGATAATATCAAGCTTCGCCATCAGTTTATTGTTCATTTCGTTTTAGGCCTATTATTAGTATGGGTTCTTTCGCAATCTCATTTAAATATCTATACTGCATCACCATTAATCCTTCTTGCTGCTTCATACCTTTTACTTTTATATAAAGATTTGAAAGATGAAAAACAAGTTTATGATGACGACCTATCTGACTTCAATCCTATTAAAGAAGTGGTTAAAGTCTTCTTTGGTTTTGGAATGCTTTATTTAGGTGGAGAATTATTAGTTAAAGCGGGGACTGACTTGTGCAGTATTCTTGGAATTAGTGAATATATTGTTTCTGCTATTTTTATTGCTTTTGGAACGTCCTTCCCAGAGCTTGTAACATCACTATTGGCAGCATATAAAAAGAAAGATACGGATTTAATAATTGGTAACATTATAGGATCAAATTTGTTTAATTGTGCTCTCATCTTGGGGTCTCTTGGAATTTATGATTTCAGAATTACTGCTAACTATAACTTTGAATTATCTTTCTTAATTGCCGGATCTTTTTTCTTCATCCTACTCAATCTTTTGAAAATACAATTTAATAAAATTATTGGTATCTTTTTCTTATTAGGGTACGGCACTATCGTGAGTAGTTGGCTTAGTTTAATTTAGGAGTTTATATGTTTAATAACGAATCTTTTCTAGTTCTATTGGCAGCAATCTTAAACTTTTTGATGACCGTGATATGGTATTCAGTACTAAAAGATAAATGGATGAAGGCACTGTCTTTGAAAGAGTCGGACCTAAATGCTAAAGACCCCAAACCACTCCTTATCACTTTCATTGGTTCTCTATGGGCCAGTTATGGAATGTATTTGATACTTAAGCATATTCAGCCTAAGAACCTGGAAGAACTATTAGCGGTAGCTATTGGTACCTGGTTGTTTATCTATGTAGGAATGGGTGCCAAGCATTATGCGATGGCAAAGAGAAAGTTCTCTGCTTTTTCTATTAATTATGGGATCGATCTGTTGGGGTTTGTACTAATGGCCTTAATTATTTGGGGCTAGTCTAGTTCAAAGAATTCAATATCTGCAGAAGGGTATTCCCAGATATAGTATCCGTTTGTTGTTGGAATCTTTACTTTATAAAGCGCTAAAGGTGTTCCACCAAGCCTTCGAATTTTTTCGCTCCACTTTGAGATTTCAGTATTTAATTCAAATTGAATTTCATCAGCCTTTTCGTTTTGGCCTTTAAACGCTTCTAGTCTCGAGTTTAGTCCATTTATCTTTGTTTTGGCCTTATAGGATACAGGTAGGAATAAATTCACTAAATCTAGAGTTTGATCCTCTGTGAAGTTCTTATCTTTTTTAAGGTCATATATTGTGTGAACTGTTTCCATTTATTCGTATTTCCCTTGTCTTAACTTTCTATCAATTTCTTTTTCTTTGGTTGCCTCTCGCTTGTCGTGTATTTTCTTACCTTTAGCGAGTGCAATTTCAATTTTTATCAAGCTGCCTTTAAAATATATTTTTGTTGGTATCAATGTTTGACCCTTTGTGGCAAGGGCTTTTTGGATATAGGCTATTTCTTTCGCATTCAGTAGTAATTTTCTTTTTCTAGTTTCTGTGTGATTATCATAAGTTCCAAATTGATATGGCGCAATATTTAATTGCTGCACATAGACTTCATTCTTCTTGTCGATAGTACAGAACGCGTCATTCATGGTGCATTTACTGGCGCGAAGGCTCTTAACTTCTGTTCCTTGAAGCTGAATACCAGCTTCAAATTTATCTTCAAGCTGGTAGTCGTAACCGGCCCTTTTATTTCTTGAAATGAGTTTTATAACAGACATAGGGATATCTTAGCTGAAAATTTATTCTTCGTCTTGCTTTAATTCAAGGCGTTGTATAGGGCATAAACCTGATCCAGACCTAGTGCTTCGGCCCTTAGTTTTTCTGAAATATTTGTCTCAAGAAAAGCTTTTTCTAATTGCTCTTTGGAGTATCTGGATTTAAGCACGCTTTGAACTTGTTTTCTTTTTAAACTAAAAAGGAGTCGAGTAAAGCTATTAAGGCTTTTGTAATCACTAATAGAAATTTTTGGAGAGTTTTTTCTTTTGTAAGAGACTACGACAGAATCTACTTTTGGTGGAGGAGAGAAGCAGCCAGGGGAAACCTTACATAATTGTTTTGACTCAAAGTAGTTTAAGCTTAATGTAAGGAGACCATTCGTATGATTTTTCTCTTGTCTTAAATAGGTCTTATCTCCAACTTCTTTTTGAAACATCAAACTCATGAAAGTAATTTGTGGTACCTGTAAAAAATTTGTGAAAAGAACCGTCCCAACATTATAAGGAAGATTTGAAACTAACCATATTTTTTTATTTTCAAGTTTGTTCTCTGTAATAAAATCTTCCCAATTAAAACTGAGAGCATCTTGCATGAAGATATGATCTTCTTGGACATAAACTTCTAGGTGTTCCTTAAAGCGATGATCCATCTCGATAACATAGTACGGTTTATTTTTTTTTGATAAAAACTCAGTCAGTACCGCAGGTCCTGGGCCAACTTCTACTATGACATCAGCTTCATCTTCCCAGTCAGTAGTTATAGCATTAATAACCTTTTTATCTCTCAAGAAGTGTTGTCCGAGTTCTTTATTCGCTCGAGGTAACTTTGCCATTAGATATGGTCCTTTTTATTAATAAATCTGCCTCTTGCATCCAACTTTAAACTCTCAGGATATTTTATGGCAGTATCAAAAGTACGAAGACCATAGTTTGCTATCATAACACCGTTGTCTGTACAGTATTCTGGTTTTACAAAATAAGAATGAGAGTGTTTTTGATTTAGAAGTTCGCGAATTCTTGAATTACAGGCAACTCCACCGCCAACGATAATAGTGACATTCTGAGGAGCCTGAAATTTATCCTGTGCAATTTTTATGGCATATCTTAGTTTGAGTAATAAGGCCTTAGATATAGAATCTTGATAACTCGCACATAGATCATAGAAATCTTGTGATAATTTTTCTTTATCTTTATATTGAGAAGGCCTCTTTTCAAGGATTTCTGGGTTCTTTTCACAAAAAACTCTTAGTGATGTTTTTAGGCCTGAAAAGCTTAGGCGTGCATCGGCACTGGACTTTAATCCAATAGGGAAGGAGTACTTAGCGGGGTCTCCAAACTTTGCAAGGTGATCAATAATGTGACCTGCCGGATAACCTAAATTAAGAATTTTCCCACCCTTATCAAAAGCCTCGCCAGCAGCATCGTCAATAGTTGATCCAAGAACGTGAAAGTCTTGTGAGCTTTCAACCCAAAAATAAATACTATGGCCGCCGCTTATTAAAAGCCCGAGATAGGGATAATTAATTTTTTCAGTAAGGTGTATCGCCTCAAGATGAGCATAGAGGTGATTTACAGGAACTATCGGCTTCTTATGTATAAGTGACATTGTTTTTGCAGCATTCATACCTGTCAGTAGAGGTCCTAGTAAACCAGGGAGTGCAGTTACAGCTATTAGGTCTAATTCCTGTGCAGTAGTCTTTGATTGATCAAGTGCCGTTTTAATTAAGGGGGCAAGGCACTCAAGGTGATTTCTCGCAGCAATTTCAGGAACAACACCGCCCCATTTCGCTAGGATATCTTCTTGTCCTTGCTTCAAGTGTGCAAGAACTTCAGGAAAGTTATCTGAGTCACGAAGAATGGACACTGATGTATCGTCACAGCTTGTTTCAATGCCTAGGATTAGTTTAGTCTTTTTCAAGTTTTGGACAGCTCACCATTTTAAGTTTTTTTGCAAAATACTCATCATTTAAAGATGTGGCAAGTCCTTTAGGGTCTTTATTGTACCATTCAGGAGATTGATCAGCGGTATGGCATGATAAACATTTAGATTCATACATGTGATCTTTTTGCTCGTCTGGATTCAAATCAAATGGATGCTCAGAACTTTGGCTATGGCAGTTGAGGCATTGGACATTACCGTGATTTGCGATCACTTGTTTCTCGGTATCTAACTTAAGCCAATTCTTAGCAATTTTCTTTCTTTCTTTAGGTGGTAGCTTTCTGACTGGATGCTTTATCTTATTTTCTTTTATGAATTGATTCCAGTAATCTTTGTGATTAAATTCAGAGCTTTCACTTTGAACCATCTTATTAAAGTGATTAAAGCCACCTTCCTCTCTGAAGCCTAAAGAGTGACATCCAATACACTTAGGGTTATTGCTCTCCTTAGCATCAATGAGAGTTGTAAAAGCAATAGAGTGTGCTGTCTCTTGCCAGAAATCAACTTGCTTAGAGTGACATTCTGAACAAGAGATATAAGTTGTAAGCTTATTTGATGTCTCAGAGTTAAAGAGTGAGCCTGAGCCTTCGTTTTGATAAATCTTATCTAACTTAACTTTGTAATCTTCAAGCCATTTTTGCATACTAGATGGCGTTTTTACTAATTCTTTAAGTTCATCTCGAACCTCAACAAGTTGATACTTTTCTTTTCCTTTTGGATTATTTGGAATTTTAATTTCACCAAGGTAGTGATTTCGAGATAGTACTTGTGCAAGTTGAGTTGTCCCTACATCCTCAGAAAATCTGAGGTAAGACTGGCTATGGGCCCCAATGATCCAGCTTAACTTTGGTAGCTCTTTAGCTAAGTTTCGATCTGAATCAATGCCACTATGGGATAGTAGAATAAATTTTTTATTAGAGATTTTTTTATACTTTTCATTTATCAGAGTTAATTCTTTTTTTAGTGCCGCTAAGGGAGATGTAAATAATTTTCTATTTTTAACGCTAATAAGTTCGGGGGATGTTATCCCTAGAAAAAATAGGTTTTGCTTCCCAGACTTTATATAGGCATGTTTAATATGTTTTATTTTCATATCAATAGCAGAGTTTGTTATAAGAAATTTAAAGTTATGCTTCTTCGATACTTCAACTAAGAATTTTTCACCTAAAGCAAAATCTTGATCACCAGGTGTAAAAAATTTAAGTCCTAGAATATCAAAAGATTCAGCAATCTTATTTGCAGTGAAGGTACTCGACTTTTCAATGAAGTCTGGAACACTAATTGATTCAAAAAATGCATCACCAGTATCTAAATATATTTGATTTTCAGTTTTTGCAGTTGATTCCATATAGGCCTGCACTTGAATGAGTCCACCCAGTGGAAAGTTCCTACAACCACAGGGGTGTGTTTCACCATTAATATTGTGAGAGAAAAGGACTTGAGCCGCTGAGTCTGAGTTTTGATTAAGCTCCTCATAATAAGTGTCGTCGGTCATTGAAACAAACTTGGAGCAACTACTAAAAAGGAGGAGAAGAATCAGGGACAGGTACTTCATTTTTTATATCTCTTTCTGCGCTGTTGCAGCATGCTTTGATTTTGGATAATTTTTTATTAATTCCTGGTAACTAGCTTTTGCCTCATCTGTCTTACCGCTTTTACTAAATGCTCTTGCAATATAAAGAAGTGAGCGAGGTGCAAAAGAGCTTCTAGGGTACTTTGTATAGATTTTACTGAAATAAACCAGTGACTCGTTATACTTCTTATTCCAAAACTCAAGAAGTCCTAAATTAAAGTAGACATGATTTCTTTGAGCAGCATTTATCTTTCCACTTGATAGTACCGCATTATAAAGTTTCTTCGCTTTAGTCTTTTGATTTTTTTCAAATGCTTTATGAGCAATTTTTAACTGAGATGAACCGCTTGAAGAATTACTTCCAGACATTTTTGTTAGGGTTCCAGTTACTTTTTTTATAAACTTATTTTGTGAATCGACTTTGCTTGTTAAGTTTTTAATAAGCTCTTTATTTTCACGATTTTCCTGAGTTAAAATTTTCACCTGTTCCGAAAGCTGTGCCAGTGTTTCTGAGAAAGTTAACTCTTGTTCCTCTGAAGATTTTTGCCTTTTATAGTCAATCTCTTCAATTTTTCCAGATGTTGTTGATAGGCCATTTTGAACATTTTTAAGCTGGGTTGTTAAATCAGCAATAATTTTTGAACTTTGATTTAATTGAGTATCAATTTGTTTCTCTCTTTTTATTTGTTCAGCAGTTTTAAAACAACTTGTTAAACTTAATAGTAAAGAGAGTATTAATAGCTTATTCATATGACATCCTTATCAATTGAATTTAATTATCTAGAGTTACTTTTTTTATGGCCGCATACTCAGCCTTCTCAGAGAACTTAGTGCTAAGAGTTGCATATTGCTTGGCTTTGTTGAAGTATTTTCTTTTGTAAGCGGACTTTGCTTTAAGGTAATAAATTTCGGCTTTTCTGAAAAGTTGCGGTGAGTGAACTTCTGCTTTTGCTGCCTTTGCTGCTAAGAAAGCAGCTTGGGCAAGACTCATCTCTTGTTTAGGTCTCGTAGTCGCTAATCCGCAACTAAGAAGTAATAACAGAAGAAGAGCTTGCCATCTAAGCATTATAATTATTTAGCTGTAATTTTAAAGTTTGCTCTTCTGTTTTTTGACCAAGATTCTTCATCATGACCATAAGACACCGGGCTTTCTTTCCCTAAAGAAACAACATCAATTCTTGATGATTCAACACCGAAAGACTCTAAGTAACCTTTAACAGCATTAGCTCTTCTTTCTCCAAGAGCAAGGTTAAATTGTACTCCACCTCTTTCATCACAGTGACCTTCAACTTGAATATCTACTCCAGCTGTTGATTTAAGCCACATTGCATTTTGCTCTAAAGTTGATTTGGCAATATCACTTAACTCAGATGAGTTAAATGGGAAGTAAACTGTTCTTAGTGGACCAGCTGTTGCATCGTCTGATGAACCGTTTGCTTCAAAAGATACTGCATCTGCAGCATCGTCAACCATTGAGTCTGAAGAACTTCCAGAGTCTTTCTTAGCCCCAGATGAACAACCTACTAGAGTTAAAGTAACGGCCATTAGTAAAGTTAAACTACTGTTTTTGATTAGTGACTTCATCGCATTTCCTTTTTGTATATTTTCTATAATTATTATATAAGATATTGAAATCTTATATAACTATCCCATAATTTATTGATATTAGAAGTCTTTTCGGAAAAAAAAGTTAAATTCTTAATAGTTTATAAAGATCTTATCTTTTCTTTTTATGTTGCGTTGTGTTCTCTGACACTCTTTTCAAAAAAATGACTGTTTCAAGGTTGTTTTTTTAAGTGATTTTAGGCATTTAGATCATGCTGTTGATGTTTGAAACTTGGCACGGGTCTTGCTTAAGTAAAGGTGTGTGTGTGTTGGAGTTATGAAAAAAGGATTTTTTTATAGCTTCTCCTAATGTCTCTCAAAAAAAGCCCATATTCTCGTATGGGCTTTTTTATTTCTCAAAACTCAATACTAAATTATAAAGTCATAGATTATTCGTGCAATGGATCTCGCACCTAAATTAGATAGGTCGTCGTATACGGGATTGTATTCATATATGCCAAAGAAGTGATTTTTTGCTTTTAGTTGAGCGAAAGTATTTATGAGCAGGTAAGTATGATTAAGTGGAAGCCCAAGTCCGTTGACAGCACTTACACCTTTCATATTTGCCCCGTCTATAGCATCACTATCGAGGCTTATAACAATGGCAGTGTCAGGATCGATATCAAAAGGACATCCTGCAAGTAAATCGCTTTCATCTATTTTACCTATATTAGAGAAGCATTTTGTTGTATTGATGAGATCATTTATATGAAAGTGCTTTTCAGTTCCATTTTTTAGAGGAGTGAGCGTTGATTTTGAATTTGTAGCAATGTGAATACCATATTGAATTAAATGGAAAGGAGTAGAGGAAGTCAAATCAAAGTCTCTGAAGGGGGTTCCTGAATGGCTTCTTTGGTCAACTCGAGTATCACAATGGGCATCTATATTTAGTATCAATATATTTTTATACTTCTTAGAATCATTAATTGCCTTCAAGAGGGGATAGACATGATCGTGGCCACCACCAATGTGAACAAACTTTTGGTTATTATTTTTATGTTCCTCTAAGCTGCTTAAAATCTTCTTCGAGCTATTTAATTGCGCCTGCTCGAAGTTTAGTTTCTCCTCTGCTTGTGATGAGACCTGTATAACTGAAATAGAGTCATAGTCTTCCATGTGATCATTTAACTTTAAAAGTTGCTCCGTTATCGCCTTTGGTGCATATCTTGATCCATTGCGACCCGAATTCCTTCTAACTCCAATATCAGAAGGAGACGTAATAATAACTGGGGATAGAGAACTCTTCTCACTTGAATTATTGGTCATTGACCTTAATGACTCATCTTGTCTGTTTTTCATTGTATGAACCTCTTTTATGTATAATACTAATAATAAGGATTATTTTAAAGGTATTTTGCGAACGTTTATGAAATGGTTTTTAATACAAAATAACGAACATTTAGGTCCCTTCTCAGAAGAAACTCTTGATGAGCTTCAAAGAAAGGGAGAAATTACCGCAAATGACCTAATATGGACTGAGGGATGGGACAGACCTAAGCCTCTACATGAAGCACTTTCCGAGAATTCTACTGAGTTTGAGGTGTTGGGAGATGTTTCAGAAGTCATAAATTTTGAAGTTGAAGAAGCAGTTATAAAGGCGGAAGAAATTCCACCAGATTTACCTCCAGAGTTACCAATCGAAATTAAGAATCATTATAAAGAAAAACAGAAAATTCTAGCAGTATCTAAAGTTGAGATCGAAGAAGATATTGAGGAATTCGATGAACAAGATATTGATGAGAGCGATGACGAAGTTGAGATTGACTTTAAGGAGTTCGAGTTTGAGTACGAAAAAAATGAAAAATCAATTCTAAGAAAACTCCAAGTCTTGGCGATAGCCTTCATTATAATTGTCATTGCAATTCCAACATTCTTTTATATAAAAAGTCAGAATAAAACTTTGAACCGACCAGAGTCGATGTCTATGGTTGACTACGAAAGACTGAAGCTGGTTGCCTCTGACTTTAGAAGAGAGCTGCAGTTTGCAGTTGCATTAGCTCCAGATAAAAAAACTCTTTGGATTTCTACAAACCTTCCTCTATCGGGTGAGATTTTCCTGACAATGAAAAGTAAGCAAGGTCGAACTCTTGGAGAAAATGTCGAGTTGAAAGCCAAAGGTTTATTAAAAGATAATCTAATAGAGATAAATAATTTTCAATTTGTTCTTGGATCTAAGATTGTCGATGGGCATTATGATTTAGAAATTTATACTGTGGATGACCTAGGGACTCCATTTTATCAGCGCTTCTTTGAGTCTAGACCAAAGCAAATAAGATATATCAATCAGTTTTTAGTTACGAGTTTAAAGGCTAAGGATTTTGAGAAACAATTAAGTCTATTGCATGGTGAGAAGAATCTAAACTCTTCTGCTTTTTGGAAAGAATTACTTGAGAAATATCGAACTGTGAAGTTTATTGCTGTGAAGATTAGATCCGCTTTGGCGAAAAGCTTTGGGCCAAGTGAGGTCTCTTTTAATGATAAAGTGAACCAGTTTGAGTCAGATTACAAGAAACAATTTGGTGTCTTCTTTACTAGCTTTGTTCAGCTTAATGAGAAAAGTTATGAGCAGGTTGTTAAGAAAAATTATGCAGACAAAATTGATATTATGGCCGGTTTTTCCAATCTATCTGAACTTGCTGTTGATATTGGTGAAGCATCTATGGGGGCGTTAGAGAAGCTTAGGGCTTACGATTCTGACAACGGCTCTCCTGAAAACCTTAAAGAGTTACAAGCAGATGTATTGTTTGATTTTGATCGAATTATTCGGCAGTGTGATCGCAAAATCTCTAATATAAATATCGTCCCTTAAATTTCTAGTAATGAATTCTGATTAGACTTAAACTCTTCTTTCAGGGCATATCGACCCCGTTCATCTTTGTGAAGTGTTCCTCCCCAAACCTCATCGTCATGCTCAAAGATCATTTTTAAATTATGTTTTAAAATGTATTGGTAAAATTTTTCTTTATACACAGTCGTAGTTCCAGGCTCAATATCGTAACCCATTACCCAAGGTATATTTACATGGTGGCGCATTGGAACTAAGTCGGCCATGTAGATATAGTCCTTAACTATTGGATGAATCATATAGGGAGTATGTCCAAAGCTCGTTAAAAAAGATATTTCTTCTTCGCCGTCTTTAAGGATGTTTCCTTCGTTACCGCTAATGAAGTTGATTTGATTCTTGGCGATATATTGCTCGAGTAATGGTCGAAAATAATTTTTTTGAAACGATCCAGTATCTCTTAGTGTTGGATTTTTTGCATATTCAAAGTGATCTTTATGTAAGTGGATTGTAGCATTGGGGAAGGTTAGTTTATTACCTTCAGCTAGGCCTCCTACATGATCAAAATGCAGATGAGAGAGAATAATATCTGTTATGTCTTCCGTTTTAATTTCAAGCTCTTGTGAAAGTATATTGGTAATAGGTTTGGGCCTACTGTTGATATCAAATTGTTGGCAAAATTTTTCGTTGTGATAATCACCAATGCCAGTATCAATTAAAATGTTTCTATTTTTTGTTTGAATCAGCATAATTCTTAGGGACATGTGAATTCTGTTAAACTCATCAGGTCTAATTCTTTTTGACCACAGAGGTTTTGGGATTATCCCAAACATGGCACCTCCATCAAGTTTGAACGTAGCCGGATGCATCAAGTAAATTCTTGCCATTTAAAACCTCATTTATCAATTTAACCAACCTATCTACTCTAGATCTGCGCTGTGCGCATGTCAATGATGCACACGTTCTTTTTCTTAGGTTGATAAGGAGTAAAAAGTGTCTATAATTACCATAATTAACATTTGTAAACTTAAATTAATATAAGTTCATATCTAAGGAGTTCGTATGAACGTTCACGAGTATCAAGCTAAAGACCTGATGAGAGAAGCAGGGATTAGTGTTCTTAAAGGTGGAACAGCAAAGTCTGGAGATGAAGCTGTTGAAGTTGCTAAAAAGTTAGGTGGAAATATTTGGGTTGTAAAAGCTCAGATTCATGCTGGCGGCCGTGGAAAAGGTGGCGGGGTAAAACTTGCAAAATCTTTAGAAGAGGTTAAGCAATTTGGTGATGAAATTATGGGTATGACTTTAATTACTCATCAGACAGGTCCTGAAGGTAAAGTCGTAAATACTCTCTTAGTTGAAGAGGGCTGTGATATTGATCATGAATATTACGTTGGAATCGTATTAGATAGAGACACTTCAAGAATAACAATGATGGCCTCAAGAGAGGGGGGAGTTGATATTGAAGAAATCGCGAAAGACTCACCAGAAAAAATCATTAAAGTTGGAATTGATCCTGCTGTTGGTTACAACGCTTACGTAGGAAGGAAACTTGGTTTTGGAATTGGTCTTAAGGGAGATACTTTAAAGAAGGCAATGAAATTCTTTGAAGGTCTTTATGATATGTATATAGACAGAGATTGCTCTATCGCAGAAATCAATCCTCTTGTTACGACAAAGTCTGGGGATGTTATTGCTCTAGACGCAAAACTTAACTTTGATGATAATGCACTATACAGACAACCAGCAATTGAAGAATTAAGAGATGAGACAGAAGAATCATCTCAAGAGTTAGAAGCTGGTAAGTACGGACTTTCTTATATTTCATTAGACGGAAATATCGGTTGTTTAGTAAACGGTGCTGGTCTTGCGATGGGGACATTAGATATCATTAAAATTTTTGGTGGAGAGCCCGCAAACTTCCTAGATGTAGGGGGCGGGGCAACGAAAGAAACTGTTCAAAAAGCATTTGAAATTATTCTTGAAGACAAAAACGTTAAAGCAATACTTGTAAATATCTTTGGTGGGATCATGAAGTGTGACATCATTGCTGAGGGTGTTGTTGCTGCAGCAAAAGAATTAAAGCTTTCTGTTCCTCTTGTTGTTCGACTTGAGGGAACAAACGTTAATCTTGGAAAGAAAATACTAGAAGAATCAGGTCTTGCCATTACTCCGGCAGGCGATTTAGCTGATGCTGCAAAGAAAGTTGTTGCAGCTGCAAACGGGGAGGCGTAAATGACTATACTTGTAGGTAGAGATACAAAATTAATGACAGTTGGTTTAACAGGAAAGCAAGGAACATTTCACACATTACAATGCCGTGACTACGGAACAAATGTTGTTGGTGGAGTTACTCCTGGTAAAGGTGGGATTACTCACGAAGGTATTCCTGTATTTAATACAATTAATGAATGTATTGAAGTAACTGGCGCAAATGCAGCAATGGTATTCGTACCACCCCCATTTGCTGCAGATTCAATTCTTGAGTGTATTGAGTCTGGAATTCCTCTTATAATTGCTATTACGGAGGGGATTCCAATTAATGATATGGTTAAAGTTAGATCAGCACTTAAGGCTTCTAGTTCAATCCTAATCGGTCCTAACTGTCCTGGAATTATTACTCCGGGGGAATGTAAAATTGGAATCATGCCTGGGCATATTCATATGCCAGGTAGAGTTGGAGTTATTTCAAGATCAGGAACTCTAACTTATGAAGCAGTTTTTCAATTAACTCAAAGAGAAATCGGTCAATCAACTTGTGTTGGTATCGGTGGAGATCCTGTTAATGGAACAAGCTTTATTGATTGTTTAGACTTATTTGAAAAAGATCCAGATACAGATGCTGTTATTATGATTGGAGAGATCGGTGGTAATGCAGAATCAGATGCTGCGAGATGGATCAAAAAGAATATGACTAAGCCTGTTGTTTCTTTCATTGCTGGTGCTTCGGCCCCTGCAGGTAAAAGAATGGGACATGCGGGTGCAATTATTTCTGGTGGTGATGATACTGCAGAAGCTAAGTACAAAGTTTTAGAAGAGTGCGGTGTGACAATTGCTCGATCTCCTGCAGAACTTGGCGAAAAGGTTGCAGAAGTACTTAAATAGTTGTAAAAAGCGAAATAATTAATTTTTTAAGGAGACCAAAAAATGGCAATTGAAAAAACATTTTCTATTATTAAACCAAACTCAACTCTTGATAACAATATCGGTAACGTTATTGCTATGTTCGAGAAGAACGGTTTAAGAATTGCTGCTGCAAAATTCACTCATCTTTCTAAAGAGAAAGCTGAAGGTTTTTATATTGAGCATAAAGAAAGACCTTTCTTTGGAGAGCTTGTAGATTTTATGACATCTGGACCAGTAATGCTTATGTCACTTGAGGGTGAAAATGCAGTTATGAAGAACAGAGAGATTATGGGTGCAACTAATCCAGCGGAAGCTGCTGATGGAACTGTTAGAAAGCTATACGCTAAATCTATCGGTGAAAACTCAGTACACGGATCAGACTCAGCTGCTTCTGCAGAAAGAGAACTCGCTTACTTTTTTGAGAAAAGTGACCTTGTAGACAGATTCTAATAAATTTCAAAAAATGAGTATTTAAAGGCCACTCTTCATAGGGTGGCTTTTTTTTTATAATGAAAAATTTAAAATTTATCGCCTTAACTATATTTCTCATCCTTATTCTACCTAGCAGTTTTTTATATATGACCGTGAAGACGAATAACTGGACCAACTTTAAAAATCAGGAAATTGAGATGCCTGAGTGGGGGTATCCTCTACCTGAAGACCACTATTACGGCTTTTCTAGTTATAAAAATAATTACTTTGTTAATAAGAATACAATTTTCCAGTACTCCCTAGATCTTGATTCTTCTGAACATTTAATTCTTGCAGGCGGTTCAAATACATTTGGACAGGGAATTATTTCAGATAATTTAAAGCAGATACTTGAAAAAAAATGGCCAAAAAAAAATATTCAATATTTGGCCTATCCTGGCTGGGGGCCACCTCATGTTCTAAAGCGATTAGGCTCGCTTAATCTTAAGCAGTTAATTCCTCAAAGCGAAGGTCTTTTTATATATCACTATTACAGGTTTCACCTGAACCGCTCTTGCGTTTCATTATCTTTTTTAGAATGGAACAAGGGAGTGATACCTAGGTATGTTATTGAGAGCAATACTTTAGTCTCTAAGGGAATATACTCTGCTAGCGTAGCATTCCATATGAAGATGGTTTTACTGGGATTGAAGTACACCCTTAAGAGTTTATTTGGTCCAAGCGCAACTCTCGATAATTTTAATATTTTAAATATGGATAAGTGCCTTAAACTAAATGCAAAAATTTTGAAAGCAATGGAAAAAGAGTATCTGTCACAGTTTCCAAAAGGTAAATTTCTTGTCGCCTTGATGCCAGGTTTTAACGATGAGGTGGATTATGATGTCTATGAAAGCCTAACTGCAGAAAAAATTCAGACAATCAAAGGTCATGACCATGTTTCATTTTCACTTAAAGACATCTCAACAGATCAATACTTTCAAAACGATGGGCATGTAAAAACTAGGCTATTAGAGAAATTCCTTCCAATTTATAAGTTTATCTTCGAAGAACAGTAAATATTATTTAATACTATTAGGTAAGTTGTTGATATCCTGATGATGGAAGCTTGCAATCTAGTGTAAATTTTTCAATTGGTTTGAGACCTCTTACCCGTTGCGTTAATATGGAATAGTATTATTGCGGGAGTTTAAACCTGAAGGAATTATTATGTATGAAATTGGAAGTTATGCCGTATGTCCTGGTCATGGTGTTGGCCAAGTACTGAATCTGGAAACAAAAGATCTAGGTGACGAAGTAAAAACATTCTATATCGTTAAAATTGTATCTAACGGAATGACTGTAATGGTTCCCTCTGATAAGAAAGATGGTTTAAGAGAGCTAGTTACAGACTCTGAGATAGGTGAAATGTTCACACTACTAAGTGATCACGATGTAAAAGTAGATAACTCAACATGGAATAGAAGACATAGAGACTATCTGGCAAAAGTTAAAACAGGATCTCTTATTGAGATTGCTGATGTTTTAAGATCGTTATTCCTACTTAAAACAATGAAAAAACTCTCATTTGGAGAGAGAAAAATGATGGAGCAATGTAAAGAGCTAATTACACGTGAAATCGCTATAAAAACTGGAAATGAAGCCAAGAAGATTGATGGTGAAATCGATTCTTGCTTCGACGCTCAAGAATAAAACTTTTTAAATTACAATATAAAGAACAGGCCCTTTTGATAAGGGCCTTTTTTTTTGAATATATACAAACATCAATGCTATGATTGGCCCTGATTAGAAGGGTTTTATGAATTCAATGATGGTTTTCGAACTATTTATTCCTTTAATAAGCGCCAATATTCTCCATATGATTGTGGTGAAATATAATATATTTCCTTTCTTTAAATTTCCTTTTGCTGAAAGACTCTTTGGACCTAATAAGACCTATCGAGGCTTATTTTTTCTGGTGTTAATGACCTCAATATTACAGTTTATTTGTAATGGAATCTTATATGACGACTTTTCAATACAAGGTATTCTCTTAGGTGCTTATCTTGGTGGTATATATATTGCCTGTGAGCTACCCAACTCATTTCTTAAGCGAAATATAGGTATAGCTTCAGGAGAGAGAGCAAAGAACTATCCTTGGCTAACTGTCATTGCCGATAAAGCCGATTCTACCTTTGGAGTTTGTCTTTTTTTTACTATATATAAAGAGCTCGATATTCAATACTTCTTCCTATTATTTTTTGGAGCATTTATAGCACATCTAGTGACTTCTAAACTTCTACAGCTAATAAGGCTTAAGGAAACATTATGAGTTTAGTGTGTGATCTAGGGGAGAAAACTCAAAATATCAAAGAGGGCCTGATTGGTAGCAAGGCATTTAATCTATTAAAGCTTAGAGAGAATGGTGTCTCTGTACCTGCTGGCTTTATTCTTACGGCATCTCTTTATAAGGAAAGAGACAAAATAAATTTAGAGGAAATACTCTCAAAGTATCTAGGCGGACTTAAATCAAATTATCTAATGGTACGAAGCTCTGCTGTTGGTGAAGATGGAATTGAACACTCATTCGCAGGGCAGCTCGATTCATTTCAAGTGAGTAATAATGTTAAGGATGTTCTGAGTGGGGTCCATAAATGTTGGGAATCAATTGGTAACAGTAGAGTCTTAACTTACTCTGAGAGTTCAAAAATTGATTTAAAGGAGATGGCGGTCATTGTTCAAGAAATGATAGAGCCCGAATTCTCTGGTGTTCTTTTTACTGATGCTCCAGATTCACCAGGAAAGAAACTTATCGAATATGTAGCAGGCCACTGTGAAAAATTAGTGTCTGGCGAGGTTACTCCAACCTCTATTTACTTACCGACAACAGATTACCAAAATGATTTCACTAAAAAACTTGATAAGATATCTGATGATATTTTTAGTATCTATAATACTCATCAGGATATAGAGTGGGCCTATCAAAACGAGAAAATTTATATTGTTCAGAGTCGTCCGATAACACATCAATCAAGGCGAATTTCCTGGTCTAGTACTAATGTGAATGAAAACTATCCAGAGAAGCTATCGCCTCTACTTTATTCTGTCGCACGCAGAAGTTATTATCATTATTTTTATAATCTTTGTGAGGATTTTCGAATTAGAATTCCTTTTGAAGAGAGAGGATACTATTATAATATTATAGGTACCTGGGGAGAGAAGATGTATTATAATATGTCTGCGATTCATCAGATTATTGCTCTCACACCTTTTAAAGGACTTTTAAGTAAGTCTTTTGATAACTTTGTAGGCTATCAAAAAGAATTTAAAATCTTAAAAAAAGAAAACCAACTCAAAAGTAAAATCAAATTTATCTATAGCACAATTGAAAAATATATTAGTTTAGATTCATATGTAGAACGAATTGAAAATCGAGTGACTGAATATGTAAAAAAAGATTCCAACTTGAGCCTCTTTGCACTTTTTCATGAGTTTTTAGAGTTACGCTTTAATACTTGGCGATATGCTGCCTGTGCTGATTTCTTTGCTATGATTACACATGGTGCTTTAGGCAAATTTCTACAGTATATTCATTTTTCAGAATCGATGGGTCTACAAAACAAACTCGTTCAGTCCATACCTGATCTTATAAGTAATAAACCAATCTTTGAATTATGGAACTTAAAAAAGTATATTGAGAAACAAGAATACACTGATTTATTTACAAAACAATCCGCTGATGAAATCTGGAAAATTTTAAATTCTGAAAATGAGCATGAAGAAATCTTGATTAAGATTAATCGATATCTCAATGACTGGGGATTTAGATGTTCTGGAGAGTTAATGCTATTTACAGAAAACTATAGCGAAAACCCCTTGTTACTCATAGAGATGTTGAAAGCATTCATAACAAGTCACGAGCAGCAAGGCCCGGAATACCTCTTTGATATAAAACATAAAGAGCAAGTTCAGACACTAAAGAAGACTTGTGCTGAAGTTATCGATATGCATGGAATCCTGAAGGGAATGATCTATACCATTATTCTTAAGAGACTAGTGAAGGCGACAATGTTTAGTATCTCGTCCAGGGAGAGAGTGAGGCTTAAACAGGCACATATGTACTTTCAATTTAAAAAAGTATGTCTAAGTATCGAAAAAAGCTTAAGAGCTAAAGGTATACTTAATCATGAAAAAGATATCTTCTTTTTAGAGTACGATGAAATTTCTCGTATTTTAAATGAAGAATATATAGATAAGGACTATTTACAAGAATTAATTAAGATTAGAAAAATACGCTTTGAAAAAGTAGATGAATACCCTGAGAACTTTCATGGGGACAACTCAAACTTTTTAAATGCTTATTATGATCAAGATATAATTGAAGGTGAGCAGGTAGAAGGAACATACAAGGGACTTCCTGCTTGTGGGGGAGTCATTACTGGTAGAATCGTTGTTCTCGAATCCGTTACTCAAATTAATCAAATTAAAAAAGGCGATATATTGGTTACTAAACAAACAGACCCTGGATGGATCTGTGCCTTTCCTCTTATTTCTGGGTTGATTGTAGAGAGAGGGGGAATGTTATCTCACGGTGCTATAGTTGCACGAGAGTTTGGTATCCCTGCTATTGTAGGAATTAAAAGCATTACCACGATCCTTCAAACAGGTGATATGGTTTTACTTGATGGAAATAAAGGGATTGTTGAATGTCAAAAATAATAGAGTCTTGTGCTGTCTATTCAAAGGATAGGTTAACATTCTTTCCTTGGCTGATTATGCCACTTTTAATTATCGCGATTTCTCATGGAGATGAAAGAATTCGTTATATTCTCTTATACCCTTTATTGTGGGGGGTACTTTTTTTTAGAGTCTTTGATGATTTATGTTGTTTTAACTATGACCTGAAATTAAACAAGCTTCATACAAAACTTGGAATCAAACCCCTTTTATTATTAAGCTACTTTTTAGGATTAATCTACCTATCGAGTTTATTATTTATTTTTGATCCACAAATACTTATTTTAAATATAGCGCTGCTTACTGTCAGTGGAATTCTCTATTATGTTTTTAGACAACATAAACTCATTACAACAATTTCACTTCTAAAATATCCTGTTCTTATGTATATGGTAGCGATATTTACAAATGAGTCCAATTATCTTTGGTCAATTCTTGGTTGTACATTTTTCTTTTTAAGAGAATACTTTGAAGAATTTAAAGGACTAAGGAATAAGCGCTTTGAAATAATTTTCATATTAGGTTTAATCATAAACAAATATCTACTGAGGTTTTTATGAATACAATGGAACGTTTTGAGAAACTCGAAAACCCTTCTCATTATAAATTTGAAAAAGTAGCCTGTTATTTATGCGATAAAGAAGATGATGAATTTCTATTACACGGTGAAGAGGATCTAACAGGTAAGGAAGGTAATTTTCAATATGTAACTTGTTCTTCTTGTGGCCTAGCTTATCAAAACCCAAGGGTTTCAATGGAACAAATTAAAGACTTCTATGACTCTGAATATATTGCACACAGAAAAAAGAAGGACTGGGGTGTATTAACTCCTCTCTATGAGCGAGCAATGACAAAACACGACAGAGACAAAGAAAAGCTTGTTAGTAAGTATGTATCACTTAACAAGGACTCTAAAGTTCTTGATGTGGGATGTGCTGTAGGAAGCTTCTTACTCTATGTAAAAGATAAGCATGCCTGCCATATAAGTGGTGTCGACTTTAAGGAAGACTTGGCCTTTCCACGCTTTAATGAGATCGATTTTCATTGTGGATTATTTTATGAGCAAAAGAATCTTGAAGAGAATTCATATGATCTTATAACCATGTGGCATTACCTCGAACATTGTTATGATCCGATGTCATCTCTTGAGAAGGCAAAAAAAATATTAAAACCTAAGGGGAGACTTGTTGTTGAAGTTCCGCGACTAGATTCTCTCTCATATAAAATATTTAAAGATAAATGGCCTGGTGTTCAAGCCCCACAACATACAGTTATGTTTGATAAAGACCATTTTATTGCTATGGCCGAAAAAGCTGGTTTTAAAGTTTCTACTTATCTTCCATATGGAGCATTTCCTCCATATTTTTATCTTTTTGCAGGCTCTTATTTTAAGCTCTTTGGTAAGGGGATGGATTTAGATAAAATTGTTGCGCCTTACTTTATGGGACAATTACTGATGAAGCCGTTTTTATTATTTGAAAAGAAGCTTAATTTGGCGATGCAAACATTAATCCTAGAGAGAAAAGATTAATGATAACTTTCTATCGAAAGTCTATATCTCTCTTCGGAATGTTCATGATAGGAGTGATTACATCACTTGTGAGATATCTGAGCTTTGGATATGGGATTAAGCTCAATCGCAAATTCATTGCTCCTGGATTTGCATGGTGTATCCTGACTCTGCTAGGAATGAAAATAAGGTCTGATATTGATAGATCTCGTACTGAGACTTGTATTTACTTCTTTAATCATAATTCATTTCTAGATTTATTTTTAGTCCCTTATATCTCACTAGAGAATACAAGGTTTATTATTACCGAGGGAGTGAAGAGTATCTTACCACTTCATCTCTGTAATTTAGGTATTGATGTTTTGTATATTCCAGACACTCATAAAACTGAAGAGCGAATCCAATTTTTTAAGAGGGTATCTAAAGACTTAAGTGAAGGGAAGTATAGTGTTATTTGCTCACCTGAAGGGCGACACCCTTTTATAAATGGAATTGCTCCACTTAATAAAGGAGTTTTTCATATGGCCTTTGCGAGTAAAAGACCTATACATCAACTCTTCTTTGATATCAAAACGAGTGGTTCTCCAGACGCGATAAAGAATATTATAACTGGAGTGATTCATATTAAAACGATAGAGATAGTAGCGACAGAAAGTTGGAAAGAGGATGAGCTTCCAGTTCATATGAATTCAATGAGAAAAGAATTCTTATCCTATTATTATAAAGCTAATGGAGATTATGGTGAATCCAAACTTGAAGCTTGAGAGATCACGGGCCATTTCAAAGAGTGATCTTAAAGCATTTAAGCTTCTAGTCATTCCGTTCCTTTGTTTGTGCATGATGACTTTAACTCTTAATAGTCATTTATATATTCTTGGACAGATTTTTGGCGCTATCTTTTTTACTCAATCATTTATACTTCTTCATGAATTAGGTCATCGCTCATTTTTTAAGTCAAACTCTCTTAATTCATTATTTGGGCACTTCTTCTCTTTAATGGTTTTTATTCCCTATCATAATTGGCTTGAAATCCATGAACTCCATCACAAATGGACAGGGTGGCGTGATAAAGATCCTACAACAGAGAAAACTTTCGCCGATCGCTTTGATTCTAAGCAAGAGAGAATTATCAATTTTTGTTGGAAATATTCAATTCCACTTTTTACCGTTGGTTACAGACTTGGAATCTATTGGAAAGCAGAGAAACTAAAACGGCATCTACCTCATGCAAACTATAAGCGATGCTTACTTGAAATGTTTTTATATGGATCCTTTTATATTGTAACGCTTATTCTTTTTCCAAGGTTCTACGCCTTAATTTTTCCTGCCCTTTATATGAGCTTTATGGCCACGGATATACTTTCTCTCAGTCAGCACTCTCATATCGAAATGCCAGTTTCATCGTCAGGTGAGACCGTTGAACCTTTAACATTTAAGGAGCAAGTTCAATACTCTCGCTCACTTTTGTTTCCTACTTGGTTTGCAAAATACTTTCTTTTTAATTTTAACTACCATGAGTACCATCATGCATACCCAGGACTTCCTTGTTATAACTTAGACAAAATCTCAGGGGATACAAAGAATTGCTATCAATTTATTCCATGGCTCTTAAGAGTCAAAAATATGTCAGGGGTTGATTTCATTTTTAAAAGTTCAAGAGACAGAGATGGATTTTAGTCATCTAAGCAGTTTAAGTAACTAGTCAAATTCACTAAAAAATTATATAAAGTTAGCAATATTATACTTAGGAGAAGATTCGATGACTGTACGTGTTAGGTTTGCGCCAAGTCCAACTGGAAATTTACATATAGGTGGGGCCAGAACAGCTCTTTATAATTATATATTTGCAAAGTCTCAAGGTGGAAAGTACATCCTAAGAATTGAGGATACTGATAAAGAACGAAGCACTAAAGAGTTTGAAGCATCTCAATTAGACGATATGAAGTGGCTTGGATTAGTTCATGATGAAGGCCCTGGTATTGGTGGAGAATATGGCCCGTATCATCAGATTGAAAGATTAGATATTTATATGAAGTATGCACTCGACTTAGTTGAACAAGGAAAAGCATTTTATGATTTTTGTTCAGATGAAGATCTAGAACAAATGAGTTTAAAGTCTAAAGAAGAGGGAACACCACCGTATACAGGAAAGTGGAAAGAAAGTTCAACTTGGGATGAGGCTAAAGCTAGAGTTGCTGCAGGAGAAAAAGCACCTATTCGATTTTTAGTTTCAGATAAAGATGTATCTTTTAAAGACCATGTTCGTGGAGATGTTAAATTTCCTAAGGGGATGGTGGGGGACTTTGTTATTATGCGAACAAATGGAGTTCCAACTTATAATTTTTGCAATGTTATTGATGATCACTTACATAAAATAACACATGTTATTCGTGGAGAAGATCATGTTAATAATACCTTGAGACAAGTTCTTGTTTACGAGGCGATTGGTGCTGATATGCCTGAATTTGCTCATGTTTCACTTCTGATTGGTGAAGATAGACAGAAACTATCTAAGCGGCATGGAGCAACAAGCGTAAAGCAATATAGAGAGCAAGGTTACTTACCAGAGGCACTTGTAAATTATCTATGTCTATTGGGATGGTCACATCCAGATGAAAAAGACATCTTTAAAATCGAAAATCTAAAAGATGTATTTTCATTAAGTCGCTTTTCTAAATCCCATGCAATCTATGATATTGAAAAATTAAAGTGGATGAATGGTCAGCATATTAAGGCCATGGATGTTGATGAGTTGTTAACAAGAACGAGTCCATTTATGACTAATGACTTTTATAATCAACAAACAGATGATTGGAAGAAAACCTTTCTTGAATTATATAAAGAGAAAATTACTTTATTCCCAGATTTTAATGAAAAAATGGATGAGTTGTTAAATGAATCAGTCGAAATGACTGAAGATTTAAAGGATATTCTTTCTTGGGAAACAACACCAGCTATACGTGACCATATAAAAGCAGAACTTGAGAAAGTTTCATCAGACTATGTCGATACGGATGCCTTTAGTGAATGGATGAATTTTTGTAAAAAAGAACTAAAAATAAAAGGGAAACCTTTATTTATGGGACTTCGTGGAGTATTGACAGGCCAAAATCACGGACCAGATTTAAAAGTATTAATTCCACTTACACCAGTGAATATTTTAAAGAAGAGAGTGGCAAGTTTATGAATAATGAATGGATGAGTGAAAAAACTCCAACAAATAAAAAAGACCATAAGAACTTTATCGAAAATATTATTGCCAAAGATTTAGATGAGGGAACCCATGATGGAATGGTTGTCACAAGGTTTCCACCAGAGCCAAACGGGTATCTTCATATAGGACATGCTAAGGCGATCTGTTTGAACTATGGACTTGTTTGGAATAATTCTCCTAAATCAAAATTCAACCTTCGTTTTGACGATACCAACCCAGAGAAAGAAGACACAGAGTATGTTAACTCTATAAAAGAAGATGTGAAGTGGCTTGGTGCTGACTGGGAAGAGAATATTCATTTCTCCTCAGACTACTTTGAGAAACTTTATGGCTTTGCGATTGAACTAATTAACAAGGGCATTGCCTATGTTGATGATCAATCACCTGATGAAATTCACGCCTCTAGAGGAAACTTTGAGAAGCCTGGAACAGATTCACCTTACAGAAAAAGATCTATTGAAGAAAATTTAAAACTCTTCACTGAAATGCGAGAAGGTAAGTTTAAAGACGGCGAAAAAGTTCTGCGAGCTAAAGTCGATATGGCCTCAAACTTTATGTGTATGCGCGATCCTATTATGTATCGAATTAAGCATGTTGAACATCACAGAACAGGTAACGAGTGGTGTATCTATCCTATGTACGATTACACTCACGGACTTTCAGATGCTATCGAAGGGATTACACACTCATTATGTACTTTAGAGTTTCAAGACAATAGAAGAATTTATGATTGGTTTATTGAAAATGTAACTGCCCCTAGTCGTCCTCATCAGTATGAGTCTGCAAGACTAAATCTAGACTATACTATTATGAGTAAAAGAAAGCTGCTGCAACTTGTAGAAGAGAAGCATGTTGAAGGGTGGGATGATCCAAGAATGCCAACGATTTCTGGAGTGAGACGTCGGGGTTATCCAGCAGCTGCAATTAGAAGTTTTATGGAACAAATTGGGGTTGGGAAAAAAGATGGAGTTATTGAACTCTCAATCCTTGAAGCCAATGTACGTGATCAATTAAATGCTACAACAAAAAGATGTTTAGGAATTTTAGAACCATTAAAAGTTACAATCACAAACTGGGAAGATACAACGAAAGAAATAGATGCTCCTTTTCATCCAAAAGATGAATCTTTCGGCTCAAGAAAAATAAATTTTGGAAAAGAGATTTATGTTGAGCAATCGGACTTTATGCTCGATCCTCCAAGTCCAAAAAAATGGTACAGATTAGGCGTTGGAAGGTCTGTAAGGCTACGTTACGGATACGTCATTACTTGTGATGAGGTTATTCAAGATGAAGCAGGACTACCTCTAGAATTAAAGTGTAGCTATCATGCTGATTCTTTTGGAGGGCAGCAACCTGCAGCTTTAGAGAAAAAAGTGAAAGGAATTATACACTGGGTAAACGCCAACGATTGCAAAGACGTTGAAGTTCGCCTTTACGATAGACTCTTTAAGCATGAAGCTCCTGGTACTTTAGAGAATTTTCTAGAGGAAATTAATCCAGACTCATTAAGTATTATTACCGCAAAGGTTGAGCCATTTTTGGCGGAGCAAATTGCTGGGGAGCAGTTTCAGTTTGAGAGAATGGGCTACTTTACTGTTGATTCAAAGTTATCATCGCCAGGTAAACCTGTTTACAATAGAACTGTGACTTTAAGAGATTCTTGGGCGAAAAAAAGCTAGGGTCTCTTAAGACCCATCTCTTCTGTAGGAATATCTATTATAGTCGCCACGATTTGAGATAGAACACATTTAATTGTTCGATTTCTATCACTTGCCTGAGAACATGTTAGGTTAGCAACCTCCTTAGTTGTTGCTCCAATTCTTACAACTGGCTTCACATCTAATTCATTGTAGATCATCGTTACAAGTTGCCCACCTATGATTGCATATAAGTGAATTTTGGACTGCATCGACTGTAACCTCGCCATCATTCTCAAGGTGCTTTAGGCCCGAGTAAACATCAATTAATAAGTTTAGGACATTGAAACTGGTCTGGTTTAAAATACAAAAAAAAAAGCCCCTCAAAAGAGGGGCCTATATTTCAAAAATTAATTTTTAAAATTATTTAGCTGGAGCAAACCAACATAGTGGTCTTACACCTACTGTATCACCAGATGCTCTGTAACAAACACCTACAGCTTCATCAGCTTGATCAACATCAACAGAGTCACTTATTGCACATAATGCACCTGAGTAATAAGTATCAAGTCTACATTGTGTTGCTGGGTGATTATCATCTGTTTTTGAAGCTACTTTAGCGTCAGGTGTAGTGAAGTCAGGAACTACTGTTGAACTTCTAAGATTTTGGAAAAGCTTAGCAGTACTCATTCCGGCCATTGCACCTCTTTGACAGATCAATCTTTCTTCTTCAGAAGTATATTGCTCAGCACACTTGTTAACTACAACTTCAGGAACATTTAAGGTCTTAACAATTTTAGCGTTATTTTCACCTCTAAAAGCTTTTCTTAGACATTTTGAAGTTGCAAAGTAATCAGCTTGACCTTCATTTGATGCCCATCTTGAACCAAACCAAGACTTCTTCTTAGGTGCTCCACCGATATGGTGACCAACTTCATGACATACAACTAGTGCAAATCCGTCTTCAGTAATGGCCGCATGTCTAGCTAAACCACCAAACATTGCTACATTCCAAACAGTTCCATTTTGTTGAGCATAAGCATTTACTGTTCCATCTTCCCAGTTTCTGTCTACATTAAGAGTAGCGCCGAAAGAGGCAATGATTGGCTCGTAAATAGCTACGACTTTATCAATAACAGCATTGAAACTAGCTTCGTCCATTGTGTTGATTGATTTAGCATCTTTTGAAATAAACAAATCATTCTCTGGTAGGAATCCTTCACTACCTTCGATCGTACATGCAAATCCAGAAACAGCTGCTAATAGTGTTCCGGTTGCGATTAACTTTTTAAACATAAATCCTCCATGATAAACTATGTATTTTTTTTAAACGTAATCCAATTCCGTTAATACAAGAACCATTTTTGCTAAATCTTCAAAACCTGTCTAGGAATTTGCTAGGTTGTAAGTTTATGTTTGTTATAGGCTGCACCTTGCTGCAGCGCCTGTATGAGCACATTGAGTACTAATTTTAAAAATTCATGATTCAAAGCAAAACAAGAGTATGAAACGAAGTGTAACCACCCAAAATTACGATGAGATTTAACTAAAGTAATCGGGTATATAGCCGATAAACTAAGTAAGACAATGGAGGGCTTTTCTGTGAAAAGTATTATTATTTTCGTTTTAATGTTTAGTGTTACTGTTCAGGCAGATGTCTTTAAGGAGAAATCCTTTAAGCGTCCAACCAGAGAAGTTTCTATTATCATCACAGAGGATGGATTTTACCCTAATAAGGTGATGGCATTTCAAGGTGAGAAGGTGAGATTCTTTGTAACTTCTACTGTAGACGACTCCCAGTGTTTCTTACTTCAAAAGCATGAAGTGTTTTTAAGCGCAGAAAAAGGAAAGGTTAATGAGGGTGAAACCTTGTTGGATCATGCAGGTCGCTTTAAATTTTACTGCCCTTCATCGAAGTTTGAAGGTTACTTAACTGTATTTGAAAAGTTTAAAGCAGAGGCCAAACAAAAAAGAGATATTGCTAGTGATAGTAAACCAAACTATTGGCTACCAAGGGACTATGACTAATGAGTGATTTTTTACGAGACTTACTAGATTCACAATTATTTCCCATTAAGGATCTCCTTGATGACGAAGATGTATCAGAGATTATGATCAATGGCTGTGCGGAAATTTTTGTAGAGAAAGGTGGTCTTATAACTCCAGTTCCAAATAAGTTTGTTGATGAAGACACTCTTCGTGCTGCAATGATTGCCATTGCAAGATCAGTAAAGAGAAATTTAGATGCAGATAACCCAAGACTTGATGCTCGTTTGCAAGATGGTTCTAGAGTCGCAGTTGTTCTGGATGGACTTGCTAAAAACGGGACAATCTGTGCCATAAGAAAATTTAAAAAAGAAAAATTAAAACTAACGGATCTTGTAAAGTTTGGTTCACTATCAGCTGATGCTGCACGGTTCTTAGATCGGTGTATGTATCTTGGAATTAATACTCTCGTAAGTGGGGGAACTGGTTCCGGTAAAACAACAATGTTAAATATTCTAGGCTCGAAAATGCCTGATACTCAAAGGCTTTTAGTTATTGAAGATTCGGCCGAGTTACAAATAACCGCCAATCATGTCGTGCAATTAGAAGCACAGAAAGCTGACCCTTCAGAGGGAAAAGTTGAAGTGACTATAAGAGAGCTCATGGAGTCGGCCTTAAGACTTAGACCAGATAGAATTATTGTTGGAGAAGTTAGAGGACCTGAAGCGCTAGATCTTTTGAATGCTATGGGAACAGGGCATGACGGATCCATGGGAACAGTCCATTCCAATGCACCTCAAGAAGCTTGTACTAGAATGGAGACTCTATGTTTAATGGGAGAAACCAGAATACCTGCGGATGCTATTAGAAGAATGGTAGGAGCAAGTATTGACTTAATAGTACAATGTAGTCGTTATCAAGACGGGGGAAGACGAACTTCTCATATCTCAGAAGTGCTAGGTGTAGATGAGCATGGACGTTATATTGTAAGAGATATTTTTAGATGGATACAAACAGGCCGTGATCCGGAAACGAAACAACTTATTGGAGAGATGGTTCCTTGTGGTTATGTTCCTAGCTTTCATGATAAATTTGTATCAAATAGACTCGATATTAAGAAGGCGATGTTTCGTCCACCTGAATGGGCGGTCCCTCAACTTATTCAAGAGAAAAAGAAAGCCGCTTAAAGGTGCCAGGACCATTTCCGTACTTACGGTGCATCAAATTTAAAGTATGTTTTTATTTTATCTTTTGAGCTTGTTTTTATCACACGTACTTCAGCTCGATTTAAACTATTTCTAATCGCAAATAATTCATTCTCTTTAATATTCATATTAAGCCAGCTAAGAGCATACTCATCTTTAAATCCAAATGAATCAATTAGTGGAAGTGGAAACTTCTTTTTAAATATAAGGCAATGTAGAGAGCTGTAGGGATAGTTTTCACATCTTTTCGTAATCCCTGCCCGCACAGGGTTTTGGTAGACGTAGCGGTAGCAATTATAGAGATACGTTTGTGACCTAATTAAGCTCCACTTATATCTACCTCCAAAAACGGAATTAATTCTTTTTGATTTTGTTCTAATGAGTAAGCTAAGTCTCTTATTAAACTCATACATAAAAAGGTCAATATTTGACTCAGGCGTTTTTATAATTAAGTGGTAATGATTCTGCATCAAAACAAAAGCGATAATATCAACTTTATAGACATTGTTTGCATGCTTTAGTGAGTGAAGAGACATTCTCCAAACATCATCCAGTGGAATATCAAACCATTCCTTGTTATTTGTTCTGGTGGTTATATGGTAAGGGTATAAATTTGTTCTAACCAGTTTTCGTCGACTCATAGAAGTTTAATATACTGAGATCTAAGTGGGAGCTACAAATAACAGATATAAAAGAAACTTCTTTCATTACTGAAAAATTAACGCGCTGTAAGTACCAAAATGGTCCTGGCACCTTTACTATATTGCCATCAAGGAGAGGCATTCATGTCAAAGATTTCAAAAATTATTGCAAGACAAGTTCTAGATTCACGAGGTAACCCTACTGTAGAGGTAGACTTGGTTACTGAAGCTGGCGCCGTAGGTAGAGCATCTGTTCCTTCTGGAGCAAGTACTGGTTCAAGAGAAGCACTAGAGCTTCGAGACGGTGATAACTCCTTTTTCATGGGAAAGTCAGTTCGAAAAGCGATTACAAATATTACAGAAAAAATCTCACCTGCAGTTATAGGTATGGAAGTTGCTGACCTAAGAGCTGTCGACAATAAGATGCTCGAACTTGATGGAACAGACTTTAAAAGTAACCTCGGTGCAAATGCAATGCTTGCAGTTTCTATGGCCGCTTGTCGTGCTGGAGCAATGGAGGCAAGAAAGCCACTTTATTTATATCTAAGTGAAGATCTTGGTTGTCCAAACCCAGTGAACGCTTTAAGACATCCAGCGCCCTTAATGAATATTATAAATGGTGGCGAGCACGCATCAAATAACTTAGACATTCAAGAGTTTATGATTGTTCCTCATATGAAGAAATCATTTTCTGAAAATCTTCGAGCCGGAGTAGAAATTTTTCATAATCTTAAAAAAGTTTTAGAAGAAAAAAATTATTCAACAAATGTTGGCGATGAAGGTGGGTTTGCACCGAGCTTAAAATCTCAAGATGAAGCCTTTACTTGTATTAAAGAAGCCGTTGCAAAAGCAGGCTACAAAATAGGTGAGGAAATTTCAATCGCTCTTGACTGTGCTGCCTCAGAATTCTATGACAAAGATAAAGGTGTTTACACGATGGAAGGGAAGGATATGACGACCGATGATATGATCGCATATTACGCTCATCTTTGTGACACACTTCCAATCTACTCAATAGAAGATGGTCTTGATGAAAGTGATCACGCAGGTTGGACTAAATTAACAAAAGAAATTGGTGATAAATGTGTCCTTGTTGGAGATGACCTTTTTGTGACAAATGCAAAGATTTTTGGAAAGGGAATTGAGAACGGAGAAGCAAATTCTATCCTCGTTAAAATTAATCAAATCGGAACAATCACAGAAACATTTGATACCTTAAAGCTTGCTTACGATTCAAATTATAAGGCGATAATTTCTCACAGATCTGGTGAGACAGCTGATAGCTTTATCGCTGATTTAGCAGTAGCAAGTGGGGCCGGACATATCAAGACAGGCTCTGCTAGCCGTTCTGACAGAGTTGAGAAATACAACCAACTTCTTCGTATTGAAGAAGAACTTGGTGACTCTGCCCGTTTTGACACCATTAAATAGCTTAAAATACATGATAGGGGCATAGATTTTGCCCCTATTTTCTTTTCACTTGCTAATAGTTCATATCACTTGATAAAATAGTATGGTGAACTAATAACAGTTCATAAAACCTCAACGGACTGAGGTGCATTATGACGAAACTATTTGTTGGTTTCAATTTTACCCCCGAGGGACTCCTCTCAAGAAAAGTCACAGGCTTCAGAAAACGTTTTGACCCAAAATACAATCAGTATGGATTTCCCCATATGGCGATGCTAGCGCCATTTGAAATTCATGATAATGATGTCTTGGACTTAACGGAAACTTTGAAAGAAGAATTAGATAGTTTCTTTTATGACAATAAAACGATGCCAAGGCTCGATTTTGCAGGTATCGGCGTTTATGAACACAATAAAAAGAAGCTACTTTATCTGAATCCAAACTTTGATATTGATCTAGGGTATTGCTCAGAGGTCGTGTTGGAAATATGTAAGTCATTTATTCCTAAAACAATTCGCTATAAAGAAAATGCTCGTCAGTTTCTACCCCTTGGAATCTTCTATAATATGAAAGATATGTTTGAAGTTATGGAACACGCTAAAGTTGAATTTGAAAATAATAGCCCACTTCCAATTGAAAGCATCAGTCTTTATGAAAAGAAATTTGGAATTTGGGTCGAAAAAGAGGTTTTAGTCAGCTTTGAGGAAAATGAGACCCACTTTTTGCAAATGAACCATGCCACGCTATAATATTGAGATATGTTAAAACTACTTTGGATCACCTTATTTATCCCTACATTTTGTCTCGCTCAAAATGCACATATTCCTTTTGCTCGCACCCTGCTTGAAGGGGGCAGTGAGTATGATATTTATATCGATTATATGAATACGACTTCTTTGACTAATTATGACGGAATCAATACCGCCATTGGGGATGGTCTCTCTTATCAAAAAATAAATGCAGGTGCTAACTTTAAGTACGGAATTACAAGTAAACTTGAAGGGATGCTAGGTGCCAATGTTCGTTATATTCAATCCAACGTTGAGTTTGATGCCGAAATTTTTAGCTATACAAAGGCGGGGTTTGAGTCAGCTATCATTGGTTTTAAATATGCTTTTGATGAAGAAGATGGGATGAGGTATGCGATTCAGGGTTGGTACAGGCAACCTATGTACTCTAATGAAATCTTTGATGCAACAGCAGAAAGACCTGATGAGATCGTCTTAGGAGATACCGGACGGGATATTGCCATCGGCGCTTCATTCTATAATAAAACAAGTTCCAATAATTATCTCGAGGGACGAGCACTATATAGAGACCCAGGCGCAGAGCTTAGCTCTGAAATTTTGTCTCATTTACAGTACTCATTAGTGTGGAGGTATGTGGCATTTAACCTTGGTGTTGAAAATGTTTACTCACTTGAAAACGATGCTTATAATAATGATGAACTGAATAAGCCAGTTCTCTTCCAAGGAACTTCAGCAGGTTTTAATAGTATCAATAGACAATGGACAGCTCCTTATATTGAGCTTAACTTTGCCCTTGGAGATAGTTGGAGAGTTGAGAGTCAGTTGGCCCAAATCTATACTGGTAATAGCACCGACCTAGGTCCTCGTTTAAGTTTCAATCTCGTAAAAAGAAAAGAGGCAAGTAAAGCTCTTGAAAAGCGAGTTCAGAAATTCAAAGAATATACAGTTGAAGGTACAGTGACAAAACTCTCTAAATCTAAAAAAATTGCAGTTGTTGATATTGGTCTCGAAGTAGGACTAAGAAAAGGCATGAAAGTAGATTTCTATTACTTTGATTTTAGAGGTGGAAACATACTCATCGGCTCAGGTACTGTCGTGAAGGCGGGAGCTTCCAAGTCTCTTGTTCATATTAAGCAACGAAACGGTAGACGTAGAATTAAAGAAGGAACTGTCATTCGAAGCGGTGAGATCAAAGAATAGTATATCTGACTAGTTTTATTGGCTCACAAAAATCACTAAGTATTCATAATCATGGGAAAAATTAGCTCAGGCTTTGAGAAAACCCATATCCTCTCTATAATAGAGGAGGATTACTAAAAAGGGATTTTATCTATGATTAAGTTATGCGTCGTTGCACTCACATTCATTTTATCTACTCAGGTCTTTGCTAAGAGATTTGCAAACGGTTATATCGAATTTGAACTGCCGCCAGGCTGGCAATGTTTAATCGAGGGGAGTGAGTGGGTTTGCCAAAGTGATGATGCTAATCGAAAAAAAGAGGCGATCATTATTCTTGCCGCAAAAAAACGTGGTTCACAAGATAATCTTCAAGCTTATAAAACTTACCTTGAACAAACTAAAACATATAAACTTCCAGGTGGGAAAATGCAGAAGTCTGAAAAGAAAACTGTAAAGACAACCCAAGTAAACGGAGCGAGTTGGGTCGATGCTCTTCACCTTGCATCTGAAATCCCAGGTTTCTACACAAGATACCTTGCAACTGTTAAATCTGATATTGGTGTAGCGGTAACTTTTTCAGTTACAAAAAGTATGTACTCAGCTTACAAGGGTATCTTTGATAGTGTTATCTCATCTATGCGTGTTTTCAGAAACGCTAATACATCTCTTAGTTCTGCCGGCCTTGGTAAAGGGGCAGGAAATAAAAACTCTGGAGAGGCCGTCTTCGTTCCAACCGATGATATTAATATCGGTATGATCGAAAAGAAAAAACGTCAGAAGAAATCTGGTGGAAATGACGACTATATCTTCTTTGTTATACTCGCTGGTATTGCAATCTTTGCTTTTCTTAAACTTAAAAAGAAAAAGTAAAAATTACTATAAATCGTAGGACGTATTATGCACATGATTCTTAAATCACTATCTATTAGTGTCATCAACTTATTTATAATGATGACACTTATCTTATCTCCCATTCCCTTCTCAGAAATTAGTCAGGCTAGAGCGGCAGACGATCAGGGCTGTGAGGAAAATAAGAACGCTGACGGTTCCGCTGGAATTTATAAAGTTGGTTGTGATTTTAGTAAAGATCTTTCAGAAACAGACGTCAAGAATCACTATCCAGATGGTATCGCTGGTATTGTAGAGCAGTTTGTAGGTGTTGCTTTTGCAATGATTGGGGTGAGCCTATTTTGGAAGCCGAATACATATACTGTCAATTCTTGTACTATGGGAGCCGCTATGGGAGGAGCTAAGACTTTTCCGATAGTCCAAGCAGGAACTCTTGCGTATCTACTAGGAGATCTTAAAGCAAATTCTGAATTTAAGAAAGCCTCTAAGGTGGCCGTTGATAAAAATTTTCAAGCAAAGCAAATGGATGATGATGCTAATAATAAACAATTAGCATCTTATGATGCTCTAATTGAAGTTTATGATAATCAAGCAAAAGGTTTGAAGTTTAAAAAGAATGCCGCATTGGCCGCAGAGGTTGCATTTTTAGCTGCGACCTATATGGAGTATGCAGATAATAAGGTTTTGACGAATTATTGTAAGACTCAAGTCGAGGGGCTTTCCGGCCAACATGAAACTTTGCAGAAACTAATAGCAGCAACGGCGGAAACAGGAGCCCAGGTATGTCCTGCTACTGCGTTGGCAGCTACGACTTATAGTGAACTTATTAAAGCTCAGAATGGAGCCGTAACAGTCTTACTTCATAAAAATGCTAAGAAGAAAGAATTCAAAGTTGGCGACTCTCTTAAAAAGGTAGGTCGTTTTATACTATCAATTCCTACCAAAATTTTTAATAGTATCTTTGATAGTCCTGACAATACAGATACTGTTGAAACAACAGAAATCATGCTTGGAGAGATCCAGGGTACTGATGATGCAAAATTAAAATATACCACTCAACGTACAGAATTTATGACAAATGTTGGAGCTGCCTTGGAGCAGGACAAAAACGTAACATGTACCGCACTTGCTGAACCTAATGCAGTTGAAGCTTGTAAACTAGCATGTACAACACTCAATACAGATATTGTTAGCTTATTCAGTAATATAGAAAGAGTTAGACAGACACCCATTCAATGTTGTGGAAACTATGCAGCTTCAGCAACTGATATCACTTTAGATGTTGTTCCTGTTGTCACTGCGGAAGTAGTTGCGACCCAGACACCTGTTGTTGAAAATCAGCCTGTTGTTGAAAATCAGCCTGTTGTTGAAAATCAGCCTGTTGAAAATACAGCCATAGTGGATACATCATGTGGTCGAGGGAGTACAGTTCAGGCTAATGAAGGTCAATTTGCTGGATATGTAGGAGAACACTTTGTTACCAGTGAAACCCCTCAAGGAACCATTACAGGTTGTAAAAAGGAACAGGGAGTGACTCAAAGAGATGGAGGTGTGCAGTATTGGTGGACTAGATGGTCTTGGTGTGATTCTAGCGGGTGTACACAAACAGCAAGTACAGGATCTGATGATATAAGAAAGGGGTGGAATGTAGAATACAAATTCCTCAAACCAGCCATCGAAAATCTTATCTACAGAGTTGTATTTGAAAAAATGCATAAAGAACATAAAGACCCAGTGAAGCAATTAGAAAACTTAGCACAAGTTGGACTCTATACAGATTATATTCTTACTAACGGACAACAGACATGGGAAGAATCAAATCTTAAAAAAGAGCTAGCTGAATATAAAAGAAAGTATCAGGGTGATCCTAAATCATATGAGCAAAAAATAGGAACAATTATTGCTCAACTCAAAAGTCAGTTAACTGTTACAGCAGCTAATGCAAGTGGATGGAAGGATCTTTTAGGTCTTGGAGTAAAAGCTTATATTCTACACATGGTTATGTGGGACTGGATGGAAGCACATGCTTTAAACTATCCTAAAGCGCGTATGTGGACATGGGGAACTATGGCCGCAGTAAATTTAGCAGTTTATATGTTTGATAGTAAATCTCATAAGGATGCTGAAAAAAGAGCAAAAACAGTGAGACTTGAGAAAGAAAGATTTATGGAATCACACGGTATTCTTGCGGCAGTTGAAGAGGGCGGAGATGGCTCCGGTTCAGGTAGTAGTGGAAATAATGGAAACTCAAACTTTATTGCTTCTGATAATGGATCAAGTGGTGGAGGTCCTGCAACTATGACTTGTGCTGTACCAAATGGTAATTCATTTTTACCTGCAGCATGTCCAGCTCCCGGACCACAGTCTGGTCTTAGAATACCGACAGTAACGACTGATAGTAATGGAAGGCAAGTTACAGGAACACTAAATACTGGACTTGCTGCAATTGGTACTGCAACTCAGGCACTAGGAAGTAATGAAAATGTAGATGGTAATAAGGCTTACCAAGCTTCTATAAAGACACTTGAGAATGTCGCTCCTGCATTAAGAGCATTAAGTTCACAAATTGTTGATGAAGCAGATGCTCAAGACAAAGCTGCAAGTAGAAGTTTAGGTGTTAAACCATTGAGTCTTAAAAGCTCACTTGCAAAAGTTAAGAGTTTATTTTCTGGAAACCCAAGTACCAGTGGAGTATCAGCATCTAATCTGAATACAGGTTCGAAGGCACTAGAAGAGACAGCAAAAAAATTAGCAAAATCTCGAGGGGCAAAGTTTAAGTTCAAGCCTCTTGCAATGCCAAAATTTGACACAAACCTTGGTGGGATGGGGAGTTCTGGTAATGGCTTCTCTGACTCAGATATGGAGTCCACAAGACAAAACGTAATGAGTAATCTTGATATGAACCAAGAAAGTATCAGTGAAAATAAAG